>JAABUS010007393.1_pt1 | contig 12637 bp, 12 predicted proteins | sample 5560161 | NCBI WGS metagenome assembly JAABUS01 (sample SAMN10711885, study PRJNA513376) | rock metagenome | isolation source: Antarctica rocks | place: Antarctica: Victoria Land, Trio Nunatak nord | collected 2016-01-04 | reverse complement strand
CCTCCGCCGGATCACTATGGGCCGCAGTCGCCTTCTGCGCTCGTGCGCCGCCCCGATTGGCAACTTCATCTGGCTGCTTCCGCCAACCGCCTAGAGGCATTCCAACTCGTTGAGTGGACGATTATCATCACCGCCTATCTCTTCCATTTCGTGGATGGAACTGGGCAGGGGTGGATGCATTGGTTTGCCTGGACCGCCGCGATCGGCGGCTTCGCGCTGATCGATCGCGCCGAGCCGCAGTTCATCGCGCGCGGGCGTGCTGGCGTCTACATCGCGCTGCGCATTGTCCTCGCCACCTGGGCCGTCTGGTTGACCGACATCGGTTTCCTGACCACCTTCCTCTTTTTCATCATCGTCACGAACGGCTGGGCGATCGAGCGGCGTTTGGGGATTCTCGCCGCGATCAACTCGGCGGTGGCGATCTATGGGGTGATGTTCCTGCTGATCGGTTTTGAGCAGCCAGATCGGTACATCTCGCTCTTGCCGTGGCTGGCCGGGCTCGTTTTCATCGGGGGGATGACGCAACTGGCGAAGCGAGAGCAGGAGGCGCGTGAGCGTTCGGATACATTGCTGACCGAGCTGACGACCGCACACCGTCAACTCCAGGTCTACGCCGAGCAGGCGGGGGAACTCGCGACGACGCAGGAGCGCAATCGCCTCGCCCGCGAGATCCACGACAGCCTCGGTCATTACCTGACGATCATCAATGTGCAACTCGAAACGGCGCTGGCCCTACGCCCGCGCGATGACATGCGTGCGGATCGCGCGGTCGGTGAGGCGAAGCGGCTGGCGAGTGAAGCCCTTGCCGATGTCCGGCGTTCTGTCGCTGCCCTGCGTCCCACGGCCCTGGATCAGCTCTCGATCGGCGAGGCGGTCACCGCGCAAGTTGCCGACTTCTGCGAGCACAGCGGTCTGCCTGCCGAACTCGCGATCGATGGTGATGAGCGGCGTTGCTCTCAGGCGACCGGCTTGGCTCTCTATCGCACCGTGCAGGAGGGGCTGACCAATATTCGCAAGCACGCCGCCGCCCAGCACGTTGCCGTGCGGCTGCATTTCGGCCCCATCACGACGGTCTTGACGATCACCGATGATGGGCGTGGCTTCATTGCTGCCGCCCACGCTGCCGATCACGACGCCCCGCGCCCCGATGATGGCGGCTTTGGCCTGATCGGGATTCGCGAGCGGATCGTCCTGCTCGGTGGCACGCTCGATATTGGCCCTGGCCCGGATGGCGGCACGATACTGCACGCCACCGTGCCTTGTAAGGTGGAACACTGAACCGGCGTGACGCCAGCGAAGAAGCGCCAGGGTCATCGTTTCGACACATCCCCGGAGTATGGTCTCAACTGCGGATACCTGGCGATAGTGCGTGAAATCTGTGCGGGAGATGCGCGGGAGGGGCAATGAGCAGCGTTGGGACGATGCGCGGCGGTGTCATTGTGAGGGCGATTCTGGCGATGTTCGGGAGTGTGCTCCTCGTCGGGACGATCGCGGGCGTCAATCTGTGGTTGTTCATCTGGCCGTACTTCATCATCGCGCCGGGGTTGCTGTGCCTGGCCGGTATCTTCCAGCGCGGTCAGGCAGCCGCGCCGCTCGCCATCCTCGGCAGTATGGTGACGGCAACAGGATTGCTGCTGCTCTATCAGAATCTGCTGGGCGTTGGTCTTCCCCACGGCGGTTGGCGTCGGCTTGCTGATCCACGGGCGGATCAAGCGGCATGAACGGTCGCGCTACTATGGCCCACGCCTGATCGCCGCTGGGCTCACCCTCTGTCTCGTGCTCGCCGTATCGTTCGAGACGGGCGTCTTCGCCAACGGTGCGCTGCTGAAGTTTGGCGGGTCGGTCGTGCTAATCCTGCTCGGGCTGCTCATCGCTGCCGGGTATCTCGTCCGACTGAGCAGCCAGTCTGCCATCGAGCGGCATTGAACTTACCGTCCAACGACTGGTCGGCCTCGTCCTGGTATAGTCTGCCCAACGGTTGCGCTGCGATCTTCAAGACGGCGGCTATGATGGAGGGGACAGTGTCGGAGCCTGAGCGGATCGGTGAGCCGATCCGTGTGCTAATCGCTGATGATCAGCGGTTGATGCGCGATGGTTTGCGCGCCCTGCTGGAAATACAGGATGGGATCACCATCGTCGGCGAGGCGGCCAATGGTGTCGAGGCGCTGGCTCAGTCTGCCATACTCAAGCCGGATGTTGTGCTGATGGATGTGCGGATGCCGCAGATGAACGGCGTCGAGGCGACACGCGCCCTGCGCGAACGTGGCCCCCGCCAGCGTATCCTCATCCTGACGACCTTCGATGACGATCAGTACGTCTTCGATGCGCTGAAGGCGGGAGCGGCCGGCTATGTACTCAAAGATCTGCCCGCCGCCGACCTCGCCGCCGCGATTCGCACCGTCCACGGTGGCGGTGTCCACCTCGATCCGGCGGTTGCCTCCAAGGTCGTTGCTGAACTCGCCCGCTTGCAAGCCCCTGTCGCCGCGCCACAGCCGCCCGCTGCCTCCACGCTGCCGCCCTCAGAACAGGTCGAAGAGCTGACCCCGCGCGAGGGTGAAGTGCTGCGCCTCCTCGCCACCGGTTCGAGTAATCGGGAGATCGGCGCGCAGCTTTTCATCAGCGAGGGAACAGTCAAGAACCACATCTCCAACATCCTCGGTCGCCTCGGCCTGCGTGACCGCACCCAGGCGGCGATCTACGCCAAGGAACATGGTCTGGCCTGATCGCCGCCCATGACCTTCGGCCTATACGCTCTTCCCGCTGATCGTGACCTGCGAATCCCCCTTCCGGCACATGGCTCGTCTCGCTCTTGGCCTTACACTGTTTACAGAGAACGAGACGTGGTCGTGAGTAAGCGGGAGCGGAGGATTGAGATGCACGAGCAGGAACGGCGTTCGCGGCGGCATGGTTCGCATGACAATCGGGTCGGCGGCGCGGTGCTGATCGCCATCGGTGCCGCTATCTTTCTGCGCCGGACGTTCAACTTCGACTTCCCCGATTTCGCCTGGCCCTTTTTCATCATCGGTCCAGGGCTGGCATTCTTTGCCGCGATGTTTTTCGGTGGGCGTGGCGCGGGCAGTCTGGCTGTCCCCGGCAGTGTGATCACCACGATCGGCCTGATCCTGCTCGGGCAGAGCATCTTCAACTACTACGAGTCGTGGGCCTACATCTGGGCGCTGATCCCAGCCGCTGCCGGGACCGGGATGATCATCGCCGGGTTGTGGGATGGCAAACCGAAGATGATCCAGGCCGGGACGCAGGTTGCTTCGTCCGGCTTGCTGATGTTGCTGATCTTCGGCACCTTCTTCGAACTCCTCATCTTTCACGGGTCCAATCTCGCCGCCTATGCGTGGCCGGTCGGGTTAATCGCCATCGGTGCCTTCCAACTGTTGCGGGGCCGTCTGGCGCGGCGCACAACGACGTCAGCTTGGGATAAAGAAGAGGCGTCGGAGCCGAACGAGCCGACTGCGGGTAGCACATTCCCGTACTAATACGGAATCCTGCTGATTGCTTGCGCGCTCCCATCGTACCGCGCCGTGGCTAGCGCACATCCATAACGCAACGGTCCTAGCGGATTCCGTATAACGTGACCGCTCGCTCTCGCGGCCTTGCTGGCGCGAAGGGTGGGTTATTGCTGCGGTGAGCGGCCTGGGGTAACGCCAGCGGGCTGCGCTCCAGGTCGCTGAACGTCGCGTCGCATCGGGCCGTTTTCTGTTCGTTGATGCGGTGCAGAAGGTTTCCTGCACGAATTTTGCAACCGAATCGTTGATGTGAGTTGCTAGCAGAAGGAGAGGCACCATGACTGCTGGACGAAAAGAGGCGTTGCGCTATCCCGCAGCCGGGGCACAAGGGGCATTTGCACGCGGCGCGACGGCGTTGGCCGCCACAACGCTCGGGGTGCTGTCGCTTGGAGCGTGCGCGGTTGGTTTCGTCGCGATCGGGCGCGCGGTCATCCGCACGGTATGGATCAAGGATGGCGCGATCGAGCATCTGGCGATCGGCGAACTCGAAGTTGGGCGACTCCGCGTCCGCGAGTTGATCATCGAGCGCGACTAAACTCCCTTCTCACATAACGCGCCGCAGCCCAGATGAGAAGGGGAGATATATCCCATTGATCTATGGCGAGTAGCGTACACTGGACGCATATTCAAGGGGTGATCGTCACCTCGCGGCGACCGTAGCCGGTGGACCCGCGCGCATTGAGCGTGCGGGTTTCGGCTTCCTGCGGTGTGCCATCGGCCTCGAAGGCGCGGGCGACGAGGGGGTACGTCCTTGGCCCTGGTGGGGTCCAGGTGGCGACCCAGCGCACCCAGGTCAGCGGCGAGAGGGCTGGTTCGAGTTGCGCCGGTAGCCAGGTCGCGCCATCGTCGGTGCTGAGTTCGACACGCGAGATGCCGCGATCACCGGCGAAGGCCACGCCCCCGACCCGGACCGGGCCTGCCGTGACCGGCGACTGCGGCGCATCGATCCGCGTGAAGACTTGCACCGGCGCGTCGGGGTTCCAGCCGCGTTGCGACCAGTAGCTCGGCACCGCCCCATTGACCAACTCGATGCGGGTGAGCCACTTCGGGTGTTTCATCCCGTAGCGACCGGCGGCGATCAGGCGCGCGGGGAAACCGTGCTTCGGGGAGAGCGGCGCGTCGTTCATGGCGTAGACCAGGACCGTTGCCGGATCGAGCGCCTGTTCCACGGTCAGCCGCTCGACGTAGTCGTCGGCACAGGTGAAGACGACGTGGGTCGCGCCGGATTGGATCGCCGCGCTGGTGAGGAGTGTGTGCAGTGGCACGCCCGTCCAGAATGCCGTGCCGATCAGCGACCCACCAGGTTCGTTGCTGATACATTCGAGCGTGGCGGCGAGGCGTACCGGCGGAAAGGTGAGGAGATCGGCTAGGCGCACAGTCTGTGGCCGGGCGACGAGGCCCGCGATGCCGAGTTGCCATGACTCGCCTTTGAGCGTGGGGTCGATCAGGTTCTTGGAGACGAGGTAGAACTGCTCGGTCGGGGTGACGAGCGGTGCCACCCCGCTTGGTATCGTCGGCCCGCTCGGGGTTGGCGTTGGGGACGGTGCTGGCGTAACGCCAGACGTTGCCGTGGCACTCGCGACCGGAGGGGTTGTCGGCGTCGCGCGTATCGTCGGCGTGCCGGGGACGAGTCCCCCGGCGATGGCCCCGGCAGCGGGGGATGGACTGGTGGCTACCGCTACGGTGCTTGTGGGCGTTACGGTCGTTGGCGTGACGATCGCGGCTGCTGTGGTCGGGGGCGTGGTTGATGCAGCGGTTGGCGCGGCGGTTGGTGCGGTGGTTGGCGTCAGCGCGGGCGGCAATGCCGGGCCGCTACTGGTTGGCGGTGGCACCGCAGGCCCGATGATCAGGCGTCGCAATGCCGTGCCGGTGATGATTAGGCCGACGACTGGCACGACGACCGAGAATACCGTGCGCCGGGTCAGCGGGCGCGAGGGATCGCCCAGCGTCGCACGACGACCGCGCGGCGGGCTTGCCAGCCGCAAGAGTGTAGCGAGCGTCAGGCCGTAGGTGAAACCAGGCAGTGTCGCCAGTGCGAGTACTGCTACCGGTGCTGGGTCACCCGCTGCGGTGAGCGGGAAGCCAGCGCCGAATGCGGGTAGGACAGCGAAGTCGATGGCGAGGCCCGCTAGCAGCCCGACCACGCCGCCCGCGATCGGATTGGTGAGATCGCACCAACCGGCCAGTATGACGGCGACCGCGCCATAGATCAGTCCGCCGATACTCGCCGCGATGATCTGCGCGACGATGATGGCGATGAAGAGGAGCGGCTTGGCGGTGAAGCCGAAACGGTCGAGGGTCAGGCTGAAAAGTGCTTGGGGGATGACGTACAGCACCCTATCGGCGATTCGCTCGGGGAAGGCGGGCGCGTCAAGCCACAAGCGCAGCAGGAGCATCGTGGCGGTCAGGATCAGCCCTGCCCCGCCCCCTGCCGCCAGTGCGCGTAATGTTGCGCGCCGTCCCATTCACCCTCATCTATGCCGACTGTACGGCCTGACTGAACCTCACCCGGTCGGGCGTGTCGCCACGCCATAGTATTGATACGCATTGCCTCGGGTGAAAGATACGACGCTGTTGGCGATGCGTGCGTGCGCCGGCCGGGTGAGCCGATGGCGGCAATAGCGAAATCAACGTGAGAGGGCGGGCAGCATTCGCTGTCCGCCCTGCGCCGATTGTGCCGTGATGTCAGCGTATGCGTGGCGTGAGCTTACTCGGGTGCGGTTTGTGAAAGGGTTGCCAGTAAGCGTTGCAGCGTCGCCGGATCGGCGGTACGTGCGACGAGGCGACCGGTTGTGCGCTGGCGCACAATGTAAAAACCATCGGCATCGCGCTCGATTTGCAGCGGATTATCCGGGCGGTCGAGGGCACCGGCAAGCGCCAGGGGGAATAGTTGCTGCGGTGGCGCATACCGTCCGCGCGCCCCCTGGTGGAGGCGCAAATTGTCGTGTTCTTCATGTGCTTGTGCGACCATCAGCAGTTCCTTTTGCCTAGTTTGCCGGAGATGTTCCGCTCGTTTGGGGATGGAGAAGACCTCGATCTTTTTCCTATGCTTCGCCTTGTCGGGCAACGCAAAGCATTGCCCGCGCCAACTGACGGAGACACTCGACGGATCATCGAAGTGTACGGACAATAATAGCACGGTCGCGGCGAAACGCAAGAGGGTTGCCTAGGTATTTTGCCAGATTGGCACAAGATGGGGTCGGGATAGGCCGATAGAGGCGGTAGAGACGGGTTGAACGCAGAGACACCGAGGGGAAAGAGCGCGCAGAGAAGGAGCGAGAGTGGGAAGAGAAGGTGATTGGGTGGGGGCAGTAGTGATTGGTGGGCAAGAATTTATGGTGTTCGGTGATGAGAACAGGGTATTCGCTGAGCGATAGATCGAACAGGGGCGGGAGCCGATCGGCTCCCGCCCCTGCTGGCCCTTGATTGGTGGCTACGCGGTGACTTCGCTCCAGCGCCCGATCGCGCGGAATTTCCGGTAGCGTGCTTCGAGTAGTTCTTCGGTGTCGAGGGCGGTCAGGCGATCGAGGGCTTCGCGGAGGGCGTCGCCAACGGCGCGGATCGTTCCCTGGGGATCCTCGTGTGCGGGGACCGGCTCGGGGACGATCCGGTCGATGACGCCGAACTCCAGGGCATCGGCGGCGGTGATCCGCATCGCGGCTGCGGCTGCCGGAGCCTGCTTGGCATCTTTCCAGAGGATCGAGGCGGCGGCGTCCGGGCTGGCAACGGCGTAGATCGCGTTTTCCAGCATCAGCACTTCATCGGCCACGCCGAGCGCCAGCGCGCCGCCGCTGCCACCCTCGCCGATCACGGTGGCGACGATCGGGACGCGCAGTTCGGTCAGCGTCTGGATACATTCGGCGATGGCGGTCCCTTGCCCGCGCTCTTCCGAGGCGATGCCGGGATCCGCGCCGGGGATATCGAGGAAGGTGAGCAATGGCAGCCCGAACTTCTCTGCGTGGCGCATGATTCGCCGCGCCTTGCGGAAACCTTCGGGGTGCGCCATACCGAAGTGGCGGCGCAGATTCTCTTTGGTGTTCGCGCCCTTCTGGTGGCCGATCACCGCGATCGTGCGGTTGGTGCCGCGCAGGCGCGCGATCCCGCCGACGATCGCCGGGTCGTCCCGGAAGGTCCGGTCGCCGTGCAACTCGATGAAATCGGAGCAGAGGTCGCCGATATAGTCGAGGGTGTGCGGTCGATCGGCCTGACGCGCGAGCTGTACCCGTGCCCAGGCGTCGAGGGTAGCACGCTCGGTTTGGCTCGTGGCGCTCATGAGCGCACCTCCAACACCTCGGCCTCGTGGGCCGCGACCGTGACCGTCGTCACCATCTGCGACGAGCCGACATAATGACGCAGCAGGGTGGTGATCGTGTCGCGCAATTCGCGGCGGGGGACGATCAGATCGAGCATCCCGTGTTCGAGTTGGAATTCGGCGCGCTGGAAACCTTCGGGGAGCTTCTGGCGGGTGATCTGCTCGATCACGCTCTGCCCCGCGAAGCCGATCCTCGCGCCCGGTTCGGCCATCACGATGTCGGCTACCGTGGCGTAGGAGGCGGTGACGCCGCCATAACAGGGATCGACCAGCAGCGAGAGATGCGGCAGACGCGCGTGCCCGAGGCGGGCCAATGCGGCGGTTGTCTTCGCCATCTGCATTAGCGAGAGGATCCCCTCCTGCATCCGCGCGCCACCGGAGGCCGAGATCGTCAGTAGCGGCAGGCTGCGCTCGACCGCGCGCTCGGCGGCGCGGGCCAGCTTCTCGCCATAAACCGACCCCATACTTGCACCCATGAAGCCGAAGTCGCAGACAACGACGACCAGCGGGCGCTCGTTGACGCGACCTTCGCCCGAGACGACCGCTTCTTGCAGGTTTGTCTTGCGACGGGCGCTATCGAGCTTGGCGCGATAACTTTCTTCTTTACCGGGTGGGCCTGCGACGAAGCCGAGCGGGTCTTCCGGGCGCAAACCGGTATCCCACTCCTGGAAGGTACCATCGTCGAGCAGGAGGGTTAGACGCTCGTGCGCCGAGAGGGGCGCGTGGTAGCCGCAGCGCTGACAGACGCGCAGCGCCTCCTGGAACTCTTTGCCGTAGTTCAGTTCTTTGCATTGCGGACATTTGAAGAAGAGGTTGTCCGGTACCTCCGCGTTCTCTGCCTCTGCCGCCGGTGTGAACCGCGGTTGTCGCCTGAAAAGTTCGCGCATCGGCCCGGCTCCCCAATCCCCTGCTATCTTTCGACCGAACGCGAAGTATACCACCGCCGTGGTAATCGGGCGACAGCGAATGCAAATGCAATGTGGGGAGATCGAGCGTTCCTCGCCCTTTACACGTCCCCGACGAGTTCGCGATTCATCTGCCCGTTCCCGGCCATCAGCCCGCCATCGACCGGGATGATCGCACCGGTGAGCCAGGATGCTTCGTCCGAGGCCAGGAAAAGTGCGGCATTGGCGATATCCGTCGGCTCACCGATTCGCCCGAGCGGGTACCACTTCGTCAGGCGCTCGAAGACCTGTGGGTCGCGCGTGCGGCGGCGCTCCCAGGCCGGGGTGCGGATCGTGCCCGGACAGATGCAGTTGGCGCGCACGCCATAACGGCCATATTTCACGGCCAGGTTCTGGGTCAGATTAATCATCCCCGCCTTGGCCGCGCCGTATGCCTCTTCGCCGAGTCCTGTGAGGCCGTTGACCGAGGAGATGTTGACGATCGCGCCGCTCCCCTGCGCGATCATCGTTGGGACCAGCGCTTTGGCGCAGAGGAAGACCGACTTCAGGACGACCGCGAAGTTCCGGTCCCAGGTTTCCTCGTCGATCGTGCGGATATCGTCGCCGTAGGAGCGACCGGCGTTGTTGACTAGGATATCGACGCGACCGTAGGTTGTCAGCGCCTGCGCGGCCAGCGCCTCGACCGCCGCCGCCTGGGTGACATCGACGTGGAGCCCGATCGCCGTACCGCCCGCTGCGACGATCTGCGCGGCCACTTCTTCGGCTCGCGCCGCGTCGAGATCGACCACGACGACCTGTGCGCCCTCGCGTGCGAAGCGGCCCGCGATAGCGCTGCCGATCCCCGGCCCACCGCCACCGGTCACCACGGCCACTTTCCCGGCTAATCGCATCTTTCCCCTCCTCTTCGCTGCATTTCGTTGCGCGCTAGGCGTCCTCACGCTCCCGGCGGCGGGCGACCGGTGGCTGGTATGTGGCTAACGCTTCATCGGGCAAGGCGATCGTGCGCCCGAGTTCGGCGGAACGGTAGAGGGCCATCAGTATCTCGACCACCGCCGCGCCGTCGTGGAACGTTTCCAGCGGCGCTATCCCCTTGCGGAACGCCTCGACCATGTGCCGATTTTCCGCCGTGTAGCCGTAGGTGCCCGCCTCGTCCTCCAAGACTGGCAGCAAGCCCTGCTCCGCGCCCTGCTTCTCGACCAGATCTTCGCCCTGCTGGCCGCCGACCTGACGCGAGAGGAAGATCGAGAGTCCGCTGTTGAGCGAGTTGAACGTCATCGAATATTCGGGGCCGAGCAATTCAAGCTGGATCCGCAGGCCGGGGCCGACGTACGACCAGGAGGTCGTCGCCTCGACGATCACCGGTGCGCCCGTTTCATCGAGGAAGGTGAGGGTCGCGCGGGCGAAATCTTCGGCGGGGTGCTGGGCGTAATCGACCGCCGCCCCCATCGTCTCGCGCAGTTGCGCTACGTATTCCGGCCTGGACCATTTCAGCGTGGCGACGGTCGCATTGGCGCTGGTGAGGGTCAGGCTGTCGCGCCCCTGGCCGGGCTGGGTCAGCAGGAAGCGCGCGACCTCGACGCTGTGACACATCATATCCGAGAGGACGCCGCCCCCCTGGCGGTCGCCCTGCCAGAACCAGGGGTTGTGCGGCCCGCTATGCTCCTCGGCGGCGCGGGCGAGGTACGGTCGCCCGGTACTCGGCACACCGCGCCGCCAGATGATCTCCTTGCCGCGCTGTACGGCGGGCGCGAAGACCTGATTTTCGAGATAGCCGTGGTTGAGCTCCGGGTCCTCGACCAGCCGCACCATCTCGCGTGCCTCGGCGAGATTACGCCCGAGCGGCTTTTCGCAGGCGATCCCGCGCAACGACCCCCGCCCTGCCATGACGACGCGGTGGATCGCGCGCATATTTTCCAGGCGAGTGTCGTTCGGGCCGCAGATCCAGATCGCGTCGATCTCGGAAGATTCCGCCAGTGCTTCGACCGAGCCGTAGGCGACACAAGGGCCGAGGTCCAGGTCGTTCGCGCGTGCGGCGAATGCCTCGCGGTTAGCCGCAGTCGGGCTGAAGACCCCGGCGATCCGCGCGTTACGGACGCCGGTGAACGCCTGGAGGTGGAAGTTCGCCATGAAGCCGCTGCCGAGGATCCCGATCCGTAGCGGCCCATCCGGCGTCATCTCGGCCATCAGTCTCTCCTTTCCGACCGCCGCTCTCGATGCAGGTTGGCTTGTTACTGCGGTGCGTAGCGGGTGGCGAACGTGGGTCGCCGGATTCATCCGGCGCTACGTGGCCTGCGGCCACAAAGTCCACTGCAGTGGACTAAAGTGACCGAATCACGCTGGCAACGCCCATTATATGAGGATTGTTCCTGTCCCTGCCTTTCTCCCCAGCCCTACCGTTGATCGGCCGAGATCCGCAGGCGATCCGGCGCGGGGAGCGAGGCGCTGTAGTCGCGTGCGATCCGGGCGGCGTAGTCATTGAGGAGCGTTTGCACCCGATCGTAGTCGTGCGCGGCGAGGACGAAGCCGACGTGGTGTCGCTTGGTCAGGCGGTGGATGATCTCGGGATCGGTGAACTGCGCGGTGTCCGGGTCTTCCTGGCGAGCAAGGGAGATCACCACACCGGCGTGGTCTTCGCGCACGGGCGGTAAGATGTAGTCGTCGGCACCGCCCGCGATCTCGATCCGCGCCCATTCGCGCCAGGGATTGACCCCGCTAGCCGCTTCGACCGTTTCGGCGATATTCGCGCCGCCGACCCGCGCGGCGATCTCCAGGAAATAGAACTCCCCGTCCTCGCGCCCTTTGATGTACTCCGCATGGGTGACGCCCTGCTCCAGCCCGAGCGCGGTGATCACGCGCGCATTCAACTCCTGCAACGCCGCTTCGTCCGCCGAGCCGCGCGGCACGCGGCGGGTGACGAAGATGCCGCCACCGTGCATGATGTCGAGCGGTGGTCGGCCATACTGGTGGACCTCAGCGAGACGTACCTCGCCCCCATAGATGATCGAGTCGACGTGATAGACCTCGCCGGGGATGTAACGCTCCAGGAGGTGCAACGACTGGCGATCACCGAGCGGGTCGAGGAGCGGCCAGAACTCGTCCTGATGCTGCAAGACGGTGATCCCCGATGCTGCCGCCTCGCCGCGTGGTTTCAGGACCCACGGCGCGGGAACATCTGCCAGCCAGGCACCGAGGGCCGCGCGATTGAAAACGCCGATGAACTCGGGGACCGGGATCCCGGCGTTGCGTGCCGCTGTGCGCATCGCCAGCTTATCGCGGAAGCGGCGTGCGACCGTGGTTCCGAGGCCGGGCAGTTGGAAATGCTCGCGCAGGGAGGCCGCCGTCTCCACATCGAAGTCATCGAGCGCGACGATCCGGTCGAAGGCGATCGTGCGCGCGAGATAACTCACGCCGTTGATCATCGCGTTGAGGTCGTACATATCGGGGAGGAAGTAGATTTCGTCGATACTCTCGCGGGGCCAGTCTGCCCCTTCGAGATTCGTTGCGGTGGCCAGGATAACGCGACATCCCTGGCGCTTGAGCTCGCGCAGGAACTCGTGGCCCTTCTCGTACCCGGCAAGGCAGAGGACGGTCAATGGCTGTGTGGTCATGCTGCTGCCCTCCTGCGTGGCCCATCTTTTCCACAGCTCGCTCTTATAGATTGCGGCATCATCGCAGAAGGGACAAGGGGCGGCAAGATGGGGGCTAACGGCTGGCGAATCGGCGGATCACCGTGAGGACGACGAATACCCCCACGCCTATGATGACCGCCCCGAGTACATCGCCCCACCCGAAGCCATCGCGCAAGATGAACACGACCGAGGCGGCCACGGCGACAACAACGGCCAGCACTATACGGCTCTGCCGGGTGGCGTAGGCGGGCACGGAGCGATCATTCTCGG
>JAABUS010007391.1_pt1 | contig 12643 bp, 12 predicted proteins | sample 5560161 | NCBI WGS metagenome assembly JAABUS01 (sample SAMN10711885, study PRJNA513376) | rock metagenome | isolation source: Antarctica rocks | place: Antarctica: Victoria Land, Trio Nunatak nord | collected 2016-01-04 | reverse complement strand
CTTGATGTTGAAGCATGGCTGACAAGCGAATTGCCGACGAGTGAACTCAAGCGCGAGATGAAGCGCGTCAAGGGCGTCGGCGATTACGCGGCTGAAAATTTACTAAAACTCGTCGGACGCTACGATGTGCTCGCGCTCGATTCATGGGTGCGCGCCAGTTTCAAGCGCAAGCACAACAATAATCGCGCCGCCACAGACAAAAAGATCGCACGCTTTTATTCACGCTTCGATATATGGCGCGGCCTCGCCCTCTGGTGCGACATCACGCGCGATTGGCTGCCAGAAGAATAAGGAAACAGTTTTGAGTTTTCAGTTTTGAGTTTTCAGTAAACAACGCATTAGCTCCGTGCGGAGAACTGAAAACTCAAAACTGAAAACTGTTCGACTCTGTGCCTAGTCTTCCGTTCTTGCTTTCACCAGCCCGCTTCGGATAAATTATCTGCTCACATAAGAGCGCGATCTCGCCTGAACTTTGCAGGACACTTTAATTGTCCGGGAACGGCTTATCCTCGTTTGCCGAAAACTAAATTTTGAAAGGAAGTTTTTGTGTCATCATGAAAGCTTATTCAACTGATTCGATACGCAATCTCACAATTATCGGCCACGGCGACGCGGGCAAAACGCAACTCGTCAGTTCCCTTCTTTACGTGGCGGGCGTAACGCCGCGCTGGGGTCACGTTGATGACGGCACAACCGTTACAGATTATGAAGAAGACTCTATCGCACGCAAGATCACGCTTAACTCCGCCATCGCGCATCTCGAACATAGAGATACTAAAATCAATTTAATAGACACGCCCGGCTATGCTGCTTTTATCTCGCACGCGCGCCCCGCTCTGCGCGTCGCCGATTGCGCGCTCGCAGTCGTGGACGGCGTTAATGGCGTTGAAGTGCAAACGGAAAAGACTTGGGCATATGCCAACGATTTTTTGACTCCGCGCATGATGGTCATCACCAAGCTCGATAAAGAGCGCGCGGATTTCGGCGCGGCCATTGACTCTGCGCGCTCGACTTTTAGCCGCGCGATTGTCCCTTTCACTTTGCCGATTGGCCGCGAAAAGGATTTCAAGGGCGTCGTTGATGTCGTTCACATGAAGGCTTATGAATTCGATGAAGCGGGACGCGCCAAAGAATGCGAGATACCGGTGGATGGCCGCGAAGTTCTGAATCGTGAACGCGAACGCCTGATCGAAGTAATCGCCGAATCCGACGACGCCTTAATGGAGAAATATTTCGAGCAAGGCACGCTCGACGAAGCAGACCTTTTGCAGAACATCGGCAAAGCTATCGCTAACAGTCGCCTGTGTCCTGTCTTCGCCGTTTCGAGTTCAACGCTTGTCGGCTTGCAAACTCTGCTCGATGCCATCGTTGACTACGCGCCGAATCCTGCGGCGCACGAAGCGGAACATGGACGCGCCATTGACGCGGTTGATGGAGAAGGTGAACTGACGCGCCGTTACAGCGACGATGAGCCTTTTTCTGCATACGTGTTTCGCACCATCGCAGACCCGTTCGCAGGGCGCATCAACGTGATGAAGATTATCAGCGGACACGTCAAGCCGGACGTTACCGAACTGAATTCTACGCGCGGCACGCAGGAACGTCTCGGCGCGCTTCACTCTGTGCAGGGCAAGCAACTCGACAAAATAGACGAAGCGCACGCGGGCGACATTATCGCGTGCGTTAAATTAAAAGAGACGCAAACGGGCGACACGCTTTGCGACAAAGCTGCGACGATTGTTTACGACGCAGTTGAATACCCGGAAGCCGGGATTGCCTTTGCGATTGAACCCAAATCGCGGCAGGACGAAGAAAAGATCAGCGTCGCGCTACACAAAATTTTGGAAGAAGACCTAGCACTACATTTCTCGCGCGACGCACAGACAAAAGAATTTCTTTTAGCAGGCTCCGGCCAACTTCACGTCGAAACCGTGATTGATAAATTAAGAAAGCGCTACAGCGTCGAAGTCGCGCTTCATCCGCCGAAAGTTCCCTACAAGGAAACGATCACGCAGCGCGCCGAAGTGCAGGGACGCCACAAGAAACAGACGGGCGGGCGCGGGCAGTTCGGCGATTGCAAAGTAATCTTTGAACCATTGCCGCGCGGTGAAGGTTTTCACTTTGAGGACAAGATTTTCGGCGGCTCGGTTCCGCAAAACTTTCGTCCGGCAATCGAGAAAGGCATTGTTGATGCCGCGACAAGCGGCGCAGTCGCGGGCTATCCGCTCGTTGATTTCAAAGCCGTGCTCGTTGACGGTTCGTATCACACAGTTGATTCCGATGAGCATTCATTTCGCGCGGCGGGGCGCAAAGCTTTTCGCGCCGCGATGGAAAAAGTTAAGCCGACGCTGCTTGAACCGATCATGGATGTCGAAGTTTTTGCGCCACAGGAATATAGCGGCGATTTGATGGGCGACCTCAATTCCCGTCGCGGGCGCGTGCAAGGCATGGAAGCGCGCGGCAAACAGCAAATGATTAAAGCGCAAGTGCCGATGGCGGAGATGCTCAATTATCAATCAACGCTGAATTCGATTACTGCTGCGCGTGGCTCTTACCACATGCAGTTTTCGCACTATGATGCGGTGCCCGGCCAACTCGCGCAGAAGATCGTTGAGCAGGCGCGCGCCGAAGGCAGAATCCGCGCAGAGGAAGAAGAATAGTGAAACGGGCGTGAGGGCGTGATTATTTGTAATCTGTAAAAAGCTTTGGCAGCGAAAGTGCAGTAGATATGGCTACTCCCGGAATGATTGTAGATAACAAGCAAACCCAAACGGCGGACGCTTGGTCAGACATTGACCCGACGCAGGTCGGCGAACTGTTTGAAGAATTTCAGATTCAACTCTCCGCCGCGTTGGACAGCATCAGAGCGGCGGACGTTGAAGATGCCTTCGGGCAATTTTCGGCAGGAGCAGCGCCGCGAGTCTCTGCGCCGTCGGCACAAGTCAATGCACCGGAAACCTTCATTCCAGAAGCCGCGCTTCCTTTAACCAAAGCTGCGAAAAAAATCGCGCGGCCAACGCACGTTCAGCGCCGACCGGATATTATTCCTCTGCAAACTCTGGAGCGTTCGCCTTGGATCGTCTACGGCTTAATCACGCTGCTTATTACCGTCTGCCTAATCAGCGTCAGCCGTCTTTCGCAGCCTGTCACCACCCGCCCAAACACGCCGAGGGTCGCTCTAAATCCATCGGACGCAGCCAAGCTTCACGCCGAAAAAGGAGATAAGTTTGCGGCTCAAAACGAATGGGCGAAGGCCGCGCAGGAACACGGCGAGGCCGCGCAGCTTGACCCGGATAATGCCCGTTTGCACAACAAGCTCGGAAGCGATTTGTTCCGTTTAAGTAAATATACGGAAGCAGTCGAAGCGCACCGCAAAGCAGTGCGGCTGGAACCGAATAATGCGCAGATGCACAGCGATCTTGGCAAGGCCTTAGCTTGGATGAACAAGTGGACGGAGGCGGCGCAGGAACACAAAACGGCTGTGCAATTAGAGCCGAACAACGCTCAATGGCACAACAATCTCGGCGTTGATTTAATGTGGATGGGCGAGCGCGCGAAGGCCGAAGCCGCATACAGAGAAGCCATTCGACTCGATCCACAGAATCTTGAGTATCACAACAATTTCAAAACAATGGAATACCTGACAAGCCGCCGGAGCATTGTCGCTCATTAGCCTTCCGCATAGCTTTGCCCGAACAGATTCGTACACCGACGCTCTCACTTTTCATCTTAAAAATCAGCGTGTTTTTGTTTGCTTATCAAATTGATAAAGCATTCATTCGATAACCGGCAACTTGGGTTAATGAGAAGAATAATGGATAACGAGATCAAAAAACTCTTTGGGCGACGGCGGACAAGCTACGCTCAAACATGGATGCAGCAGAGTATAAGCACATTGTTCTGGGCTTAATTTTTCTTAAATACGTTTCGGATTCTTTCGCCGAACATCGCGCTAACTTAGAAAAGCGATTCGCCGACCCGAACGATGATTACTTTATCGAGGATGAAGAGTTTCGGCAGTCCGACCTTGAAGAGCGCGACTATTACACGGAAGCAAATGTTTTTTGGGTTCCAGAGTCGGCACGTTGGGAAAAGATTCGAGAGCAAGCGAAGCAACCGAACATTGGAAAAATCATTGATGATGCGCTTGTAGAAATTGAAAGCGAAAATCCGCGCTTGAAAGGAATACTTGATAAGCGGTTCGCCCGGACGCAGCTTGAACCCGGCAAACTTGGTGAGTTAGTTGATGAGATTTCTAAGATCGGTTTCAGCGGAAACGGTCATAAATCAAAAGACCTATTAGGTGAAGTCTATGAGTATTTTTTAGGGCAGTTTGCAAACGCCGAAGGCAAGAAGGGCGGACAATTCTATACACCGGCGTCTGTCGTCAAAGTTTTGGTTGATGTTCTCGCGCCGCACAAGGGCAAGGTGTATGACCCGTGTTGTGGTTCGGGCGGAATGTTTGTGCAGTCCGAAAAGTTTATGGAATCGCACGGCGGGCGGTTCGGCGACATTTCAATTTACGGACAGGAAAGCAATCCGACGACGTGGCGGCTCGTGGCAATGAATCTGGCGATTCGCGGAATGGATTTTAATTTAGGCAAAGAACCCGCCGACACTTTTTTGCGGAATCAACACCCCGATCTTCGCGCTGATTACATCATGGCAAACCCGCCGTTTAATATCTCCGATTGGTGGAACGCACGGCTTGAAGGCGATCCGCGTTGGGAGTTTGGAACGCCGCCGCAAGGGAACGCTAATTACGCTTGGCTTCAGCATATTTACTATCACCTCAGCCCGAAGGGTCGCGCCGGAGTTGTTCTAGCGAACGGCTCGATGTCTTCGGCACAGAACAACGAAGGCACTATTCGCCGTGAGATGGTTGAGCAGGACGCAATCGAATGTATGATTGCTTTGCCATCGCAGTTGTTTTTCAACACGCAAATTCCGGCGTGCTTGTGGTTTTTGAATAAAGATAAAAAGGCGCACGGACGGACACGCACCGGCGAGATTCTTTTCATTGATGCGCGGAAACTCGGCAGACTTGAAAACCGTGTCAATCGCGTTTTTGACGATGCGGACATTCAGAAAATTGCCGGGACTTATCACGCTTGGAAACAAACGGGCGAGACAGAGAAACCATACGAAGATGTTCTAGGCTTTTGTAAATCCGCAGACCTCGCAGAAGTAGCTTCACACGATTACATCTTGACGCCCGGTCGTTATGTCGGCGCGGAAGCTATTGATGACGACGACGAAGTTTTCGCGGAAAAGATGTCGCGTTTGACCAGAGAGCTTGCCGCACAGTTTAAGGAAAGCGCGAAACTTGAAGCGGAGATTAAACAAAATCTGGCGAGCATTGGGCTTTCAGTTAAAATTGACTCGGAGGTTTAGAAATATGTTGACGACGATTGAAGCGGAAATTGATGTGAACGGAAATGTGCGACTGCTCGAAGCGGTCAAAATCAAACGTAAAAGCCGCGCCATCGTGACCGTGCTGGACGATGAATATGTGAGCAAGCGGGAGATGAGCGAGGAAGAAAAACAACTCGCCGAAGAACGCTTTGCGCGTTGGATTGGTTCGGCAAATAGCGGCAATCCGCGTTCGGCTGACAATGAACAAATTGACGCCGACCTAGCGCGCGAATACGGAGCGACGCACAATGACGAATGACCGTCTTTTTCTCGACACTTCGGGAATGCTATGTTTGTTCGATGTGGGCGATTCCCGCCATGAACGAGCAAATCAACTTTTCCAACAAGCCAAATCTTTACTGACGCCAAATTATGTTCTGGCGGAGTTTGCGCCTTTAACGCACGTTCGCGGATTAAAACGCGAGAACGCGCTTAATTTTCTCAGGACGTTAGTTCGGCTGTCGCGCCTAGAATTAGTTTGGGTTGATGAGCGGTTACACAATGAAGCGATGGCTCTACTTGAAAACAGACTCGATAAATCTTATTCCCTGTGCGACGCCGCAAGCTTTGTTGTGATGCGCGAACATAACTTTCTCGCCGCATTGAAGACCGACCAACATTTCAAACAAGAAGGTTTCGTTCGTTTGTTGGAAAACTGAAGTCGAAGTTCAGAGTTACGCATTTATGCGTAACTTGCTTGTAGCTAAATGGAAAATTGGAAAACTTATAAATTAGGTGAACTTGGAAGAGTAGTAACAGGAAAAACTCCGCCTACTAAGGATATTGATAATTACGGAGGAAAGTACCCATTTATATGTATTCCAGATTTGGGCAATTCTGTTTATGTGAAAGAAACATCAAAGACAATTTCTGATAAAGGTTTATTAACTGTGCGAAATTGCTTACTGCCAAAGAACAGTATTGTTATTAGCTGTATAGCGACAATCGGCAAAATTGGTATTACTGATAAACCTTCAATAACAAATCAACAAATTAATTCTATTGTCCCAGATGAGAAAATAGTTGATCCCATATTTCTTTACTACCGATTAAGAAATTTTCAACAAGTTCTTGAGTCTTTCGGCGGTGGTGGTTCTGTTTTTAATATAATATCCAAATCAAAATTTGAAGGAATACCAGTTAAGATTCCAGATTTACCAGAACAAAAAGCAATCGTTAAATTCCTTTCATCGTTAGACGAAAAAATCGAACTCAACCAGCGAATGAATGAAACTTTGGAAGCAATCGCGCGAGCTTTGTTTAAGGCGTGGTTTGTGGATTTTGAGCCTGTCCGTGCAAACGCAGAAAATCGCCCGTCGGAAAGTGCTTCGCCCGCAATCGCCAAACTTTTTCCGTCCGAATTTGAAAACGGCATTCCTAAAGGTTGGCGAATTGGCGCGGTTGGAGACTTAGGTAAAATAATTTGTGGCAAAACGCCTTCAACAAAAGTAGTTGATAATTTCGGTTTTGACATTCCATTCATCACAATTCCAGATATGCACGGAAAGGTTTTCGTGACTAAAACAGCAAGGCAATTATCAAATAAAGGTGCAAACACACAATTAAATAAATATCTGCCTGCAAACTCAATCTGTATTAGTTGTATTGCGACAGCCGGTCTTGTAGCCTTAACAAGTGAAACGTCACAAACAAATCAACAAATTAATAGCGTGATTCCAAATAATGATTTCGGGGCGTATTACTGCTTCCAAGTGTTGGACGAGTTAGGACAAGAAATTAGAACAAAAGGAGGCGGCGGCTCGGTATTCGTAAACTTAAATACAGGTTCATTTTCTAAGATAAATGTTCTTCTCCCTACAACGGAATGTTCAAAGATTTATGATGATGTTGTGCGACCTACTTTTGAGAAAATACTTAGCAACGAAAAGGAACATCAACAACTCGCACAAATCCGCGATTCATTGTTGCCGCGCCTCATTTCGGGAAAAATCAGAGTCGGCGAGTTGGACGGATGTTATAATGCGGCAAGCAGAGGAGCACTAAGATGAGCCGAACAATTCGAGCAATTTATGAAAACGGTTTATTTCGCCCGTTGTCGGCAGTTGATTTGCCGGATAAAAGTCTGGTCGAGATTGATTGGCAGCCTGCCGAAAACGGAGAAAATCTGCGCCGGAAAATAAGCGGCATTTTTCAAGCGGCGGGTTTGAGCAGACCTGTCCATCTCGACCGCGAAAAATCCGAAATTACCGAAGAACGTCGCCAGCAGCTCGCCGAAATTTTTTCCGCCGAAACGCCTTTGGGAGACTATATTAACGAAGACAGAGAAGATCGCGGATGAGCAAATTTTACTACGCCGACAGCAGTTCTCTGGTCAAACGTCACGTCGCCGAAACGGGAAGCCAATGGGTCAAGAATGAATTTAACGCGGCAAGCGGAAACATTGTCATTACTGCAAAAATAAGCGTCGTTGAAGTTTTAAGCGCATTAAATCGCAGGCAGCGTGAAGCCGCGCTAACAACGACTGATTATCAGGATATTGCAAAAGATTTTCTTAAAGTCATTGAACTTGAATATGAAACCATTGAATTGACCGACGCGATTTTGCTCGAATCGAAAAGACTCTTGGAAATTTATCCGCTTCGGGCGGGCGATGCCGTCCAACTCGCTTCCGCTATTGTTTCTCAAAATCTTTTATCCGCTAAAAAATTATCGCCATTAACCTTTTTGGCTTCCGACGTTCGATTGCTCAACGCCGCGCGAGGCGAAGGTCTAATCACAGACGATCCGCAAAATTATCCGTAAGTTCAGGATTATCAAAAATCCGCGATTCATTGTTGCCGCGTCTTATTGCGGGGAAAATCAGAGTCGGCGCGGCGGAAAATTTCGATGACATTCGGCGGCGGGAAACTTTATCTGAACATCGAAGTTAATGGCAATATGCCACACGTTTTGTTATCTTAATAAACGAGGTGAAATCATGCCGACTTCTGAAACGACATCAAAAAACATTGCCCGCTTAAATTTCAGGCTGCCGAGCGAAGTCAAAGAACGCATCGAAGACGCCGCGATTGTTTCGGGCTTGACGGTGACGGACTTTGCGATCAACGCTCTTGTCAATCACGCCGAACAAGTATTGGAAACGCATCACAAACGCAAACTAAGCGACCGCGACCGCGACGTTTTTCTGAAAATGTTGGAAAATCCGCCCGCTCCGAACGCTGACTTGCGCGCCGCCGTCAAAGCGAATCGCCGCCGTCGCGTGGAAAAATGAAACGCGGATTTGTTATCGAAACGCTCGGCAAAAAGCACGATAAAGAAAGTTTTGACTGCGGCGAAGAAAGCCTCAACGATTTTCTGAAAAAATACGCGGGGCAGAACGCCAAGCGCGGGTTGGGAAAAACTTTTGTCGCCGTTTTGCCGACTGAACGAAAAGTTCGCGGATACTATACGCTTTCTTCGGGCAGCGTCGAGTTTGAAAACTTTCAGGAGAAATTGCCGCGTTATCCGATTCCGACGGTTCATCTCGGACGGCTCGCCGTTGACGATTCGATGAAAGGGCAGGGCTTGGGCGCGCTGCTTCTGATTGACGCGCTGGAACGCGCGGTGAAAGTTGCCGACGAACTCGGAATCTACGCCGTCGAGCTTTACGCTTTGAACGAAAACGCCAAAAGGTTTTATCTGAAATACGGCTTTGTCGAGTTGCGCGACGACGAAAAGCATTTATACCTACCGATTGCCACGCTCAAACAATCCGGCTTGATTCCCTAATGAAAATCAATGAAGAACAATTAGAAAATCTCGTCCTCTCGTGGTTCGCCGAACTCGGCTACATTACCAAGAACGGCTTAGACATCGCTCCCGAAACACCGGAAGCCGAACGAACGGATTACCGCCAAGTCATTCTGCGCGACAGGCTGCGAACAAAGTTACTAGAGATTAACCCCGAGATTCCCAACGCTGCCATCACTTCTACAAAACAACCGCGAATTTCATCGTCACTTGCGCGACGGCATCAAGGTCGAGTTTCAAAAGGACGGCGAGACGGTTGGCGATTTTGTAAAGTTGTTTGATTTTGAAAACTTTGAGCACAACGAATTTTTAGCAGTCAATCAATTTTCGATCAGAGGCGCAAAGCACACAAAGCGACCGGACATTATTGTTTTCATTAACGGCTTGCCGGTTGCCGTTATTGAATTGAAAAATCCGGCAGACGTAAAAACCAATATCGTTAGTTCGTTTCATCAGCTCCAAACTTATAAAGAAACCATCCCCGACCTTTTCAACACCAACGAAATTTTGGTGATTGCCGACGGACGCGAAGCCCGCGCCGGAAGTCTGACCGCCGACATTGAACGCTTCACAGCATGGCGAACCATTGACGGCATAACCACCGACCCGCTTGGACAGTCAAACGAAACCGAAACCTTGATTCGCGGTCTCTTTCGCCGTGACTTTTTGCTTGAGTATCTTCGAGACTTCATCATCTTTGAAGACGACGGCGAGATCAGCAAAAAGATTGCCGCTTATCATCAGTTTCACGCCGTCAGAAAAGCATATCAAGAAACCATCGAAGCCATTTCCGGCGAAGGCAAAATAGGCGTTGTCTGGCACACGCAAGGAAGCGGGAAAAGTATCTCGATGGCTTTTTATGCCGGAAAGATCATCACCGCGCCGGAGATGAAAAACCCGACCATCGTAGTTGTCACAGACAGAAACGATTTGGACGGACAGCTTTTCAAAACCTTCAGCGATGCGAAGGAGTTAATGCGCGAAACTCCGAAGCAAGCAGAAACGCGCCAAGAGCTACGCGAACTTCTGCAAGACAGACCATCCGGCGGAGTGATTTTTACAACGATTCAAAAGTTTTCACCTCTTGAAGCGGAGAAAGATTTTCCGACGCTTTCCGAGCGCGAGAATATTATTGTCATCGCCGACGAAGCCCACCGCACACAGTACGGATTAAAGGCACGGATTGACCAGAAAAGCGGCGAAGTAAAATATGGCTACGCTTATTATTTGCGCGCGAGCTTGCCGAACGCCTCATTTATTGCTTTCACAGGAACGCCTGTTTCCGCTACTGACCGCGACACACGCGGCGTCTTCGGCGATTACATAGACATCTACGATATGAAACAGTCGCAGGACGACGGCGCAACCGTGCCGATCTACTACGAAAGTCGTCTGGCGAAATTGAACTTGCGCGAGGAAGAACTACCGAAGATTGATGCAGAAACAGATGAGTTGACGGAGGACGAAGAAGAAAGCGCACAAGCCCGTTTGAAAACTAAGTGGGCAGCACTCGAAAAAATCGTTGGCTCTGATTCTCACTTAAAAAAGATTGCCGCCGATTTTGTTACTCACTTTGAGGAACGCCTGAGCGTGATGGAAGGCAAAGCAATGATTGTTTGTATGAGTCGTGAAATCTGCGTCCGGCTCCACGACGAAATAATAGCCTTGCGTTCTGAATGGAACGGTTCAGACCCTAACAAGGGAATCTTAAAAGTAATTATGACGGGTTCGAGCAGCGATAAAGCACTTTTGCGACCGCATATTTACTCGAAACAGACTAAGAAAGATTTAGAAAAACGGTTCAAGGATGCGAAGGATGAGTTCAAGATCGCTATTGTCCGCGATATGTGGCTAACCGGATTCGATGCGCCGTCTTTGCACACAATTTACATTGATAAGCCGATGCACGGGCATACTCTGATGCAAGCCATCGCTCGCGTGAATCGCGTTTTCAAAGACAAGCCGGGCGGTCTGGTAGTTGATTACATTGGAATCGGGCAAGAGCTTAAAGCCGCGCTCAAAGAATACACAGCCACCGGCGCGAAAGGTGAACTGTTCAGCGACGTTTCGACGCGCGCCCTTCCCTTGCTGATTCAAGAAATTAGTGTTGTTCGCGGAATGTTTCACGGCTTCGACTATCAAGATTTTGAAACCGAAGCATTGCAATTAATGCCTTATGCCGCCGATCATATTTTAGAGCAGATGGACGGCAAAAAGCGTTTCTCGCAGCACGTTGCGAATCTAACTAAACAATTCGCTCTTTGTTGCACTCTGGACGAGGCGATGAGATACCGCGAAGAGATTGCTTTCTTTCAAGCAGTCAAAGCCTATATCAACAAACCGGCGGAAACACAGAAACAAATTTCCGACGAGCGACGAGAACACGTTTTGCGTCAGATCGTCAGCCGCGCCGTTGTGTCGGATGAAGTTATAGACATCTTCGATACGGTCGGTTTGAAAAAACCTAACATCGGTATTTTGTCCGAAGAATTTTTAGAAGAAGTGCGATTAATGCCACAGAAAAATTTAGCGGTCGAGCTTTTGGAAAGACTTTTGAAAATGGAAATCAAAACGCGCTTTTCCGAGAACGTCGTGCAATACAAAAAGTTTTCCGAACTGCTAATACAGTCTCTCAATAAATACCATAACCGAGCCATTGAGACCGTGCAGGTTATTGAAGAACTGCTCAGGATGGCGAAGGAATTTAACCAAGTTGCAAGTCGCGGAGAACAACTAGGATTAAGCGATGACGAAATAGCTTTCTATGACGCGCTCGAAACAAATGAGGCTTCGGTGCGTGATTTAGGCGATGAAACCTTAAAGAAAATCGCTGTGGAATTAACCGACAATCTGCGAAGAAATACGACGATTGATTGGGCGGTTAGGGAAAACGTCAGGGCAAGGCTTCGATTGATGGTTAAAAGGATTTTACGAAAATACAAATATCCACCCGACCAAGAGAAAAGAGCGATAGAAATTGTTTTGGAACAAGCCGAAACTCTTTCAGAGTCTTGGATATAGTTATACCAAGTTGCGCTGAAAAGAGAGTTTCGCTTTTCGCTTCAACGCTACATTTGCTGAGTTAGACGGCAGTAACTCGCCACTTATTCAACCTCTGCTTTTACTGCAATTTGGTATTAGCAGTTGAAGCAATTTTTGCTTTACCACACAATCAACTCAACCGACAGCCCGCACATCTTTGAAGCGCTGCGAAAAGAAAAAGGACGCGCTTGCTGAAATGGCAAGCGCGCCCTCTCCATTACTTTCGCTGATTGATTACGGCCTATTACTGCCTGTCGTGCCGCCGGAATTGCCTGCGCCAGTGCCCATTCCTTTGTTCGTTGTGCTCGTATTGCCGTTGTGCATTGAGCCGTTGCTCATATTGCTGCCGCTGCCGTTCATGTTCGAGCCGGACATGTGGCTGCCGGACATATTGCTTGGCGAACTCGTGCCGCCGCCAGCCGTGTGGCTGCCGCCC
>JAABUS010007390.1_pt1 | contig 12643 bp, 9 predicted proteins | sample 5560161 | NCBI WGS metagenome assembly JAABUS01 (sample SAMN10711885, study PRJNA513376) | rock metagenome | isolation source: Antarctica rocks | place: Antarctica: Victoria Land, Trio Nunatak nord | collected 2016-01-04 | reverse complement strand
TTTGAAGACTTCGGATGCTGTGGCGGGGGAGTCGACGGGGGGGAGTCCGGATTTCTTCTTTGAGGCTGCCTTGGTGTATGCTGGGGATTGAAGAGCGCGAAGGGCGCGCTTGACTGGGGGGTAGTCGTCAGCGGCAATGTCAAGAACGAGGGACAAAGGGGCTTACCTCGAAACATGTCCTTCCGCTGCCCGTTGACGATACACGTCCGTGGCTTGAGATCCTGACTCCGCAACCATTTCGCGACAGCTAGACCTTTGGGATCCGGCGCACCGGGCGTGATGGGGACTTGCTGCCCTTGCTGCTGCCCTTGGACGTGCGGCTGCCCTGACTGCTGCTGTATTGCTTGCTGTTGCGCCATTTGCTGCTGCCGTTGATGGTTCTCAAAGGCCTGCTGCTTCAGCTTCGCGATGTATTGCTCCACCGTCAGGCCGTTTTTTCTCGCATCCGCCTCGATCTGCTGCCGCTGCCAGTTTTGGAATTGTTGAGGCGTCATCCCGCGCTTTTGGGCCTCGATGGCGATCTGTTGTTGCATTGCTGCCATTTGCTGTGGCGTGGCCTGCTGGCTTGGTGGTGGAGGCCCTGACATCTTTGGATGAATTTTGGAGGGTGCTTGGTTCTGGACGGATTTACAAAATCCAGAGGCCACATACGGCAAAGCAGTAAAACGTTTCTTCGCGGCTGTTCATGCCACGTGGGATGGTCAGTCGATATAGCCGCGGTCTTGGCGCGTAGGGATCCGTCATCGCGAAAGTCAACTCTTGATATCAACAAACCTCACTCCCAGGAACGGCAATAAGTCGTAATACTGGTAACGAGTAGAAAGTGGCCCGTGAGTGCCGCAATCACGACGCCCAACGCCACCAAGAGTTATAGCGATGGTCTTTCGGATCACGGCGGACAACGAGAGGGTACTTAAGTAGGTAAGGCACTCCTCCAGAGCAATCCTTCCTTCTACACAGTTCTCCATTGCTCTTTCCGCACTCTTCTTGCTCTACGAATGCTTTAAAGAAGATCAATTGACGAATCATCGCAATGCAGTATTCACTCTACGTTCATCTGGCGCTTGCGCTAGCCATCTTCCTCTTAGCGAAAATCAGTGTCCTTCCGGACATTATTAAAATCTTCTTCCTCTGGTACTGGCTTGATATGGACTCGCAAGCTAACAGCCTTTTGGCTGTTATGCGTACTCGAACGCTTCCAGAGCCGCAAATTCTCGACCTTTACTCCAAGCTCAAGGGCGACATCAAACACCGAGCCGTTCCAGAGAACGCCATTTCACCTGTTTTCGAACTTATACGCTTCGCGCTTGACGCTCCCAATTACCTCGATGCCGGCCTCTCCATGCTTAGTCATCTTATTAAGCGATTACAGGGCCAGCACCAAGACTCCTTATTAGACTCGCAAGCACAGCGGCTCATACCAATTCTTGTCGATCGGCTAGCTTCAGCCAAAGAAGGCCATCGATCTCGCACTAGACAAGCTCTTGTAGCGCTATGCAGTGTTTCTAGCACCGTTTTCATGATGACCGTTAATCTCCTTGCGGATGTGACTTTCCGGTCCGATAATCCACGAGCAAAAGAAGAAGCCATGCAATGGATCCTCTCGGTAAGTTACCAAGTTCGATTTTAGCTACCGAGCTGACATGAAATAGATGAACAGGCAAAAGGGCACCAAGTGTCCTCAGAGCTTTGTCCCACGAATAGTCGACTGTATGAATAGTCCCGAACGGCTTCTTAGCAGGGCTGCCAAGGCTTGCTTCATCGAGCTATTCCGGTAATGGGGCTTCGCTTCATCTGCAATTGCAGCTTAGCTAATGTTTTTCCAGGAACGCTGACGTTCACACCAAGACTATGGCCAAGAACCATCTCGAGAACGGTCGTGTGGATCAGACGATGGTCATGGACATCCTCTACGAGATTGCCTTTGTACCCAATCAAAATACCCATACGCGACAGCCTAGCAATCTACCTCCCCAGCAGCTAGTCAGCAGATGGGCTCCTCCAAATTTCGATGGCGACCGCGCTGTCTCCCGTCTGGCCGAAATCAGCTCTGGGCAGGCTTCTCGGTCGTTGTCTCGCAGCACCGTAATATCTACTAGCACAGTCTCTCACAAGCCATCTGAGAGCACCAATACCACTGTCAGCCAATCGGTCGCCGAGTCTCTCCCTTCTCCTTCATCCAGATCTACCAGTATGGTGTCTCACAAGCCCTCAGAAACAAACAAAACCAGCGTCGACCCGCCCGTTATCGAGCCTTTGCCTTTCGTCCCAGTCAAGTCCAAGGCTGAACACGAAGCTGAAAAGCTTGACCCCATATACGTCGAGTCAGCTCGAGACGTCGACAACTTGTTTCGCGAGATGCTCCCCTTTTTCGAAGGTGCAGAGAGTGAACAGAACTGGAAGCATCGCGAGCAAAGTACGCTTAAGGTCAGGAAGGTCACCAAAGGCAATGCCTACGATGACTTCCCCACTACATATCTAGCTGGTATCAAACTGCTTTTGAATGGCCTTATCGGAGTGGCAGAGTCACTCAGAACTACCCAATGCACACTCGGATGCCACTGTATCCAAGATGTTGTTCGGCGAACTGGACCAAATTTGGATCCTATGGTCGAGATCCTGCTTCAGAGTCTCATGAAGCTGTGTGGTCAAACCAAGAAGATCAGTGCAGCAAACGGTGACATGAGTGTTACCTGCATCATCAGCCAGGTATCCTTCAACGCCCGCTTAGCACAACATATATATCTGGCTACTCAGGATAAGAACGTCAGCCCGAGGCTTTTCGCTTGTGGATGGCTGATGACTATACTGACGAAACACGGCCATCACAAGAGTGCGATCGACCACAATGGCGCTCTTGAATCGATTAACAAGTCTATTACGGCTGGGCTTATGGACAGGGATGCGAGCGTTCGGACCCGTATGCGGCCGACGTATTGGGCCTTTGCACGGCTTTGGAACGACAGATCTGAGAGGTACTGTCTGCACCATCTTGTATCGTTCGCCTTGCTAATACGCATGCTAGTATTCTTCTGTCCTTGGACAAGAAGCAACAGCAACTTCTTCTCAAGGATGCAAGCAATCCATTTCCAGACACCGCCTCGGTTGCGGCAGCACTTGGTGAGAAAGCAGCAGAGCTTTCTAAAAGCACCTCGGCTGTACCTACTCGTCCGTCAGTCAAGGAGACCATGGCAAAAAACCGTGCCAACAGAACCATACCTACAGCACGGCCTTCGTCCGCTGGCCCATCCATATCACCCACCAGAGAACATCATATTCACGTTGCCACAAAATCAGCTATAGGCGGTTTGGCTGCAAGGAGACCCTTGAATACCTCTACCAGCGGAAATCTTTCCTCTGCACCTGTCCGGCCGATCAGGAATTTCCGCAAGCCAGACATTCCACGACCAGCTACAGCAGACCCTTATAGCCAGAGGCCTAAGCCAGATGCACGTTCAGCCACCCCGGCTGCAAGAAGGCCTAAGACGCCAGTGGCACCATCTACGGCCAAGCGAGGCATTCTTGCTACAAAGAAGCCGACCTCTCAACCCGCTAGTCCGACTAAAACTGTCCAAAGGCGTATCAGTTGGTCTGATGATCTGCCTGGCGGAACCTTAGTGTCTGGGCCTTCGCGCCGAAATAGCGTTGACGAGCAAGCTATCGAGGACGACTCCAACTCGCAGCCTGGCAAGGAAGTCAACAACATACTTACATTTGCAACTCATTCAGCACCGAATCCTCGAACTACTCCATCACCAGTCAACGATAAGGCCGACGCGGCTGAAAAAGTCGAAGAAGATGTCTGGCTCGCTATCTCGCGAGAGGCCTCACCGACACGTAGCGTTGCTGATGGACCACATGATCTCGACAACGTTGAGATGTCTACTAGAATCTCCCAGAGTCCTCGACTCATCCAAGGACGCAAAGAAACCCTCTCTCCTCGAAAACGCCCTCAGCTTCAGGTCTATGAAGACCCCGAAGCGATACCTACTGATCTATCACCTATGCAATCACCTACAAAGTCGAACGTACTCAGTGACTTACCTATCAACACTCCACCTCTCAACCCGAACCATCTATTGGTCGCCGAGGAAACCAACAACTCCACATACCATGCTAAGTGGAAAGCCTTTGAGACTTCCGAGCAGAAGAACATCAGCAGCCCAACCCTCGCAGCTTGCATGAGCAGCCCTATTGTCGCCCGTCGCCTCCTCGAGTCCGCTATCCAGAAGATTCGTGCGGGGTCATATGAGTTCTCTGTTCTTAGGAGAGTCCAACACATCATCAAGGAACAAGATGAGCTCCTTGCTAAGGACAGCTACCTTGTCGACGAACTACTCCTCACTCTTTTGGACGCAATCGAAGGACCAATCGATCAGTCCAAACAGATTCAAATTCTCCTCGCCATCCAGGGGCTACTATCCAAGTACCCTCAGCAATGCTCCGCCCTCTACCCAAAAGCCCTATGTGCCGTCACCCTAGCGCGTGCCGGTCACTCGAGCTCTCAACGCATCGTCAGCGGCCTCGAGGCCACCGCTGAGGCTATCGTGGACAAATGCGAACCAACGCAAAGCATCGACGCCGTCTTGGATCTACTGGATGCTGATGGGCTCGACCTCCACTCGACATGCATGGGCCTCTACCAATTGGCCGGTCTATTCACCAAGACGGTCCAGTCCGGCCACATCCCGCTCAGTCCTTTGACCGAACACCGGATTGGCAAGTTGACGGCCCGGGCTCTCGACGACCACAATATTGACGTGAGGCATGCCGCCGTCGAGCTCGCTGTCCAATTCCGGCCATGCGTGGAGTCGGAAAAGCGTTTCTGGGGGCATATTCCCGAATCGACGACGGATCGCAAAAGCCTGGTTACTTACTATCTACAGCGCAATGCGCTTGTTCGGGGCTAGATCCCTTCCTGATTCTTACTTCGTGTCGTTGCTGTTACGTGAAAAGGTGTATTCATTAGTGTGTTCCTAGCGGATTCTCAGCGTGTTTGTATTTGCTATCATTATCGACTGGATTAGCGACGGAGTCTTTGGGTTGTTTTACGAATTGACGCTTTCAGCGATGGTTGAGAGCTGGTGGCTAGCTGCCTTACTCTCCTGTACATAGAGCTCTTCTGTAGAAAACATCAAAAGTTTTGTTCGAATGCCTCAGTCTTCAATGCTTGGCCGCTCTGGTACCTCAAATATTGCTACAGAAGGAACTTGATGATTTCTCGGATCAAGTTTGTCGCTCTCTTTTCGCTTGATCTACGAGTAGCGAAGCTGTTCTAAGCAAATCTATAATACACAAACCTTTTCATCTGTACTCAGAATGACAGATTGAGCGGCATAACGCGCTGGAGAAGATGTTTCTCCCCCGCGCTCTGTACTCCCATGCTTGATAGCAACCAAACCACTTTGTCCTCTGGAAAAGCGTGTTGACGCAATGGCGATATGCTAAACGACCAGTGATGGCCTATTGACAAAGGGGTAAAACAATGTTGGTGCTATAGCTAAAGGGTCCCGTGGAGCATCAAGAAAACGATAACCTATAATGGTTGCCTTGCAAATCAGGATCTGACTGGATGGGATGGATATGAAAACGTATGAAAAGCGAGATGGAGTTGCAAGTACTACTTTGACAGGTTTCATAAGGACGGCAGAATGAAGTTTAACGTTGGTGACAGGAGCAGCGTCGCCGCACCAGTGTAAGAGGGAGAATGATAACAACAACTGTCAGGATCAAGACACGGCTATTCCAACCTTACGCCATGTTCAATGAAGACCTTAACGACTGACCAGGAAGAGATCATCTTCAGCTCTTGGCGCCAAGCCCAGGGAATCGGAGCGAGGCGCTCGCTTGACTTGCCGTGGCGTCTGGTACTAAGGTACTGGCACAAGACCATCCCTGACTCGGCGAGGTGGAGCTGATTCCCATGGATCTTGTTGGCCGAACGTTGGAATTGAGGATGAAGATGTCGTGCAGCTCCCTAAAGTAGAAGTCCTTATACGACGGTAGATGTATCAGGTACGGATATATTCGGTCACAACTCACACCGCCATCCGTCCTTTACACCTGCCGGTGGTCCTTGCAGGAATCGCCGAGACGTACGCTCTGTTGCTGTCAGGGCTGTGTTTCAGCTCACGGGCAAGCTCTGTACCGTACGATATGCTTTGGCAGACCGCGAGATACTCGTGTTTGCTGGCAGAAATGGCGATGCCGAGCAAAGACGACGACGCTAAAGTATATTGGCAACCTCACAATCGGCGAAGAAACAGAACAACATTAAATGATGTGCCTGCGTATGATCTGCCCGTGGCGTCTTCTGCAGCCCAGTTCAGCCAGTCGACTTTATTGAACACTTGTTCTCGACCCGACGACCATGCCATCATCCACTTGCAGCCCGGCTGCTCTTGACCATGGAGAGTGATAAAGTAAATCGATGATCGATGGCCCAAACACCCTAATGCGCTGTGACTGTCCGGGTCGTCAAGCTTTACTTCTACCCCGACTAATCGACGTTGCTGCATTGCTGGCCTAGAATCCGAAGAGGCAGCGATCGGCCCCTGGAGTTAGAGGCCCATCTGAAACGAGAGCATCATCCATTGCGGAGCCAGCAGTCAGCGCGCCCAGACCACTCCTGCCTAAGCAACTATCTTAGACCTCTATCACACTATCTCACTCGCTACTCGCCAACCCGCGCACAGTTCAGCACCCCCATATCGCCCGCCCAAGTCTATCATGCAGAGCTTACTCTGATCTCGTCCACACAATTCACGACTTCAACATCCCCAACCCGCGCAGTGGCTCGGTGCGACCTGGCATTTTTGCCAGCGGGAAGTCCAGCCTGCAGTCTTAACTGATTAACCCACACCAAGAAACCCAAGACTCTGCACCGTCTGCACGGTCCCAGGCTGTCCACTGATCTCAGCCCGCTTACTCAATTCGCGGCTCTCTCTGCTCCAATCCACCGGCAAGCGGTAATCATTGCGCATACACTCTTCCAGCCGGCTATCGATTAACGTTGCCTTGCGTATCGATTCAATCCAGGCACGCACTCCTACCAAATTCCGAGGACTTCGGCTGGAGGCCGTATCTTCCGTGACCTGTCCAGTCCCGATCTTAGCTCCTCGATCTTTTAGTGGGCAAGTTCCTGATATACCAAATCGACGTCGCTCGCCACGTTCGCCTCCGTGATTGATGCAATCCGGCACTGTCGACCTGTGCAGCGGTCATGATGACGGAGTCGCCGGCGGGTTATCCTGACTCCCCTATGGACCAGGACGACGCTGCCTATCCGTGCAAAGGTTGCGGCGAGGTACAGCATCAGCCTCCCCCGTGTCTCTCAGCTATTCGCCCTACCCCACCATTCAGCCCCCAATGCTGACGATCCGTGTTCTATCTAGATACTCGAGGAAGGGAAGGCGTTCGAACTTGGTATGTCATACAACATGGTTTCATTGCGTTGTCGGTATACTAAGACGCTGGCAGCTGGCAATCGATGGCACATAGACTGCTTCCGGTGCAATACATGCAGCACACTCCTCGACTCGGACGCGAACCTCCTCCTGCTGGGCGACGGGTCGCTCATTTGCAACAATTGTACCTATAGCTGTAGCGCGTGTGGAAACAAGATCGAAGACCTTGCGATCTTGACCGGCGACCAGGCATTTTGTGCAACTTGCTTCAAATGTCGGAATTGTAAGAAGAAGATCGAGAACCTCAAGTATGCACGAACATCACAAGGGATATTCTGTATGGATTGCCATGAATCGCTCATGCAGAGGAGAAGGAAGAAGTCGGCGAAGACTAGTGAGCGCCGTAACAAGCATCACCAGCAACCGTCAATGCAGCCGCAGCACAGTACGATGCTATTGGACAAGTCGTTGCCCTCTTTACCGCCTAGTGCTGTGGCCCAGCCCTTTTCGCCTGAAAATTTAGAGAGCCCGCTTGACAATTACTCGGATACGCCTACAGAGATACCGCGTATGCCGTCAAAGAAACCCAGTGCGTCAAGATCGAATTCATATTCAGGGACACCTGCCGACCCTTCACGACAAGCACCGAAGAGGCCCCCGTATCCGCGATCTGAGTCATCCAGAGAGGCAAAACGTGAGAGATCCCCTGCAGCACAGCCTGAGAAAGATGACCGCAAAGGTAGTCCGCCCACCAAACTAGGCAGTGGAAGCTGACAAAAACAGAAAACCTCACTCTTCCTTCCACAACTTACAATCGGCGCTCGGAAATATCAGATATACCCATTGATGGCGAAGAGTTTTATATACCTATGGCACTAGATCATAATCCAGCCTCTGGACCATCCCCATTAAATATGAAATCGAACCATGAATCACCGTCTGACGATGTGAATTCCCAGCTCGCAGAGTCCGATATTAATTCCCGCGACTACTTCAATGCCAGAGGCACGAAATCTACCGTGCGCAAAGTTCCACAAGATCACGCAAATACCTATATCTCCCCACCGCCAGACTTAACACAGAATAGTCGCCCGTCTTCTGGTCCAAGCAGCCCGCACATAGCATACCAAGAAATAGGACGAGAACTATCCCACGACAACTCAGACTATATTCAGAAGCTGAGAGACACCAGTATCCCGGGTGCGTTGGCGGAAAGAAAGATACGGGATGCACAGAACGAAACCCCGTCGCGCTTCAATGGCGAACCACGCAATGGCAAATTCACACTTGGAGAAGTTCCAAAGAATAGAAAGGCCAGTCACTCTGCTAAGAGCTCAAGATCGGAGACCATATCACCTGTCCCGGAGACTTTAGGCCCCTCCAAGTCCAAGTCGGCACCTGTTACAGCAAATGCAGTCGTCAAAGAGCAACGAATGGTGTCGCCTCAAACAGAATCTCCTGCATCTACGCGCCATGATACCGAATTTGACGAGTCTTCCCAGGCCACAGTGGACTCCAGAAGTCATGACAATGCCTCACTTGACTCGTCGACGTCACATTCCTCGCCTGTCACAACACAACTCCGAATCCTGCCTCAAAGAGGAGACTCACTTGCCAAGTCTGCCGACGCGAGGGTACCAAGCAGGAAGGGCTCGTCTGGCGGAAGGGGCAAGTTATCGACGAAACCGGGGTATGATGAGCTCCTCCCAGGCAAGCCTTCGTCAGCACCTCCTACAACAACAAGCGAGTATCCCTCAACTACTTATCCAACTCCGAATGGCAACAGAAACACTCCAAAGCAAATAGACTCTCCATCATCAGCCAGCAATACCGAAGTCCCCTTTCCGCCTCCACGGGCACGAGAACGAGCTGCTCAAGCTTCCACATCGGAGCGTGACGCTTTCAGCACACCTAGAGCCCCTCCACAAGCTCCATCTGGATATCAGAAGGCCCGAAATGAATCTGTTAGCACGATTAAGTCAGAATCGCCTCGAAACGGCGAATACCCGGTATCGCCAAAATTATCCCTTCGTCCCGGGGGAGGCGACCTCTCAATGGACGACGATATGGCCCGCATTCTGAGCAACGATACGCAGCAAGAGCACTCGTCCTTCCTGCGCCGCGTTTCAAATTCGGTCCGTCACGCAAGAAGCTACAGTGACAGGGGAATACGTCTTTCGAAAGAGCAAAAGTGGCCGAGGTCACCATTGATTGGGGGCTCATTCACACAAGAGATCAGCAGCCCCACGTCGTCCTCACCAGAGTCAAGAGATGAACTAACTTGGTTCAAGAATGAACTTCGCCGTGAACGGCAAAGGACTTTAGAGAAGGAGCAGAAACTGCAAGAACTTGAGGCTGCTCTTGAAGCCAAGACTAATATTCGACAGATCAACACTGAGCTCCGAGAGAAGCGATCTACCATGGTAGTTCTGGATACACAGAAAGAGATAGTAGTACGGGAGCTAGAGGTCTTGACCGAACATATAGCGGCAGCGAAGAAGAGCGGAGAGCCGTTAGATGTCCGAAAGATGACCAACATCGTTGTGCGGGAATTTGCCGAGTCACTGCAGAAGCTCAAAGATACCTTTGCACCACAGATTGAGGATTTGACGCAGAAGAGAAACGAACTGTTAGAAGAGGTTGCGAACTTGACGCAGTCAAAGGACAAGAGCTTCTCAGAGTTTGAACAGCTATCGCTGAAGAACGCGCAACTAGCTGAGCTCAACAACCAGTTGGTTCATCAAATCCAAGAGCTTTACAAGGCCAACGCCGGGCCTACATTAGATGTAGTACGTCCGCCACCCAATGGTCTCGGTATTTATACTCATCACCAAAAGGATCGGTCGACTGCGTCAATTGATGCCCAGCAACAGCGCCTTGACGTTATGGAAAGCAACATTAGCGGGTCTACAGTTGTACATGATCAAGATCAGGGCGACGCTACGTATCTATCGGCGCCGCAAGTGGTGAACATCAAAAGGGCCCAGCCAAAGAAATTTAATTGGAAGCGGGGTGGTCAAAATGTTGCCAAAGGGGTTACCAAGGGACTAAAGGGTGCATTCAAATCCGATGAAGCGAAACTGCGAGATGGCCAATTCGAAGGTGGCGTGCCGTACGGGTCGATACCGCCAAACCAGGAGTTCTCACTCGGGAGTGTACCAAAGTCGCAGATACATGATCCTTCCCGTCAAGGATTCGGGTTCTTCGGTACGCAGAAGAAACCAATACCGCAACAGCAATGGCCGAACCAGCAGACGAATGGCAGTGCGCCGCAAAGTGCTGGTGGTCCTCAAGGTAAACCGGACTCCCATTCTGTTACTATTTTAACCTGCTAATAAATCCAGTTCTCTTCGGTACGGAACTCGAACAGCGCGCAGAATACGAGCGAGTCGGCATCCCCAGCATTGTGCAGCGCTGTATCCAAGAGGTCGAGCTTAGAGGTATAGCGACCCCCTCTTCAAGCTTTCTCACATTTCATCTCTCACCCGTATTGACTCATCTTTGTAGGCATGGACGTCGAAGGCATCTACCGCAAATCCGGCGGCAACTCCCAAATCCAAGGCGTCAAAGAAGGCTTCGAGCGCGACAGCGACTTCGACATCTCCGACCCGGACCTCGACATCAACGCCGTCACCTCCACCCTCAAACAATACTTCCGCCGTCTGCCTACACCCCTAATCACGTTCCCAGTCTACGACTTGCTCCTCGCCTCCATGTCCCCTCCCGGCCGCCCTGCCAACGAGACCATCCAATTGATGCGCAACGCCATCCTAGACCTTCCACCGCGCCACAGGGATACGCTCGAGTTCCTGGTGTTCCATCTGGCGCGGGTGGTGGAGAGGGAAAAGGAGAACCTCATGACAAGCCTGAACGTGGCGGTTGTGTTCGCGCCGACGGTGATGCGGCCGGAGAGCTTGACGCGCGAGATGCAGGAGAGTCAGGAGAAGAATCGGGCGGTGCAGTTTCTGATTGAGAATTGTCAGGGCGTGTTCCTCGGCGAGGGGCTGTGAGTGGAGGGTAGGACTCCAAGATTATGACATGGAAAAGGACTCTCAGCGGTGCGAAGAGGTGTTCACAGGAGGAGTTGAGATGAAAGAGGAGGAGACAAGAAGAAAGAGAAGAGGCGGGGAACGATATTCAACAGGCCTGCCAGAATATCTCGGCTCCTACGCTCGATTACTCCGACGCTTGGCTACCGCAGAGCTTTGTTCATCCCCATCTGTTTTTGTTTTTCAACTTCCCCATGTCTTCAGCGCGCATTTGAAGCGATTTTTAGATACCAGCCCCCGGAGGCTTTGTCACGTTACACCATGGCGTATACCTGTTTTGTGGACGTTTGAGAACTGATTGTTACGCTTCTTGTAGATAGTCTTTGTGGTTGCAACTTGGTTTCTACTGTGAGATGAAGGACGGTTTGTCTGTTTTTTGATGTGCAGCATCTCTCAACAGAGTTGTTTGGCTTTGTGGTATTTCTATCGCGCCTGATGCATGTGCAGAGTAAGGTGTTTTGATTCTGCATGAAGCGGCATATGCTACGAAATAGCTGGCTGCTTGCAAGACGGGTACATTGGTACATATTCTGTTGCTTTCAAAACGTATCCTCATCCGGCGCCCCCGTCCTGCGCACCACACTCGGGCTGTCCTCCGCCTCCTCCAACTCATCCGTCACGTTACCACCGGCCGTGAGCAGCAGATCCTCGACAATGCGTTTCGAAGCCTCCCTAGCTATCGCAGCGTCAGCAAGCTTTTTCTCCGGACCGAAACCCCTTCCTTCCCCTCCATATCCGAACCAAACTGTTGGGGGCAAGGAAGAGGATCAAATAGTAAGGTGACCACCTACCAGGCGTCCTCAACAACCTCTCCCGCGGCACGTGGAACTGCATCGTCTTCGGCGGACTCATCCCCCCCATCTCCTCCTCACTGTCACTATCCCACACCCCCCTCTCCTTCCCCTTCCCCTTCCCCCGAGCAGGCGTCAATATACTAACACCCGGCACCCGCCGCAGCGGCGACTCGAATATCTCAGCGTGCAGCTCGGGCGCTTCGACAAAGGGGCTGCTGTCTAGCTCATCCTCTGCTGTGGCAGTGGCGCCATTCCTGCGGCCGGGCGTCTCTTTCCGAGCGGTGCCCGGGGGTGGGAGACGGGGTTGTGTGTGGGGCGTTGCTTGCAGCCGCCAGTTCTTGTCGAGGATGCGGTGGAGTAGGATGTCGTTTGCGGGGGTGCGGGCGTTGGGGCG
>JAABUS010007388.1_pt1 | contig 12644 bp, 16 predicted proteins | sample 5560161 | NCBI WGS metagenome assembly JAABUS01 (sample SAMN10711885, study PRJNA513376) | rock metagenome | isolation source: Antarctica rocks | place: Antarctica: Victoria Land, Trio Nunatak nord | collected 2016-01-04 | reverse complement strand
AAACCTCAGGCACCACCGGCGCACACCGCCGGCGCGACGCCCTCAGGACAGTCGAGCGCAAGCCAAACGACCATCCCGAATAGGCTCATCAACACGTCGTGTTGCGACCACCGCCAGAATCCGCCGATCGGCAACCGAGACTGCCCGGTGGGACTTCTTGAACCACAAGCCGTCGACCGGTCGGGCTTAATCGTGCAGCAGGTCGAGTTCAAAGGCGTCGCTGATCGCGCGGGCCAGTACGGGCTCCTGGTCGTCGAACAGCAGGCCGATCGTGTCGCCGACGGCACTCATTCGCACCGTGGTGATGTTGTCGCAGCTGACGACGCTGTCGTGGTCCAGCCCGTTTCGTGGCTCGAGGAGAACCTCGCTGGTGATCCCCCTGATCGTGCTGGTGATCGGCGCGACGGTCAGCCAGGTCAGCAAATGGAGCTTGGACCGTCGTGTCAAGATCAGTGCCGGTCGACGTTTGTCCAGTCGTACCGATGCGATGGTGCGCATCAGTCCAACGCGGGATGCGACAGATCGAGCACGCCGTCGAGATCTGGATAGATCGGCTCGCCCCGTCGGGCAAGGTCAATGAGGATGGCCTCTTCCCCGCGATAACGCTGATCTCGCTGGAGGCGGGCGATCCCGTGCCGGACGGCCTCGGAGCGGTTAGCAGCACGGCCGTCGGCGACCTCGGCATCGAGGGCCGCGAGCTCGCGGTCGTCCAGACGGATGGCGATCTGTGTGGTCATCACCGCAGTCTACCCGCGATGTAAACCGTTTGGTATGCAGAATCGGATGTGCATGGCCTCCCTGCTGAGCAATCCCTCGATTGCTCAGATCGATTACGGGGACGACCCTCCGTGGTGGCCCGTGGTTGAAGGAAGGGTGTGCCCGGGGGGCACACCCTGGCAGCCTCTGTGACAAGCAGAGCGCCGGACAGATATCCGGCCTCGCCTTCGATGTTTAGGTTCCAGTTGCGGTTGCCCTTGTCGTCGAGCGCCGGCGTCGGTGGGTGGTGCAGCAGCCCGTGGGCTAGCTCGTGAGCAAGATTGCTGTTCTGTCGGGCGGGGGAGTGGGCGTCGTTGTGGAAGATGGTGCGGCTCGGTCCGATGAACACGGTCACTGCGGAGAACAGGTGGGGCTCGGTGTCGTAGAGGTAGCTGATAGGAGACTGTGTGGCCAGAAAGGCGCGGAGGTCCCAGATGGGGATGAGCAGGTGCTTGGCCAAGATCCGTGGGACGGGTGCGTCCGAGGGGACTCAATCCGAGCTCGCGCCGGACCTCATCCGCATTGGCGACGGCCTCGGTCTCGAAGCCCCGGCGGGCGCCAGCGCTGGCGACGGGGATCTCGGCGGCCCATTACGTCACAGTGACGTAACCAGGTGGGTGAGCATAGGTTCGAAAGCTGCTGAGAGGATGCAGTTCTCGACGCCCAAGGTACATTCGGCGTCGGTGGGACAGGTCGTCGACTTGTCCGGACGCGCACTGTCGACGGGTCAGCGGGACAACCTCATGACTGACGTCGCCACGGTGTGGCGGCGCTCGATGACCCGACCTGACAATGGTCGGTCGAACGCGAGGTGTTGTCGGCGGCGGTAGCCGGTGAGCTATTGGCCGCGGCCGGACGGAGTGGCTCGACCCCGGCGAGACCCGGAGCGCGCCGTCTCGGCACATCCGTCACGCATCGCCGATAATGTGCATTATGTCGGGTAACGGTCGAAAGGTGGTGCGCCGCAACAGGTTTCGAATCCTCCGCAGTCTCCCATACTCGTGAGGCATCCATCCTGTGGCGCTGTGCACTCAGACGGCCAGCAAGGCCTCAGTGCGCGTTGCGGAGAAGCTGGGTTCACTGAAGTAGAGCGATTCGAGGAGCACGGCGCCGAGCAGTGGTCCGGCGTGCGGTCATCGCCCGCAACGTCTGAATGGACTTGTAGAGGAGGCCGGCCGCTCACGTCACGATCGCCGCAGGCCCGGTTGGGTGGTATCTGGCGGTGGGTAACGGGTTCGACGACGGTTCCGAGCAGGGGCCACTGATCACTCAGGACGCGGTCGACAAGGTCCGCCGGCACATTGCCGACGCGGTGGACGGCGGGGCGAGCGTGGTGACCGGTGGCGACATGCACCCGTTGGGCGGCACCTTCTTCACGCCGACCCTGCTCACCGGAGTGCGCCCGGACATGCTGATCTGCCGCGAGGAGACATTCGGACCGGTGGCCCCGGTGGTGCGTTTCGAGACCGAGGAGGAGGCGGTCCGGATCGCCAACGACACGCCGTTCGGACTCGCGGCCTACTTCTACAGCTCGGACCTGGGTCGGATGTGGCGGGTCGGCGAGGCCCTCGAGTTCGGCGTCGTCGGGGTCAACACCGGACTGATCTCCTACGAGGGCGCTCCGTTCGGCGGGGTCAAGGAGTCCGGTCTCGGCCGCGAAGGTTCCCGGCACGGCATCGACGAGTACACCGACATCAAGTACCTGTGCATCGACGGGCTGGGCGGCTGAGCCGCCCCCGGCCGAGCCGGGATTCAGCCACTGCCACTGCCTTCCGGATCGGCCGCCGGCTCCCGATAGCTGAAACCGGGTCCGCGCTGCCGGTCCACCACCATGCCGTCGGCGACCCAGGTGACGCAGGCGCGGCAGCCCGGCACCCCGTCGACGATCACCAGGCAGTCGAAGCAGACGCCCATCCCGCAGAACAATCCGCGCGGCTCGCCACCAGCGGTGGTGCGCAGTTCGAGGTCGCCGTCCGACATCAGGGCGGCGGCGACGTCTCGCCGAGATGGGCGGTCCGCGGCCAGCCGTTGACCAGCACCGTGACGGTAGGACCACGATCCAGGCCGTGCCCGTCGAGTCGGGGCCGCCGCAGCGTCATGCGCCGGGGCTCGCAACTCCGGTGACGGTGTCGACCGAGCTGAGCGAGCCGGTGTCGACGAGCACTGCCCGCATCGTCGCGAGGTCGCCCTCGTCCGTCACCGGCAGGCGCGGCCGCCGGACGTGTCCGGCCGGCTGCCCCAACATCCGCATCAGCTCCTTGAGTTGGCTCTGGTAGGCGCCGTAGTGACCGGCCCAGCCGCCGGGCAGCCAGAGCTTCGGGAACAGCGCATCGCCCACAGCGGCGTGGGCCGTCATCGCGTCGAAGTCACCGGCCCAATAGTCCTCCCAGAACTGCGGATCCGGCCGGCCCCACAGCGAACCCGCACCGACGGTGCCGTCGCCGCCCTCGGTGCGCAGCACCTCGACGCCGCGGGCGGACATGTAGGGCCCGAAGACCCTGACCCGGTCCCGCACCCGGCGCGAGGTTTCGAAGAACTGTCCGGCGTCGGGGTGCTGTCCTTTATCGCCACGATGGCGTCGATGTCGGCCAGCCGGTCGGCCAGGTCGGTCCCGATGTCCACGCCGGCGCCGTGCGGCCAGTTGTAGACGACCAGCGGCCCGTCGAGTGCGGCGCTGATATCCGTGTAAAACTCGACGATCTCGTTCCGGAAGAGCTTGGCGTACGGCGGTGGCGAGGCCAGCACCCCATCGGCACCGGCCCCGAGCGGTGCCGAGCCAGGGCGACGACCTCGTCTGCGGTGTAGTCGGTACAGCCGACCAGTACCCGCATCCGGCCGGCGGCCGCCGAGACCGCCGTTTCGGCAACGGCTCGGCGCTCGTCGTGGCTCTGGGAGAACCATTCGCCGCAGGTTCCGTTGATCACCATGCCGTGCATGCCCTGCGCGGCGTAGTACTCGGCCAGTGCCTCCAGGGACGCCAGGTCGAGCTCGCCTTCCTCGGTAAACGGTGTCACCACCGCCGGGAAGTAGCCCTGCCAGTCAACGTCATCGCGATTCATCGAAAGTCCCTTCTGCCCTTTGATAGATGCTGCTTCTCATCCTGTGCCAGCGCTCCTAGGCTCACCACACATTGCTGTGATAAACCAACGAACGCCAGTCACCACCAGCTCGGCCGCGGTGTCCAGGCGCATGGCCGTGACGGGATCGCCCAGACCCTCGACCACCCTTGGTTGGCATTCCTCCGTGTGTGTGTCGATGAACCTGTACGCCGGACTGCACGGACACGGCGCCCCTCCTCTCCGGTCGCCGGGGGCAGCTCAACGCTGCGCCGCCGTCCGACTACTCGCTGTGGTCGGCAACAGCGGCCATCACACTGATTGGGGTCGGCCGGAACGGTGGTTGCGGAGCGAATCCTTCGGGAGCCGCCCCGGTGCGCTCACGCACACAGTCGCTCGTCACGAACCCGCAGAATCTGGCCTGGCACCGGCCCATGCCTGCGCGACTCAGCCGCTTGAGCGCACCGGCGCTCTGGACACCGTCGGCGGCGGCGTCGATAGCCGATCTGGTCACGTCCTCGCACCGGCAGATTATGGTCTCCGGAGTGCTGAGCTGACTGAACAGACGGGGACCGCCGTACACCTGCCACAACGCATCCTGGAACCTCCGGTGGCGACCCAGCGTCCGGTTGGCGCGACGAATGGTCCGAGAGTCGACCTCGTGACCGAACTCGGCTGCCACCTCGGCGCCCGCCAATTCGCCGGCGGCCTGAGCCACCTTGGCGCCACGCACCTCTGCTGAGTCACCCACGGTCCACACGTTGGCGACCTCAGTGCGACCGGCCGCCGACCGGCGGGCAACATATCCCCCTGACGTCGGGTCGATCTTGTGGGACACCCCCAGCAGCCGGGCGATCTCGGAGCTGGACAGGAAGCCGAGTCCGACACACACGGCGTCGACCTCGAAACTCTGTTCGGAACCGTCGACCGCGGACCCGTCGGCATCGATCCGGGCGATCACCGCACGTTCGACGTGCCCGTCGCCGTCCGCCCGTACCACGGTCCTGCCGGTCATCATCGGCACCCGCGCCCGCTGCAATCCGCCGAGATAACGGGCCCCGTCACGCATCAGACCCGGTGCCGCCACAGCCATCCGGACCGCGCGCACTGCGTGTCGTGGCCGGTTGATCTGCGCCAACTCGACGAGCGCGACGACAGACGCCCCGGCCTTGGTGAGTTCGGCCGCCAACTGCACGTTCAACGGCCCGTTGCCGGCCACGAGCACACGACTGCCCGGAGCGACCTGATAGGAGCGAGCGAGGCTCTGGCCGGCTCCGGTGGTCATCACTCCCGGCAAGGTCCAGCCGGGGAAAGGTACGACCCGCTCATAGGCCCCCGTGGCAAGGACGACCGCCCGTGGGCGCAGCACACATCTCGTTTCGGCGGCGGCCGCATACAGCTCCGTCGGACCGTCGGCTCCCCAGATCCTGGTCCCGCAGAGGACCGTGACGCCGGCTCGTCGTACACGTTCGATGAGCGCGCGCCCGTCGCGGTACTGCCCGTCCAGTTTGCGCTCGTCGAGCACGAAGCCCCAGGCGGGTTGCTTGTAGAACTGGCCGCCGAGCGAGCTCCGATCGTCGACAAGCACCACCTCGACGCCGGCCTCCGCCGCTGTCGCCGCTGCGGCGAGACCGGCCGGGCCACCACCGACCACCAGCAACTGCGGCACCAACTCCCTTTCAAGCGCAACGGCTGTCGGCGACTTCACCACCGTTGTCGCCACCGGCTGACGTTCGATACGCATCCCGGCTGCCACTGGCGTCATACAAGCGAGCACGGCGGGCCGATCATCGACGGTGACCAGGCATTCGCCGCACACCCCCATGCCGCAGAACACACCGCGATCACCTTCCCTGGCGTGGCGCAGCGCACGAATGCCCGCCTCGGTCAAGGCCGCGGCGATGCTGACACCCGGCCGGGCCGGCACCGGTGTGCCCTCGTAGCTCACTTCGACGTCGGGTCCGCACGCTCGGATCCCCGGCGATCGCAACTGCGTCACGCTAGGCCCTTTCCTTGGGGGTCTGGCCGGCGGTCGAATGGATTGATCGCAACGTCGAAGCCGGCATCGTTGCCGGTGAGCACCTGGGTACGGGATGCGATCCGCCACCCATCCACGGTGCGGCGCATCTGGTCCCGGTACTGACCCATCATCGTCGCAGTGCTGCCGTCGGGTCGCTCGTGCCAGGCGTAAACGGAACTGGTGACGTCGGCGAAGTCCTCGCTTGTGAAGACGATGTGCACGTTCGAACTGTGGTGAGAAGTGCGCGACCAGCGCCACATCCGGGCAAGATCCTGCTGCAGGCGAGACGCGCCGACGCTGCGCATTCCCGGCCCTGGGCCGTAGTCGACGAGGCAATCCTGGGTGAACAACGCCGTCAGCGTCTCGAGATCCATCGCGTCCAGTGCGAGGCAGTACCCGGTGACGAGGTCCGCGATCTGCTGTCGGTCCATCAACTCGCTGAGTGGATCTTGCACGCTGCACTCCCCCACCGTCCGCGCCCGGCTTCCGCTGTCCCGGTGGTCCGGCGACAGGATGCGGTACGCACCCTGAATGGTCGTACAGCGCCCTACTGTACGTTCTGCGCGCGCCGGAAGCGAGGCTGCGCGCAGCATGATGTACGGCCAACACGGCGATTTCCCCGGCGCGCTCGTATTGCGCACAGGAGCGCGGCATGCGAACATTTGCCCAAGACCAGCGCTATCGCATGCTCCGCTCCACGCTCGGCCCCACAGCGATGTCCGGCCAAGAGTCCAGCAACCAGCGACCGCCGCCACCCTGGGAGGACAGCCATGGGAGTCAACCAAACCTCACGTCGCGGAACCGGGCGGGAAGGCTCACGGGCCGGTACGCGCCGCAGGACCTGGGCGGGCGTGATCGCCGCCGCGCTGGTCACCAGCACGCTGGTGGCGTGCAGCTCGGCGAAGACCGCGTCAGGGACAACCGGTCCGACGGCCCAGGCCAGTCCTGCTGAGTCCAGCAGCGCCTCCGATGCAACAACCCAAGACCAGAGCAGTGCCGGGTCCGAAAGCAGTGCCGGGTCCGGTGCTGAGGTTCCTGCCATCACCGTGACCGTCCAAGGGCAGGAGATCACGACCGACGCTACGCTGGCCTCGCAAGTCCCGGCACCGAACCGGGCAAGCGGGGTGATGAAAGACATCAGCTACAACAACGCACCGCCGGACACTTTCGTCAAGGACGGCGAACTGGTCGGTTGGGAGATCGATCTGGGCCAGGCGGTCGCGGCGGTTCTGGGACTGAAATGGCAGGCGACGGCCTCCGGTGCGTTCGACAGCTTCATTCCCGGACTTCAGAATGGGCGATACGACGTCTCGTTCACGTCCTTCATCCAGACCCCGGAGCGTTTGAAACAGATCGACATCGTGACGTACTTCGACGTCGGTACCGGTTTTGCGGTCAAGGCGGGTAGCGGGCTGGCGATCTCCAAGGAGACCGATGTGTGCGGGCACAGTGTCGCGGTCCTGGCCGGCTCTGCCTTCATCCAGCAGATCAACTCGATCAAGTGCGCGGACGCCGGACTGGAACCGGTGAAGGTCCAGTCCTTCCCGTCCGACGCCGCCGCCGAATTGGCCGTCAGCAGCGGCCGAGCCGAAGTGTATTCGTCGTCGCTGAACCAACTGGAATACCTCCTCCAGCAGACCAGCAACGGGTTCGAGATTCAGCCCCTGAACTTCATGCCGACCCCCCAGGGGGCCGGTGTCACCAAGGGAACCGGACTTGCCAAGTCGGTCGGGGACGCGATGGATTACCTCATCAAGTCCGGGGCCTATGCGGCGATCATGAAGCACTGGGGTCTCACCAACGGGCTCGTCACCCAGGCCAAGGTCTACGCAGACGGTGGCTCCTAGCGGTGCGGCGGGGATGACCGACGAACCACCCGGGTCATCCGTCCGCTCCACCTCCTTCCGGGAGCGTCAGCCGACGGCGTCGTGGACCACCTTGGTTCGCCTGGTGTTCCGCTGGCTGGTCCGGCTGGCCGTCTTGGTCCTGCTGGCCATGCTGGTGCACATGCTGGTCACGAATCAGGCACTGCAATGGGACGTGGTCGCCAAGTACTTCACCGCGCCGTCGATTCTGCTCGGCGTGCTGCGGACGCTGGAACTCACCGTGATCAGCATGGCCTTCGGCATCGTCCTCGGCGTGGTGCTGGCGCTCATGAGACTCTCGGCCAGCGCGCTGCTGAACGTGGCAGCATCGATGTTCCTGTGGTTGTTCCGCGGAACTCCTCTGCTGGTTCAGATCTTGTTCTGGTTCAACCTGGCTACCTTCGTTCCGGTCATTTCGCTGGGGATTCCCTTCGGGCCGAGCTTCGTGTCCTGGGACACCAACGCCCTGATCACGCCGTTGGTCGCCGCCATTCTGGCGCTTGGGCTCAACCAGGGCGCGTACATGTGCGAGATTGTGCGCGCCGGGATTCTGTCGGTCGACACCGGACAGATGGAAGCGTCGCTGACCCTGGGTATGACGCGGACTCGAGCGATGCGTCGGGTCGTGATGCCGCAAGCCATGCGCATCATCATTCCGCCGACCGGAAACCACGCGATCGCGCTGCTCAAAGACACCAGCCTGGTCAGCGTGATCTCGATGACGGAATTGCTCTATTCGGTGCAGATCATCTATGCCAACACCTTCGAGACCATTCCGCTGCTCATCGTGGCCAGTCTGTGGTATTTGCTGTTGACGACCGTGACGTCGATCGGCCAGTACTTCCTGGAGAAGCGGTTCGGTCGCGGCGCATCCCGGGACGTCCGGCTGAGCCTGTACGAGCGGATTACACGCAACCTGGTGAGTCCATTCCGGCGCAACGCCGGAGTGTTCCGATGACCCCGGCGCCGGTGCTCGAGCTGGCCGACATCCACAAGAGCTACGGGTCGATGAAGGTCATCAAAGGAGTCAGTCTCTCCGTCGCGCCCGGTGAGGTGGTGTGCCTGATCGGGCCGTCCGGATCTGGGAAGACCACTCTGCTGCGCTGTGTGAACTTCTTGGAGGTGCCCGAGCAGGGGTCGGTCGTGGTCGACGGTGAACTGATCGGCAGATATCACCGCAAGGGCCGCACATTCCCGCTCCCGGCCCGGGAACTCGCGCTCCAGCGCGCCTCCGTCGGCATGGTCTTCCAGCATTTCAACCTGTTTCCACACATGACCGCGCTGGAGAACGTCGTTGAAGCACCGATCGGCGTGCGCCGGTCCGGGCGGCCCGAAGCCACCGCCGCCGCGCGCGATCTGCTGGGCCGGGTGGGACTCGGTGACAAGGCACAGGCGTATCCCCGGCAATTGTCCGGGGGTCAACAGCAGCGCGTGGCCATTGCCAGGGCGCTGGCGATGGAGCCCAAGCTGATGCTGTTTGATGAACCGACCTCGGCACTGGACCCCGAGATCGTCGGTGAGGTACTTGATGTCATGCGTGGGCTGGCGGCTGACGGTATGACGATGCTGGTCGCCACCCACGAGATGTCTTTCGCCCGTGATGTCGCGGATCGGGTGGTGTTCATGGACGGTGGGGTGGTGGTGGAGTCCGGGCCACCCGCGGAGATCTTGCAACACCCTGCGCACGAGCGAACCCGGCAGTTCCTGGCGCGGTTGATCTGATGGCGGGACCGCAGATCCGCAGGACCGCCCGCCCCGGTCCAGGTACGCCTGAGAGGAGGTGAGCATGCCAGGACAGCAGCTGCTCGTTGACTGCGACGTAGTCGTCGTGGGGGGCGGGATCACCGGGACGGCGAGTGCCTACTACCTGAGCGTCGCGGGCGCTTCGGTCGTACTGGTCGAGGAGCGTGACCTCAATACCCACGCGTCGGGTCGCAATGCCGGGAGCCTGCATGGCCAGATCCAGTACGAGCCTTACCACACCAGGGGGCTGGAATGGGCGACAGGGTTTCTACCCGCGCTCCGTTTCCTCGCGGACTCGGTGGCGCTCTGGCGTGAACTCAAGGACGAGCTTGGTCAGGATCTCGAAGTGTCAGTAAACGGCGGATTGCTGGTTGCCGACACTGATGAGCAGGCCGAGTTGATCGCCCGCAAGGTAGCCCTGGAAAACGCGGGCGGCTTTGCGACAGAAATGATCTCCGGCGCCGAACTCCGACGCCTCGCACCCTACCTGTCCCCGACCATCATCGCCGCGGAGTTCTCGCCGAATGAGGGAAAGACCAATCCGTTGCTCGCCGGTCCGGCCCTGGCTCGCGCTGCCGCCCGCAACGGCGCACAGATCCGCGTGGCCACCGCAACTCGTTCCGTACAGGCCACTGGCGGCGGATTTGTGATCGCCACCGACCACGGCGACATCCACTGCGGCCGGGTAGTACTCGCCTCGGGTGGTCGACTGGCCGAACTGGCCGAACCCTTCGGCATTCCGGCGCCGGTCAGCGACGAACCCGTGCAGGTTCACGCCACGGAGCCGGTCGAGCCGATCGTTCCGCACCTCGTCTACTACGCAGGAGGCCGGCTCACCCTCAAACAGGCTAGGGCCGGCACCCTGCTGATCGGCGGCGGGTGGCCCGCACAGGTGGACCCAGGTTCGGGACATCCCACGGTTTCCGCCCGATCCATGCGCGGGAACCTCCGTGTCGCCGCGCAGGTGGTGCCCTGGATCGGATCGGTGAACGTCATCCGGGCCTGGGCAGGAGTCGGCAACGCCACCCCGGATCTACTTCCCCTGATTGCCCAGAGTCCTTCCCATCCAGGCTTGTACGCCGGGATGTTTCCGCACATGGGCCTGACGGCCGGCCCGCTGATGGGCCGGGTTCTGGCGGCGCTCGCCCTGGGCCGCGATCCGGGGCGCGACCTCGCGCCGTTTGCCGCCGATCGCTTCACCCGCCCGGCCGGTCAGGTCCCACCGCCATGACGCGCCACGGCTGTGGTGCAACACGGACCAGACCCATAGAAGGTCGTACGGCCCTGTCACTTATGCTGGGCGTTGTTCTCGCTGCGCACGTTCGTACGCAGAGTGAAGACGCGACGGAGAAGCGCATGCGCAGCCTCCCGGACTCAGAAGGGATCCTGCCGTGACGCACGAGTTCCGGGGTAGCTACACCGTCGCGGTGACGCCCTTCACCCACGACGGAAGCGAGGTGGACGTCACGGCCCTGCGCGACTTCCTCGACTGGCAAATCGATGTCGGCGTTCCCGGCATCATCGTCCTCGGGACGACCGGCGAGTTCCTCACGATGAGCCCCGAGGAACGTGCCACGATCGTGGGGACCACGGTCAGTCATGTCGACGGTCGCATCCCGGTGCTCGTCGGCACCATGGATGCCTACACTCCGACGGCCGTCAGGCAGAGCCTCGAGGCGCAGGATCTCGGCGCGGACGGACTGATGGTGCTGCCGCCGTACTACTACACCCCGACCGATGACGAGGTCGAGCGCTACTACGCCGCGATCTGTGAAGCGGTCACGCTCCCGATCATGCTTTACAACAACCCGGTGACATCGAACGTGGACATGTCGGCCGAGTTGGTGGCCAGGCTCGCGCGCAACTCCGACAACATCCGCTACATCAAGGAGTCGAGCCAAGACATCGCACGGGTCCGTGATGTGATCGAAGCCAGTGACGGACTGGTCCGGGTGTTTGCCGGGGAACGGGTCGTCGACTCGTTCCTGCTGGGCGCGATCGGGTATGTGAACCCGTACGGCAACTACATTCCCCTCGCGTCGTCGAGGATCTTCGACCTCTTGACCGGCGGTAGGGTTTCCGACGCCCGCGCGGTGGGGCGCATCATCGACGCCATTGACCACATCATCGCCGCGGGCCACCCGACGTATGGGCACCAGTGCTACTCGAAAGCGCTCGCGGCGCAGGCTGGTCATCCGGTGGGTGATGTGCGTCCGCCGTTGACCCGGTTCGATCAGCTCGGCGACGAGGGGCGTCGACGGGTGGCCCGGATCGGCGCCCTGATGGATGAGCTCGACGAGCTCATGACGCACTCGAATTGAGCTGAACCGTTGGAGCCCACCGTCGAGTTGTTAACAACGGGTGGCCGGATGAATCGTTGTCGACGGTGAGCGATGGTGATTCTGGACGTGTGCGCAGTGCCAAGCAGCCTTCGGCGGCTGAACTCCCGGAGGACGGGCGGCAGGTGCCCGTCCAGCCGCTGGCGCGCGGGCTGTCCGGCATCCGGGCGTTCCCGGCCGAACACCGAGCAGTGACGTTGTTCCCAGGACAACCTGCCGACCGGTGGTCCCCTCGTGCAGTGTGGGTCAACGGACCTGATCGGAGCTGCGGTGGTCACGACCGCGCCGCGCCGGTGGCCCGGTCGACGGCGTAGCGGATTGGAAAGGCTCCGGCCGCTCCCCCGGTGTTGCGGGCGACCATCCGCTCGGCCAGCTGCCGGGCGAACAGTGGGCTGAAGGTGAAGCCGGTAGAGGCGACGCAGACGAGAAATCCGGGTACCAGCTCGGACTCGCCCACGATCGGCGAGAAGTCGTCGGTGAAGACGATCACCCCCGACCAGGTGCGCACCACCCGGACATCGGCCAGCGCCGGCACCACATCCATGGCCACTGCGAGATTCCCGGCGGCGCTGCGCCAACTGGTCGGGTACCGCCGTGGCCGGGCCGCGGTCGCAGTCGGCCAGCCGCCGCCGATGATGAAGGTGCCCGCCTCGGTCTGTTTCAGCGTTAACCGGCGGCCGATGTGCTGGATCATTGGGTGGAACATCCGCGGCCGGGGCTCGGTGACGTTGACGTGCAGGTGGCAGGACCCCGTGAAGTGATCCAGGGTTTGTGAGAGTCGTTTGGTTTCATGGGTGGTTGCAGATCGCAGCGTATCGGGCCGGGGCGAGGTAGCCCAGGGCCGAGTGTCTGCGGTGGTTGTTGT
>JAABUS010007385.1_pt1 | contig 12651 bp, 8 predicted proteins | sample 5560161 | NCBI WGS metagenome assembly JAABUS01 (sample SAMN10711885, study PRJNA513376) | rock metagenome | isolation source: Antarctica rocks | place: Antarctica: Victoria Land, Trio Nunatak nord | collected 2016-01-04 | reverse complement strand
TGCACCAACGTGTCGCCGTACGCCTTGATCGCTCTGCCTGGGGAGACCTGCAGCACCAATACGGTCAGGATCCCCGCATAGATCAGGAGTGTGCCGGCTGCGGAGAACCAGCCGAACGCGTAGGTCATCGACGCCAGCGGGTCGCCGCTCGGGTTGCGTACGTCGAGGCCCGGCCATTGGAAGTCGTAAAACCAAGGCGCTTTGCTCAAGGCTTCCTTGACGCTTGAGATGTTGGCGATCGAGAAGATCGCGATGATGATGATGTACGGCGCATACGCGCGTGCGACGTCGCCGCGAGAGTCGCTGTCGGGTACGCCACCGGTATGGGTCGCCGTTCCGGCGGAGCTGCTCGACGCGGCGGCGGTGTCCGGTGTGGACGAGCCGCCGACCTTGCGGCTGGCGCCGGCCGTGCCCTCGGAGGACGAGTGCAGGTCCGGTGACTCCACCGGCTTCCACACCCGGACGAGGACGACTAGTGCGCCCATGGACAGCAGCGCTGCGAAGATGTCGGTCAGCAGCACCGAGATGTAGTTCGACGCGACAAACTGGGCGACGCCGAACACGCCTCCGGCAACGAGTGCAGGAAGCCAGGTCTGGCGGAGTCCCCGTCGCCCGTCGACGACGGCGACCAGCACCAGCGGCACGAAGAAGGCGAGGATCGGGGTCTGCCGGCCGACCATCGAACCGAGCGTGTCCACGGTCAGCCGGGGGTCATCGCTCACACCAGAGGTGATGTCCGCGAGTGTCACGATCGGGATCGCCAGCGCGCCGAAGGCGACCGGTGCGGTGTTGGCGATCAGCGCAACCGTGGCGGCCTTGATCGGTGGGAAGCCCAGCGCGATAAGCATGACAGCACTGATGGCGACCGGGGTCCCGAAACCAGCGAGCGCCTCCAGCAGCGCACCGAAACAGAAGGCGATGATGATGGCCTGGATGCGCATGTCGCTGCTGACCCCCGCGAAGGAGCGCCGCAGCACGTCGAAATGGCCCGTCGCCACCGTGAGGTTGTAAATCCAGATCGCGTTGATCACGATCCACAGGATCGGGAAGAAGCCGAAGACCGCGCCTTCCGACGCTGACAGCAGGGTCTGCCCTACTGGCATCGAGTACACCGCGATCGCCACCACGATCGCCACGGCAAGGGCGGTCAGTCCGGCAACCCACGCGCGCACCTTCAGCACTCCGAGGAGCACGAACAAGGTGACGATCGGGAGAGCGGCGAAGATCGAACTGAGTCCGAACGAGCCACCAACGGGGTCGAGTATCTGCTGGTACATGCTGGTCACCTCTTGACGGCGGGGCTGGGCTGCTGGGTGGGTGTTGCGAATATTTCGGGCGATAGTCCTCGGATCGAGGCGTCGAGGACCTCGACGGTGTGCGCCAGGGAGAGCGATTCACCGAGACGCCGGGCGGAAGAGGTCAGCTGCATCAGGCAGCCAGGGTTCGCGGTGACGAGCAGGTCCGCTCCGGTGGCGAGCACGTCGCGTGCTTTGCGGTCACCCAGCTCCCGGGCCGGCTCAGGGTTAAGCAAGTTGTAGACGCCGGCCGAGCCGCAGCAGATCTCCGGATCGGTGATCTCACGCAGCTCCAGCTCGGGGATGGCCGTGAGCAACGCTCTGGGCTGTGCTCTGATGCCCTGGGCGTGCGCCAGGTGGCAGGCGTCGTGGTACGCCACCGTCATCGGCAGCGGGTGCCGCGGTGCGACAGGCCCGAGGGCGTGCAGCAGCTCGGCGATGTCGCGTACCGATGAGGCGAACCGGGCCGCCCGCTCGGCGTACGCCGGCTCGTCGCGCAGCAGCTCGGCGTACTCCTTCATCGACGAGCCGCAGCCGGCCGCGTTGACCACCACTGTCTCGACGTCGGCGGCTTCGAACACGTCGACCGTGCGCTTGGCGAAGGCGATCGCCTCCGCCTCGCGGCCGTTGTGCACGCTCAGCGCCCCGCAACAACCCTGCTTGCTGGGAATCACCACGTCGCAACCCTCGGCGGCGAGCACGCGTGCGGTGGCGGCGTTGATCCCGGGGAAGAACTCGCGCTGGACGCAGCCGGTGAGCATGCCCACCACCGCCCGACGCTGACCGACGGCAGGGATACGCTGAGGCAGCCTCTCGGCTCTGCCCACCTCCGGCGTCAACCCCTCCATCGCGGCCAGCGACGGCGCCATCCGGTCCAGCAGGCCGGTGCGCCGGACCAGTCGCTGCAGACCGCTGCGCTGGTATGCCCTGAGCGGGCCGCGCAGCAGCCGCAGCCGTTTCGGGTGTGGGAACAGGGCGAAGATCGTTGCCCGCAGCAGCCGGTCGTCAGCGGGCCGGTCGTGTCGGCGTTCGACCTGCGCGCGGGTCGCCTCGATCAGCTTGTCGTACTGCACGCCCGACGGGCAGGCGGTGACGCAGGCCATGCAGCCGAGGCAGGCATCGAAGTGGCCCACCATCGAGTCCGACATCGGCTCACCCTCGAGCCCTTGCTGCATGAGGTAGATCCGACCTCGCGGGCTGTCCATCTCCTCGCCCCACAGCACGTACGTCGGACAGGTTGGCAGGCAGAACCCGCAGTGCACGCAGTCGGCGGCCAGCTCTGCCGAGGGCGGATGGTGGTCATCGAAGGCCGGCGGGCCCGTGGGCGGCGACACTTGTCGCGGACCACCGGCCCCTTTGGTGCCGTGCGACGCGCTCACCGGCGACGTGTCGCTGGTCATCAGATCCCTCCCACGAAACGGCCCGGCGCCAGTCGGTGCTCGGGGTCGAGCTGGTCCTTCACCCGCCGCATCAGGTCGAGCCCCGGCACCGGACCCCACATGTCCAGGGCGGGACGGATCGCCGCAGGCGCCGTGAGGGCGACGACGCTCCCGGAGTACGAGTCGGCAGCCGCGCGGAGGTCTGCGACCACGGCAGCGGCCACATCGGTCCCGACGCTCGCGTCCAGGCCGGCGTAGAGAACGCCAGCAGCGGACCCGGACGCCGCGATGGGGACCCGGTGCCGGTCCGCCGTCTTCCGCACAGCGAGCAACAGCCTGGGCAGACCCGCGATCTCGGTGGTCAGTTTGAGCCCGACCTGGCCGTCGGTGAACGGATAGGCACCGAACCAGGGTGGCGCCTCGTCGGTTGCCGTGGTGTTTCCCAGCAGGTCGGTCGTGGTCGCGACGCGTCCGGCCACCCCCTGCTCGGTGCCTTCGAGCAGTACGGTCACGCTCAGCGGCCCCTCGGCAGGCTGGTGCACGTCCACCGCGCTGGGCACGACCTGCGATCCGATCACCGCGGCCACCGCGTGTCCGGCCTCCTCCGCATCGTCCACCTCGATAGTCAGGAAGTATTGCACCGGTGGGTGCGGGTGCAGCCGGAACGCCACCTGCGTAATCACTCCCAAGGTGCCGTAGCAGCCGGTCAGGAGCTTCCCGAAGTCGTAGCCGGCGACGTTCTTCACGACCTTGCCGCCCGCCTTGGCCACCACCCCGTCAGCGCGCACGAACGTGATCCCGATCAGCATGTCGCGCAGCGTGCCGTAGAGCAGCCGGCGCGGGCCGCTGACGTTGGTGGCGACCGTGCCGCCGACGGTCGCGCCAGACGTGGCGACGTCGAGGGCGAGCTGCTGCCCTGCCTCGGCCAGGGTGGACTGCAGGGTCTCGACCGTGGTGCCCGCGCGGACCACAGCCACCAGGTCCCCGGCGGCATGCTCGACGATGCCGGCGATTGCGGTGGTGTCGAGGACGAGGTCGACGGCCGTGGGCGGCGCTCCCCAGCCGAGCTTCGTGCCCGCACCACGGGGGACGACCCGCAGGTCGTGCTGGGCGGCCAGTCGAAGGACTTCCGAGGTCTCCTCGGTCGAGTCCGGCGATGCGACGTACCGGGCCGGAACGTCTGCGACCGCGTCTGTCTCCTCGGCGGGTCTTGCCCGGTCGTTGCAGACCTTGCGCAAGTCGTCCAGGACGGGGTCCGACGTCATCATCGTCAGAACACCTCCGCCAGTCCGGCTTCCTGCAGGGGATGTGCGCCCTTGTGCCGGCCTGGCACCTCTCCGCAGAGCCGGGGGGTCGGGAAGATCTTTCCCGGGTTGGACAGATGTGCCGGGTCGAACGCGCAGCGCAGCAGCTGCATCGTGTCGAGGTCGTCCTCGGTGAACATCCGCGACATGTACTTCGCCTTGTCCATGCCGACGCCGTGCTCCCCGGTGATGGAGCCGCCGTACTCGATGCACAGGTCGAGAATCGCGCCGGAGACCTCCTCCGCGTCGTCGGCCTGCCCGGGCACCGACTCGTCGAAAAGCACCAGCGGGTGCAGGTTTCCGTCACCGGCGTGGAACACGTTTGCCACCCGGACACCGCTCGAGCCCGACAGCTCGGCGATGCGCCGCAGCACCTCCGGCAGCGCGGTCCTCGGTATGACGCCGTCCTGGACGATGTAGTCGGGACTGATCCGGCCTACTGCGGCGAAGGCCGACTTGCGCCCTTTCCAGAACAGCGCCCGCTCGGCGTCGTCGGTGGCGACCCGAATCTCGAAGGCTCCGTTGTCGCGGCAGTGGGTCTCAACGGCGGCGAACTGGGCCTCGACCTCGGCCGCCGGCCCGTCGAGCTCGACGATGAGTACGGCGCCAGCACCTTGGGGGTAGTTGCAGTGGACGGCGGCCTCGGCTGCCTCGATAGCCAGCGCATCCATCATCTCGATGGCGGCCGGGATCACCCCGGCTCCAATGATGGCCGAAACCGCGCCGCCGGCCTCGTCCGTGGACTGGAAGGCCGCGAGCAGCGTGTTCACCGCCTCCGGTGAGCGCATCAGGCGGATGGTGGCCTCGGTGGCGACGCCGAGGGTTCCCTCAGACCCGACGAACGCACCTAGCAGGTCGTAACCGGGAGGGTCCGGCGCCTTGCCGCCGAGACGGACCACGTCGCCCTCCGGCGCTACCAGCTCGATACCGAAGACGTGGTTGGTGGTGAAGCCGTATTTCAGGCAGTGCGCGCCGCCGGAGTTCTCCGCGACGTTGCCTCCGATCGAGCAGATCTGCTGGCTGGACGGGTCCGGTGCGTAGTAGTAGCCGAACGGCGTGGCGGCCTTGGTGACCTGGAGGTTGATGACGCCAGGCTGGACCACCGCGCGCTGGCCAAGCGGGTCGATCTCCTTGATCTCGCGCATCTGCGAGGTCACGATCAGCACGCCGTCGGCGTGGGGGAGAGCGCCGCCGGACAGTCCGGTGCCTGAGCCGCGCGCGACGTACGGGATCTGCACGTCCACGCAGGCGCGGACAACCGCCGCCACCTGTTCGGTGGTCCGTGGGAGGACGACGATCGCCGGCATCACCTTGTAGTGGGCCAGCCCGTCGCACTCGTAGGTGCGGAGCTGCTGACGGTCGGTCAGGACCAGGTCGTCGCCGATCTCGGAACGTAGCCGCGCGGCGAGGTTGACCAGGCCGCTGGGTGCCTCCGCCGTGCTCACGGCATCTGCTCGTACGCCGGGAGCGTCAAGAAGTCGGCGAAGTCGTCGGCCAGTGCCATCTCGGTGAAAAGGGAACGGGCATCGTCCCAGTGGCCCCCAGCGAAGGCGTCGGCTCCGGCGGACTGCTCGATCTTGCCGATCTCCTCGTCGATCAGCCGCTCCACCAGGTCGGAGGTGACGGTCTGGCCGTCTGAGAGCTCAACGGAATTGTGCAGCCACTGCCACACTTGGGACCGCGAGATCTCGGCGGTGGCGGCGTCCTCCATGAGGTTGTTGATGCCGACTGCGCCCGAGCCCCGCAGCCAGGATTCGAGGTACTGGATCCCGACGGTGATGTTGCTGCGCAGCCCATCCTCGGTCACCTCGCCAGGCGTTGACGCGACGTCCAGCAGCTCCGCAGCGGTTACGTCGACGTCCTCACGCAGTCGGTCGATCTGGTTCGGCCGGTCACCCAGCACCGAGTCGAACACCTCGGTGCAGACGTCGACCATGCCGGGGTGGGCCACCCAGGACCCATCGAATCCGTCCCCGGCTTCGCGGGTCTTGTCGTCGCGCACCTTGGCGAAGGCCTGCTCGTTGACTTCCTCGTCCTTGCTGGGGATGAACGCGGCCATCCCGCCGATGGCATGTGCACCGCGCTTGTGGCAGGTGCGCACGAGGAGCTCGGTGTAGGCGCGCATGAAGGGCACCGTCATGGTCACGGAGTTCCTGTCCGGCAACAGGAAGTCCTTGCCGCGGGTGCGGAAGCTCTTGATGGCGCTGAACATGTAGTCCCACCGACCGGCGTTCAGACCGGAGGAGTGCTCGCGGAGCTCGTAGAGGATCTCCTCCATCTCGAACGCCGCCGGGTAGGTCTCGATCAGCACCGTAGCTCGGATGGTGCCCTGCGGGATGCCGAGTCGGTCCTGGGCTTCGACGAAGACCTCATTCCACAGTCGCGCCTCGAGATGACTCTCCATCTTGGGCAGATAGAAGTACGGGCCGGCCCCGCGGTTCATCTGCAGCCGGGCGCAGTGGAAGAAGTAGAGGCCGAAGTCGAACAGGCTCCCCGACATCCGTTCGTCGTCGACGAGCACATGCTTCTCGGGCAGGTGCCAGCCGCGCGGCCGTACGACGATCGTCGCGAGGTCGTCCGCGAGCGAGTAGCTCTTGCCTTGCGGCGACGTGAAGTCGAGCTTGCGCTCGATCGCGTCGCGCAGGTTGAGCTGGCCCTGGACCATGTTCTCCCACAGTGGGGTGTTGGCGTCCTCGTGGTCGGCCAGCCACACCTTCGCGCCGGAGTTGAGCGCGTTGATGGTCATCTTCGCATCGGTCGGTCCGGTGATCTCTGCTCGCCGGTCGACCAGCCCCGGAGCGGGCTCCGCGACCCGCCAGGAGTCGTCCTCGCGGATGTGCTTCGTCTCGGGCAGGAAGTCCAGGGTGCCGCCCCCGGTAAGCTCCTGGTAGCGCTGCTTGCGGAGGTCGAGCAGCTCGCGACGTCGCGCGTCGAAGTTGCGGTGCAGGTGGGCGAGGAACTGCAAGGCGTCGTCGGTCAGCACCTCGTCGAAGCGTTCGCGGATCGGCCCGGTTACTACGACGTCTGCCATTGGCCGAGTCTCCTCAGTGATCGCTGTTCGAGCTCACCGGCCGCCGTCGTTTGTGCGGACGACCACGTGCTCGAGGCGCTCTCATGGACATTCGAAAGTGGTTCACAAGCTTCCCCGGCCACTCTTGCAGTAGGGCACGGGTTGCGCAACGCGTGCTGATCCGCGTCCAGCACCCGGACTCAATACGGCGGAGCCCGCCGGGCCATGGTGGGATGGGTCCGCCAGCGGGGGGGCCATGCTCGCGGATGTCCTCTGATGCGGCCGCTAAGGTGCCCCGTGGGGAATGCTTCGGCGCCTCTCGATCCGATGGAGGCTCAACGATGGCGGAGACTGATCTGACCGGACGGCGGGCACTCGTCACCGGCGGCGGCAGCGGCATCGGCGCCGCGTGCGCACGGCGGCTGAGTGCGGCCGGCGCGAAGGTCACGATCGCCGACATCGACGGCGAGCGGGCCCGGCTGGTGGCCGAGGAGGTGGGCGGTGAGCCTTGGCAGGTCGACCTGGCTGACACCGGCGCGCTGGCGGCCTTGTCCCTCGACGTCGACGTACTGGTCAACAACGCCGGCTTCCAGCACGTCGCGGCCATTGAAGAGTTCCCGCCGGACCGCTTCTCGGCCATCCTGCGGCTCATGCTCGAGGCGCCCTTCTTGCTGATACGCGCGGTCCTCCCCGGCATGTACGGCAACGGTTTCGGGCGGATCGTGAACCTCTCCTCCGTGCACGGACTGCGGGCCTCGCCGTACAAGGCGGCGTACGTAGCCGCCAAGCACGGCCTCGAGGGACTGTCCAAGGTCACCGCCTTGGAGGGCGCCGAGCACGGCGTCACCTCCAACACCGTCTGCCCGTCCTATGTGCGGACCCCACTCGTGGAGGGGCAGATCGCCGACCAGGCCAAGATCCATGGCCTCTCGGAGGAGGATGTCGTCGAGCAGGTGATGCTCACCGAACCGGCAATCAAGAGACTGGTGGAGCCCGAGGAGGTGGCAGAGGTGGTCGCGTTCCTGTGCGGGCCGGCTGCCTCGTTCATCACGGGGTCGGCCGTCACGGTTGACGGCGGCTGGAGCGCCCGATGACCACGACACTGCTCGCATCTGCAGCTGCAGATGCGACTGGTGGTTGAGGCTCTCGGCAAGCCGGCCACATTAGTCGGCGTAACACGCGGGTGAGCACCTTCTCAGGCGGTCACATCCCGTACTACGGTGCTGGCATGATCTCGAAGAAGAAGCGGCAACTCGCAGGTTCGGTCGCCTTGCTTGCCTTGCTTGTGACACCGCCCGCGGTCACGGCCCAGGCCGGCTCCGACCCATCGATGACCCCGGTTGAGGCTGCGGCGGCCGCATCACTGCCGTTGGGCCCCGCGGGCCTCACCGAGACTCGCACCACGACGAGGCTGCAGCCAGGCGTCACCCTGACCACCATCGTTCGCGGCAGCACCGACCCCGCGGATGTGTGGACGGTGGAGACCAACATCCCGGCCGGCAGCACGTCGCCCGACCCGGATGCTCCGCCAACCGCCCTGTCTGATCGGACGAGCGCCGATGAGCTCGCCGATCGGCTCCGAGCGGCGGGATTCGAACCGCGCGTCGAGGAGGTCGTCACTCCTGCGACGGCCGACTACGCCGGCGGCAGCATCGGATGGCGAGTGCGGGTGGGCAGTTTCACCGACAAGAGCGCCGCTGATGCCCTGCTGGCGCGGATGGTCGCCGCTGGGTTCTCCGGCGCCAGCAGGTTCACCGGTTGGGATGGGTCACCGACAGACCGCGGACCATGGCACCTCAAGGTGCTCACCATCAACCCAGACAGATTCACTGGCAACCTGCTTGCCTCGTTCGGTCCCAACATCGAGGAGCGAGAGACCACGAGCGAGCTGAGCCGGGCGCAACGAGCGACCGCCGGCGTGAATGCAGGATATTTCGTCCTGGACCCCGCTTCAGGCGCGCCGGGAGACCCGGCGGGCGTTGGGGTCTACGCCGGCAGGTTGCTCAGCGAAACGGTCGGTGACCGCCCAGCGCTGGTGCTGCGCGACGACGCGTCCCACGCGATGGTCGAGCGGCTGCATTGGACCGGCACGGTCCGGGGCTACCGGAACACACGTTTGACGCTCGACGGAATCGACCGGGTACCGGGGCTGATCCGCAACTGTGGCGGCACGGCCGACGACGTCCCCACCGCACGCCCGATGCACGATTTCACCTGTACCGACTCCGCTGAGCTGGTCGCGTTCACATCAGACTTTGGGCAGCGCACGCCGTCGGGTCCCGGGCTGGAAGCAGTCCTCGACCGGCACCTGCGCGTCGTGTCGCTGCGCTCTCCGCGCGGCAGGCCGTTGCTGGCCGGCTACCGGTCGGTCCAGGCCACCGGTTCCCTGGTTGACGACCTGCGCGCGGCAGCGGTCGTCGGCAAGCGGCTGCAGATCTTCAGGACGTTGCGTGACGATCGCGGCCAGTTGGTCCGGCGCCAGCCCTCGATGTCGATCGTCAATGGTGGGCCGGAGCTGGTCCGCAACGGGCGGCTGCACGTCACACCGAGGCGCGATGGGTTCGTACGCCCCACCGATCCGAGCTTCTACTACGGCTTCAGCGCGAAGCGGAACCCGCGCACCTTCGCCGGTGTTGACGCGGCTGGGCGGATCATCTTGGCCACCGCGGACGGCCGCAGCACGGCAAGCCTCGGATTGACCATCGTCGAAACTGGAGCTGTGGCGCGAGCACTTGGCATGCGCGATGCGCTCAACCTCGACGGTGGCGGTTCCACCACGATGGTCGTCCACGGAGAGGTCATCAACGATCCCTCCGACGACACAGGTGAGCGTCCGGTGGGCGATGCACTCTTGATCCTGCCCGAGGGTCGCTGACAAGGAGTTCGGCAAGGCCGTTCGGAGTGGTCTCGCACTGTTAGAAGTTGGCCGCCAGCTGGCCGCGGAGCGAGGCGTCGAGATCGAGTGGCGTGAGGCCGATGCCGAGGCGTTGCCCTTCACAGACGACGAGTTCGACGTCGTGATGTCCTGCGTCGGGGTCATGTTCGCGCCGCACCACCAGGTGAGTGCCGACGAGCTGGTCAGGGTCTGCCGTCCAGGCGGGACGATCGGGCTGCTGAGCTGGACTCCGGAAGGCTTCATCGGCCAGATGTTCGGAACCATGAAGCCTTACGCCCCTCCACCGCCCGCGGGCGCGCAGCCGCCGCCGCTGTGGGGCAACGAGAACCACGTTCGTGATCTGCTCGGCGACCGCGTAACCGATGTGGTCGCGAACCGGCAGACCGTCAGTGTCGACCACTTCGAGCAGCCGGAAGAGTTTCGTGACTACTTCAAGGCGTGCTATGGACCCACGATCGCCATTTACAACGGCATTGCCGACGACCCGGACCGGGTTGCCGCGCTTGACGGAGATCTTGCCGAGCTTGCACGGCGCCACGCCCACGGGACAGGGACGATGGGCTGGGAGTACTTGCTGCTCACGGCTCGCAAGGCGACCTAGAGTGCGCCGAGCCGCCCCGCTGGGCAGCACATTCACAAGGCGGGCCGGTCCGCACTCCATGACGTAGCCCGCTCGAACGCACCGGCGACCTGCAACGTGAGCGCGTCAGCCCACCGCGGCCCCATGACTTGCATCCCGACCGGACGCCCGCCAGCGCCGAACCCAGCCGGCACAACCGTTGCGGGCATCCCGGTGAGGTTAGCCGGGAGACAGATCGTGCACCAGTCGTCGAAGAACGGGTCGACAGGCTGTCCTTCGATCCGCTCCGGCGTCTGTACCTTCACCGGGAACGCGGTGAGCTGCATGGCCGGCGTCACGAGCACGTCGAAGTGCTCGAAGAACTCTGCCCAGACCCGGGTGTAGCGGGCCCGCTCGTGCAGCGCGTCGACGTACTGGCTGCCCGTGATGCCTTGTCCGGACTCGATGATCTCGGCGGTCCCCGGCGACATCTGCTCCCGCGCCGATGTCAGCAGCGGACCCTCCGACGAGTAGCCCTCGACGAGGGCGATCGTGTTCCACAGCCGGGTGGGGTGTGCTGTCTTCGGCGCCGCTTCGACCAGTTCGCATCCAAGCCCTGCCAATACCTGGACCGCCTCGGCGAAGACGGTTCGCACGTCGGGATCGACGGGCAGCATGGCGAGGTCGGCAGACCATGCCACCCGCAGCCCTCCCAGGTCCCTCGGGCGCGCGACGGCGTCCCGGTAACTTTGCGTCGGCGGAGCCGGATAGCTCATGTCGTCCGCGGCGGCGGGGCCGGCGATCACGGAGAGCATCAACGCCGCGTCGCGCACCGATCGCGCCAGCGGCCCGTCGACCGACAGTGTCTTCCAACCCTTGAACCCCGGCTCTTTGGGCACCAGACCGAAGGTTGGCTTGTGACCGACGACTCCGCAAAATGACGCAGGGATCCGGATGGAGCCACCCCCGTCGGTGCCCAACGCGATCGGTGTCATCCCCGCCGCGATCGACGAGCCCGCTCCGCCGCTCGACCCTCCCGGAGTCCGTTGAAGATCCCAAGGGTTGCGAGTCAAGCCGAAGAGCAGGTTGTCGGTGAACCCGCGGTAGCAGAACTCGGGGTTGTTGGTCTTGCCCACGATCACTGCGCCGGCGGTACGCAGACGGGCCACAGGTACGGCGTCCTCAGGCGGGACGAAGTCGCGCAGTATCAGCGAGCCGTTCGTCGCGGGCGCGTCGGCCATCCAGATGTGGTCCTTCACCGAAACCGGTACGCCGAGCAGCGCGGGCAACTGCCCTCCCCGGCGTACGGCTTCATCGGCGTCACGCGCCGACGCCATCGCCGAGTCGTCCAAAACGACGGTGAAGGCGTTCAGAATCGGTTGCAGGTCATGGATGCGCGCCAACGACCTGGTCACCGCCTCCACCGAGGTGACCCGACCGGCCCGGATGTCCGCAGCGGTCTGCCATCCATCAGCCGGCGCATCCGGCGACGGCGTCAGTGGCGGCCCTCAGGACGACGGTGGTCCATGGCCGCCTTCTCCAGCTCCCGCGACTCGGCCTCAGCAATCTCAGTCTCGCCCGCCACGTCGATCGACTTGGCCAGCACGAGGTAGAGGATTCCGGCGACGGGAAGGCCGATGAACAGCGAGATGTCAGCGCCCTTGAGGTCAGTGGCGACGAAGCCGGTGTACTTGCTGGTGCTCAGGAACGGCAGCATCGCCGCGAAACCCATGAGATAGGCGGTGATGCCTCGCCAGCCCCACCTGCCGTACATGCCGTGCGGGTTGAAGATCTCGGCGATGGCGTAGTGGCCACGCCGCACGATGTAGTAGTCGACCAGGTTCACCGCGGTCCACGGGACGAACAGATAGAGGACGAGGAGCAGGAAGTCCTCGAAGTTGATGAGGAAGTTCTCCCCGATGAGCAACGCCGGGATGAGGGAGAGCGCCGCGGTGACGCCGATGGTGATGATCCGTACCGCTGCGGTGGGGCGGACCTTCGCGAACGAGTCGATCGCGCTGATCAGCGTGAGCGACCCGCCGTACATGTTCAGAGCGGTGACCGAGATCAGGCCGAGCGTGGAGAAGACGAGGACGACTGCTCCGAAGCCCGTGAATACTCGGTCACCGGCTGTCTCGAGCGACGTGATCGTGTCGAACTGGGCGCCCGCCCACGCTGCCAGTGCCGCACCCAGGCACATCAGCCAGA
>JAABUS010007384.1_pt1 | contig 12655 bp, 8 predicted proteins | sample 5560161 | NCBI WGS metagenome assembly JAABUS01 (sample SAMN10711885, study PRJNA513376) | rock metagenome | isolation source: Antarctica rocks | place: Antarctica: Victoria Land, Trio Nunatak nord | collected 2016-01-04 | reverse complement strand
TTTACATTGTTGATCAGCGCTTATGTTTGGGGCGAATTACAGGTAAACCATCAGCTTAAAAATGCCGACCGGCAGTATATCTTGCAAAGTAAATGGAAAGACCCGAACATGGGTTATGAGATTGGTACGCTAGCAGAGCTGCCCAAAGCTTTAAAAACAGAATATCCAAATCTGGTTGCCAATTATTACCATTGGGACGGCATTACTTCAAATGTATCAAAAGGCGATAAGCATTTTCGAGAAAGCATACAAGTTGGTGACAGCACAATTTTTAACATGTATGGTTTTACCTTGTTAAAAGGCGATGTAAAAACAGCACTTAAAGATCCTTTTTCGGTAGTGATCACGGAAGAAAAAGCGATCAAATATTTTGGCAGAACCAATGTTGTAGGGCAAACACTTACCATTGAAAGTTTCTCCGGGTCAAAGCATGGCTTTACTGTTTCTGGTGTGATTAAAAAAACTTACAGAAACTCGGTCATCAATTTGAATGATAACAACAACAATGATTTTTTTCTTCCTTTAAGTGCAGGTAAATTTATGGGCAGAACTGAAGAAGGTTGGAACAATACAGGTTTGGTTGGCTATCTTGAATTGCAGCCCGGAGTAAAACCAAGCGATTTAGAAAAACCAATGCGAGACCTGCTCAAAAAGAATACGGTAGTTCAAATTCAACAAAACTTAACGCCTTATCTGGTTCCTTTAAAAACTTATTACTTGTCGGCCAACAATGGTGTGGTAAAGAAAATGCTTTACACACTTTCTTCCATTGCGCTCTTTATTTTGTTGATGGCTGTCGTCAATTTTATCAATATGTGTATCAGCCAGTCTTCCACACGGATGAAGGAAATGGGCATCCGAAAGGTTTTAGGCGGAATGAAGAAGCAATTGATCTGGCAGTTCCTGATCGAATCAACGCTGCTGGTAATGCTGGCTACTGTTTTTGCCCTGTTGTTTTATACAATTGCAAGGCCACTTTTTAACGATGTATTGGGGAAAGAAATCCTAAACCTGTTTGCCTTCCCGGTTTATTTTTTCCTGATCCCATTTTTCCTGGCAATTATTGTTGGTTTGATGGCTGGCGTTTATCCTGCTTTTGTTCTGTCTTCTTTAAAATCAGTTGATTCTTTAAAAGGAAAAGTCAGCTCGATCAAAGAAAGTGTTTTCATGCGCAAATCATTAGTCGCTTTTCAGTTTGGTATTGCAGTGGTGGTTTTTGTTGGGGCGTTGATTATCTCGCAGCAGGTGAAACTATTTTTTAGCAAAAACTTAGGTTACAATAAAGATTATGTGGTTTATGCTTCCGTTCCGCGGGATTGGTCGCGCAAAGGCGTACAGCGGATGGAACAGATACGCGCGCAGCTCGCCCAAATACCTCAAATAAGCAGCGTTTCGCTTTCCTGGGAAATACCGGATGGCAATAATGGCGGCGGATTTCAGGTGTATAAGCTAAGCGAGGATTCTACAAAAGCGGTAATCGCGCAAGCATTAGGAACCGATAACCAGTTTGCGGCTACTTATGGCATTCCATTAAAAGCAGGTAGCTTTTTTACCGAAGTATATACGCCCACAGATTCTGCAAAGGTGGTGATCAACGAAACGCAAGCAAAAGCAATGGGTTGGAAAGACCCGAAAATGGCAATCGGACAGCAAATCCATATCACCGGAAATAAAAACCCGTTCACCATTTGCGGCGTTGCCAGCGATTTTCATTTTGGTTCCATGCAGCAGCAAATCCAGCCAACTACTTTCGTCAACGTCAATTTTTCAAACTTCTACCGTTACTTTTCCATTAAGTTAAAGCCAGGCAACATGCAGCAAAACCTGGAAGCCGTGCAGAAAAAGTGGGCAACGCTTTTACCTGATGCTCCTTTTGAATACAATTTTATGGATGATGCATTGAAAAAGGTGTATCAAACAGAAATCCAATTGCAAAAAGCATCTTACATGGCAACAGCACTGGCTATTGTTATTGTGTTATTAGGGATTTTAGGATTGACCGCACAAAGCATCCAAAAAAGAACAAAAGAGATCGGGATCAGAAAAGTGTTGGGCTCTTCGGTTGCAGGGATTATCCTGCTGTTTATCAAAGAGTTTTTAGGAATTGTGTTGATAGCAGGGTTAGTTGCCTGCCCGATTGCTTTTTTTATCATGCAAAAATGGTTAAGCGATTATGTTTACCGGATCACGATCACCGCCAATCCATTTATAATCGCTATCGCTTTGCTCACCTTGGTAACTATGTTGCTGATTACCATACAAACGATAAAAGCAGCATTGGCCAATCCGGTGAAGAGTTTGAAGGTTGAATGAAGAAGAGGCTGTCGGCAATCAGCTTTCAGTAATCAGCGATTTGCAAGTTGGATACCTCGTACCTCGTACCAAAATAATAAACTATAAAAGAAGCTGAAGGCTGATTGCCGACAGCTAAAAACTAAAGTTATGCTTAGAAACTATATTAAAACTGCAATACGTAGTTTGCAAAAAAACAAAGGCTTTACGGCCATTAATGTTTTAGGATTAGCTTTAGGTTTAGCCACTTGTCTGCTAATTGTTTTTTATGTTGCCGATGAACTCAGTTATGATAATTATAATACAAAGGCTGATCGGATTTACAGGGTAAATGCAAATATTAATTTTGGTGGCACTGCCTCTTCCTTGGCGATTACTCCTCCGCCGCTTGCAGCGGCATTAACAAGTAATTTTCCGGAGGTTGAAAAGGCCGTAAGGTTACTGCATGATGTAGGTGTCAGGATTAAAAAAGGCAACGAAAATATTCAGGAAGACAAAGTAGTTTACAGTGATCCGGGAATCTTCGACATTTTTACTTTGCCTATGATTTTGGGGAACCCAAAAACTGCCCTTAAAGAACCAAACACTGTTGTAATTACAGAAACAACTGCCAAAAGATATTTTAACAAAACCAATGTTGTTGGGCAAACACTTATGGTCAATAACCAAAACAGCTATAAAATAACAGGCGTTATCCGTGATTTCCCCAATCAATCACATTTTAATTTTGACTTTTTACTTTCGCTGTCATCCCGGCCGGAAAGCCGAAATGGTAACTGGTTTAATTATCTCTGCAATACTTATGTTCTGCTTAAAACAAATACTGATTATAAAAAGCTGGATGCCAAATTTCCTGATCTGATCAGAAAAGTTACCACCAGCCAATCAGCAGGATTTAATTTTGACGAGTTTGAAAAAACGGGAAATTATTTCAGGTTGAATTTAATCCCTCTGAAAGATATACACATACAATCCAACCGACAGTACGAACTTGGCATAAACAGTAGCTTGCAATACGTTTACATTTTTTCGGCCATCGCTATATTTATCTTATTGATTGCTTGTGTCAACTTCATGAACCTTTCTACGGCCCGCTCTTCAAACCGTGCACGGGAAGTTGGCGTACGCAAAGTCCTGGGCTCATCACGGAAACAATTAATAGCGCAGTTTCTGTCAGAATCTATGTTAATCACCTTTTTCTCAGCCGTTATTGCTGTGTTTGCAGCTTGGCTCCTGCTCCCGTTATTTAACCAAATTGCAGGAAAAGAATTGGTTGTTTCCGTGCAAATCCTGATCTGGTTATTGCCGTTGATAACAGGTGTTACTTTTATAATTGGTTTACTTGCTGGCGCTTATCCTGCTTTTATGCTTTCCGGTTTCCAGCCCATTGATGTATTGAAGGGCAAATTGGCAGCAGGGTTTAAAGAAGGCGGATTCCGGAGTTTTCTGGTTGTTTTTCAATTTTCCACATCTGTTTTTTTAATTACCAGCACACTAGTTATTTATAATCAGCTCCAATACATTCAGGACAAAAATTTGGGTTTCAACCGTAATCAGGTTTTGGTGATAAAAAATGTACAGGTTTTAGGAAACAAAGCAAAAATTTTGAAGCAGGAAGTAAAACAATTGCTTGGTATCGAAACTGCATCACTTTCTGGTTATTTGCCAACTACCAGCAACAGAAATCCGGATGGTGTTTTTACCACCCCAATAGCAAATTCTAAAAGCGCGCTGTTTACAGAAATCTGGTCTGTTGATGAAGATTACTTGGCAACGATGGGCATGTCGTTGGCAGCAGGCCGAAACTTTTCAAAAGAACTTTTAACGGATTCTTCCGGGATCATTATCAATGAAACGGCAGCAAAAATGTTAGGTTATGCACGTGATCCGCTGAATAAAACGCTTTACCGGACATTACAGGGGCGAATGAAAGGTTACCGTGTGATAGGCGTGGTAAAAGATTTCAATTTTAATTCGCTTAGAAATAACGTCAGTCCTGTTGTAATGGTGCTTGCAGAAGATCAAGGTGCTTTAAGTGTTCGTGCCTCTGCGGCAAACCTACCGGGATTGATTCGTGCAATAGAGAAAAAATGGAAGGCATTAACACCAGATCAGCATTTTGATTATTCCTTTATGAATGAAGATTTTAATGCCATTTACCGGTCTGAACAGCGCATTGGGAAAATCTTTATTGTTTTTACTTCTTTAGCAATCCTCATTGCCTGTCTCGGTTTATTTGGATTGGCTGCTTACGCTGCCGAACAACGCACCAAAGAAATTGGCATCCGAAAAGTTTTAGGTGCTACAGTTGTGCAAATTACGGCCTTGCTATCGAAAGATTTTTTGAAATTGGTTTTGCTGGCTTTGGTTATTGCCACGCCGCTTGCTTATTTTACCATGCAAAAATGGTTGCAGGATTTTGCTTACCGCATTGAAATCAATTGGTGGGTTTTTGCTTTGTCTGGATTGCTGGCTGTAGCGATTGCACTGATCACCATCAGTTTTCAAGCGATAAAAGCAGCATTGGCCAACCCGGTAAAGAGTTTGAAGGCGGAATAAGCTTTCAGCAATCAGCGATTTGCAAGGCTGATACCTGAAAGTTCAGCCTTGGGATACCAAAATAACAAACTATAAAAGAAGCTGAAAACTAATTGCCGACAGCTAAAAGTCTAATAAAAATCAACTGCATTTAAAATGGGAATGCCACGAAACGGATGGAGAATAAGGAGATCTTTATCTCCGGTAATGATACAAGAGGTATTTGCCGTTACAGCTAATTCAAGAAATTTGTTGTCTTTAGGGTCGCGACAATCCGTGATGATCAAATCAAGTTTGAAAAGTTTTGAATTAGCTTCTAATCTACCTATCAATGTTCAACGCTCTTCGTCATCAGGGAAATATTTGTCAAATTTTTTACGGAACAATACTTCAATAAATTCTTTAGACGTACTATCGGAAGTTGCTAAAATTTCAGAAACCATAGCTTTGTTCAAAGCATTCTTGCTGGAAGAATACGGGAGAAGGGCAGAACTGATTAATACGTTTGTGTCAAAAATAAAGAAATCACTCCTCATCCTTCAATATGTCATTCAAAAGTTCTTCTGTGAGACCTCTTTCCTGCATAGTTTTACCAATTTCGTCAAGATATTTTTTAAATTCCTCTTTAGAATCAGCCATCAACTCTTTGGCCAGCCTCAGGTTTATCCCTTGGGATATTTTATTTTTCTTCTGGGGAGAAGAAAACCTCCATTTTTTTGCGGTAGCATCATCAACTTCAATAACAATCCGTTCCATTTTTTATGGATTACAAGTTACAAGTCAAATTTACAAAAATTAAGCTTTTAATAATTGCATCATGATCAACAACTATTTCAAAATCGCCTGGCGGAATTTCTACAAGCAAAAATTTTATACCGGCATCAATGTATTTGGCCTGGCGATGGGCATTACTTGTACCATTGTTTTGTTCTTGTTTATCTCTTACCATTTAAGTTTTGATACTTATCACGCCAACGCAAAACGGATATACAGAACGGTAACGGACTTGCATATCCCGGATGGCAGTATTGAATATGACCAGGGTTCGCCTTATGTTTTAGGGCAATTGTTGAAGCAGTTACCGGCAGTTGTAAACGAAGCTGCCTTGCTAAGCAAGCGCAGTTTTACCGTCTCCATTCCACAAAAAAAACAGGGTAAACAAAGCCTTTTTTACGAATTTGAAAACATCGCTTTTACCGATAACAACTGGTTTAAAATGTTTACTTACAATTGGAAATCGGGAAACCCAAACACAGCTTTAACCAATCCTTATACCGCGGTTATTACTTCCAATCTGGCTAAAAAATATTTTAATACGGAGCCGGCTGTTGGTAAAATTATCCGAATAGAAAATAAGTACAATTTCACCATTACTGGTGTGTTGCAAGATAACCCAACCAATACCGATATTCAGGCAAACATGTTCTTGTCCATTTCTTCTGTTCATACCATGTTCCCGGAACCAAACACTTTTTGGACTGACATCGGTTTTATCTCTTCAAAAAATTATGTTTTTGTACAGTTACATGATGCATCTTATCAAAAAGCAGTAGATAATAGTATTAAAGTCATCATTAAAAAAGCACTAAAAATTTATGGTAATGCTGGTGATGCTTATCACTTCCGCCTGCAACCTTTGGAAGATATTCATTTTAACAGCCGTTACGGCGGAAAGATTTCCAAACCTTTGTTATGGGTATTGGCCATTGTTGGGTTTGCACTTATTTTGATTGCTTGTGTAAATTTTGTAAATATGGCTACAGCACAAAGCTTGACCAGGGCAAAAGAGATCGGGACGCGGAAAGTTTTAGGCAGCAGCAGGAAAGCTATCTTCTGGCAATTTATTGCAGAAACAGCTTTTGTTACTTTAACCGCTGGTGTGGTTGCATTACTTTCAACCATACTGTTTTTACCTACCTTAAATAGTTGGCTGCAATTACCATTGGCCATAAATGGCCAGGCTTTCCTGTTCCTGTTTGTGTTGCTGTTGACTATTGTATTTACGGCCGGTTTTTATCCGGCAGTGATACTAAGTGGTTTTAAACCGATAGACGCGCTAAAGAACAGGACCGGCAACAACAATAACTCGTCCGGGTTATCACGAAATGTGCTGGTTATCTTTCAAAATGTCACCGCACAAAGTTTGATTGTTTGTACGGTGATTATTATTTTGCAAGTGAATTTCCTCAAAAATGCCGATCTGGGTTTTAACAAAGATGCCATAATTATGCTTCCTGTCCCGGATCATTCCGCCTCAAAACTTTCCTATTTCCGCAACCAGTTAAGTAATTATCCGGGGATAAAAAGTGTTAGTTTTTGTTATCGTGCACCAGCATCGACATCGGGTAAAGGAGGAATGATCCGTTATGATAATATGCCCTCGACAAAATTTGCCGTTCGTAGTGTAATTGGAGATGAAAACTACATCAAAACATTTGGCTTAAAAATTCTTGCAGGCCGTAATCTAACTTCTACAGATTCCACAAATGCCTATATCGTAAATCAGCAAGTGCTTCAAAAATTAGGTATTAAAAATCCGGAGCAAGCGATAGGACATTTACTGGCAGCTGAAGATTTCAGCGAAAAGAACGGAACAATCGTTGGTGTTGTAAAAGATTTTAATGTTCACTCTTTATATACCGGAATTGAACCTACCTTAATTGCTGCAAAATCAGATTACTATGAAAATGCTGCCGTTAAAATTTCCGGTGACCATCAACAGGAATTGATTAACGTGATCCAGCAGAAATGGCAGAAAACTTATCCTCAAAATGTATTTGAGTATCATTTTCTGGATGAGCAGTTAGCCGAATTTTATCAAAAAGAAGAAATGATCGGCAAACTAATTACAGCCGGAACAGTGGTAGCGATTCTGATCAGTTGCTTGGGATTGTTGGGATTGATTTCTTTGATGACCGTAAAGCGAACCAAAGAGATCGGGATCCGGAAAGTGCTGGGCGCAACGGTTAGCAATATTGTGGCTTTGATTTCCAAAGATTTTATCAAACTGATTGCCCTTGCTGTTTTAATCAGTACGCCTTTTGCCTGGTGGGCAATGCATAAGTGGCTGCAAAGCTTTGCCTACCGTATTGAAATCAGTTGGTGGATTTTTGCCCTGACCGGAATCTTGGCCATTGTTATCGCTTTGCTTACCATCAGTTTTCAGGCGGTAAAAGCAGCATTGGCCAACCCGGTGGAGAGTTTGAGGGCAGAGTAATAAAAAAGCCTCACTTAATTCTTTGAAAAAGAGAGAATTAAGTGAGGTTGACTTTTCTTCCTCCCTTTATGAGAGGTTAGTCGGGGGCTTTTGTTGTTTTTATTTAAACAAACCGCCTAACATGCCACCAATTCCGCTTCCGCCACCGGAAAAGGCACTTGACATGCTGTCGGCAGTAATACTGGAATCATTCGGGTCGTTTGCTTTATGGGCAAATTTTTGCAAAATCCCTGGTAAAGCAGCAGCAATAGCACCGGTTGCCATCGGAGGCAAACCAAATTTACTGCCTAAGCTACTGGCCAATCCGCCTTCAATAGCACTGGTGATCGGGCTACCGGAACCCATGCTTCCTGTTAGCATAGACATTAATCCGCCTACGCCACCTTGGGAGGAAGCCTGGTTTTGTAATCCCTCATTAATGTGCGTTGCAATTTCATGGTGGACTGCATCTTCCTGTCCGGCTGGTATTGCAGCAGAAGCTGATGAGTTTCCGCCCATTTGGTCTTTAACCAGTTGCAAAATTTGATCAAACATGTTTTTTAAATTTAAGTGTGATTAGGATAGGTAAAATAAATTGTTCTTTCTAAATGGTTACCACAAGATGCTGTTAACCTTTTGAATTGTAATCGGTTTTATGCTTCTGTTGTTTTAGTTGCATAGTAATCTGCAGGTTCTTTAGAATCCCTGCCTTTTTTAGCACCATATGCACTTGCAACCGCTCCTAAAAGAATTCCAAAAAAAGCATATAAAGCACCTTTTGAAGTCGCTGAAGCTGCATCGTCTGCTACTTGCCTGGCTTTTTGTTCAGCTTCATCTTTATTTGCATTAACCTTATCTACTACTTTGGCACTATCATTAGATAAATTATTGTTGCCAGAGTAATGATCCTGAACAGCGTCTTTAATAGATGGGGCTGCCGTAGAAATAGTTTTCCCCACAATAGAACCAGCACCGCCTATAATGCTCCCTACAGCACTGCTCAAAAGGTAAAAGGTTAGGATAAATAATAATCCACAAACAAGCAAACCATGTATTACGCTTTCAGAAGTATGCTTATCTTTTGCCAACCGGCCTGCTACCCAGCCACCCAAAAATAAAGAAATCAATAAACTCACAACATACCAAATACCCGATCCTATTGCAAGTCCGGTACCAGGCGTGTTATGGTTTGTCGCATCAATTGTACCAAGGCCAATGGCTAATCCGAGAAGGGTTAAAGCAAGCTGAATGAATATTGCAATGATCAGCCCGGCAAAAACGGCGGCCCAACTAATGCGTTGTGACCAGCCTGATGGTCTTGAAAAATTAGACGAGGACGAATGTCCTTCATGTGTACGTGTAGTAGTTTCCATAATTATTTGTTTTTGAAGTTTTAGTAAAATAAGTAAAGTGTAGGTTGTTTAGCCAACACTAATTTTACTTTGAAACTAAGCCTTACCTGTTTCATGATAGAATAAGATTTTGCATTTTAGAGCCTGTTTAATTTCCATCATTAAAATTCCGACTACTTCTCTTTTTATGCCTACAAATTCTGTATTTATGAAATAAGCCCCCATACAGAAAACACAAGGGCTTAATGATTTTTAGGTGGTAAAAGAAGTAAAGAAATTAGCTGAAAGTTTAAACAAGCTCTTGATTTAAATACAACTACTTATAAATTTTTACCCTTCTCCCCTGGAAGTTTTTTTTCGTCGGTAAGTTTGGAAGTTTCATCAGTAAAATTCTCTGTTTCTACTTCTGTTTTCCGAACAGTTCCCTGTACTGTTTCAGTGTTTTCAAGTACTTCTTTTTCGAGGGACACTTCTCCGGTTACAAATGCTTCTTTACTCACTACAGGTACTTCTGCATATTCTTTCATCTCGATTGTACCTTCTTTAAATGTTTCCAGGTCTGCTGCTGTTGCCGGGCGGTTAACAGGCGTTTGTTCTACATGCACATGTTCAGAGCGAAGGTTTACATTTTCTTCTACATTTTCCTGTACCACGCGGCTTTTTAAGCGTACGCCGCCAGTTTCAACTTCCCGTTTGCCTACTTCCATTTTCTCTTCAATGATCGGGATAGCCTTTTCATTTGTGGTATTTGGCTGGCGTTTGCCATAAAACTTGTTGTCGTTAAAGTTTTCGTGCTGATAAAAATCCTGTGGAGCAGCCACCGCCGCAACCGCACCACCAGCAAAAACAGTACGTATGGCAGATTCTGTTTCCGAAGTAACATTACCTTTTTCATAAGCAGGCAATGCGCTCAATTGGGCAGCCGTTACACCTGCCAAAATCACTTCATCATCTTTTTCGTGCAGTTCTGCCAAACCTATCGGTACCAACACTCTTTTATCTTGTAATTCAAAGTCATTGTCGTCCAGATCCACTACCAAATACAAAACTTTGAAAGTATCCTGGTTGAAAATCAACTCATGTACTTCTCCAAACTGTTTTCCGCTTGTGTCTTTTACGTCCCAGCCTTTAATGTTTGGTTCGCCATCTACAACTTCAAAATCACTTTCGCCTAATTCTTTCAGGCTTGAAGTGGTGTTATTTTCGTTAATTGACATCGTTTTTTTATTTAAAAGATTAAACAATTATTTACTTGCTGTTTTTGGTGTAGCTACAATAGCCACGCTCCTGTTTTCTTGTCTTCCTTTTGCGGTTGCATTGGATGCGACCGGATTACTTTCTCCGAAAGAATGAACAGCAATAGCACTATCAGGCATACTCTCATTTTTAACCAACCACATACGAACAGTTTCTGCACGTTCTGCGCCCAACTGCTTGTTGTGGGCTGCGGTTCCGGTAGAATCTGTATGGCCATAAACGCTTAGGTTTGCCCCTTTAAAGCGTTTTTTTAAGGAAGCTGCGATCATTTGAAGCTGTGTTGCTGCACTGCTTTTGAGCGTACTTTTATCTTTATCAAATAAAATGTCTTCGCCTAAGCCATAAATAGTATAGTTGTTGTTGCCCCGAACGCTTATACTGGTGTCGGTTATTTCTTCATAAGAAGCTTTTGGCGAGTTAAAATCAATCTGATCGGTTGCTGCTGAACTCGTTGCAGCAACAGCCTGGGTTTTATCAGCACCATTGGCAGCAGTAGAATCTGCACCGCCCAGATTTGCCTTTTTATTATTGCATCCGCGTAAAAAGAAAAATAATAAAGCCAAAGCAATCAGTAATAATAGGAGCCAAAGCCACCAGGAGTTGTTTTTTTTAGGTTGTACATCTAATTCTGCCATGATTTGTTTTTAGTTTAGGTTGAAGGTTCAAAAATAAAGCACCAGTAATATTTAACTGGTGCTTTCTGGCTATTTTACCAAAGCGGTAAATTCTTATTTATAAAAGTTACCGTTATCGCCGGTTTTTTTGGTGTCACCAGAAGACAACTTGGTGTCCTTATCTGTGAAGTTTTCGGTATCCACTTCTGTTTTGCGGACACTTCCCTGTACAGTCTGACTTTTTTCTTCTACTTCTTTTCCTAAAGAAACTTCACCGGTAACGAAAGCTTCTTTACTTACCACAGGTACTTCTGCTGTTTCTGTCATTTCTAAAGTTGCATCTTTAAAAGCAGCCAAATCAGCTTCGGTAGCCGGGCGGCTAATGTTGGTACGTTCTACGCGCACACGCTCGGTACGCAAACGCACATCTTCCTGAACTGCTTGCTCAACAATACGGCTGCGCAAACGCACACCGCCTGTTTCTACTTCGCGTTTGCCAACTTGCATTTTTTCTTCGATGATTTTGATCGAATCAGCATCAGTTGTTTTCATTGGGTTAGCAGTTCCCATTCTGCCAGTAGTTTTATACTGTTCTGCACGCTCGTTTACGTCAATTGCACCATAATTATCTAAAATTTTGGCTGCACTTTCTGCTTCCTGACTGGTTTTTGCATGGATCGTTACGATAGAACCTACACGGCCAACTTGCGTGTATTTATCAGTATCTTCATGAGAAGACCCGAATAAATTGCTAAAAAACCCACCGATTTTGTCGCTTGCGTCATCCTCATAATCATTTGATGATGTTGTATTTCCTTCTGCTTCTGCACGAGAAGAAAGGTCGATACTGTCTCTGCTGAAACCATTGCTGACAAGATAGCTTACGGCTTCCTGAGCTTCACTTGTGTAGTCGAAAATTCCAATTACTGTTTGTGCCATGATTGTTTGTTTTTAATTTAAGTTAATTATTGATTTGTTGTTATGTTTTCTTGTGTTGGATCAAGCCGGCTGATTTCGATTTCCTCTTTCCGTAACGTTTCTTTAACGATAGCTGCAGAAGTGATTTGATTTTTAATGATATGCAATTCTTCAACCAGCATAAGGCGTTTTTCTACCACCAATACTTCTTTTACCACCGAAATCACGGTGGTGTTTCCTTCATAGCGAACTGCCGGTACCGCTTCTACATATTGGTTTACTGCTTTATGCTCTACTTGTATTTCCTCATGTGTAACAGGTACTTCTTGTGTTACTTCCTCAGAAACTATTTTCTTGTGAAACTGGACAGTACCCGTTTCTATCTCACGGACACCGATGTTCAAACGCTCTTCTATTAAAGAGATTTTGGATACCAAGGGTTCCCGGTGATCCTGATTTTGCTGGTTGGCCTGGTCTTCTGCCTTAAT
>JAABUS010007382.1_pt1 | contig 12660 bp, 14 predicted proteins | sample 5560161 | NCBI WGS metagenome assembly JAABUS01 (sample SAMN10711885, study PRJNA513376) | rock metagenome | isolation source: Antarctica rocks | place: Antarctica: Victoria Land, Trio Nunatak nord | collected 2016-01-04 | reverse complement strand
AGAAGACGTCAAGATGGAGGTCCGCGGCCGGGACGAGGTCGCCGGCCTGCCGCGCACGATTCAGATCAGCGCCAGCGAAGTCACCCATGCGATAACCGAACCGCTGGAAGCGATTATCGGCGCAGTCCGGGCGGTGCTCGAAGAGACCCCCCCCGAACTCTCCTCCGACATCATTGACAAGGGGATGATCCTGACCGGCGGCGGCGCCATGCTGCGTCACCTCCCCGACCTGCTGATGGAAGTCACCGGCGTTCCCTGTTACGTCGCGGACGATCCTCTCTCGTGCGTCGCCATCGGCACCGGCCTCGCGCTTGAGCACATGGATATTCTGCGCGACAGCCTCGAAGAGCCATAGTCATCCCGACGCACTCACTCCGGCAATCCTCGGCGCCGCTGTGCGTTTGCCAGCGCCTAGCCATCCTCGCTCTGATGACCGAGCGACCATCAAAAGGGCTGACTTCGGATTTGGCAAGGCGGCTCGATGCCGCGATTGGTCGGGCCGAACCTGACGCACTCGATCTGCTGCGGCGGCTAATCCAAACGCCAAGCGTGTCAGGCAGCGAAGGTCGTCACGATGATCCTGGCACCGTTGGCGGTCTTCTCTGGACCGCGTTAGGCACCGTCGGCGGCGTTGAGCGCGCCGCGGAAGAGGTCACCCCCGGTCGCGACAACGTGATCGCCCTCATTCCCGGCGCTCCCGGACCGATCGTCGTGCTCGACGCTCACACCGATACCGTGCCGGCGGGTGATCCGTCGCACTGGATTGACGGCGATCCTTATTCGGCCAGGGAAGGTGAGGTCGCGTACCTGGGTGACGACCGCATTCGATTGAGCGTCGGGCGCACTGTCGTCGAGCGTCCGATCCGGCAGCGTCTCAGCCGTCTCTGGGAGGCGCGTAACGTCGATCGCGCTCCGGTCCTGTATGGCAGAGGCAGCTTCGACAACAAGGGGCCGGTCGCCGTCGCCTACCTCGCCATAGTCGCTCTGGCGAATCTCTTAGAAACCGCTCAGCTCCAGTTAGGCGGAACGCTGGCGGCCGGATTCACGATCGATGAAGAGCAAGAGATGCAAGGAATCCGGGCCTTTGCCGGTGGATCGGATAGCTGGCTCGACCGTCACGGCCTCCTGCCGCCGCTCAGCGAGGGGAGATTCTACCGCGACGGTATTGTTGGCGTGGCGCTCGATGGCTCGTATGGTTTTGTACCGGTTGTCGGACATCGTGGAATCGCCCAGCTCCTCCTCCGTACGCGGGGCCAAGCGGCGCACGCGGCAACGCCGTCACTGGGGATCAACGCCGTCACCGCCATGGCAGCGGTGCTGCATTCGCTCGACCGCGATGCTGATTCGGTCCAGTCACGTCTCGGTGCGCTCTTTAGCGACGACCTTTTGGAGCCGATCTCGCTCGCGCTCGGCACGACTATCGTCGGAGGTGGCGTGCAATCGGTGACGGCCACGCCCACCGGGGTCGCGGTCGATCGGTCTGGTATCAATGTCGTCCCCGATTGGTGCGAAGCCACGATCGACTGCCGCTTTCCACGTCCGTCCCCTGGCATCAGCGCAATCTCCGAGCAAATCGCGGCGGATCTGACAGCGATTGCATGTCAGGCAACGGGTCTCAGCCGCGACGACCTCGCCATAACGGTCCTCGGTGAGGGACCGCCCTGCGCGATCGTCGCGAGTGCGGCGACCGCTGCCGACGATTCTCTTGTCGCCGCGGTGCTGCGCCATGGCTCGGAGGTATCAGGCTTCCCGCTCTGGGTCGAGACCGCACCAGGAGGTACCGACGCCACCGTCATGATCAACGAGGGTCAGATTCGGACTCTGGTCGAGTTCGGCCCGGCCGGCGCCTTGGCGCATGAGCCGCATGAGTTTGTCGAGCGGGATCAGATCGCGGTCGGCGCGACAATCTTGGCGCGGACGATTGTCGATTTGCTTGGCGTCGAACCTCGTAGCGAGCGGTCCGCGGTGGCGGATTCCGCACCATCACGATAACGCCTGGCTCGACGCTCATTCACCCGGATCCCAGAGACACCAGCCCTTCCTGCTACGCTGACCATCATTGCAGATTCGCCGACTCTGCCGGGGTTGATCGGAGAACGCCCGTTATTGTTCGCTTTGACGCTGCCGTTGACTCTGTTGGCCTGGCGAGCGTTTGTCACCATCCCGACGATCGTCATTGTCGTCATCGCATACGCGCTGTTGTTGCTTGTTAACTGCGCTTTCGGCGTCATCTACTCCACTCGCCGACGCCTTCACTTCCGTCGCCAGACCCGCTTTCGACATCGTGACGCGAACGATATCGTTGTCGACGAGGACGTTCTGGTGATCGTCTCCCTCAGATGCCGCGGCGCGTTCGTCCGAACGCTGTTTCGTGCGGCAGTCGTCACGGTCCGCTGTGCTCTTTTTCTGCTCTGCCGCTTCTCGATCGGCGTTGTCCGCCCCTTGTTCCGCCTCATCGCGTGTCGGCTGCGACTCCGACGCTCGCTCCTGGCGCTCGGTTGGTCGCTCATTGGTCCGCGGTTCGGATCCACTTCCTGACCGTTGGTTATCCCCGCCCCGATCGATCTCGATCTCGGTGCCGCCATCGGCGCTCCGCTCGATATCGGTGCTGGTGCGGACGTCATCGCTCGACCGTGAGGTCTCCTGGCGGCTCGTCTCCCGCGAGATCGTGTCTGGGGAGGGACGAACCGTGCTGCCGCCATCCCCACAGCCGGTCGCCGCAACGCTGTCGCCCGATACGGCAACGGTTCGACAATCGGGCAGATCGCGATTGGCGGTGGCAACGTCGTTTTCATTCTCAGCGTTCGATCGATTTCCGCTATCATCCGTGGCGCCGCTATTGCCGGAGCCACTGCTCTCATCAGCGCCGCCGTTGCCGCGGTCATTTTCGCGCGAGCCGCCATTTCCACCGCCGGTGTTCCCACTACCAGCAGGTTCGTCGTCATTTCGGCCACCACCGCCGCCGTCGGATGCTTGACCGTAATCTTCGTTTTCGCAGGCGATTCCATCGCCATCCTGATCCAAGCCGTCGACGTTGTTCGTTTCCGAGCCACCGGCTTGATCGAAATAGTCTTGCACCTCTTCTTGCGATGAGAAATCGGGGCAGTTCCGATCTTCTCCACCGCCCGCTTGAGATGTATCTCTCTGCGAGCGATTCCTGGTCGCTCCGTCAGCCGACGGAGCGGCGTTGCCACCGCCTTGAGACCCAACTCCATCGCCAGTGGTGGATGGCAGTGCGGCCCCGGGCAGGACGTTGAATGAATCGAGATCGAGCGTCTCCGGGTCGCCGACATCGGCGCCCGGTATCACCAGCATCGGGTAGAGATCGTCGAGCGTTTCTGGGTCGAGCAGGGCGTCGTCCAAGTTCTCAATATCAGCGACAACGTCGTCCAACGATTCTTCGTCGATCAGATCGTCGAGTGCCTCGTCGTCGCCGCCCGGCGCTTCGAGCGTTACCTGTTGTGGTTCGTCGTCAGAGGTCGAATCGGTGTCGCTGTTTTCGATTTGGCGGAATCCAGCAACATCACCAGCATCGTCCTCATTGACAATGGCTGGATCCACGACAATGGCTGGATCCACAATCGCGAAGCGGACGCGAGATGAGACGTGCTCAGAGACAAACCGCTCGACCGCGCCGTCATCGCTTGGGATCACCCCCAGCGGCAAGCCACCGGCCAGCATGAAGATGACGCCAAGAAGCAGCCGGAGGATCGATTCGAGGCCTGTTAGCATCCGCTCCCCTCCCTCACCGCCTGTTGCGACGGGACGCGGCTGACATAGATGTCGTCGCGATTGGGAAGGCTGGAAGCGGGGGGCACCTTCACCATCGTGAGATTATCCCATATTCAACCTAAATAGACTGTGTTTGCTGCTTTCATTACGCATTGGCGCCTATTTAGCGGCTCAGGCGCAATAGCCGTTCGTCCTAATCCCGCTATCGCGCTGCGAGCGCGTCGTCGCCGGCCAGTGCATCGTGCTGAAGAATCAGTTGATAGCGCCGCTGGAAAACGGGAGCACAGCGTCGGCACGACCAGGTTCCTCGCACGCGCCGCCAGATCGCGAGGCCGCACGCTGGGCAGGCATAGCGGTAGCGCAAGGGCCGTCGTTTGACAGGCAACAAGCAGGTCCGAACTTCGGTCAGCGTTGCTCCGGTCAGAGCCGCAACGCGATCGGCGATGCGATCGTAGCCATGCTTGGCATGTCGCCGGTGATCGCCGTCCAGAAAGTCGCGCATATGCAGCAACTCTTCAGCCACGACAATCTCTAACGCTTTCGGCTGGTCTCGATCGATTCGCTCCAGATTGATCAGAATGGCGTGCTGCTGGGTGCGCCGCAGATACGTGTAGGCACCGCCCAGCGATGCATCGACCCGGCGTCCAAGCCAGTCTCGATAGACTTTTCGATGGCAGGTGATGGCGAGGTGATCTGCCGGTAAGCCAAGCCGCGCGACATAGGTCGCGACGAGCCTGCCAACTTGAGGATCATCGCAGTCGAGCAACATCCGCACCACATCGCGACCGGGTAGGGACACAATCAACGCGTGTTACCGTGAACAAGAAAGGAGTGTATCGCCTCGGGCGCCGGAAACCGAGGACACCGAGATTATGGGAGCCTCACCGATGGTCATAACTGCGAGGTCGCACATGAGCCGCATCGTGCAGTGCCGGCTGGCCGAGGGGAATCCAGGGGCCACCCCGCCGTATCCAATCACTCCCTTGTTGGGCGGCACCTTCGACTGTCGTCCGCACAGCAATTCACTGTTAACAAGCTACTTCAAGCAGTGAGCGTTCCCATGACCGCATCTTCAGCGGCGAACGCCATTCACGCCCCGGATGACACGACCCCGCGCCTCGACGGCGAACATCGTCCATGTCTCCGCGCCACGGACCCGGCGACGCCACGAGACGCCTCCGGCATGCTTCCATGAACGCCGTCCCGCCACCGGCCTCGGCGTCAGCGGTGGAACGTCCGCACGTCCTGATCGTGACGAACGACTCGGATCTTCACACGTTCTTGGCAGAAGGCTTGTTGCTGGCGGGGTTCTGGACGAGCACCGTCGCCGATGCGATCCAGACCCTGGAAGTGTTTCGACTGCGCAGCTTCGACCTCGTGATCGTCGATGCCTCTCTGCCGGGACTCGGTGCCGTCGAACTGGTCCAGCGGCTGCGCGGTCGCTCTAGTCGCACCGCCACAACGGTTCCGCGAACCTCCGTGCCAATCGTCATCCTGGCCGGAAGTCCTGACGAGGTTGATTGGGACGTGGCGGTACAGGCAGGTGCCTCGCTCCTCCTGACTGCCCCGGTCGAGCTGGAAACGATCGCCCTCAGCCTGCAGACGCTGTTGCACCAGTGACGCGCCTCATTTCATATGCTGCGCGCCGGCATCTGCTACGATTCGTGATGGCACTCTGGGATTTCTGGTCGGTCATCGTGCGGGAGGAAGCATGATGCTGAGCCAGAAGGCAGACACAAGGTGCGATCATCCGCACCATCCCCCGCTGAAACGTTCCGCCGCCTAGACGTTGTCGACAACACGCGCGAGGCGCGAAGCAACCGGTTCAGTTGTCGGTCACCGGGTCGTGACCCGGATCGGATGCTCCTGCATCACGGGCTGACGGGGAATAGAGGGGGCAGCAAGATGGTTCGAGTATTGACCGCGCTTCTGATCGCGATCGTTCTGTCTGGGGTCGCCGTCGCGACGACCTTTGCCGCGCAGGACGACGAAGCAGACCTCAATTGCGTCGACTTCGAAACGCAAGAAGATGCGCAAGCCGAGCTCGATGCCGATGCGACAGATCCGAACGGCCTCGATCCGAATGGTGACGGAATTGCCTGCGCACTCCTCCCATCGGAAAATGATGACGCCACTTCAGACGACGCCGACGAGAGTGGCGGCGGTGGCGGTGGCAATCGTCAGGACCGAAATCAGGCCGACGACGAACTCGACGGAGAACCAGCCGAGGACGACTCGAATCAAGACGCGACAACTGATAGCGGCAACCAAGACCGAAACGCCAATCGCTCCAACAATCGGGACAACAACCGCAACACCCAGGATGAATCAGCCGACGACCGAAATGCAGACGACCAGAATACAGATAATCAGGAATCCGTCGATTCGGCGGACAACGATCAACGCAATCGGAATCAGAATCGGAACAACCAAGACGACGCCGAGACGGATGCGGAAGTCGAGATCGTTGATGTCGCCCCAAGCGAGGACATCGATTGCATCGACTTCGAGTTTCAGGAAGACGCGCAAGACGTTCTCGATGAGGACGCGAGCGATCCCTACAACCTCGATCCGAGTGCCGATGGCTTCGCCTGCTCCGAACTCCCCTCGCAGAGCGGCGGCACCATCCGTGTCACCTCCGTCCCCACAACCGGCGTCGGCGAAGCGCTTGCGCACGCAACGCTGACGACTGCCCAGGGGGTAGCGGCGCTGGCCGCGGCGCTGATGCTTTATGCCGCTGGCGCCAAGGCATGGCGGCGCCACGCGTCCAGCGGATAATGTCGCTTTGGTGAGATGAAGCCGCCGCGGTGATCGACGTTAGTAGGTGGAGACGTTGATCTCCTCGATCTCCCCGGTGACCGCGAAGACGACTCGCTCACAAACGTTGGTGACGCGATCCGCGATCCGTTCCAAGTTATGCGCCGCCCAGAGGAGATGCGTCGCGCGATTGATCGTGGACGGATCAGCGAGCATGAAGGTCAACAGTTCGCGATAGACCTGATCGTATAGGGCATCGACATCGTCGTCACGCTCGGCAATCTGCCGGGCAGCGGTGGCATCTTCCTCAATAAATGCGGTAATGCTGTCTGACAGCATCGCCCGCGCGATCTCGCTCATCCGCGGCAAGTCAACTAACGGCTTGAGGAGGGGCTCGTCGGCCGTTTCAACCGCGATTTTCGCGATCCCTGCCGCGTGGTCCGCCATCCGCTCAAGATCGGTAATGATATGGATCGCCGCGGCAATTCGGCGCAGATCACCCGCCATCGGAGCTTGCGTCGCAATGATCAGCAGGGCGCGCTCCTCCGTTGCCCAGCGATGAGTGTTGATCAATCGATCCGACGCCACGACGTCACGCGCGAGTTGATATTTTTGGAAGCGCAGCGCTTCGACCGCACGCGCGATCGCCTTGTCGACCATGCTGGCCATTACGACCACATCGTCTCGCAATTCCTGAATCTGGTGAGAGTACTCGACGCGAATCGACATGACCTGGCTCCCTTATTGAGCGTCTTCGTGGACTGTTGCCGAACGCTATCCAAATCGGCCCGTAATATAATCTTCCGTCCGCTTATCCTTTGGATTTGTGAAGAGATCTCGCGTTGGACTCGCCTCGACCAAGATGCCCTGCCGGCGCTCATTCAAGGAAAAGAAGACCGTTTGATCAGAGACGCGTGCGGCTTGCTGCATGTTGTGTGTCACCACAATGATGGTGTAGTTCCGCACCAGCTCGCGCATGAGGTCTTCGATCTTGAGCGTCGAGATGGGGTCGAGAGCGCTCGCCGGCTCGTCCATCAGAATCACATCGGGGTTGATCGCAAGCGTGCGGGCGATACAGAGGCGTTGTTGCTGGCCCCCCGAGAGCGCGAATCCGCTCTCACGCAATTTGTCTTTCACCTCGTCCCAAAGTGCGGCTTGGCGCAGACTCCGCTCGACGATCTCGTCCATGTTGCCCCGAATGCCGTTGATCTTGGCACCCCAGGCAATGTTGTCGTAGATGCTTTTTGGGAAGGGGTTCGGCTTTTGGAACACCATGCCGATTCGCCGCCGTACCTCGACCGGGTCGATTTTCGGGGAGCAGATGTCAATCCCATGATAGAGAATTTCACCTTCGACCCGGGCGCTCGGAACCAGATCGTTCATGCGATTGATGCAGCGGATGACGGTGCTCTTGCCGCAGCCAGAGGGACCGATGAGCGCCGTTACCCGGTTCTTCGGAACATCAAAAGTGACATCGCCCACCGCGTGAAAGGTATTGTAAAAGACGTTGAGATTGTGAATGGCAATCACCGTCGCTTCGGCGCCGACGGCAATTTCCGCGCCGCTCCCGTCGACCTGCCGCGGCGCCGGCGCTGGCGGTGCAACTCGCAACTCGATCACATCCTCCACGCGAGTCGAAACCTCTGCTGCCATTACCCTACCACCTCACGTTGCGGCCGAATCGCTGCCGCAGCAAGATCGCTACCGCGTTCATCGCCAGTAGCACGACCAAGAGGACGAGAATGCCGCCCGCCGCCAGGTCTTTGAAATCCGAACCCGGACGGGCAGTCCAACCGTAAATCTGGATCGGCAAGACGGTGAAACCACTCAGCAGTCCTTTCGGGTTAAAGCTGAGATAACTCGCCGCGCCAACCACCAACAATGGTGCGGTTTCGCCGATTGCGCGGGACAACGACAAGATGATGCCGGTCAGAATCCCCGGCATCGCCGCCGGCAAGACGTGGTGACGCACGACCTGCCACTGCGTGGCGCCGAGGGCGTATGCGCCTTGCCGCAACGAGAGCGGGACGGCGCGAATCGCCTCCTGACTGGCGATAATGATGACCGGCAAAATCAACACCGCCATCGTCAGCGCACCCGCGAGGATAGTGCGTCCAAACCCGAGCAGATAGACAAAGAGACCAAGTCCAAGGAGACCGTAGACAACCGAAGGTACGCCCGCGAGATTGGCGATGTTTGTCTGCAGAACTCGCGTCCACCAGTTTCGCGGCGCATACTCTTCGAGATAGATCGCCGCCCCAATCCCGATTGGCACCGCGATAATCGCGGTCAACGCTATGATCCAAAGCGTTCCCAGGAGGGCGGTTTGCAGACCGGCTCGCTCGGCAGAACGGGACGCCTTCGACATTAGCATCTGCAGCGAGACCCAATCGTAGCCGCGAACCAGAATTGAGGTCAGCAAGGTGGCTAGCACGACGACCGCGAACCAGGTGACCGCGGCAAAGATGACATGCATGACCGATGCGGCCGCTTTCCGCTTTTGAATCTGAGCATGTTCACCCGCGGCAACGGCCGAGGGTGCGCCGGTGAGGGCACTCACTGATACACCTCCCGGAATCGGCTCACCATCCACTGACTAAAGATGTTCATCACTAAGGTCATCATAAAGAGCGTCGCACCAACGGCGAACAGCGACAAATAGATGCGTCCACCGTAGGCAACATCCCCGTTGATTACCGCGACGATATAGCTCGTCATCGCTTGAATCTGTTCTAAGGGATTGAAGGTCAATTGCGCTCGATTACCAGCGGCAATGACAACGATCATCGTCTCGCCGACCGCGCGGGAGATGGCGAGGATGAAGGAGGCGACGATGCCGGAGAGGGCCGCCGGGACAACGATCCGCGTCGCGACCTCGAGCTTCGTCGCGCCCAGGGCGTAGGCTCCCTCGCGCAGTGAGCTCGGCACCGCGTTCATCGCATCTTCCGACAGCGATGCGACCATCGGCAAAATCATAATCCCGACCGCGATACCGGCCGAGAGGGCATTGAAGACCTGAACGCCGGGGAGGATACGTTGCAACAGCTCTGGCGTAATGAACGTCAGCGCGAAGAAACCGTAGACAATGGTCGGGATACCGGCCAGCACCTCAAGGATCGGCTTTAACCACAACCGGGCGCGGGCTGGTGCATATTCGCTCAAATAGATTGCGCTCATCAGACCGAGTGGCAACGCGACCGCCATCGAGACAACCGTAATCAGCAAAGTTCCGAGCACGATCGGGATGACACCGAACTCTCGGTCGAACAACGCGGTCCACTCCAGACCGGTGTAGAAGTCCCACGGTGAGACTAACCGGAAAAACCTTATCGCCTCGACCGCCAAAATCACGATGATGCCGAGCGTCGTGAGAATCGAGAGCGACCCACAGGCAAAGAGAATCCATCGAATAATCGATTCCGACAGCGCCCTGCTTCGCATCCGCGAGAGATCGAGACTCTGCGCCTGAGGACCGGTGATCGCGAGTCCAGGAGCGACTGATACCACGGCTTCGTCGTTGACAGGCTCACTCATCCGTGAGCCACCCGTAGTCGCTGGCCCATCTGCATCACCATCGCTCTCTCCCGGTCCGTGCCGCCCACGTTCCCCACCGCCAGATGGCGATGAGGAACCTGGGCATCAAGCATATTCTTTAGCGAGCGTCCTCGCCTATCTTACGCTTCCGGCGTTGCCGAACTATCCGGCTCTGCCTCACCCGAGATAGCGCCATCGAGCTTCTCTTGGGCGGCCGTGTACTCCTCGCTTGGCAGAGGAATGTAGGCGACCTCTTCGACAAGTGTCTCCGCGTTTTCGAGATAGAAGCGGACGAACGATTCAACTGCTGGGTCTTGCAGGCTCTCCGCATTGACGTAGATGTAGAGCGGCCGGGAGAGCACATAGGAACCGTCGCGAATCGTGTCCGGTGTCGGCTCGACACAATTGTCGGTGCCCTCACCCTCGGAGACGGCGACCGAAGTGACGATGTCCTCGTTCTCGATGTAGTAGGCATAGCCAAAGTAGCCAAGGGCGTTTTCGTCGCCCGCGACACCCTCGACCAGCACGTTGTCATCTTCACTCGGTGTGTAGTTGGTCGTCGGCTCGACATCCTCACCGAGAATGATCTCGTTGAAGAAATCGAAGGTGCCCGAGTCCGGACCAGGGCCGTAGAGGCTCAGCTCGTCGGCTGGGTAGTCGGAGCTGATGTCGGCAAAGGTCGCAACCGTGCTGCCATCGCTCCAGATCGAAGCGAGCTGGCTGGTCGAAATGCAGCTCAGGAAATCATTGGCCGGGTTCTTCACCACGGTGATTCCGTCCTGACCAAGCTCAAATTCGTAGTACTCGACGCCAGCCTCGGCGCAGGCCGCAATCTCGTCCTCTTCGATGCCGCGTGAGGCATCTTGAATATCGGTCTCACCGGCGCAGAATCGCTCGAATCCACCGCCAGTTCCGGAGACACCGACCGAAACCTCGACGTTTTCCGCACCGGCGGTAGCGAACTCCTCGGCAACCGCTTCGGTAACCGGTGCCACCGTCGACGAGCCATCGATATCGATCGCACCCTCAAGGCTGCCAAGGTCTTCGTCCTGAGCGCTCACCGCCCACGCGGCTGGACCACTCAGGCTAACGAAAAGCGTTAGCATGGCGATCAGCCAAGCGGTACGCCGTACTCGCACCAAATGCATCGTCTCCATCCTCCTAAGACTCCGAATTGTGCCAGTACGACCGTCGTACTGGCGAGCTGTTCAGTCCCGCGGCGGTCTCCGCCGTGGCACCCTCTAAGTTGTCCGCCATCTCGCTCGGTTCGGCGGCAGCGTTGGCACGGGTCGGCACCACAAAGCGATAACCGATGCCGTACATCGTCCGGATAAAGCCTTCCTCCAAACTTCCCTCCCCCAATTTGGCCCGCAACCAGGAGATATGAACGTCGACAGTCCGCTCATCAACGATGACGTCGGTACCCCAGACTTTGTCGAGCAGCGCCTGACGGCTAAAGACTTTTCCTGGTTCCATCGCCAAGTGACACAACAGGCCATATTCCTTTGGCCGGAGGTGAAGCTCGTCATCGTTCAGAAGAACGCGTCGCGTATCAAGCTCAATCTGCAATGGACCGCGAAAGAGAACCGAAGGTGGCTGCGCCGCCAGCACCGCACGCCGACGAACCCCCGCCCGAACCCGCGCCAACAACTCTCGGAGTGAGAACGGTTTGACAACGTAATCGTCGGCACCAAGCTCCAAGCCGTCGATGCGATCTTGCTCTTCGCCGCGTGCGGTCAGAATTAGGACCGGCACGTTCGACTGGGTCCGAATCTGGCGAAGCACCTCGAAGCCGTTGATCCCTGGCAACATCAGATCGAGAAGCACGAGGTCGATTGACGCCGCCTCGCGCTGCGCCAGGGCCAAGCCGGTCTCGCCGTCGGCCGCGCTCAACACTCGATATCCGTCTTTCGACAAGTTGTAGGAGAGGGTGCTCCGCAGGGTTGGGTCATCTTCGACGAGGAGCACCGTCGCAGACTCGACACCGGCTCCGCGGCCCACGGCCCCGCCGGTTTGGTTCATTCTTGATGGTGGTCCAGTCAACCTGTCGTTCATCACGATATGAGGATACGGACGCAAGGTTAACGGGGCGTAAGCGGGCTGCTAAATCGTCATTAACGGTACTGATCCAATCTTCGGTTAACGCTCTTCAGCCTCATTCGCCCTACTCTCCTGTTAGGTCATTGCGGCTCAATGCGAGATCGACCAGTGGAAGAAGCTGAGGTGAAACGTATGGACGCGTGGATCGGCATGCTCCTCACCGTCGCTGGCACCGCGCTCGGCACCGCGTGTCTTCTCCGCCTCCGGCGTGAAGCATGCCCCGCCTGTGGTCTCGTTGGTTCCCTGGCAACCTCGCCAGATGTCGTCGAAAATCTACCGGCGGGGCAATGGGTGGAGAATCGATCGCAACAGTGCCGAGGCTGTCGCGCGGTCGTGCAACACCACACCGGTTTCGTCGCCGAGCGGTGCCGGCCGCTCGGACTGCCACGCCGCGCCGTAGCGCGCTGACGACAAGCAGCCGACCCACGCTACTCGGCTTCCTTCTCCGCTCGGCGCAGAGGGACTAGCTGGTCCCCTCAAGCAGAAGATCGATTGCGCGTTGCAATTGAGCATCCTGACTATCAACCGCGTCAGGCG
>JAABUS010007381.1_pt1 | contig 12660 bp, 14 predicted proteins | sample 5560161 | NCBI WGS metagenome assembly JAABUS01 (sample SAMN10711885, study PRJNA513376) | rock metagenome | isolation source: Antarctica rocks | place: Antarctica: Victoria Land, Trio Nunatak nord | collected 2016-01-04 | reverse complement strand
TAGGCACGCGGCGAGCCCTGCGATGACGATCGCGGCCTTCTTGGCATGCGGGACGCCGCCGTGGGCATGCTCATGGGCTGCGTGCTCCAGGCTTTCCTGGGCCATCTCCAACTCTGACATGCGATCACTCCCTGAACCGGCTGGCCGACCTCATGCCGCCTGATCGCCAATGAGGCAACACCCCGCACCGTAATGGGCTAAGCAGGCTTCCCCGGCCTATGGCACCTTTGGTTGGCCCGCCTGCGGACCGCCCGCCAGGTTTTGAGCTGGAAGCCATCGGCGAGGCCTTATGACCAGCAACTGTACCCGGCCCGAAGCGGCGTCAGGACGCGGGCGCGTTTGACACAGCAGCGGTCTCGCTTTTCAATTTCAGGTCTGGACTGGTAAGGGCATACACCGCTGAACTGTCGGGCAGGTGGACCGCCAAACGTCCGTCCCGCCCCGAACGCAGACAGCCGACCTTCCCAGGCAAGCCAGAAAGCAGCCACCCAGTGGCCGGCGCCTACTGAAACATCCTGAAAGGGGTGCCGCTAAAACCCCATATAGACTGCTACCGGCCTGCGGGTTCGTTCTTCGGAGACTTCCGTAAGCCTTCGGCGTCCGAAACTCTTCACGAAATCGGAAGGTCCGCCTCGGAGCAAGAAGTTCGGGGAAGCGGACATCCATCACAGCATCGGCATGCCACCGGTGACCGGGATCAGCGCGCCGGAAATGTAGCTGCCCTCTCGTGCGGCAAGGAGGACGTAGGCACCTGCCAGCTCGGCTGGCTGCCCGGCACGGCCTAGCGGGGTCTTCTGTCCCAGCGTTGCCAATTCTTCCGGCGACTTCGCGATCGGCTGGATCGGGGTCCAGACCGGCCCAGGCGCGACGCAATTCACCCGGATCCCTTCGGGGGCAAGGAGGTTCGACAACCCGATCGTGAGGCTCGCGATCGCGCCCTTGGTGGCCGAGTAGACGATCATTCCCTTGCTTGCGACCTTGGCCTGCACGCTTGTCGTGTTGATGATGGAAGCACCGGGCTTCATGTGCTGGACAGCGGCCTGGGCGAGCCAGATCGGCGCGAAGACATTGGCCCGGAATGCTCCCTCGACATCGGCGACAGCGATGTCAGCCAGGCTCTCGTTTGTGGTTTGGGCGGCGGCATTGTTGACCAGCACGTCTAGTCGGCCAAACGCTTCCATGGTCTTTTCGATCAGCGCCTGGCACCAGGCCGGGTTGCGGATGTCGCCTGGCAACAGCAGGCATCGCCGCCCAGCGCCTTCCACCCAGTGCCGGGTTTCGTCCGCGTCCGCTTGCTCGTCCGGCAGGTAGGAGATTGCGACGTCCGCGCCTTCGCGGGCATAGGCTATCGCGACAGCGCGGCCGATCCCGCTGTCGCCGCCGGTGATCAGCGTTGCCAGGCCGGTCAGCAGACCCTTGCCGACGTAGCTTTCCTCACCGTGGTCCGGCTTGGTTAGCATGTTGGCCTCGAGGCCTGGCCGTGGTTGATGTGGCTCGTTCGGGAAGCTGGTTGGGGCGCTCGTTCGGGGATCTTCGGTCATGAAGGAGGGACGCGCGAGCGGGTCAAGCGTTTCATCGTGGTGGCGGGTTTGCGGCTTTGGTCCGGGTTCTTTGCGGTGAGTTATCTAAACGTGGACGTTCTCGGGAACGGTTCGAAGATGGGTTTGTGTTGGCGGGGTGTTGCTGCCGAGCCCAGACGATTGACTTCGCCCACCGCTATTTATGATCGTTATCTCCGGCCATGCATGCGGTGCCAGAGACCTACCCGGAGAGCGCGATGGTCTCGCGCAGGTAGTCGCCCCTTTCGAGCAGGCTCACGATGAAGGCGGCAACGTCGGCGCGACTGACTTGCTGGCGGTGGATCCTGCCGTTGGTGTCGGCGAGCCAGTCGCCAGTCGGCTTGGCGTTGGTCAGGCCGACCGGCTGCACCAGCGTCCAATCAAGGGTGGACGCCTTGACTACAACCTCCTGCTTCTCCTTGTCCGCCATGTGCTCGCGCAGCACTGTGCGGTAGAACACCTTGAAGGCGAACGGCAAACCGCTCGCCCTGCCGATGCCGAACGCGGTCACCACGACCAGGCGTTTGATGGAGGCCTCCGTCATGGCGGCAACGATGTTGCGCGTACCGACCTCACAGACATCGGGCGGTGTCGTGCGGCGGGCGCCGAGCAACATGGCAAACGGGTTCTGCGAATTGCCGAGGCTGACGATGGCGGCGTCCTGACCGGATACCGCAGCGGCGACGTCGGCCGCGATCATGACATCGCCCTGGACGGTCCGAACCGCCCGCATGTCGGCCAGCGCAGACGCGTCGCGCGCGAACGCTGTGACCGCGTGCCCGGCTGCCAAAAGAGCCGCTATGGCTGCGCGGCCGGTGCCGCCGGTCGATCCGAACACGATAACCTTCATCGCCGGAGGCCCTTCAGCGCCACAGCAGCGCCACCAGGATGGCAGCGAGCATGGTGTGGATCATGTGCAGCAGTTGCTCGCTGGTCAGCGCCTGGACCGCCTGAGCCCGCGCGAGACGGACCAAGAGGTCGTTGCTCGGTATCGCCTTGTGTTCGCTCGCCAGGGCGCGTCGCTTGCCCGCGAACTCGCGCGCGTTCAGCGCCAACAGGATCACAACGCCGCCGGCAATGATGATTGGCCGAACCCATGCCGGGTTCATCGGCAGCCCAGGCGGCGGTTATGGCATCTCATCCGGCGCCGAGCGTGAGCGCCTCGCTCAGCTCCCACAAGCGGGCGGCGCGGGCTCCGTCGTTGGCCTTGGCCGACAATGGCTGGGCAAAGGCCGTGCTGCCGGCGTGTTGGCGGTTGCCCCAGCTCCAGTGCACGCCCGATCGGCCGAACGCGGGTTCGGCGACGACATCCGCTCCCCTGCGAGTGCCTGGCTCACATAGCCTTTGGTGATGTTCTTCTGGAACCAAGGAAACACGCGCTGGAACAGCCTGGGCGCGTCGCGGAACAAGCCGGTATCGGCCACGCAGCCGGGATAGAGGCTGTTGAAAATGATCCCGCTGCTGTCGTGCTCGCGGCGATGCAGCTCTTGGCTGATGATCATGTTGCAGAGCTTGCTGTCCTTGTAGGCCTTGCCGGTCTTGAAAGCATTGCCGTCGATCATCGCGACCGGCGATTTGAAACCGGCCTCCAGCCCCTGCAAGTCGCCGAGATCGGCCGGCGCCGGGATCGGCACCTTGCCGCCGAACTCCTCCGAATTGGCGGTCACGGTTCCCAATGTGATCAAGCGGGCCGGCTGGCGCACCACGTGCCGCAATGCATCGAGCAGCAGGCCGCACAGCAGGAAGTGGCCGAGATGGTTGGTGGCGACGCTCATCTCGTAGCCTTCGGGCGAGCGGGCGGGCTGCTTGAGCAGCGGCAAATAGACCGCCGCGTTGCAGACCAGTGCATCGAGTGGCAGGCCGGTGTCACGGAAGACAGCGGCGAACCGGCGCACGCTGTCCTGCACTCCGAGATCGATCGGCAGCAGCGTCGTCCGCTCGGCCGCAGTATGCAGGCTGGACGCAGCGGCGCGCGCCTTCTCGAGATTTCGACACGCCATCACCACGTGCCAGCCGCGGTCGGTCAGTGCCTTGGTGGCGTGCAGGCCGATCCCCGACGAAGCGCCGGTAATGACGACGGTCGGCGCGCTCATCGCAGCATCCGCCGGACATCATCAGTTCGACCGCCCAGGAAGTGGTGCTTCAGGACGGCGCCAACGTGGATGAACAGTGCCGCGGCGAACAGCGCCGGCAGGATCCAGTTGTGCAACTGGCCCCATAGCGGCGCTGTGTCAGCCCCGGCCAGCCGCGGGAGGGACCAGCCCAAGAACGACAGGTCCGCCCCGTCCGCTCGGTTGAGCAGCAGGCCGGTGATCGGCATGGCCAGCATCAGTGCATACAGGCCGGCATGGGTGGGGACAGCAAGGCGACGTTCCCAAAGTTCGAGCGAGGCAGGCAGCGACGGAGGCCGGCTGACCACAAGCCAGGCGAGGCGGGCGACGACGAGGACGAGCACTGCGATGCCGACGGTCTGGTGGACGGATACGAACATAGCGCGATCCCTCGAAGTCTCCGGCAGGACCGACATGAAGATTGGGATTGCCCCGCCTTGGTGGACACCCTGACGCTTTCGTCCGAGGTGTTCCCCTATGCCCAAGAGTCACCCGCCGTATTTACCTGAGTTCCGCCATCAGATGGTCGAGTTGGTCCGTGCCGGACGCTCGCCAGAGGACCTTGCCCGCGAGTTCACGCCTTGGTCTCGCTCGCGATGGCGAAGCGGACCGCCTCATCCAGCCCGGCCGGATCAATGCCCAGTTCGGAGGGCGCCTTGCGCTGCCATGATCCGCCAGGGAAGCAGGTGGCCGCGCGGGACGGAATGGGATGCTGAGAGGCCATGCTTCTTCCTTTGGTTGGCATCGCTGCCAGGCCGCGCCAGGTCCCGGGGACCGCCAGGGTCAGGCGGCTGCGTCGAACACCCGGCGCGGATTTGCGGTCATCAGCCTGTCCAGCTCCGCCTGGCTCAAGCCCATCCGGCCAAGCCGCGGCAAGAAGTGCCGTTGGACATAGGCGTATCCGAAGCCGCCGTGCCGGGTCAGCATCATCTTCAGGAACACGTCTTGCGACAGCAGCACCTGGCCGAGGTGCCCGGCCTCCGCCAGCCCGGCAATTGCCTTGGCATTCTCCTCGTCGGACGGGCACTGCACGCCCTGGTCGGCATACCAGTAGTCCATGCCGACCATGTCATACTCCAGGAAAGCGCCGCGCCGGGCCAGGCTGTGCTGATACTCCGTATCGGCGCCGGACGGGTTCATGTGGCACAGCACGGTATGGGCGGGGTCCGCGCCCTCCGCCTCCGTCATGTCCAGCACGCGGTGGCCGTGGCGGAACCAGCCGGGAAGATGGACCATCAGCGGCAGCCCGGTGCGCGCCGCCGCCCGCGCCGCCCCGCGCAGCGAGCGTTGCTCCGCCAGCGTGAAGTCCGCCGACACGCCGATCTCGCCGACGATGCCGATCCGGACGCCCTCGATGCCGTCCACGGCCTCGCGCACGATCTCGTCGCAGACGTCCTGCACCGACAGCGCTGCGAACTCCGGAGGGTGGGAGGCTTGCAGGTAGTAGCCGGCGCCCATGACGATGTTGAGCCCCGTCTCGCACGCGATGCGGACCAGGGCCGCCGGATCGCGGCCGATGCCGCGGCAGGTCGGGTCCACGACGGTGCGGCAGCCGAGCGCCGTGGCGGGCCGCAGCTCCTCCATTGCGGCGGCCTCGTCGTCCAGCGAACAGTTGTCCAGGCACACGAAGGGGTCCATCCGCAGCTCGCCCAGGATGGACGCCGACACGCGGGCGGTGGCGAGGTGCTGCCGGTCCGGCTGCTCCGGGCGGTGCCACCAGCAGCGGCAGTCGTTCAGCAGGTGCTCGTGCATCAGCGTGGGGCCGAGATCCCCGGACGGAACCGGACCCAGCACGGTCATCACCTGGCCCGAGCGGACGTGCGCCTCAGATGGCATGATGTCGCTCCTATCTTTTGCGAGGCGCGCGGTCGAACAGCCGGGTGTTGAGCCAAACGGCAAGCAGGATGATCGCCCCGGTCAGAATTTGGGTGAAGAACGGCGATACGTGCGCCAGGATCAGCCCATTGCCGATGACCGCGATGGTCAGCGCCCCGAGCACGGTGCCCAGGACAGAGCCGCGCCCGCCGGCAAGCGAGGTACCGCCCAGAACCACGGCGGCGATCACATCCAATTCGAACCCAACGGCCGCATTGGACGAGCCGGAACCAAGCCGTGCGGCGATGACCAGCCCGGCCAGCGCCGACGCGGCGCCCGACACGGCATACACCGAACCAATGACCCGCCGCACCGGCATCCCGACCCGGCGCGCAGCCTCCGTGTTGGCGCCCGTGGCCGTGACCTGGCGGCCATACCGGGTCCTGCGCAGCACGACAAAGCCCACCGCCGCCGCAAGCAGCGCCAGCAACGCCGGCACCGGCACGCCGAGCAGCCAGCCGCGCCCGATCGCCGTGAAGGCGCCGGGCGCGATCGGGATGGAGTAGCCCTGCGTCAGCAGCAGCGCCACGCCACGCAGCGCCGACAGCCCGGCCAGCGTCACGATGAACGACGGGATGCCCTGCACTGCCACGAACCAGCCCTGAACCGCGCCGATGCCGGCGCCGACCAACAGGATGCCGGCCGCAGCCAGCGGCCAGGGCACCCCTGCCGCCAGCGCCAGCGCAACCAAGGCATTGGTCAGCGCGACGGTGGACCCAACCGACAGGTCTATGCCGCCCGTGGTGATCACGAAGGTCATGGCCACCGCCACGATCAGCATCGGCGCGGCCTGCCGCAGCAGGTTGAGCAGGTTGCCCTCGCTGAGGAACGCCTCGGTCCCCAGCCCGAACAGCGCGCAGGCCAGCAGCAGGAACAGTGCGATGGACAGGACCTGGGCGTGACCAGCCGCCCAGTCGCCCCAGTGCCGGGCGTCCCGGGGCGATGCCTCGCTCAAGCCGCCACACCCTCGCCCATGATGAGCCGCACCAGCTCCTCCAGCCCCGTGCCGCGGGTCGTGCGCTCGGCGGCCTTGCGGCCCTCGTACATGATCGCCAGCCGGTCGCAAACGCGGAACAGGTCCTGCAGCCGATGCGTGATGAGTACGACCGCGACGCCCCCGGCCTTGACCCTATTGATGAGCGCCAGTACCGCCTCGACCTCGCCGACCGCCAGTGCGGATGTCGGCTCGTCCATGATGAGCACCCGCGGGCCGAACGCCGCCGCGCGGGCGATGGCGATGCTTTGACGCTGCCCGCCCGACAGCCCGGCGACCGGCGCCGACAGGCGCGGGATGCGTATGCCCAGCCGGTCCAGCATTGCCCGCGCCTGCGCCCGCATCGCATCCTCGTCCAATAGGCCCCGGCGCGTGACCTCGCGGCCGAGGAACAGGTTGCCAGCCACGTCCACGGAGTCGCACAGGGCGAGATCCTGATAGACCATCTCGATCCCTAGCCGCCGCGCAGCAGCCGGGCCGGCGAAGGGCAACGGCCGCCCGTCCAGGCTGATGCTGCCGGCGTCGGGGATGACGGTGCCGGCCAGCACCTTGGTCAGCGTGCTCTTGCCGGCCGCGTTGTCGCCGACCAGGCCTAGGCACTCGCCGGCATGCAGGTCCAGGTCCACGCCGCGCAGCGCCTCGATGGAGCCATAGGACTTGCGTATGCCGCGCAGCTCGACCAGCGGCGCTGGCATGGCCGCGCTAGCGGAAGACGGCGCGGTATGGCTCGACGTTCGCCTTGGTGACGATGGTGATTGGCACTGCGATCTGCGGCTGCACCGTGCCGCCGCCATGCAGCTTGACCAACGCGTCCACCGCGGCGGCGCCCATCGCGGCCGGGTCCTGCTGGATCACCGCGATCACGAAGCCCGCGTCAATGCCGGCTATGGCCTGTGCCGTCAGGTCCCAGCCGAACACCTTGATGCTGTCCTGCTTGTTCTGGCTCTGCACGGCAGCCACGGCGCCCAGCAGGGCCGGCTCCCCGGTCGCGTAGATCGCGTTCAGGCTGGGATTGGCGGTGATGAGCTGCTCGGCCGCCGAGAGGGCGCTGTCCTGCACGTTGCGGCCATCCACCACACCGGCCATCCGCACGGACGGATCGGCCTTGACCACGTCCTCGAACCCCTTCTGCCGGACGTTCTGGATGAAGCTGTTGAGCGCGCCGACCACACCCAGGGTCGCACGCCCGCCCATCGCCGACTTGACATGCGCCAGGAACGCTTCGCCCAGCATTGCGCCGGCCTTGGCGTTGTCCACGCCGATCTGCGCCTTCTGCGGCCCGGCTGGCAGGATCGCATCCACGGCCACCACCGGGATGCCGGCGGCGGCGGCGGCCTGCACGGCCGGCACCACCCCGTTCACGTCTATGGCGCAGACGATGATACCTGCCACCTTCTGCTGGATGTAGGTTTCGATGGCGTCGTTCTGCGCCTGCGGACGGTCGTTGCTGTTGAAGATGACCAGCTTCGCCCCGGCGCGCTGCGCCGCCTGGGTGGCGCCCGCATTCATCTGGTTGAAGAACAGCGCCTGCTGATTGATCTGCACGAGCGCAAAGGTTGGTTGCTGCTGCGCGCGCGCCCTGTCTGCCAGTCCTGCCGCCGCCGCCGCTGCCAAACCCGCCGCCGCAGCACGCCGCCCCACCGAGATCGCCATAACCGCAACTCCCCGACGCATTGAACCCATACTGTCAGGGTCCGCCGGCCATTGCGTCAAGGATTGTGTCAGCACCACCTCGCCTGCCATGCCGGGCCAAACGTGGCAGACCGTGAGGCGGTCACCCAAGCCGAACCCGAAGGCCGGGATGGCTTCGGCTTGGCACTAGCCTGCGAGCCAGCCCAGCAGGTTGCGCCACAGCGGCACGAATCCGGGCCAGGCCAGCGCGGCGTTCGGCAGCCAGTGCGGGCCGATGTCGGTGGTCCAGGCCAGGGTGCGCCCCACGCCGTGGGTGCCGGACACCAGTAGCGGATGCCCGTCCGGACCGGATGCGAGCACGGTGGCGCCGGGTTTCGCCACCACCTCGTTCAAGCCCAGCATGACCGGCCAGTCCCCCGGAACGCCGGCCAGCAGCGGATGCTCCACGGCCGACGGCGCGGCGCGGAAGCCCTCCGGCACCTCGATCCGGTCGTCCCAGGGGTGGATCGTGACCGGCAGCGCTGCCTCGACCGGCGTCGCGCGGAACCGGGCGCTGGCGTTGATGCCCTGGAAGCTCAGGTAGCCGCCGATCATCCCCAGGCCGCCGCCCTCCGCCACCCAGTCCGCCAGCAGGCGAAGGCGGTTCGGGAAGGGGCGGGAGTGCAGCCAGACTTCCGGATGCAGCAGCAGCGTGTTGGCGCCGATGTCGCTCAGCAGCACGGCGTCATACTGGCGCAGCGCCTCCATCGTGGACGGGAAGTCCGCCTGCGCCACGTGCGCCGGCATGTGCACGATGTCGAACGGCAAGTCCCGCAGCGCCGAGATGAAGCCGTCGGCTCCGCGGTGGTAGGTGACGGAGCCGAAGGCGTCGAACCCCTTGTAGTGCGTCGCGGCACTGACCCAGCTTTCGCCGGCCAGCAGAATGCGCTTGCGGCTCATGGTCAGGACATCCTTGCGTCATGCAGGCGGAACACGGCGTCCGAATACTGCGTCTCCGGGACCAGTGCGATCAAGCGTCCGGCGAAGATGCGCATCGAAGAGGCCGCGGCGGCATGGCGGAAGTGTCATGGGCGGGCGCGTGCAGGTCAACCCGGGTTGCAGGGATGCGCGGCAGCGTGGTGCAGTCGGCCATGCTCCCTCCACACGGACAGGTCCTGGTGCTCGGCAACGCCGGCATTGACCTGTCCATCCCCGTTCGCCGCCTGCCTCAGCCCGGCGAAACGCTTGTAGGGGGTGCCTTGCGCCGCGCGCCGGGCGGCAAGGGGTTGAACCAGGCGGTCATGGCCGCGCGTACCGGGATGGAGGTGCAGTTCTGCGCGCCTCTCGGCGACGACGCCGACGGCCGGTATGTGGAGGACCGTTTGCGGGCCGAGCCATTTGCGGCGCTGCGCCTGCCGCGCCCCGGCCCACCCACTGACGTTTCCGTGCTCCTGGTGGCGGCCGACAGCGAGAACTGCATCGTCACCTCTGGCGCCTGCGCCGACGCGTTGCCGGTCGCGGAGGCCGAAGGCTTCGCCGCGGGATGCCGGCCTGGCGATGTCCTGCTGCTGCAAGGCAACCTGAGCCAGGCTGCGACGGTCGCCGCCGCCCGCATGGGCCGGCTGGGTGGGGCGCGGGTGTTGCTGAACACCGCCCCTCTGCGCTGGCCGTTGCAGCCGGTCCTGGCGGAGTGCTGGGGCGTGGTCGCCAACGCCGTCGAAGCCAGGGAGATCACCGGCCAGCAGGGGGACGAGGCCGCCGCCGGCCTGGCCGCATTGGGGCCGCGGCTTGCGGTGGTGACGTTGGGTGCCGGGGGATGCGTGGCCGCGCCAGGCGGCCACTCCCCGGCCCCGGCTTCGCAGCCGGTGGACAGCACCGGCGCCGGTGACGCGTTCTGCGGCGTGCTGGCATCGGCACTGGCCCGGGGACTGGAGCCGCAGGACGCCATCACCGCGGCACAGCGTGCGGCAGCTCAGACCGTCCGCCGCCGCGGCGCCTTCGAGGCGTTGCCGGCGAGGTTCGACCTGGTTGGATAAGCCATCTCTCGCCCGGCCAGCACAGCCGTGTTGCACGGACCATGGATGCGGGCGCCTCAATCCCAACCCAGCCAAATGCGACACGACCGCGACCGTGTCGCATTTGGCCTAGAAACAGCAGCTCCTTGTTGTCGCCAGCATCGAATGCAATCATTGCTCCCGGCTGGCGAGCCAGGCCCGCCAGCCGCCATAGGCCGTAATATCGGGGCCGGCTGCATCGGCTTCGGCGATGAACCCCAGCACCGGACCGTCCTCAAGCTGTACTGTGCCCAGGCCGAGCGGCGGGGCGATGCTGCTTAAAAAACCAGCAAGCTGAGTGGACGGGAGCGCCCAAACCTCCCCCTCCAACGCGCCGCTGCCGCCGCGGGCCAGCGCCGGACGCCGCACGGCGCCGGGCAGCGCCAACATCCGGTATTCCGGGGCCGTGCGGCACGGGCGCACCAGCCGGCCGCCCAGCGCGACTAGGGCAGGGTTGAGCGGCTGGCCCGCCAGGTGCGCGCCGAACACCGCGATCTCGGTCCATCCGGGCCGGCGCCCCGTGGCGCCCAACGGCAGCCCGGCAGCCTCGTGCAGGCGTTGCGCGATTCCTGCCAGCGCCGCATCGCTCCAGGCTGGGCCGACCAGGGTGACACCCAGCGGGAAACCGTCCGCGTAGAACCCGGACGGCACTGCGATGGCCGCGAGGTCGAGCAGGTTGGTAAAGTTGGTATAGTGTCCCAGGTCGCTGTTGCGCTGGATCGGCTCGTCAGCGATCTCGTGCAGGCTGTAGGCTGTTCCCGTCGTCGGCAGCAACAGCAGGTCCAGCGCCTGCCATAGCGGCGCCGTCTGGCGGCGCAACTCGGCCAAGCGGTGCTGCGCCTGGAACAGCGCAGCGCCTGTGACGGCCTGGCCCGATTCCAGGATCGCCCGGGTCACGGGATGTACGGCGTCCCCATGTGCGAGCATGTGCCCGACCGCCGCCGAGCGTTCGGCAGCCCAGGGGCCGTACAGCAGGGCCGCAACTTCGGCGAACGGTGCATAGTCGAACGGCACTGCCGTGCCGCCCAGGCCCTCTGCCCGGCGGACTGCCGCGGCATAGGCCGCCTCCGCCTCCCGGTCGCCGAAGAACTCGGGTTGCAGGGGCACGCCGAAACGGAAGCCGGCCAGCCCCGCCGGGGCCGGGTGCCGGGAGTAGGGATCCGCCGGGTTAAAACCGCCGGCGATTTGCGCCACCGCCAGCGCGTCCGGGACGGTGAGCGCGAACACCGACACGCAATCCAGCGACCGGCAGGCCGGCACCACGCCGGTGGTGCTCAGCCAGCCCCGCGTTGGCTTCAAACCCACCAGATTGTTGAACCCGGCGGGCACCCGGCCCGACCCGGCCGTGTCTGTCCCCAATGCAAAGGAGACCAGCCCCGACGCGACCGCAACGGCCGAGCCTGAACTGGACCCTCCGGGCGGCATCGCAGGGTCGAACGGGTTGCGCGGTATGCCGAAGGGGGACCGCACGCCAACCAGCCCCGTCGCGAACTGGTCCAGGTTGGTTTTGCCCACCGGTATGGCGCCGGCATCCACCAGCCGCTGCACCACGGGCGCATGGCGGTCCGGCGTATAGGCATAGGCGGGACACCCGGCCGTGGTGGGCAGGCCCGCGACATCGATGTTGTCCTTCACGGCGAAGGGCAGGCCGTAGAGCGGCGCGGCAGAGTCCGGCAGGCCATGTGCCTGCGCCAGCAGTGTGTCGTCGGGGAAGCGGCTGATCCAGACTGCGTCGTCTCCAGCAGCGGCGACGCGCCCCAGCACGTCAGCCATCACCCCCGCTGGCGTGGCGCTCCCGTCGGCATAGGCGGCCCGCAATCCCTGCAAGTCCAAACCGCGCCTGCCCCTGCCGCCGCTGCCGTCCATTGGCGTCCCTGCCTTGCAGTTGCGGGCGGCAGCCCGTTGCAGGACCGCCATCCGGGTCAATGGAAGGCCTTGCCTGCTACGGCGTCAAGCAAAGGCTGCCGTTGGTGTTATTAGGCATTATGCTTGCTTGTCAGCGGCCTGTGGGTACGCAACCCGTGAACAGCAACAAGGGCGTCCGCGCATGGTCCGGCCTGGCACGCGGACTGCACGGCCCGCTGCGACTTTCAGGGAGGCTGCAATGACCTATGGCTTTGTCCCGACCCGCCGCTGCGTCGTAGGCGGCCTGGGGATCGGTGCTGCGCTGCTGGCGTCGGGGCGCGTGCGTCCCGCTCATGCAGCACCGAAGCCGGTCACGGTCGGCTTCATCTATGTCGGCCCGCGGGACGATTACGGCTACAACCAGGCTCATGCCGAGGGCGCCGCCGCCATCAAGTCCATGCCGGGCATCACGATCCTGGAGGAAGGTAGCTGCTCATCTCCCCCGTCGACCTGGAGTGTTTGGCGCTGTGCGTAAAGCGGCTTGACGTGCCGGTGTTCGCTGGGATTCAAGGCTGGGATGACTGCGCTTCCTGATCTCAGCCAACTGACGC
>JAABUS010007380.1_pt1 | contig 12662 bp, 11 predicted proteins | sample 5560161 | NCBI WGS metagenome assembly JAABUS01 (sample SAMN10711885, study PRJNA513376) | rock metagenome | isolation source: Antarctica rocks | place: Antarctica: Victoria Land, Trio Nunatak nord | collected 2016-01-04 | reverse complement strand
TACCAGATCGGCTGGATCAGCGATTCCTTGTCCAGCCGGGCGTTGAGCACGTGCTCCTCGAACGCCATGAAGTCGCGGATCGACGGCGGCACCGGGATCGGCGACAGGAGCTCTGCGTGGTCGACAGGGATGACCTCCAAAGGATTCGCCTGTGCCTGCTCTGCAGCGGCAGCGAGTACGTCGTTGTCATCGATCAGGTCGATCAGTGCGGCCTTGCCTCGCGCGCCGTACACCTGCCCGTCCTTGAGCAGTCCGGGGTGGTCGGCGTCGTCGGCCGATGAGTGGTAGGTGACCCAGTGCATACAAATTCCCCTTCGCTGTGTGGTTGCTACCAGGCCCGCGCTACCTGACGTCCATGAGGCCCTCGGCTATCGCGTCGATCACCTTGCCCTGAAGAACCCATGACTTGCCGTCGTACCGGGCGAGGCTGTAGGAGTGGATGAGGCGGCCGTCGGGCCCGATCGACAGCTTCACGCCAGGCACCAACGCGTCGGAGGTCTGGTCCTTGATCTTCCCCCAAGCCTCGAGCAGACCCTCTTGGGTCGGCTTGCTCATACCCGACAGCGCCTTGACCAACGCCTCGCCGAACGCGTATCCGTTGAGCACGCTCAGGTCGTCTGACTTGGCGCCGTTGCCGTACTTGCTCACCGCATCCTTGTACTTCTTCAGCCAGGCCTCGTTGGCCCACTGCGGGTCGGCGGGGTCCTTCAGCCACTGCACGGTGTACACGCCGACCGCTGCGGGGCCGGCCGGATCGGCGAAGGCGAGGCGTGAGGCCGAGTTGGAGTAGTTGAAGAACGTGGGCGTGTATCCGATCTGGCTCATGTACTTCAGCGCGGAGCTGCCCTGCGTGCCGGAGACTCCACCGATGACCGTGTCGACCCCCGCGGCCTTGAGATTGTTGATCTGGCCGCTGAGATCGGTCTGGCCCGGCTCAAAGGTCTGCTCGCTGATCAGCTGGTTTGCCTTGGCGCCCAGCCCCCCCTTGACGCCTTCAATCAGGCTCTTGGACAGGTCGTTGTTCAGTGCGAGGGTTCCCACCTTGGCTCCGGCGTTCTTGCTGAGCACCACCCGTGCGGTGATCGCGCCCTCGAGGTGGATGTCCGGCCACCATGCCCGGGTCGTCGGATAGGTCTTGATGTCCGACAGGGGTGAGTTGCCGGCCATGACGAACTGCGGTACGCCCCTGGACTTCATGTAGTCACGGATCGTCAGGTTGGTTCCGCCGAAGCTGACGAGCGCCAGGACCTTGTCCTGCTCGACCAGCTTCCGCGCGTTGCTCGCCAGCCGCGAGGGGTCGTAACCGTCGTCGATGGGCGTGTAGGTGATCTTGCGACCGTTGACCCCGCCTTGGTCGTTGATCATGCCGAGGTAGGAGTTGAGTCCGGCGGACAGCGACCCGAACACGGCAAGGGGGCCGCTGAAAGGAAAGCTGCCGCCGATCGTGATGTCGGCTTTACTCGCGCTTTGGGTGTCGGCTGCCCCGGTGGGGCCGGGCTGTGGGGCAGACCCGCGGCAGGCCGCTAGGCCGAGGGTCGTCGTGAGCGCGATGGCAACGATGGCGGTCAATCGCCGACTGCGTCGTACCTTCATTGGGGTGTCCTTCTCTCAGACGGCGGACTTGGCCGTCGACGGGTCTGTCGAGGTCGAGGTGGGGATGGTGACCGGCGTCCCGGAGTCGCGGCGGGTCGATGAGAGGACCCGTTTGAGCAGTCGCACGACTCCGCCTGGCATGAGGTAGACGGTAAGCAGCAGTACGGCGGCGTACACGAGCTGGGGTCCGCGATCGCCCAGTGCGGCGGTGTAGTCGGGCACGAACACGACGAAGGCTGCGCCGATGAGCGAGCCGAGGCGGGAGCGCAGGCCGCCTACCACGGCGGCGAACAGCATGCTCAGCGACAAGACTAATGCGTACGTGTCCGGCGTCGCGCTGCCGATGGACAGTTGGTAGAGCCCGCCGCCGAACCCGGCGATGGCTGAACTGAGGGCGAACACGAGCACCTTGGTACGGCGCACCTCGACGCCGACCGCGAGCGCCATGTTCTCGTCCACCCGGATCGCGTCGAGGCCCGTGCCGAACCTTGACCGGAGCACGTTCGACACGACCAGAAGCACGAGGGCGAGAAACGCGATACTCAGTACGAACAGCCACTGCGGGCTGGTCAGCGATAACCCTGGCGGTGGTCCCGGCGGCGTGATGCCCATGCCGAACACTCCACCGGTGAGGCCGTCGAACGACTTGAGCAGCGCGGGGAACAGCAGCGCCGCGGCGAGGGTGATCAAGCCGAGGTTGAGCCCGCGGATCCGCAGCGCCGGGAGTCCGATCACGAGTCCGACGACAAAGCACAGGACGACGCCTCCAACGATGGCAAGCGGATAAGGCACCTGCAGTCGCTGGATCAGGATGATCGTGGTGTAGGCGCCAAGCCCGAACAGCGCGCCCTGCCCGACGGAGATCTGACCCGCGTGCCCGGTGAGCAGGTCCAGCGAGATGACGGCGATGCCGATGCAGACCACCCTGCTGAGCTGGAAGAGGGTGAAGTCCTCGAGGGTGACCGGGACCACCACAGCGAGCAATAAGAGGAGCATACCGACGAGCAGCCGTCGACGGCCCGGGGAGAGTCTGCGCCCCGTGATCACGAGCGCACCGCCAAGCGTCGTCCGAACAGGCCCTGTGGGCGCAGGTAGAGCACGGCGATGATCAGCGCGAACGGAACCATGTTGGCCAGATCCCCTTGCAGGAAGGGAATGTACGTGATCGCGAGATTCGTCAGCAGGCCGACGATCAGGCCACCGACGACCGCGCCGAGGCGGCTACCGACGCCGCCCAGGGTGAAGGCCGCGAACGCCAGCAGCAGGGTGCCGCTCATCGTGTCGGGGCTGACGCCAGTGATCGGAGCGCTGATGATGCCCGCGACGGCGCCCACCGCGGCTGCGATGCCCCAGCCGATGGCCAGCATCCAGCCGACGTTGATACCGAGGTAACGGCTGGACAGAGGGTTCATCGCCGCAGCGCGGATCATGAGCCCGAGCGTCGTATAGCGGTAGAAGGCGCCGACGACCAGCAGCGTCGCGAGGATAACCCCTGCGATGCCGATCTGCGGCCTCGTCACCGCAGCGCCGATGAGACGCACCGCGCCTTCGCCGAACGGGCTGGCCACGGACTTGCCAATGAAGCCCCAGAACAGCCCGCTGAGTGCGTTGACACCAAGCATGAGGGCCAGGGTGACGATCAGGATGGTCAGGTGCGGCGCCTGTTCGACTGGCCTGATCAGCACGCGTTCGATCACCACGCCCATCCCGAATGACGCGACGACCGTCAGAGCGAACGCGAGCCAGAAGCTCATGCCGATGGACAGGAACGTCCACGCCAGAAGGGCGCTGAAGGCGGCCAGCTCTCCTTGCGCGAAGTTCAGTACGCCGGTGCCTTCGAACACGACCGACAGGGCGAGGGCGAGCCCGGCGTAGATGAAGCCGGTCGCTAGTCCGCTGAGCATCTGCTGGAGAAAGAACGTCATGACGGCGCCCCGTTCACGCGCGCGACCATCTCGGAGGGGGCCGCGCCGAGGTACGCCGCCAGTACGGCGGGATCCTCGCGGAGGGAGTCCGCCGTGCCCTCGACGACCACCGACCCGGAGCCCAAAACGTAGGCCCGGGAGGCCACGCCGAGCGCGCGGCGGACGTTCTGCTCGGCCAGCAGCACGGACACGCCGTGGTCTTGGACCAGGCCCTCCAGCGTGGCGAACAGGTCGCTCGTCACTCTCGGCGCGAGACCGAGCGATGGCTCGTCGATGAGCAGCAGCCGAGGCGATCCCAGCAGCGCCCGGGCCAAGGCCAGCATCTGCTGCTGGCCGCCGGACAGCGACCCGGCCGGGCGCGTGCGAAAGTCGGCGAGCATCGGGAACTGTTGGTAGACGGTCGTCACGTCGCTGTGCCGGTCGCGTCTGCCTGCACTCAGCAGGCCCAGCCGCAGATTATCCTCGACCGTCAGGTCGACGAACGTTCCACGGCCCTCCGGCACATGACCGATCCCCCTCGCCGCGATGCGGTGGGCCGGAAGCCGGCCGATGGGTTGTCCGTCGTAGCGGACCATGCCGCGGGCCTTCACTGTGCCGGAGATCCCGCGAAGCAAACTGGTCTTTCCCGCGCCGTTCGACCCGAGGAGAGCGACGACCTCGCCGGCGTCGACATACAGGGAGACGCCGCGGACCGCCTCCACCCGACCGTAGAGGACCTGCAGGCTCTCGACCTCGAGCAGAGCGGTCATTGCCGGGACTTCACGGCGTCTTCTTCGCCGAGGTACGCCGCGATGACGACGGGATCGGCGCGCACCTGTTCGGCCGGGCCGGAGGCGACGAGACGACCGGCGTCCAAGACCAGGACGGTGTGCGCGATCTCCATAACGAGCGCAACAGAGTGCTCGACGAGAAGCAGCGTCGTGCCTTCCCGCTCGGCGCAGTCGCCGAGCGTCTTGCACATCTGCAGCGCCTCGGCGGGCTCCAACCCGGCGGCGGGCTCGTCCAGCAGGATCAGCCGAGGCCGGCCAACGAGCGCGCGGACGATCTCCACCCGACGTCGGATGCCGTGAGGGAGCGGGTCGATCACCTGTCTCGCCAAATCGGTCAGGCCGAATCGCGCGAGCAGCTCTACGGCATACTCCTCGGCCTTGCGCAGGCTCCCTCGAGCGGCTGGCGGCCGCATGATCGCCGAGACGAGTCCGCGGTGGCCGGCCGACTGAGCACCGAGTACGACGTTCTCCAGGACCGTCATACCATCGACCAGTGCTGGCGTCTGGAAGGTCCGGGCGATACCTCGGTGAGCGCGCACTTGCGGCGGCAGAGTCGTGATGTTCTCGCCGGCGAAGGTGATCCGACCGGCGCCCTGGCTGAGCCCAGTCACGCAGTTGAAGAACGTGGTCTTGCCCGCGCCGTTCGGTCCGATCAGGGCAGTGATCCCACCGGTGCGCACTGAGATCGACACCGAGTCGAGCGCGCGCACGCCGCGGAACCGGATCGACAGGTTGTCGGTCGTGAGCAGCTCCGCGGGTGCCGCGGCTAGACGCCCGGCTAGGCGAGGCACTCGATCGGTCCGCCGTTGAGGGTGACCATCTCCTCGCGTACCCGTGGGATCGGGATCTTGGTGCCGAGCGGGTTTCCGTCGAGCTCGCTGTACGCCCGGTGGAGGTTGCCGACCAGCCGTTCGCCCTCCTGCCAACTCGCGTACTCGCCCTGGTCGGTGTTGAGCGCCACCTCGAGCGGCGTCTTGCCAGCGGCATGGCCATCGCGGGCGAGATCGCCCATCCAGGCGACATACCCTTTGAGCGCGTCGAGGACCTGCGGGATCTCCTCGCCGCGGCAGATCGGACCGTGGCCGGGCACGACGATCTCTGGCTCCAGACCGCGGATCGCCTCGAGTGCCTTTGGGTAGCCGGCGAGACTGCCTTCGAGCAGGAACGGCTGGCCTCCATTGAAAACGATGTCGCCGGAGAAGAGGACCTTCAGCTCAGGGAGCCACACAAGAACGTCACTGCGCGTGTGCGCGGGACCGACGTGGATCAACTGGATCTCGCGGTCGCCGAGGTACATGGTGAGCTGGTCGTTGAAGAGGACGTCCGCCGGCCGGATCTCGATGCGGCCGTAGTCCGGTCCCGGAAATGCCTGCGCCGCAATCAGTCCCGCGGCGATGGTGTCCTCACGGCAGAGGATGTGGCCGACGATGGGCGTACTGGCGGGCAGCAACCAGTTGCCGAAGGTGTGGTCGCCGTGGTGGTGGGTGTTGATCAGCGCCGTCGGCTGCACGTCGCCGGTCCGGCCACTGATCACGGCCAGTAACGCCCGATTGCGCTTCTCGGTCGAGGTGGTGTCGACCATCAGGTTGGAGCCGTCAGGGTTCGCGATGAGGCCGGTGTTGTTGAGCATCCAGCTGCCGTCGATCTGCACGTAGGCGAAGACGCCAGGTGCGACCTCGACGAACTCCGGGTCCGGAACGATACGACGCCTCAGGCTCATCGCTTTGCGCCTCATTCATCACGGGGAAGCGAGATAATCTATAGATTGATACCTTACGATACCTAGTTGCGGCATGTGTGTCAAGAATTCTCCCCGCGGTCCATGGGGAGCTGACTGGGAGGAGAAGCGGCGGCATGATTGAGACTGGCGGCAATGGCGCGGCCTCCGTGCCACCTTCACGGATGGCATGGGTCGCCGCACAGCTGCGTCACGACATCCTCTCCGGAAGCATCTCCCCCGGCACGAAACTGCTGAGCCGAGCGTTGGCCGACCGCTACTCAATCTCCGCGACACCACTACGGGAGGCGATGCAGCTGCTCTCAGCCGAGGGACTGGTCGAGGTCACCCCGCAACACGGTGCCCGCGTCGCAGCCGTGAACCTACAGGAGGCCGAGGAGCTGTATGAGCTTCGGCTGGTACTTGAGCCAAAGGCGATCCGTCGCTCTCTGCGGCGAGCGCCGGACGAGCGGTTCGCCGACATCGAAGCGGCGTACACCGCCCTCGTCGCCGCGGAGTCGGCCATCGACGTGGGCTACTTCGCGGTTCACAACCACTACCACCGGCTAATGCGAATGGACTGCGACTCTGCGTGGCTGCTGCGGATCGTGGACCAACTGACCGTCAACTCAGAGCGTTACCGACGGCTCCGCGCTGGCGAAGTCCATGCGGTCCACGAAGAGCATCGTGGGATCCGCGATGGATGTCTAGCGCGAGACGGCGTAACGGTGGCAAAGCTGATGTCCCAGCACATTGCCAACACCCGCGACAAGATTCGCGATTACCGGATCAGTTAGAGGCGTTCGGCTGCTCCACGCTGGCCTAATCCTGGATCCACGTGCGTCGTGAGGCGCTGACAACTCGAATGGAGGTGGGAGACCTTCATCGCCGTCCTGTCGCAGCGGGCGGCGAGCGCCCGGTAGGGCCTCAAGGATGCCCGAGGCGGGTAACCGTTGCCCCCTCGACAAAGGCGCTGACGCCCACGCCGCGCGTGTGCTCGTCACCATATCCGCTACGCAGGCCGAGCGCCGAGAGGGCGCTGAGCCTTGCCATCCGCGCACAGCCCACGGATAATGAGTATTTGAGTCGTATACGACCTCGAGTGAGCGCAACTATGGGAGGCACGTCGTGAGCGGAGTTCAGGTCGACGCAGAATCCGAAGAGACGAGGTCCTACGCTCGCCGTGCGCTGGTCGCTGCGGGGATGGGGTGGGCTCTCGATGGACTCACCTGGACGATGTACGCGTTTGCGCTGACCGTCGCGCTGCCCGTACTGGGTATCTCGAGCGGCCAAATCGGATGGGTCACCGCGGCCAGCATTGTGGCCTCGGCCGTTGGTGGCGTCGTGTGCGGTCCGCTAGCAGACAAGTTCGGGAGAGTAAAGGTGCTGACCTGGATTATTTTGGGGTACAGCCTGTTCACAGCGATGACTGCGAGTTCGCAGAATTTGGAACAGTTCCTCCTGTGGCGTGTCCTGGAGGGTTTCGCGTTCGGTGGAGAATGGGCTGTGGGCGCGGCGTTGATCGCCGAATACGCGAGTCGCGAGAGACGAGGTCGGGTACTTGCCTTCGTCCAGAGTTGTTATGCGATCGGCTGGGCGGTGTCGACCGCGTTTTATCTGTTGATTTTCTCCTTGGCGCCTCCAGCGGTGGCGTGGAGGTACCTGTTCCTCGTCGGAATTTTGCCGGCGCTGGCGGCCTTCTGGATTCGCCGGACCACGCGGGATCGGGTGGCTGTTGAGCGAAGCAGCGGGCAGAACTCTCGTCTGGCGGATCTGTTCGCACCGGGCCAGCTGCGGACGACCGTGCTGGCGACGGTTGTCGGTGTCGGTGTTCAGGGTATCTACTACTCGGTGTTCATTTTCCTTCCGCTGTTCCTGAAATCAGATCGAGGGTTGTCAATAGTCGGGACCGCCGCCTACACGTGGGTGGTCATTGTCGGATCGTTCGTTGGTTATGTCTGCTCCGGCTTTATTCACGACGCCATCGGGCGCCGACCGACGTTCACGATCTTCTTCACCGGTTCGGTCGCGAGTATCGCCTTGTTTGTCCTCTCACCGATCGCCCGGCCTCAGCTTGGATATCCGATCAGCTTCCTTCTGGGTTTCTTCGCTTCCGGGCAGGCCGGGGGAATGGGCGCATACCTGGCCGAGCTGTTTCCCACCAGGATCCGCGCCACAGGGCAGGGCGTCGCCTACAACGTGGGCCGTGGAATAGCCGCATTCGGACCCTTTGCCGTAGGCGGCCTCACATCGAGCATCGGGCTCGGCCCAGCGATCCTGTGGGTGGGTGCGGTGGCGGCGATGATCGGGACCGCGGCGGTGTGGTCGCTGCCCGAGACCCGGAACAGGGACATTCTTCATGACGTGCCCACTGTCAGCTCGATCGCCGCAACCGGGGGCCGACCATGAGCGGCGACGTCAGGGCCGGTACGGACAGCGCCACCTACCAGGTCGCGGTCGACACCGGCGGTACGTTCACCGACGTAGCGGTGGCCGGACCAGAGGGCCGAACCTTCGTCTGGAAGGTCTCGTCCGACCCGGATGCCCCTGACCAAGCTGTGCTCCGCGGAGTGACCGAGGCACTCGACCAACTGGGTACCCACTTGGGGGCTGTCACCCGGTTCGTGCACGGCACCACGGTCGCCACCAACGCGCTCCTCACCCGCTCCGGTGCCCGGGTGGGGCTAGTCACCACCGAAGGCTTTCGTGACGTGCTGGCCATCGGCCATCAGACCCGACCCAGCATCTACGACCTTTCAGCCCGTCGACCAACCCCGCTGGTCCAGACAGACGACACCTGGGAGATTCACGAACGGATATCAGCTGACGGCTCCGTGCTGACCGCCCTCGATAAGGACGAGATACACAAGGTCGGCGCGCAGATCCGCGCCCATGAATGCGACGTGGTCATCGTGTCCTTCCTCAACTCCTACGCCAACAACCACCACGAGCAGCAGTGCGCCCTGCAACTCGCCCAGCAGGGTGTGGCCCCGCAGGTGTTCGCGGCCACCTCCGTTGCGGCGGAGATGCGCGAGTACGAGCGCACATCGACCGCGGTTCTCAACGGCTACGTACAGCCCGTGATCAGCAGTTACGTCGAGCGACTGGAAGCCCGGTTGGCCGAGTTGCAACTGGGCCCTCGACTTTGGATCATGCAATCCAACGGTGGCCTCCTCAGCGCACGGGGTGCCCGTGACGAGAGTGTGCGCACCATTCTCTCGGGATTGGCCGGGGGCGTCGTGGGCGCCGCCCAATGGGCACAGACCTTGGGCCTGCCGCGCGTCGTTAGTTTCGACATGGGCGGAACCAGCACGGACATTGCTCTCATCCGGGATGGCCGCCCTGACGTAATGGCCAGCGGCGAAGTTGAGGGTTACGCGATCCGACTGCCCGCGGTAGACGTTCATACGATCGGTGCTGGAGGGGGGTCCATGGCGTGGCGTGATGCCGGCGGCGGACTCCGGGTAGGCCCGCAGAGCGCAGGCGCCGAACCCGGCCCCGTCTGCTATGGCCGCGGAGGGCAACAGCTGACCGTGACCGACGCCCACTTCCTCCTCGGACGCCTTGGCGGCGCCTTGCTCGGCGGCAGACTGGCACTGGAGGAGAAGGACGCACGTCGGCACCTGGAGACCCTTTCGAGCCAACTCGGCATGGACGTGGATTCGACCGCGGCAGGCATCCTGCGGGTAATCACCGCGACGATGGCGCGCGGCGTCCGAAAGGTCAGCGTCGAACGGGGGGTGGATATCCGCAACTGCGTATTGATGGCGTTCGGTGGAGCGGGACCGCTACACGCTGGGGACCTCGTCCGAGAACTCGGGATGAAGGGCGCAGTCGTACCGCCTCATCCCGGTATCGCCTCCGCAGTGGGCATGCTCGACGCCCCCATCCGGCACGACTTCGCGGCCAACATCGCTGACGCCACCGCCGATCCCCACGACCTGGACCGGATCATCGCCGTGCTCAAGGCCCTAGCGGTACGGGCGAGGGAATACGCATGCGGCGAGGGAATCCCGTCGGCCACGCTCCTGCAGGAGTGCTCCGTGGATGCCCGATACCTGGGACAGAGTTACGAGCTTTCCGTCCCATTCAACCGCGACGTACAGGCGTTGCGGTGCAGTTTTGACGCGGCGCACCACCAGCGGTACGGCTACGCGGACCCGCAGGCCGAGATGGAATTGGTCACCGCTCGCCTCACCGTCACCACCCCGCGGGAAGCGGGGCGGGCCGGGCCCGCGGTCGCGGGCGGCACCGTCGTCCGCCCCAGCGGGTCACGGGATTCCTACTTCGATGGTGCGTGGCATCAGACACCCGTCTACGGTCGTGACCTCATCCCATCCGGGTGCCCCCTGGTCGGCCCGCTGATCATCGAGCAGTTGGACACCACCATCGTCGTGCTCCCCGGCCAGCGGTGCGCCCATGATGGCTTCGGGTTCCTTCACATTCATGAGCAGGAGACGCCGTGACCACCACCGCCAAACCCCCCCTCCACGGCGATACGCTCGACCCCGTCAGCTTGGAAGTCGCCCGCAACCGCCTTGAGTCCATCGCTGAGGAGGTCGGCACCACCCTGATCCGTACCTCTTACTCGCCCAACATCAAGGACCGATGGGACTGCTCGGCGGGTGTGTACACCGCCGACGGGGAGCTCGCTGCCCAGGCTGAGCACATTCCCCTGCACCTGGGCCTCATGCCTACCCTCGTCCGGCGAGCCCTGGAGGCCGTCGAGGTGTCCTCCCTGCAGCCTGGCGACGTACTGATCACCAACAATCCCTACCTCGGGGGTTCCCACCTCCCCGACACCTGTGTGATCACCCCGGTGCATGTTCACGGGGTGGTCAACGCCGTGGTCGCAAACATGGCCCACCACGTCGACATCGGCGGGGCTACCCCTGGGTCGATGGCGGTGCATGCGACGGAGATCTTCCAAGAAGGAATCCGGATCCCACCCCTGCGGCTGGTGAGGGGGGGAGAGATTGTGGACGATGTCCTACAGCTGCTGCTGACCAATGTGCGAACCGCGGACAAGACGCGCGGCGACCTGATGGCCCAGATTGCCGCTAATGAAACAGGCCTGCGTCGCATCGTCGAGTTAATCGACGATTGGGGTGCCGAGCACTTCCGAGCAGCCTGTACCGGCCTGATCGGCTACGCCGAGCGACGTACCCGTGCCGCTCTCGCGGGACTGCCCGATGGGCGAGCTCGATTTGTGGACTATCTGGAACACACCGGCAATGAGCGCCGCGACATCCCGATCATCACCACCATCACCAAGCGGGCCGATACACTCCTGGTTGACCTCACCGAGACGGCAGCACAAGTGGCCGGTGCTATCAACTGCTCCTACGCGATTGCCGAGTCCTGCGCCGCGTACGTCGTAAAAGCACTCACCGATCCGACGTTGCCTTCCAATGCAGGGCTGATGCGGCCGATCACCGTCCTCAGCCGGCCCGGGAGTCTCGTGCACGCCGAGTTCCCGGCGGCGGTGGCGAATGGAAACACTCAAACAGCGCAGCGCATCGTTGACGTACTGCTCGGCGCGTTCGAGCAGATCATTCCAGACCGGGTGCCCGCCGCCTCCAGCGGCAGCATGAGCATCGTGACCGTGGGCGGCTATGACCCGCGGACCGAACGCTACTGGTCCTACATCGAGACCTATGGCGGTGGCCAGGGCGCGTTGCCGACGATGGACGGTGCCGATGCGGTGCACACCCACATGACGAACACCCGGAACACTCCGTGCGAGGTGCTTGAGCAGGAGTATCCGTTGCGGGTCCGCAGATACGCCATCGCCCGCGGCACCGGAGGACGTGGCCGCTACCGCGGGGGGGACGGACTGATCCGAGAACTTGAACTCACCTCCGGGCAGGCGACTGCCGTCGTCGCGACCGCACGCACCGAACGCGGACCTTGGGGCCTTGCCGGCGGGGAGCCCGGCGGGCGCGCCGTCGTACGGCACGTCCACGAGGGCGCGGACCGGACCCTTGAAGCGATGAGTCGCCTCGACCTTGTTGCCGGTGACGTCCTTTTCATCCAGACCGCAGGAGGAGGCGGGTACGGCCCGTCGGGTCGTGATGTAGCGGCGGAACCCCGGGAAGCCGCAGCTGCCAAGAACGGGGCGGTTAAGCCGCAGTGAAAACCACAAGTGCCGATGTGGTCGTGATTGGGATTGGGACGATGGGCAGCACCACCCTATGGCGCCTGGCCCGGGCTGGGGTGCGCGTTATTGGCATCGAGCAATTCACGCCAGGGCACGACCGGGGATCGGGTCACGGCGAATCCCGCATCATTCGCACCGCCTATCACGAAGACGCCTCCTACGTCCCGCTCGTACAGTCCGCACTCGCATACTGGCGTGAGCTTGAGGCTGACAGCGGCAGGACGCTCTTGCACTTGACGGGCGCCCTCGCGATCGGATCCCCAGAATCGGCGGTGGTCGGCGGAGCGTTGCGGGCCGCGCACATTCATCGGCTACCTCATGAAGTGCTCGAGGCTGGTGCGCTCCGGCGTCGATTCCCACAGCACACGGTCGGTTGGCGATGTCAACCCTTTTCGGCCCCACCGTGACGAAGGTGAGTGGCCCCATTTGCGCCCTGGGGCGTTGAGGGAGCGCTTCTTATGGCAAGGCCGAGCGGCGTCGAGATCCTGGACCGCGAC
>JAABUS010007379.1_pt1 | contig 12663 bp, 15 predicted proteins | sample 5560161 | NCBI WGS metagenome assembly JAABUS01 (sample SAMN10711885, study PRJNA513376) | rock metagenome | isolation source: Antarctica rocks | place: Antarctica: Victoria Land, Trio Nunatak nord | collected 2016-01-04 | reverse complement strand
AGATCTGCAAGCGCTGCCTCAATTGAAGCCATATTGAATTTGTAATTGATTTTTGAAGAAAGATGAAAGTAGTAAAGTGGGGTGTGCACGGGACCGGAACGTGCATCGGGCCGGGAATACTCCTAACGCGAAGTATCAAAAATGAAAATCACGCTAAAAAGTGAGACTTGAATTTCAGTAATGATTTATATACGCGCCAGTAATTGCAGTACTACCTATTAAGTCGATTTAAAATCGAACAGTAGAATAAGACGATGCTGTACACGGTACATTTAGATTTTCTACATTTTTTCTTTATTTAAAATACGATTTGATGAATTTGAAGAAAGAGTCTCTGGGGGGCGCGACAAATGCGATGCCAAGAAAATGCATACGCTAATTGGAATTTGACCTCGAAGATAAGGTAATGCAGAATATGTACGCAAAACTTCTTTGTCTCTTCGAACATTCAATGCGAACGATACGCCAGGTCCTGTTCTTGAATGCTAAAAGGTGCATTCTTAGGCTTCACCTGAATTTCTGTTTTGCATGTTCTTGGGCATCTTTCGAAACAAATTTTCTTTGACTCCATCTATCCATCTTGTCGCAAGCCGCATCCCAATCAGTGGTCCATTCCGGGTAGAACGGTGCATAGCCCAGGAGGCCTCCAATCCATCTACCAACAACGACTCCGAGATAGTAGCCTATAAAGGCCCTGAACGGTACCCATCTTGACAGCGAGAGGTACGTACTCGAGGCATCGAACATCTAAGAAGAACAGGTCTAATGCATTAGCTTCGTGAGCTGCGGCAAATAGGGTCAGACGTTGAATTAGAAGTTACCAATGTCTGCATACCGAGAGCACCTGTATAACGTCCAGCTTTTGTCCCCGCTGAAAGACATCTTCCTGGTACCCATACCAATTCTCAAAGAATCCCAGATCCATTGCTAGCCCTCCTTCCCCATCGCCGCCAGATATCTGAAACGTTACCTCATCAAGCCCTATGCCTGGTGTGTTGTACATGACATGATGTGTCCCAGGTCTAATCACCACTTCTCCGTCCTCTGGCGTGCAGTGTCGTGGGATATCATTGAAGTCAATTGTCAGCGCTCCTTTCAAGACTTTGAAGGATTCCCACTGCGAAGTGTGAAAGTGTGGGGGAGGCTTCCGGCCCGTCTCGGTCAGTTGCTTGTAGATGCCAAGGTCAGGGCGCATGGTGACTTCAAAGAGGAATTCGCGGCCGGGCGGACATGGCAAGACATCGACAACAATGGCACCGTCGAATCTGCGATTCGGTCAGTCAGCGTCATACAGGTGGCCATGAAGAGCAAATTGCGTACTTGCTGATTGGGTTTTGTCCTGCTGTGAAGGTCTGGGGCTTTGCTGGCGCCATTGGGAGCAAGCCCTAGCAATGGGCAACGAACATGGTGCTGATGACGGGCCAGCACAGGATTTATTATTCTTCTCAGCCGCGGGAAGGGCTGTACGCCGGGATCGTTGAGAACATGGATTGTGACCGAGGTGCTCGTGTCAATTGATTACCTTGGCCACTACCGTACGGAGTAGTGATCAGCTTGATCATGATGTGTCTTAGCATGGATTCCCTTGAATACTTAATGATGGGTCTCCCCCACCCTTGGAGCAGCGTGCGAGACTGACACCTAAAGTCTTGATTTGCGCTAGTACTCAATGCCACATACAGTAGAGCTCGGGGTCAGCCTCATGAAATTGCCCCTAGAAGCTCACCATAGATGGCCCTGGAAATCCCTTAAAGGCATTCTCAAATAGTTCTACATAGAGTCAGTGTGGTAAGCGCTGAAGCTCTGGGTCACTTTCAGGGACCGCCTGACCTAGAACAAGGCCGCTATATGTAGGTACAGCTTTCATATACATACCGCTCATTTAGGAATGTGCAGTATCGGAACTCTTAATAGCTGCGAGAACGGCTTAGGGGAATTGATGTAGAAAGCACGCATATATGTAGGGCACTCAGGGCGAATGTATGTAGATGTTCAAATACAAAGGCTCCCCATCGCCAAAGCCGGAGTCCCCATTGCAGATCCTCCTCCGAATAGAGATCCTCGATGGGCCAATCGTGATAGGGATAATCCTATAAGACGGATAGTCATAGGAGAACTAGCTCGTCAACCTAGCATTGCAAGTCCATTGCCTCGACGAGCAAAACCGAGGCATGTAAGACCTACTCCAAGATCCAAGCCAATATCACCACCACCAACACCCCCCCGGTTCCCCGTTCGCCCCAACTACTTTCCATCCCGCCCACAATTTGAAGTTCGTGCGATTTTCTCTGAGTGCCACGGATCTCATGGTTGACCCTTACCCCAGGATCCTCTCTGATAAAAAGCTGAAGACTTATTACCTCATGTATGAAGTCATAAATACAAGCTCTGGTGACCTGGAGTTCACAACAGAGGTCGCTCCATCAGCTCTGCCTCAATCACACTCTCCGCACCCTCGCTTACAGGCCAGATATTGGTAATACTGAAACCGGCCGACTCCAACAAGTTATGCCACTGCGTTCTCGTTCGTTCCATGCCGGTCAACTGCGTCATCATCGCTATATCCATACCAGCAACAAAGAAAGGTGCCTTGGTCTCTGGCACTACCATGTCGACAATCAAAATTTTGGAGTAACCTTTCTCCATCGCTGACGCCTGGTTGATGAGGAGTCTTCTACAATGCTCATCGTCCCAATCGTGAAGGATGCAACGGAGGAAATAGGCTCGCGCGCCTGTTGTTCATCAGCTGAATGATACAAACGAGACCATGGAGGAGCTCACCTTGGATGGGTTGAGGGGTGAAGAAGTCATAGGCGATTAGCTCGATGCCATTATGGTCATCAACATCAGCAACCACTTCAGGCAAATCTTCGAGAATAAGACGTCCCTGGTTGGCGCCAATACGATCTTTGACATCTCGCAGGTCATGACACTTGCCTCCGGCGATATCCACGAGGAATACAGCCTCTGTACCATCCTTCAGATCTTTCACGAGCCGTTTCTTGAGGGGGTAAACATCTACCCAGCACCCTCGCCCTTCTTGCTGACCCTCCATGAAGATATTGAAGGAGTGCCCTCGTACAGGGTTCTTTTTGAAATAATCCCATTGTATCATTCCGAATTTTTCCCCGAAGGGTCCTGTGGCTGGGTCCGTTGGGACTCGGTACCCATTCCTGATGAGATATCTGGGGAGGCTGGCCCAGACTGGCAAGCCTTCCTCAGCACTGCATAACACATTCAGCCAACTGTAGACATGGCTAAGAAAGCGACTTCTCATTACAAGTGTATCAGGCCATGATATATCTTTGGAATCGTCAGTGCTCTGGTGACAGCAGTAGCACCGTATGTCTGCGGACCCTTTTCATCGACAATTCCGGCCGCTGTGAGGACTCTCATTAGACGTACTACAAGTACCATCAGTATCAATACACTGATTAAGCGGGTATGGGTAACGGAATACTTACCTATGAGTAACTCTTCAGCACCTGTCATCGTGGCGAGCTCTGCAGCTGTGGTTGGAGAGTCTGCCGTAGCCAACGCATTGAACCAACCTCCTTCTATTGCAATTCGTGCTACAGGCATGTGCTGTGCCTGCCGATCGTATCTAAAATCAGCATCCTTAGATCTTCAGGTATTGAATGAGAATTCGTTCCAAACAGACCTGGAATATTATTTTTCGAACAGCATCGACAGGGGCGTCCATGGCTCCAGTGAGCTGGTATGCAGCCCGCTGCACCCGTTTCCTAGCGTTATCATTTTGAAAGATATCGGGCGGCAGTTCCTTGACAGCTTCAATTATCTCCTTGACCAGGCTATCAACATATGGGTTGGGGGAGAAAGACATGTTTTTGCCGACCGTATCGGATACTGATGCCCGTCCGCTGGGAGGATGTCGCGCAGTCAATCTAGCTGTCATTCACATCGCTGTGAACAAAATACAGATTAGGCCACAGCATGGCGTTGCGTACTCGTGCGGTGGGAAGGATAGGTCTTGGGCCAATTTCAGCATGATTTGCGATCAGCTAGTTTTAGAGACTATCTCGATGGCTTTTTTCAACGACTGGATCAAGGAAGGTATTCTTTCGCCGACGATGGAAAGTGAAGATGTCAAGACAAAGTCGAAAGGGACTCCCCGGAGGCAAGATGCTATGGGCTGCATCTCGCTACCTCCCATGTTGAGGAACCAGGTCATTGCGATCTACTGGCGGGCAAGCATCCTCAGGATTTGCCTCATTCTCAGCCACTGATCGTACGGGACCTTGGTAGAGCATAATTTGGTATTACCGTATAATCCTCAGCGCCGCATGTAGCGGGCATCCAACGGACTCGACCCCAATCGGGCACCTCCGCTTCACGTTATCGCAACAAAAGCGCCCAACCCTCCATGGTACACTACCAATGGCTCGCCCTGGAGCACGGCTGTATACCAACAGCTACTTGAATTGCAGAAAGCCACCTGCAGCTCAAGGCGTACAGCACTGTCCGACACCGCTGGTCTCGGAGCGTGCGAGTCGCTACGTTACATACGTATCAGTGGATGCTGTGCGAGTGTTCAGCGCGCGCGGGGCTACCGGATACTTGCATAGAGTGGGCCGTGGCATTTGCGCCATCTTGTAAAAATGGAGAGGCTTTCAAGGTATCCCTACACTATGAGTCCCACACGCATTGGTTTTATCAGGCCCATGGCGGGCAACTTGCTTTCAGCTACATCCTCCCTGTAACATCCACCCCCCAATAATTCAAATGACAACATAAGATGTGGTTGGTTGGCACATTGAACCATCCCTATACTTTTGAAAGCAAGAATCCATCGTTTTGCAGGGTCTGAAAAATCTGACCGGGATCATATTTCAGCGACGCAGCCTTCAGCTTCGCAATATTGTCCGCGCCGTAGAAGGCAATTGGGTTTTGGTCTCTCGAACAATCGTTCATGTACAAGAATGGGATGTACGAACCCCTTTGCTTTCCGAGTTCCTTCCACTTCTCGGTCGTGGCGATGGGTGCTGCCCGAACGGTATCATCATTGTTTGCGCCTTCCCAATCCACGAGAGTCGTCCACCCTGCATACGTATGTTAGCCGCAGTACATCAAGTTTCGATCAGAAATATAGTGATGTTCACATTGGTGGTCAAATTGAGGTAGCCCCATTGGATTCCCACCTCTAGCAATGCCTGCTGCAGCCATATTAGACGTAACGGGCTGGAGTGTGAAAGTCATGTTTGCTCCAGTGGCGGCCCGAGCGGAAACTGCCTGTCCTCGCCAGAACGTATAAACGTCCTTATAGAGTGTTGCATCGATCTTGGTGGCCGTGGCGCGATAATCGTGACTTCGGGATTGTCATTGCCCAAGATCAAAAGTTGAGATAGGGGAGATCTTACCGTGCAGGGAGATTCGAGAATGTGGCTCCTAAAATGTGAGTGAGGGTGTTGACAGTGCCATTCGTTGGCGGTACAGCAACAAATGCGGGCGACAGCTTGTAGAATGGAGCAAACGCTGCCGGCTCGTCGGCAAGTGCGGAATATATCAACCCTACGGTGGTAGTCTCGAGTCCGATAACAAGAGCTACTGTTGACTTCAAGTCCGATGCACCGTTCTCTTGCCATTGTGCAAAAGCATCGATTACGGCGGGGACTTGATCGGTCGTATATACCGACACCTGGTACCAGACACTACTCACTGGGATTGTGTAGAGGTCAAATCGTGTAACGATTCCTGTGACGTCTTAGATTCGCAAGCCTATGACGGTAAAGCGCACAGAGAGTTACCGAAGTTTGACCCTCCCCCTTTCAGAGCGAAAAAAAGATCACTGTTCTGTTGCGCGTTTGCATCTGTGATCGTGCCATCTGCCAAGACAACCTGCCATAGGATTTAGCAATTTCCAAGTTCGACCGTTGGCGTATTTAGTACCTCAAAGTTCTTGGCATTATCGGCAGCCAGACCGTACTCCCCCGAAAAGTGGAAGAACCCACCTGGGAGGTTACTGATTAGCACTCCGCAGAACAATCAACTGGGTAAGCTCGAACCTCCAAGTATGAGTCCTGCGACGCCCACATGTGGAATGCGGCCTCCAATAACGCTCACGCCGTACGGGTCTAAGGCGTCGTAGACGTTGCCCCATCGAAGACCGGGTCCCAAGCTCACGAAAGATTTATCCGGACTAATGCTGAACTGGTTGATCCTCTGCAAATCAATGAGGATACCTGTATTGTCGATACTGGAGAAGCCAGGATTCGGAGAGTGACCGCCGCTACGGACAGAGAATTTTGCTTGGCAAAAGCTGACAATCCGCAGGGCCTTGGATACCTCTGAAGTCGATGCTGGAAGCAACACGCATGATGGAGTTTCCCAGCATGATTCAGACCTTGATCACCGTGGTCAGCATGACAATTCGGAAGTTTGAAGCATCAAGGGCGACGGACCAGTTTGAATCGACCTTGGTCTGGTTAACAGGTGTTATCTCTACAGATTCAGCTTCCAGAGCTGCTTGGGCTACTAAGCATGCGAGCCCAATCGCGTTGTACGTAGTTTTGCCATTGCCGTCACGGGCGGCCCGAAGTTTGCTTACCAGAGCTTGCGCCGGAGACGAAGCAAGCTGAAGGGATTGGATAAACGCTTCGAGGTTTGCTTGGGTCTGCATAGTAGCTCGGGCGTGTATGTCAATTTGGTGAGCAGGAGAAGATGCGGGGAAGGTAACGCCAACGCATAGAAGATGAATAATTATGGAAAGTGAAGCCAACATTGCAAGGTAGAACAAGGGTGAATGGCACAGGCGAGGAATGAATGACATGTGATCGGGTACCTTACGTCGCACCGCCTCAAGCTAATCAGTGGGTGTTCGGTGTTCACGCAAAGATGGGATCACTTGATGCAGTGCAACGACAAGTCGTCTTCGTATATCTGTCTGGGTTTGATGCAGCCGCATTCCTTTTAAGTCGATGCAGGGTGAACGACGGGACCTCAACCAGTCCCATGATCTGCAAACATAGAAGGCGCAAGTTACGAGTACTCGTATGCACGGGGTTTCCGCGCACTCTAACCTAGAAAGGTTAGCTGTAGATAGTATTGGGTTTAGCGTACTTAAAAGGGCACTAATATACTTAGTCATATTCTAGTTAGCGTGCGCGGAAACCCAGTGTGCGCGGAAACCCCGTGCATCCGAGTAGTGCCCGCAGGTAGACATTATCCGTAGCCCCCACTAGCGTCGAAGCTGTGCCGTAGCACAAGTAGATACCGAGCCCACCAATTACTGTATATTAGGACATGCTTTGTTATTGAGGACGTACAGTAAAACCAAAATTACGATAATACTGAGTTTGCGTTCATATGTGTAATCTGAATTTATGTCGCCCGCCATCCATCCTTCTACCTACCTCTTTTATGGTACAGTACACCCTTTTCTCCATGCTGTTGCAAAAAGGCCGAAAACAATTATAACTACCATGCATGCATTTAGCCCGTCTCAGTCAGTCTGCCAGTAGAGCTCTTCCTCGCCTTCTTTCCCCCATCTCTTCAGTACCCTTCATGCTGCAATTACCCGATAAAACTGTCTAGAATCTTCTACCGTATAAGTTTTGTACTAACAATTAATATCTCGAATACCGTAGCAAACGCTATTCATTCTAAGATGTATGATTCCTTGTCTTGTAAGAAGCTCACATAGAGGCTGTGTAATTTAATCACCAAGAGGTTACCATACTCGTAGAGGTGGTATCATGCAGAACGAGATTACCTTTCTGGATTGGTGTTGCTGACATCTGTCTGACATGCATATGACACACATACCGTACCTAGGATGATAAATAACCTTTCGGAAGAGGAAGATTGCTGACATGCCTGGGATATACGCCGCGTGATGCTAAATCAATGCCCCGATACTACCCCACCTTACTGAAGAGGAAGATTACCGACATGCATGGGATAGATATATGCAGTACGGAGTATAGTGAACAATCAATGCCTCAGCCTCAATACCACCTGAACTCTGAAGAGAAAGAGGAAGAGGAAGAGGAAGAGGCAGGCTCACAATAGTGATCCTGTCAGGCTACTACCTTACGTAGATCACGTTAGAGTACCGATTGCCAAACACTCTGCTCCGTATGGCACACTGCCCTTGATCCGCTGCAACACCCAGAAGTAGAGATAACAAGGCTGCGGTGCAACCAAGGTTCAAGATAATCGGTAGGATCGCGGGACACCTCTCTTCCCAGTCACTCATGGCGCTGTTGATCGCTTGAGTCCCCCAACCCCCAACCCCAGGTCACATGTATCAGTTCGTGCACATGCAGGATACCTGTACAACATTCACCGCTCCTCAGCGAATTCGCCCGAAACGGAAACGGAAACCTGCCCTGACCGGCAGCCCTCCTTTAGTGGCTCCCCTACCTCCGGCTCGTTTGAACCTCCCTGAATGACGGACTGTAAGAGAATCAAAGTAGGACCTGGTGTTCGACTGAAATCGAGGCTTTGTTGATCTTGTCTCTGTCATTCTTAAGTGCTGCTTGCGCTGTCTCATTGATCTGTCAACAGGATGGCGACGGCTTCATTGCAGCAGCATCTCCTACCACCGCCTACCGCCGTTGACAACATCCACAAAGTCTACTCAATCGCCATAACTTGTGCTGTACTTGGAGTGTTCGCCAGTCTTGTTGTCCTCTTGCGCCTCGGGCTGAGGATACGCGCCCGCGCATTCGGGCGCGATGATTGGGCCGTTATTCCCGCTCTGGTAAGCCATTGATGAATCAATCGAAAAGCCTCTCCATCTTTGACCCTTTGATCCAGCTGTTATACATCGGCTGGACTGCAATGGCTACCTACGTCAACCTCCATGCTGGGGTTGGCAAACCACTCTGGGAGATCACGGTGGAGGAATACTCAGTTTGGTTCAAGGTTTGTCTCCGGTTCAGGGACGGGCGATGATCCCCACGAGGTGTATACTGCGAGGAGCAAGCCCATTGAGCTAGACTGAATGGTTCGAATTCCTAGGGCATTCTTGGATCCGCCTGGCTCTACCCAGCAATGACAGGTGCAATCCGAATCTCCATCCTCTTTTTCTACTATCGCGTCTTCGTGACACCGCAAGCACGTTTGAAGTTGGTGATCCAGGCCCTACTCGCCCTCCAGATCGTCTACCTGGTGGTATACTCCGTCCTGCCAGCCTTTATGTGCCGCCCACTGTACAAGGCCTGGCACCCACTGGAACGGGAACTGTACTGCAACGACTGGTACTATTACCACCTACAAGTGGCCTTATACAGCACTAGCATGGCCTTCGACATTATCCTACTAATTCTCCCACTCTACCCAGTGTGGAAGCTCCAAATGCCCGTCAAGCGGCGCTTGAGCGTCGCTTTCGTTTTCATGCTAGGAGCAGCGTACGTCCCGCTGCACGTAAGCGCCAAACTCATTCAAATATTGACTCAATCGTAGCGCGAGTATATGCGCCGCGTACAAGCTAGCGGTCTTCGTCATCGAAATGGCGCGCTACACCGATATCAACCCAAGATGTAAGTTCTGTTCCGCGCAAATTCACTCGGCCCCCGCAGCTACTCAAACCACGAACCTAGGGCTTCAATATGAAATGAGTATGCTTATCCCCCCCCAATTTGACACCTACGGAAGGACATTTTGGATACCCTCCCAAGTCGAGCCGACTGTCGCCCTCATCGGCACCTCCCTGCCGGCAATCCGTCAGCCTCTGATCTCCATCACATTCAAAGTCTGGAGCCAGATATCGTTCACCTCGGCTACACACCCCACGAAGCCGGGTAGCAAAGTCAATGGCGTAGCTGTGCGCTCCGCCTCGCAGCGCTCAAGGCCGTTGATCGTGTCGGGCCCCAAGCCAAGCACGACCAGCAGCGAATCCGGGCCCGCGCTATATAGGGAGTATACCGAATTGAGCGATTGGGATCATGGCGCTAAATGAGGCAGTGGAAAGGGTGCGCAGATTCCACTGTTCTATCGGATGACATGTAACTTTGATGCGGCGTGTGAACCGGCGTTTCGAGAGCTTTGGGTATTGCCGTCTGTTTTTGCGCAGCGGAAGTCAACATAGAAGGGAGATGTCATCCAGGGGAGGAATATAGACTTGGCCAAAGAACCCACACGCGTTCAGAGCAAGAAACAAGAAATCAAATATACATATACATGTAAATGTAAATGTAAATCTATCTGTACATCCCGGTCGTAAAACCCAGCGTTCAGCGACCCAAAGCACACCAAGCTAATTCATTCATTCTGGATAACCAGGTTGACTCGACCCAAACCAAAAACCGTCTCACGAAATTTGAATAGCATTCAAAGACGCGAATTCTATTTTTAAGATAACTATTGATTAACCAATCCACGCGCCGACACAACCGCACACACTCAAGGAAGCTTGAACCCCCCGGTCACGAGCCTCTGAAACACCGAGTCCGCATCATACCGAGTCCGCACCACCCCGAGCTTCTCCACGCTCTCCTCGCCATAATGCGCAATAACCCGCTGGTCATAACTAGCGTCATTCATGAATCGATACCGTAAATAATTCCCGTTCCCGCGCGTGGCATCTTCGATCCTCGAATGGATCCTCCGCGCGGCGTCGTGGGCTTTCTCGTCTCCGTCAGGGAACCAATGTCCCACGTCGAGGACGAGCCAGGTCTGATTGACGGCCTCGAGGCCCAGGGCATTGGTGCCGCGGGCATGGCCCGCGAGGACGGCGCTCGCGGAAATGGGCTGGACGCCCAGGGCTAGGGAGCCGGACGTGAGGGATTTTATTGCCTGGAGCTCGGGAGCCGTGCTCACGATGGAGGCTATTTCTTGGTAGAGGGAGGCGTTGGGTGTGAAGCTTGTGGCGAACCAGTCGAATCTGCCACGGGCGTATTTCAATACTCTGCCTTTTTGGGGGGGTTGTTAATTCTACGTACCGGGGGATTGCGGGGACAAGCTGTCCGCTTAACATCTGGGTGAGGGTTTGGATTTTAGTGTTGTCGCTGGTGGTTGGTATAGGGTAGAAAGGACTGAACGCGGCTGGTGATGGCTCAGGCTTGAGGTATACCATGTTCAGGATGGCGCCAACGCTGGCGTTAGTAACAAATGCCTGCATCATGACGTTCGCGTAAGGGTCTTTGTGCGGGTTTGACTGATACTCAATCATGGCGGAGAAAAGGGCAGGCAGTTCCCTGAGCGTGTAGCTTTTGATTCCACCCCAGACTTCGTGAATGGGATAGGTGGAGAGAGTGAACGCTGTGACAATACCTTGGAATGTTGTCAGTGCCGATATGGGGTGTCGGAACCAAGGAGCTCTTACCAAAATTGTTGCTGCCACCTTTGAGTGCCCACCAAAGATCTGCGTGGGACGTTGCATTGGCGTTGACAACGGATGCGTTTGCAAGGACAACCTGATGCTGCGTTAACTGTAATTCTCCGTGCGATTATGGAATGGACTCCGAACCTCAAAATTCACGACGTTATCGCAGACGAGGCCATAAAGATCAGAGAGATATGATAGTCCACCTGTACAATCAGCAATGTCTCCGCCGAGACACGAAAACCAGATATAGACTCACTTCCAAGCGTGAGGCCTCCCACGCCTACATCCAATACCCTTCCACCCACAACTGTAACATTGTATGGATCGAGGTGATTGTATACATTTCCCCACTTCTGTCCTGCACCGACAGTCGCTACATTTTTTGTGGCATCGTAAGTCACACCATTGAACAAAGACATATCAATTAAGACTCCGTCGTTAATATTAGCCGCGAGTGGAGAAGGCATATGGCCGCCAGAACGAATCGCAAAGTGGACATGTTGGCTGACTAGGATCGTAACTACTCGCTGAAGCTCTGGTATATCGACCGGCTGTGCAATACATGACGGATATGCCCATGCCGTTTCAGACCTGGAGATTTTAGTTACCGATACCAGCGGATAGCGTATTCAGAAAATGATATGTACCAATTTTCGATGCACAGCGAGGCATATCGACTCTGTGAGGGCAGAACTGTAACGTTGCCGACTACTGCCTGAAGCTCCCGGCAGGCCGTCGCACTCTTGATGCCCGAAGAAGCGAATACATCTCTCGCCGAGAGGATCAAAATCCAGAAACAAGTCCGCAGTAAGCTGAGACGAGACATTTCGCTTCAACTGGAGGAAAGACATGCCATGCTCTCGGAGCATTGATATATGTAGACACTGTCTTCTGAATCCACGCCTCATCCTTGCGCACGGTAAAGTCACCCGAGACTTCGAGGCTCATCTCCAGCTATACGCTAACAGTAGGGCTCGCTGTCGTTGAGCGGTCATCATCCTGAATCAGGAAATGTAGGCAAGCAGGCTCAAATTGGAAGTTGATGGTGCAGTGCTCCCGATTGGTCGAATGTGAAAGGATACAACAGGGTTAGACAGAGGCAGTGCCACCGTGCGAGGTATTACACAAGGATACGTCCGAGCACATCAGCTGATTCCAATCTGGACGAAGGCAATGATGCGGTGCATGATCCTAGAGAAGGATTCAATCCGGTCAGTCGGAGGTATTGCACTCAACCAAGGTGTCGCACAGGGATCTGATGCAGTAAAGAGGTACGTACTTTCGTGGAACAATTTAAAAGAATTACATGGAGGCACTGCCCGTACCTTAGATATTGCATATGTACTTGTTCCGGGGGGGGGGGGGGGGGGGGC
>JAABUS010007378.1_pt1 | contig 12664 bp, 17 predicted proteins | sample 5560161 | NCBI WGS metagenome assembly JAABUS01 (sample SAMN10711885, study PRJNA513376) | rock metagenome | isolation source: Antarctica rocks | place: Antarctica: Victoria Land, Trio Nunatak nord | collected 2016-01-04 | reverse complement strand
TGTGTGTGCGTGCGTGCGTGTGCGTGCGTGCGTGCGTGCGTGCGTGCGTGCGTGCGTGTGTGTGTGTGTGTGTGAATGATCAGCTCGGAATGCGTTTGAAGTGTGCTCCTGAATTGCGCAAAGTGCTGGATGTCCAGAGAAGTCTACTTCCCAGCAAGTACATGCAAAACACAGCGCAACAAGGTCTGCATGGAGCTCAGTCACTGACACCCTGCAGATAAACCCAGACCCTTGATCAGTGCTGTGTTGTGCAGTGCACACCTAGCCAATAAACCCAGACCCATGATGAGTGCTGTGTTGTGCAGTGCATACCTTGCTTGTTGAAGTACTTGTTGGCTTTGGTGGGAGCTGTCAGGAACTTGCCGAGGGCTCTGGGAATGGTCAGGTATTTGATGTACGTTGACAGGGATTTGCGAGCCACCACAGTGCGGACTCTTGGCACCAAGTACGCAGCCACAGTCTCAGGCTGCAGCACAAGTCAGATTTGATGCCCATGCCTGAGCCTTTCAGCTGCTGGCAATGGCTATAGGCAATTTTCTCAGGAAGCCTTTCAGCTGCTGGCTTCAGCCATAGGCAATCTGTCAGAAAGCCTTTCAGCTGCTGGCACCAGCTACAGGCACTTCTCTCAGGAAGCATAATGCTAATATTGTGGCTTGCACTGACCATGCTGCTCTGTAATGCCTATTTGAATTGTTGAGAAACTACCAGTTGCATGGCAGTCGCATCTCAGGCAAAACATCCTGTGCTGAACTTGCAAGACTGCTGACCTCCCGCCATCACATACATTTTCAGACAGACAAGCATGCCTGCAAAGCCTCAAGCAAAAGCCCTGGGCCAGTGCTTCTGCTGTTGCATTCATGCAAGCAAGGCCTCACTCACTATACGTACGCAAGCGCACACCAACCAAGCAGGTTTGTTGAAAGTGTGACTCAGACCTGCTCGCACAGGATGTTGAAGATCTGCTTGTTTTCCTGGGTTGCCCCTTCCAGCAGCAGGTCAGTGAGGACCATGCCTGGTGACAGCGTGTGGACTCCCACTGTCTTGCTGCTGCCCTCAGCTTTGAGGCTGCCCATCAAATGGGCGATGCCTGCAGAGCTCACACAACAATTGTGTACTTGTTGAGAGCGCCGTGCGCTATTTGACTGCACCAGACGCAACTGTGGTGACAGCCATGATGTGGGCATGTCAATTTCAGGCATGCATCATCAAGGGAAATCATTCAATGTTTGGCTAAGAACAGCATGTTTGCGCTCTGTTCAAGGCACATGCTGGGGTTGCAGCTGCGCAAGTGCAGCTGCATGATTCATCAGATCACAAGCAAGACAGTTTTTGGTGATGTCTTTCTCGACAAAAGGCTCAAGCCATCATTTGCGCATGAGCCGCATGCACTGATGCTGCTGCGCCACGTCAGCCAGCTTCAGACGCACAGTCCTGCGCATGATGACATGTCTGAGCAGGCGTGCAGGAGAAGCAACAGTCAGCCAGCGTCAGATGCACAGCCCTATGCCTGATGATATATCTAAGCAATTTTGCAGGAGAAGCATCACAGACCACACAGAGGAGTGGTGGTGTGCTGCCTGCTTTCCTTGATGAGTTGGATCTCAGATACACTTTCCCAAGGATACACTTGGTTGCAGAGCTTGGTAAGTGCCTGTAAGAGCCTGTAAGTGCCTGTAAGTGCATGTAAAGTGCCTGTATCATAGGGTCGGTGCGTTACCTGCTTTGGTGGCTCCGTATGCAGCATACTGTGGTGTAGGCATGCCATCAGCTCCGGCACCATCCATGTTGAAGATGTGGCCGCCGGAGGTCTGCTTGTGCATGACTTGCATGGCTGCCCTTGTGCACAGCAGTGTGCCCACCATGTTGGTGCTCACTACCTGCTGCAACTGCTCTGGAGAGGAGTCAATGAAGGCCTGCAGCAGCAGCTAGACTGCTAAGAGCAGAGGCTCCTTCACTGTGATGCGCTATCACAACTGACAATGGAACTGGTCGATGAAAGCGTCTAAAGGCAAACAGCCTCAATGTTGTGGTCAACGAGGTGACACAGGGACAGTGCTGGTCATCCTCCTGTGTGGGTAGGTTGATGCTTGCAGGCACTGCTTTGAGATTTCCAACACCATGTTCAGCAGCAGTGCTGGCTTTTGTACAACATCAAGGCATTGATTGGAACTGAGATCACCCATGATTTGCTGAGTGTGACAGCTGCGGTGTGCAACAGCAGCAACAACAGGCAGCAGCAGCATGTACCTGAAAGCTGCCGCTGTAGCCTGCATTGTTGATCCACACATCAATGCGTCCTAGCTTTGACTTGGCATATGAGGCAAGGCGAGCCACGCTTGCAGAGCTGCTGACGTCACAGTCTATGCCACTCACAATGACTCCAGGACTGACCTGCATATATCACAATCATGTTTCGCGTCTTGTGCAGACAACTGTGCCTTGATGACAGGTAGCAGTGATGCCGAGTTACAAGTTTAGCAGGACTGTTCATGAATGCTGTTGCAGAGGGGCATAGCGCATGACAGCAAGCTAGATATGTGGCCAGCGCAAGCATCTTAGCTGAGGTCAGTATTGCCTGATGCACAGGTTGGATTTCTTTCTCTGCAAAAAGACAAGAGCAGTGTGGAGACGTATGTATGGATGTATGTATGGAGATGTGTATATAGAGATGTAGTATGTAGAGATGTAGTATGTATGGAGATGTATGTATAGATGCATGTACATGTCTTTTTCTGCAAGAAGACAAGAGCTGTATGGAGATGTGCGCACCTCGTCCCGCATGTCAGCTGCTATCTTGTGCACCCCAGACGCCGTACGTGAAGTGATGAACACCCTGTCCCCAGATCTGTAGTCACACAGCCAGCTGCTTGGTCTGATGCAACATCATATTTGTGTTGTGGCTGATGCAATATCACGTTTTTGTTGTGGCTGATGCAGCACCCAGATCTAACAGGACAGCAAACCCATCAGCAGTATTGGATCTGTTGAGCAAGCTCTTGGCGATGAGCAGTTTTAACTAGTTTTGCACAATGCAGCAGAGCATTTGCTCACGCATGTACTCAAGCTGAAAGTAAGCTTTGAGGACACAGCATCAGCCATTTGATAAGAAACACAGGGTCACTGCGTGGCCTGAACCACATGAATGAGCAGAAAGTCAGCAATGCCAGACCTGAGGAACTCCCGGGCAATGGCCTTGCCAATGCCTCTGCCACCACCTGTGATGACCACATTCAGCTGTGTGTTGGGGGCTCGCCAGAATTTGCGCATGCCTGCCCTGTTCAAGGCAGCATACAAGCCACCCACAGTCGCACCCATGGTTGCTGGCATCCAGCATGGGGAGGATTCAATCCCTGCAAGCAGTGAACATCACTGTTGGTAAGTGATCCTGAGAAGTTTAACGAGATTCTTGCTGAGAGGCACTCTGTGATCATGGCCCAATAGCTGAACCGCGAGAAAGGGACGAATGGGAGCAGCCTCATGTGCAGTACAAGCCTGACCTTGCAGTGCAGTAACACACATGACTTGTTGTGAACTGCCAAGCCGCACCTGATAGTTGGCATACAGCACCAAGCAGGTATGCAGAGGCAAGAATGAGCCCTATGGGCTTGTGCAGGCCCAGAAGCGCCTGTTCCTCAGTCTGCTTGATGAAGGGAAAGGCTCTGTTAGGGACTAAGCTGGGGCTAAGGTCAGACACTTGCTTAGACCGTGAATGACTGTGAGTGCTAGGCTGAGATGTTGTTATTGTACACGGCTTTTTTGTCATGGGCCTGGCCTGTTCCACCTGGCTGACTGGCCGACTGATCTGCCACCTGCGCTTGACTTGCATCTGACTCTGCTTGACAGCTCCCGGTTTGAGTTGAACAAGACTCTGCTGTACTGCCTCAGTTTTGGACGACTTGAGATCAAAGCTGGTGCCATCGACTCGTGAACGATGAGCGCGATTTATAAGGATTGTGCCATGACCAGTCTTGCTGAGGATAGGATGGCTGTATCGCACCAGTACTGGCTTAGCTCTGGTCAGTGACAACCTGGTACCTGACAGATATCCTCCATTTCTGGGAAAGATCGTCTGGAGCCTCATATTCGAAGCGAAAAATTACCGCATGGCCACCAAACTGTTAGTTCGGTCTGCGCTGGCCAGTCTTTTATCCTAAGGTTGATCACTGGTGAATATTTTCCTGATGTGTCTTCATGACTCTCTTACAGCGAGAACAAACATCAAGCCTGAGGAACCTTTCTGCAATGACAGCCGCTTTGACGATTGGTCACGCCCGCTTGGCTTGGTCGAGGTTGTCAAGCAGATGTCTTCATGCAAAAAACAGCAGTCAGCAGTGCAGTAGAACGCATGCCACTGGCACAAGTACAGTACCAGAGTCAACGGTGGTGGCAAACTATCCACAACCTTTCCGTAGCACTCTCTTGTAGGCACTGGCCCTGCAGTGGGCCCTGTGTGGCTGTCTGTGCGTGCGACTTTCGATCTGACTTTCGATTCCGGAGCGGCATGAGTTGAGCCTGAGCCCCTTCAATTCATTGTGCCATGCATCTCAGAAGGATGCCTGTGAGCACAATCTCAGCACTCTGAGATCTCTGAGATTTAATCTCTGGACAGAACTGGTGTTGACACAGCGTTGATGTGGTTTCTGTCAAACACACTCCAAGCAAGCCCTTAAGGTTGCCTTCGAAGTTGAATTCATAGCGTATGGGGTTACGTGAGAAACTGTTGCAATTTGGTACCGTAGACAAGTACCTGCCTGTGCCTGCTTGCATTCTTCCAAAGAGCCTCGACATGATGGAGGCATGCAACTCTGTTGTTACAGCCACCCACGGACACAACCCGGTTGACCCCTAGTTCCCGGGGTGACCCCTAGTTCCAGCTCTACATGCGTTATGCCTGTGCTCGTATCTGGACTGTCAGCCTTGACCCAACAGTCAGCAGCAGACCCTACGATGGCTTTTCAGCAGCTTTCCAAGTCAGCGGTTCTGTTTGACTGTAAACATACGCTTTGCAATATTGATATTTCGCGCAGCCCTACATGCCTTGCATACTGTAACTGCCACAATACTAACGACTCAGACATTTCACAGGGCTCTGCAACTGAGTGCATCCTAGAGGACGTGTGTCTGAGGTCAAATCATTTGACTCAAATGTGTTAAAAACAACTGTGCAACCACGGGAAACTTGTCTGAGTATGCATACGCATGGTATCAAGCATGTTGTCGTAAAGGTGTAACTCGCAATTGTACCACATCTCAAAAGCTGACAAAGAATTTTATGTCGTAAGCTTCAAAATGTTGATACAACCACTGCAAATAAATTACGTCGTTATTCAAAACAAGCAAAACTGCAATCAAACAACTGAAACACACACCAGTGAGCCTATGCTATAGCGTCAGTGTAGTTATGCCTTGCCAAAACAATTCCTGACCAGTCACAGAGGTGTGTACCAATTAAACGTCTGGGGTTCTAGATTTTAAGGGGATGCAGCTCAGCTCAGCAAGCACTCAGCATTCATCACAGGGGAAAACACCATTAATGGGTTCAAAAGTGTACATACCAACATACCACAGCATAATTGCCCACAAAAACCTTTCCCTGAAACTCCTTTAGATTGGTCATGATTCGCTCAGCTGAGGAAAGGTGGACACAAAATTTTGCGCCAACAGGTCGTTTGCTTTGTTAGTCAGATGAACGCCATCCCAAAATATGTACTGGTCGGGATTGGAGCACACAGAATATTCGCTTCCAGCAGTAAACCCTTCAAAGAAGTTGGGAGCCTGGTAGCATGGGGATGTAATTGGGCTAACCGTAAACCCTTCCTGTGCAGCGTTTGTTAGCAGATTGACGAAGAAAGAGTATATGTCAAATATCTGCACACTAGCACCTGAATGAGACTGGTTGAATGAGGTCACCATGGACGTGAGAGCTGAGTTGTGAGTTGCTGTGAGGTTAGCAGCCAGTGCCTGCAAGCATTCCACCACATCTTTGACTGCTCAATGTTGCAAATGTGGGCTGAGCAGACATTGTACAACACTATCAAGGGCCCAAATGAAACCATTGCACCATTGGCTATCTGTGGCAAACCATCTTTCATGCGATGATGCACATGCAAACGTTGTCCTCAAAACAATAGCTGTACGTTATGCTTGGAGATAGCACTGAAGACAGTCCACCAAAGTGCTGCATTGCATTGCATTGCAGAAGCACAAATGCCAGCCAAGAGTGAGTCATTGAAGGACAGAAGACAGCAGATGAACTTGTGACCTGACAGGAAACTTTGAGTTGTATACCTGTGCTGCAGCAGACTCATTGGCTGGTGTGAAGGGAGGCAGTAAAAGCGGTGTGCCAGCAAATGGTGGCACATTCAGAACTACAAACCTGCAGTGCAGCCAACAAGCTTACCAGCATAGGTATACCAACAGCAAACACAGACAACAGTGTGTCTGTGAAACCAGCCGAAGCGTTATTATCACGCAGACAAGTTGTCCAGGCGAAAACAACTGAAATGGCTGAGCTGCACACTGTTCTTGCTAACAAGGCAGTAGCCGTGAAGTGCCCGTCAGATAAACAGCAGCGCTATTGTAAACAGCGCCAGTAAACTTACTTTCTGGCTCCTGCATTGTAAAGGGTGTTCAGGATCTGGTTGATGGTCTGGATAACACCGCTGACAGTAACGTTCTCTATTCCACTGACAACCTCAATGTAGTCATTCACACCAAGTTCAAGAATGTAAGTGCTCTGTGGTCTGGCCACTCCGCCATTCTGGCTTAGGAAGTTTGCAGCCTGCATACGCCAGCAATTGAATTTGTTGTTGCCAGCATGAGCTGCACTAGCCATGCAATCATAGCTGACCAGCCTACATGCCACTGAAAATGCCTGCAAGCTGATGCCTACAATTCCAGCATTCAGGAAGTGCAGTGCAGTGCCTGATGCATAGCTTGGGGACGGCCTGGCGGGTCATTGCAAAGTTGAGTGATTCCGTTTGCACTGCCTGTGGCTGCAAGGTCTAGCTTGTCAAATGAATGTTAGTGTGCTTGCATCTGTTCTGCCAAATGGAGAAAAGGGTACTACTTGGCCATCTCGCTGTCATGCTTATCACATGCTGTGTTGCTTGCAGTGAAACATAGGCAGCCGTTGTCATGGTGGGGATTGCATGCTCTGTGATGCACAAGCTATACATCACCGCTATGGATGGACGCCAGCTTGCTGGTCATACATGGCTCTGCTTTTGCCAAATTGTCACAGAATGCAATAACCCCCTCTCTCACCCACTAGAGTTGCCCAAACAAAATGCGCTCAGCACTACAGCTGACAACATTGCTTCTTGCAGCTACTCGAAGCCGAGGATGTGTGCATCAAAAGCTTGCAGACCTGTTGCACTCCGGACGGGATTGGAACCTCGACAACACTTTGCTCGCCTGCATACGGTGGATAGACGGGCAGCACGCTGGAGCTTCCGGGAACACCCACCGTTGCACCGCCGGCGGCAAAACTGTCGAGTACGTCACCCAAAGCAGAAGCAGCGGTTTCCAGATAGATGGGACCATTTGAGAAACGGCCTTGGTAATACGGAGCAGCTGGGAAGTAGTCGCTACTGAGCTGCAGAAATCACGATGTGCCCTTGCTAACGGTGCCGACAGCAGACTCAAAGAGCTTGACGCGTTACAACAGTGGCTCAAGGGGGTTGAACGGGCGAAGCGTCACCTGGGTTATGCCAAGCGCTTCGTGCACAGCAACGTTCGCGCCCTGGCCTGCATCACTATAAGAATTGCCGAAGGCAATCAAGCTTGCTTCCGCGCCGAACGTCTGAGCAACAGCAAGAAATAATAGGACACTTGATCGAGCTCGGATCCACGGGCCACTGCCCACTGATGAGTGCATCACAGCCCAGGACTTATGGAGCGTTTCAATCTCTTGAAACGGTTGATGAAAGGGACGACCCTTGCTTCAAGCGGGAACAATCAACAAGCTATTGGTTGTCCGAGTCGATGAGTCATATATGGTGTTATGATCCAAGCAGTTGGAGATTTGGAAGTTGCTCAGGAATATGAAACGTCGGCAGCATGAAAATCATAGGGCTGTCACTGGAGCAGCGCCAAGCCATCCAGACAGAATGGCTGTTGCAATGCTATGTGCCTGTCGGCCTGTCTAGCGACATCACCCCCGGCTATGACGACCGCAGCAGCAGCAGGCTTGATCCTTATTTTGAAGGATGGCAAGCCACGCCAGGAAGTTGACCTCGTTGCTGGTCAGTGCCTCTCGATGGGAAAGTGAGTGCATGCAATTCAAACTCATGTCCCTCCAGTGTTACAAGTCCACCGATAGTGTGATCGGCGTGTGTTTGCAGGAGTCCCAACAACAGCATCATCCTTCCTGACAAGGGCATTCGGTCAGAGCACATAAAGCTTCAGGTGGACGGTCAAGGACAGGTAACACTCGCGTGCAAAAAGAGAAACCATGCTTCTGAGGACTCAGCAGAACTTCGTTGGCACCTTTGCAGGCCTTACTTGATTCCCTGGGTCATAAGAATGTCCTTGTCAACGGCCGGCTTGAGCAGGGCCCTGTGCAATTGAAAGATGGTGATTTGATTGAGGTATGCTGCTCAAGTCTCTCACTTTCACTCTTGCTGATTCTGCAGAAACTGTTGGCTGACGTGCTGCCATCCACCCAGCTGTGAGCACCACTTTTTCTGTCGCATAACAACACAAACAAATGAGGGTGTGTCTCATTCCCACCACAGGTGCTGCGCAAGCATGATGGTCCCCGCCAGTTTGTGTACTACTCCAGATCTGCTGCACAGCAAACAGCAGCCACAAGGAAATTGCTCCACCAACAGCACTGTCAGCAGCTGGATGAGCCTGAACAGTCTAAAGTCCAGCCTCCAACAGTTGGGGCAGCTGTGCTATGCAATGCTAATGGAGGCTCACTGCAGCAGCAGTTATCGCATCAGCAGCCACAGCATCAGCAGCCACAGCAGCAGCAGCCACAACAGGAACAACAGCAGATTGGACAGCTGCCAAAGCAGCAGCAAGTGGCGGAGCAGTTGCCAAAGCAGCGCTTTGCTGCACCCCCACCTGCACCACCCCCACCTGCACCACCCCCACCAACCCACCCTGGGGGCCAAGCTCATGCAAGCCAGGCAGCCCAAAAGGCTGACCTACACGCTGCTCTTCAGCAGCAACTGAAGCAGCAACAGAAGCAGACGAAGCAGTCAAGTGAGGCTCAGCCATTTGCCTTGCCACCACTTCCCCCGCCTGTGCCACCTCTACCTTGGGCGCAAGAGAAAGCATCAAACTGCAACCCTGGTCAAGCTGTACGGCAGCAGATGCTTCAGCAGCAGCAACATACGGAGCAGCTGCACAAGCATCAGCATGCCACCCAGATGCATCAGCATGCGCCAGCTTCACAGTCAAGTCAGGAGCCACGTGTAGTGGGCTCTGCCGTGACTGATACCAGTGCCAGGCAAGCAGCAGCGCCAGTATCAGACATGCACAAGCTTGTTGCTCAGGCAGCTGCAGCAGCAGCCCTCAAGAGGCACTCGCAGCACCAGTCACAGCAGCAGCAACAGTACTCAGCGTTACTGCAGCAACAGCAACAGCACTCGCCGTTACTACAGCAACAGCAACAGCTGCAGTCTGAGAGCGGGCTTCTGCTGCAACATGATGCTGCCACTCAAGCTGACTTTGCCCCTGCCTCACAGGTGCTCTCGCAGCTTGCCGTGACAACATGCGCTCTTCCAGTCCCGTATTCTATTTGCACGCAGCTGTTCTTGTGATGTCCCACCATCACCGTTGCTCGCATGACATGGTAGACAATGTCCTGAGATGGCACAGCAAACATGGGGTGCATGCTCCCCAGAGAACTTTTGTCTGGCTCATGCCTTGCAACTTTGCTTACGGCCCCATTGCTGTGCATGGTTATAGATCATGAAATGTACACAACATTTTGCTTGACATGTGCAACTGCAGCTTTTCACTCGCGCTGCTGATATGCCAGGCAACTCTTGAGCAACACCTGGCTGAGAAGGCGGTTGAGATGCGCATTCTGCAAGAGCTGAATGATCGGCTGAGTGCGCAAGCCAGCAGTCTGCAACAGCAGCTGAGTAGCTTACAAATGGCCCGGAGTATCCAAGATGTAGGTCACATGCGCCGGCAGCAGCATCCATTGCTGTCCACCATGCTGTGTGCATGCATGAGCATTATAGTGCCAGATAGCTGTGCTGTTGTAGTTGAGCTACAGACTGCTTGCTGCTTTGTTCATGGTTACACGGTGACTCAGACGCTTCTGTCGCATGAGCAAGATGTTCAAGCACTCTGAAGCCATTGCTTGAGATGTGCCCTGTGCGTCTGTACCTCAGCAAGCACATCAGATGTGCAAGGAAGCTGCCCTGCAACGCAAACGACAGCAATTTTGCACAGGCTTCATGGGCTCTGCATGAGCTTCAGACGCAACAACTGGAGTGCTACACATGCAGGCAGTCAAGGCTCAAGCAGGAGACACAGAGGAGCTGGTAGAGCCCACCTTGGTGTTGCCATCCCCATCAGAGGTGATGCCAATCGACCCAGCAGATCCCAGCTTTGCCACCACCACAGCTCTCAGTTCTGCAAGACGCAGTGACAGTTTGCATGTCTCTGCGGCACACTCCCAGCAAGACAAGCAACGCGCTGCAGCAACGCCCACAGCCCAGCCTGCTTTGGCAGATGAGGATGCGTCGCAGCTGCATGCCATGCACAGGCTGGCAGCAGCAGATATTCAAGCAGCTGCTGTTGACGCTGACAAGGGTCTCAACAGCTTGCCAGGCGTTGTCCAAGATGAGGGAGCACAGCATGTGCCAGCTGGTCAAGAGGAAAGGCTGTCGCACACTGTGCCAAGTGATGCAGCTCAACATGATCAGGCTGAGAACATGGCTTCTGATTCCAAGCCATCATGTGAAGCTGTCCAGCCGGTTGATGTTGCTGGGCTGGCAGAGATGAGCCAGGTCGTGGCCATGCCTGCACACGCTGCTTCTGGTGCGATGCCACAAGACACTTCAAAGCTGGTGACACAGCATGCAAGGACCGCTCCATTCGGCAGTGGTCTTGAACCACGTGATAGTGACCGGGAGATCACCTCTCAGCTTGGGTTGCCAAGCATACCTGAAAGGCATGTCACACATGATGTAGAGCATACCAGCAGCCTGAACAGGCAGCCCAGCATGCGTAAAGGGCAGGAGGCCACAGCCAGAGGGCAAGCTGTGCTCCCAGAAGGGCTAGGCATCACTGCTGATGTGCAGTCCACTGATGGGCAGGCTGCCAGTCATGCAAACCAACAACCTCCAGGCCAGAGCACCCTCCCTGAAGGGCAGCCCACAAAGTTGGAAGGGCAAGTTGATGTATTCGATGGGCAGAACACCATACCTGAAGGGCAGTCCACCAAGCCTGACAGGCATGCCACTGCATCAGATGGGCAGGTTGATGGACAGGACACCATCAGTGATGCCTGCTGCGTTTGCCATTCCGGTGAAGATGGGGAGATCATGCTGCTGTGTGATAAGTGTGACAAGCCGGCCCACCTGGGGTGTGTGGGGATGGAAGCAGTGCCAGAAGGAGACTGGTTCTGCCCAACCTGCACCGCCATCATGGCATGTGGCATCATGGTAGGCAGACTGTCATTGCAGTAGGCATACTGTCTGTTTCCCAGCATCAGTACCTGGGCATGCAAAGCATACCACACAACCGATGCAAATTGTCTTGACAGAGCATGTAAAGTGAGGATATGCAACGACTTTGAGTACTGCAAAGTTTGGTCGGCATACAATGCTGCTGCCTTTGACAGCTTGGTCTTGCCTGGCCCTGTTGCTGCACACTGCTGTCAGGCTCAAGAAGTCATACAGCCCTCATGACCTTGTGCAAGTCAGCTGTCAAGCTCAAGAAGCCATGCAGCCCTCGTGACCTTGGTGCAAGTCTGTTGTTGACTATGCCGCATTCTGCATGTTGTATGTCTGTATCTCTGGGCAGCCTGGTATAATACCTGGCTTTTCATTCAAATGACGCCAAAAGGTATAGTTTTTTTTTCTGTGTCTGAATCTGGAAGGCAATGGAGAGCTGTACTCATGGTGGTCTTGTCTATACACAGGCAGAGGAACACAGCGTCCAAGCACAGCAGTGTGGCCAAGGCCAAGCTCTGCAGCAAAGCTCTGGTGCTGACAACGTCATTGGTAAGCATATTTGCAGGTCTGCCCCTCGCATCATGCCATGCAAAAGATAAATAGGCAAAAAGGGTGGAAAAAAGGGAGGGAAAAATAAGTGACAACGTTAGTAAAAACTGTTCTTGGACATACCCTGTGATAGTAGCTAGTCATCTCCTCTTGCGCTGGAGAGCATGCCAGTCTATCCCCAGACTCACCTGTGTTTCCTACTCTCACCAAATCAATTAGTCACTCTCATCAAATCATTGTGTTTCATCCTGGCTTGGCTTGGGTTGACACTGCATGCAGGGCATGTTGTCAGAATACCTGCTGAAGGAGCAGCACAGCAGGCAGCATGACTGCATCTCTAGCTACATGCTGTATATATGCTAGCGCCGCCTGGTACAAGTCCACAGGCAATTTCATGTTGGCTTTTCACCATGAGACGGATAGCTGTCACAAAACAGTGACGCTCCTGCAACTCCAACAGCTCTTGGCAT
>JAABUS010007377.1_pt1 | contig 12666 bp, 13 predicted proteins | sample 5560161 | NCBI WGS metagenome assembly JAABUS01 (sample SAMN10711885, study PRJNA513376) | rock metagenome | isolation source: Antarctica rocks | place: Antarctica: Victoria Land, Trio Nunatak nord | collected 2016-01-04 | reverse complement strand
CGAAAAGCCCTCGCTCTCAAAGAGCAGCTTCAACGCAAAACCCGGGGCGACGACGTGAGGCATTACCTCGGAGCCTTCATGGCGCACGGCTATTCCCAGCCAGGCGGGTTTACGGGGAACAAGCGCGCGTTGCTCAAAAAAGTTGGGTACGAGGGGCCAGTCTCATTCAGTGCGCTCAAGGGCACGGGCGCTCTCGACCAAGGTCGTAACGGCCTGGAGCGGCTCGCTCAGGTTGGAAGCGCTACCGATGGGAATGGCAACGATCGGCCAAGCTGGGGCTTCAACGGCGACGCCACGTACTGGAATCCCGAGACCTTCCGATTCCTGCAGAAGGCACAGGACCTCTTGAATGAACTCGGACCAACGATGGTAGAGATGAAGCTACTCGCCCCATGACCCTCCCAATCGCGCGGCGCAGCGATTAAACTTCCTTTCCATTCCGGCCCGCGGGAGGCGTGACTTTGCTCAAACTTCCTTTGCATTCCGGGCTCGGTCCCGACCTCCGCAGGCACCGGAAGGCGGCTCGGCTCATCCAGGCCGAACTCGCCCAGAAGACCGACCTCTCGGTGCCCACCGTCCGCCTCTTGGAAGACGGCCGCGGCAACCTCGATTCCTTCCGGGCCGTGCTGGATCACCTCGACCTCGAACTGAGCGGGCGAAACCTCCCCGGCGGGGCATCGCTCGGCGAGCGGTTGGCGACGCTTCGCCGCCGTCGCGGCTTGTCACAGCGGGAGCTGGCCGGGATGGCGGACGTGTCCCATCCGACGGTCATTGCCCTCGAACGGCGGGAGGAGGGGAGGCTCTCGACCCTGGAACGGGTGCTTGTGCTGCTTGGGGCGGGGGCTTATCTCGCCCCACGAGGCCAGGCGAAGGCGTTCTATACTCACGCCGGGAACGCCTCGACCCACCAGGCGTGGGAGACCCCGGCCCCGTTGCTGGAGGCCCTTCACACCGTCTTCGGTCGCTTCGACCTCGACCCGTGTGCCCCGAGGCGATCGCGGACCCGGGTGAAGGCCCGGCTCCATCTGACCGACGAGGACGACGGGCTATCCGTCGCCTGGCACGGGGTGGTGTTCGTCAACCCGCCCTACGGCCGGGGGCTGGCGGTGTGGGTGGCGAAGGCCCGGCGCGAAGTCGAGGAGGGGCGGGCGCAGGCGGTGGTGGCGTTGCTGCCGGCCCGGCCGGACACGGCGTATTGGCATGACCACGTTGCCGGCCGGGCGGTGGTCTACTTTCTGCGGGGCCGTCTGCGGTTCGGCGACGGCGTCCAGAGTGCGCCGTTCCCGTCGGCGTTGGCGGTCTGGGGTGCGGGGCCGGAGACGCTGTCGGCCCTCGACGTGGCACTGTTCGGGGCCTGGCGAGCGGGGTGATCCAGTCGCGTCTGACCCTCGGAGAAAAAACGGCCCCCGACGTCTTTCGACGTCGAGGGCCGCCAGGCAGGGCCTTACTCTTTGGAGTCAGGTGACTCGGCCTTGGAAGCCTTTGACTTCTTCGACCGCCTCATTTTATCCTTCGTCCATTCACGTTGCCGCTCGTAAGCATCCGTGTTGTCTTGAAGCCAGATGCGGCACGCGGTTATAGCCGCCGCCACGTCCTTGAAGTCTTCAGGCCAGAAGCTATTGGCAAGGTGAGCCTTTCCTTCGCCATCGATTTCGATGCGACGGATGCTCCCCTTGAAATAGTGCTTCCCGGTATTACCGCTGAAGTTCTTCCAGACAGTTCCCCGGACCTTTCCGTGTACCGCCTCGAAGACGGCCTCACCTTTGGGGCCAATGGAACTCACGTTTGCTTGAACGGTGTTGTTGTTTCGATTCTGCATCTTCCTATCTCACGCTGAGCATCGGTGAGTGCCTTCCGCTGAAGGTCACACGCACGAGGCCTGCGGTCGCGTCACACGCAGGGCTCATGGCCTGGCAAGCAGGTCATCAGCACCACGGAACGAATTGAGAAGGGATTGAGCGATGCGAAATCGGTCGGCGAGCGTGGCGTTGCCTTCGCTCATCCAGACGGCGGCGAGCCGCCGGCTTCGCTGATGTTTAGGGGCTCCTAGCGACGAGGGATGGGGTCGGAGCACGGACAAGGCACGCAGGCCTTGGCTACCGTGATTGTACCGAGCGGCGAGTTCGAAAGGGAGGGAAAGAGGCGGCTCTTGTCGCCAAAGCAACAAGAGCCGCCAGGTACCATCTCAATCATTCGAGCCGCAAACAGCCTTCAACCTTCCAGATAACCTGACAGCAGTCGTGCCAAGCTTCGGGCGGTATCAAAGCAGCGTCCATACCCAGACCCGCCATCCCCCATCCGAAGCATTGGAGGAGCACGCCCAAATCATCTCTAAAGGAGATGCGTTCGGCGTTGGGTATTCGAACCTCAAACCGAATCTCTCCGGTCTCAGGATTCTGACGAGCCACTAAAAACAGGTCAATCGGTCCGGACAAGCCGGGCCGACGAAACCTCGAACCGCCTATATCCTTCCAGCCTGCTGTTGCGAACTTCACTCCTTTCATACGTCTCACCCCTCTTTTTTGCCCGCGTGGTGTCCGCGGATGGGCTCCATGCCCGCTGACGACCCCCGCGAGGGGACGGCCAACGCACACGCAGCTAGGAGAGAGACAGAGTCGGGAGACAGAGAGACCTTGATGGTGCCGTGAGCACGTCCAGACGGCGGGAAGCCGCCGACTTCGCCGATGTTTAGGGGCTCCTAGCGACGAGGGACGGAGCGGAGCACGGACAAGGCACGCGGGCCTTGCTTGCTTGATTGTATCGAGCAGGGGAACCGAATCGAGAGACCAATCCGGTTGAACGGAATCGTTTTCGGGGGCTCTGCCCCCCAGCCGTCAAGGCAGGCGAGACGGTATCCCCAACCTTCCGCGGCCCTGCCCTTCGGGCCGCTTCGCGGCGGGCCTTGTGCAGGCCGGGTGATTCCCCTCCGTCTGGCCTGCCTGGACGGCCACCCCCCGCTCTCATTGGCGAGGGCCTAGTCAGTTCGCAGCAGCAGCAGCGGCTGCGAACTCAAAAACTAGGAGAAAACCAATGAGCAACGAAGCGAGGGAATACAACGGGTGGAAGAACTACGAGACGTGGTGTGTTCACTTGTGGTTGGCAAACGATCAGGGGACCTATCGGTATTGGCGGGATGCAGCGAGGCAGCATCGGCGAGAGGCCCCGGTATGTTCAAACGTCGAGGAAGGGATTTGGAGCGTCGAGCAAGCGACGAGGTTCAACCTTGCCGACCAGTTGAGGAGCGAGCTTGAGGAGGCATCGCCGCTCGGAGTGGCTTCGATGTTCTCAGACCTTTTGACCGCGGCCCTCTCTGAGGTTGATTGGCACGAGATAGCCGATGCGTTCCTTGAGGACCTGGAGCCCGACCCGGAAGATGATGACGAGAAGACCGACCAGGCCGACGAAGACGACGAGCAAGCGTATTCTGCCGCGGAGTTCGAGAGGGTAAAGCGGGAACGAGTCGAGCGCCCGAAAGGGCCGCTCTTCGAGTTGGGCCAGGTCGTGAGCACGCCGGGAGCGTTGGACGCTCTCAGTCGTGAGGACATCGGGGATGCCCTCGCCCGGCATCACCGAGGCGATTGGGGAGAGGTCGGCCGCCACGACTGGCGAGAGAACGAGACGGCCCTTCGTGAAGGTTTCCGGCTCTTGTCGGTCTACCGCGGAGCGAACGCCGTGAAATTTTGGGTCATCACCGAGGCCGACCGCTCTTCGACATGCGTGCTCTTGCCAGAGGAGTATTGAGGCGGAAGGTGGTCGGATTCCGGCCACCTCCGCAATGAGCAAACGTGGAGATTTTCGGGATTGTGGGCGTTACCGGCTTCGCCGGTCGGGTGCTCTCGGGCTCCGCTTCGCTTCGGTCCCTGCGGGACGGCCTACGGCCCCCTCCCGCCCCCTAACGCAGGGATGAGGATGCGGGCTTCGCCCGCGACTCGCGATTGTCTTCGGGGGGACGAGTCCCCTCCCCCCGAACCCCCCTACCCTCTTCTCTGTTCCGGCGAAATGCCGACACACTCCCGGCGAAGGCCCGGCATAATGCCGGAAATCCGCCGGCCGCCAGCCGGCATCACGACTCAGCCGACTCAGCCGACGCCGCCCCTCCCCTGTCGCTCACGACGAACCGCCGGAGATGGTCGCGGATGAGTTGCTCGACCAGCTCGGAACGGTCCATCCCCATCATCGCCGCGTGAACGGTCAGCCGTTGAGACCCTCCAACGCTCAGATGGATAGTTGATTTGACCTTCGCGACGCTTTGCCGGTTTGCGGCCTTGGCCGGTTGCCGCTTCCGTGTCTTCGCGGGCGAGGCGTCTAGCTGCTCTTCGGGCATCGTCCGTGCTCCGAGGGACCGTCGTTGCTACCTCTCTCCTTTTCGGCTTCGCCGTCGAGCCGTCTTGACGCGGAGTCGGGCAAAACCGGCTTTCTGCCGGCACACTGCCGGGCCGGCATCTTACCGGCATTCGTCCGCCCGGTTTCCGGCCGGTATCTTGCCGGGTTTTTGCCGGTTGACTCTCAGCCGTAGAGGAGCGAGTATGCTACCTCATAAAGGGCGTTATGAGGTAGCAAATGGGGCCGCGGAGCTTTGAGACATGAAGAATGAGATTTCGAGGTATCGAGGCCCCGATGGCGGGGCAGGGGAGGGGGGGCTCTCGCCGGTAGGCGGAGGGCTCAACCTTCCGGCCATCATCGCCGACCAGGGCGAGCGAGCCGGGAGACGGTTCGTCGAGTTCTTCACCGCGAACATCCACAACGACCACACACGAGCGGCCTACGCCCGAGCAGTCGCGAGATTCTTTCACTGGTGCGACGCGAAGGGCATCGGGCTTCACCAGGTCGAGCCCGTCATCGTCGCGGCCTACATCAAACAGCACCCCGGCTCTCGCCCGACCGTGAAGCAGCACCTTGCCGCAATCAAGATGCTCTTCGATTACCTCGTGACCGGCCAGGTCGTGAGCACGAACCCAGCGGCTTCCGTCCGCGGCCCGAAGCACATCGTGAAGAAGGGAAGGACCCCCGTTCTCAAAGCCGACGAGGCGAGGAAGCTCCTCGACTCAATCGACACGGAGACCATCGCCGGCAAGCGAGACCGGGCTCTCATCGGCGTCATGGTCTACAGCTTCGCGAGAGTTGGGGCCGCACTCGGGATGCGAGTCGAGGACTATTACACCGAGGGACGCCGAGGATGGTTTCGGCTTCACGAGAAGGGCGGGAAGCTCCACCAGGTTCCCGCTCACCACAACGCCGAAGCGTATCTTGATGCCTACCTTGAAGCCGCCGGCATCGCTCAGGACCGGAAAGGCCCGCTCTTTCGCACCATCGACAGACACCGCACGCTCACCGCAAACCCGATGAGCCGTTACGACGCTCTGAAAATGATTAAGAGGCGAGCCCGAGCAGTCGGGCTTCCGGCCGACCTCTGCAACCACACGTTCCGAGCAACCGGCATCACCGCTTACCTCGAAAACGGCGGCACAATCGAAAACGCCCAAGCCATCGCCGCCCACGAGTCGCCGCGGACGACGAAGCTCTATGACCGCACGAGCGACGCCATCACGCTCGACGAAGTTGAGCGGATTCTCATTTAGAAGCAGGGGGAACGTTGGCCTACGACCATCACGAGAAGGCTGGAAACCAAGGGGACATTGTAAAACATCCCGCCCTCATCGCGGCTCTTGACGCGACAGTCTCACGGGCCAAGGGAGAGCCATTCCGCTACGCGGATATCTTCGCCGCCTATGCCGTGAACCCTCTCTTGAAGGGAAATCAGTGGACGAGGGGAATTAGCGTCGTCGCAGGACAACATCTCCTCACGGGGAACAGGCACGTTGCCTCTTGGGCTCGCTGGTTTTCTCTCGACCGTGAGCCCGTCGAAGGCGGGACGTCGTGAACCAGAAAGGGGGCTCCGGGAAGACGACTACGGCCGTCAATCTCGCCGCGACCCTCGCCGAGAAGGAGAAGAAGGTTCTCCTCATTGACCTCGACCCGCAGTATTCCGCTACCCAATGGTTCGACGTGACCGCGGGCGGGAGAGGGGTCTTTGACCTCTTCGCCGAACCGGACTCGACGACGCTCGCAAGCCTCATCTTCGAGACCGGGACGGAAGGTGTCTCCCTCGTGCCCTCCTCACCCTGGCTTGTCGGAGCCGAGAAGGCCCTCTCAGGGGAGCCCGGAGCGGAGCAATGCCTCAAGGAGAAGCTCAAGGAGCTGGGTGACGCCCGCTTCGATTACATCCTCATCGATTGCCCGCCGACGCTCGGCATCCTCACCGTGAACGCTCTGAACGCCGTGAGCGAGGTCCTCGTTCCCGTCGAGTGCCACGTCATGGGCCTTCACGGGCTCGCCCAGCTTTGGAAGACGGTCGAGCTGGTCAAGAAGCGGCTCAACCCGGAGTTGAACGTCACCGGCATCCTCGCGTGCCGCGTGGACCGCCGCACGAAGCACGGGAAGGAAGTCGTCGAGAAGGTTCGCACGAGGTTCCCCGAGCTGGTCTTCAAAACCGAGGTTCGCGAGAACGTTCGGCTCGCCGAGTGCCCGTCGCAGGGTGGGCCTATCACCGCCTACGACACACGAAGCTCAGGGGCCGAGGATTACCGGAAGCTCGCCGAAGAAGTCATCGCTCAGGAAGCACGGGGGAGCATCGAATATGGCCAAGTCGCAAACGGCTAGAACCAGCACCATCAAGAACGACCCATTCGAGACGCTCATCCCCGACCGAGTAGGGGAGCAAGCGAACGAGGAAGCCCAGGCGAACAACGTCGTCATGCCGCTCCGCCCAGAGCAGGCACCGCAGCCCCAGCCCGAGGCAAGCAAGGCCGAGAGCCAGAAGAAGGAAAAGCTCACGGTCCACCTGACTCACGACCTCATCGAACGGGTGAAGAACGCGGCCTATTGGAACCCGCGGCTCACCATCGCCAGCATCGCCGAGATTGGCGTCAGATACGCCATCGAGCAGGTTGAGAAGGAAAACGGCGGAGCCTACCCGCCGCGAGAGAGCGAACTCAAGGGCGGAAGGCCCATCGGCTCTTAGGGGTCACCTTTCCAGCGTGCGAGCCATTGCTTGCGACCAATCATCGAACCGGGTTACGCTGAGAGCGAGCCTGCGGCAGGCCGCAGCATCTGATTCTACGACGAGTCTGGCTATAGGCCCTACCACGGACGCCGGACGGAAAGGCAACAGCTATGGAACAGGATAACTCGGGGCAAAGCACCTCCGTCTGGATGGCGACGACAGCCATGCCGCAGCAAACGGCCCTCGTTGAGGACACGAAGGCGGACGTCTGCGTGGTCGGTGCGGGCATCGCCGGGATGACGACCGCATACCTGCTGGCACGAGCGGGCAAGTCGGTCGTCGTGCTCGATGACGGCCCGATCGCCGGGGGGCAGACCCAGCGGACGACCGCCCACCTGAGCAACGCCCTCGACGATCGCTATTTCGAAATCGAGCGGCTCCACGGGACGCAGGGGGCCCGGCTCGCCGCCGAGAGCCATACCGCGGCGATTGACCGAATCGGGTCCATTGTCCACGACGAGAAGATTGCCTGCGACTTCGAGCGGCTCGACGGCTATCTGTTCCTCCCGCCCGGCGAGACTGAAGACTTGCTCGACCGCGAGCTTGCCGCAGCCCATCGTGCCGGCCTGACCGCCGTCGAGCGGCTGCCCCGAGCACCGCTCGCGCCCTTCGACACCGGGCCTTGCCTCCGCTTCCCCGGCCAGGGCCAGTTCCACCCGCTCAAATACCTCGCCGGGCTCGCACGGGCCATCGAGCGGGACGGGGGCCGGATTTTTACCGGGACCCACGCCGAGAGCATCGAGGGCGGCACGCCCGCACGGGTCAAGACGACCGCCGGTCCGATGGTCAGCGCCGACGCCGTCGTGGTCGCCACCAACACTCCCGTCAACGACCGCGTGGCCATCCATACGAAGCAGGCACCCTACCTGACATACGTCATTGGTGCCCTCGTGCCCCGAGGGTCCGTCCCTAAGGGGCTTTTCTGGGACACGCTCGACCCCTACCACTACGTAAGGCTCCAGGCCCTGCCCGCCGAAGGAGGGGCTCACGAGCAGGGCGGGCTTCCGAGCTACGATGTGCTCATCGTCGGCGGGGAGGACCATAAGACCGGGCAGGCCGACGACCAGCCGGAGCGGTATGCCCGCCTCGAAGCGTGGGCACGCGAGCGTTTCCCGATGATGCAAGAGGTCAGGTTCCGCTGGTCGGGGCAGGTCATGGAGACCATCGACGGACTCGCCTTCATCGGGCCGAACCCGCTGGACGAGCCGAACGTCCTCATCGCGACCGGCGATTCCGGGATGGGCATGACCCACGGTACCATCGCGGGCATTCTGCTGACCGACCTGATCCTCGGTCGGGAGAACGCCTGGGCGACGCTCTACGATCCTTCCCGAAAGACGTTGCGGGCCGCAGGCGAGTTCGCCAAGGAGAACCTCAACGTCGTCAAACAGTATGGGGACTGGCTGACGGGGGGCGAGGTCAGCTCGCCCGAGGAAATCCCGACCGGCACGGGTGCCGTGGTCCGGCGTGGCCTGTCGAAGGTGGCGGCTTACCGCGACGAGCAGGGAGCCCTGCACGAATGCTCGGCGGTCTGTCCGCACCTGGGCTGTATCGTGGATTGGAACGACGCTGAGAAGACGTGGGACTGCCCCTGTCACGGCTCGCGTTTCGACCGCTTTGGCACGGTCCTCAACGGGCCTGCAAACTCGGACTTGTCCCGTGTCGAGAAGCGATGACGACGCGGCGGGGAGGCGCAGCTCGCCGAAGCTCTTCCCACAAAATCCTGACCGTCACGGATTTTGGGGGTGAGGACGTCGGTATCCGCCGAGCGACGCGGAGATCAGCAGGTTTTGCAGCCAGCAGTCGTGGTAGCGGTGCCGGTTGAGTCGCTCGGCGGGACACCTCCACCCTTGGTTCTTCCGAGCCGTCGCCGGGTGCCAGGGCCAGAAGTTCCACAGCACCGCCCAGGCCCGGCAGTGCAGCCGACATGCCCCACGCGAGCCATGAAGGTGCTGGCCGTGATCGAAGTAGCGGTTCATCGGCCGCATCAGCCGGTCGAGCATGTTGCTGGTCCGGTGGCCTCCGGGATGCTGATACGCGACCGACCACCTCTTCCGCTTCTCGCACAGGCCCATCACCTTCTCCTGGACGACCCCGCCGAGGTGCCCCTTCGCCCAGCCCCGTAGCGATCGGATCCGTTGCCCGAAGCACCGGCGGTCGGGCGCCCGGTACGCCTCCCAGACCCGACGGGAGACCTCGGCGAACTGCTCCTTCAGATGCTTGCCACGCTCGCGGATCTTGAGGTAGGCGTGCAGGAAGCACTGGAGGATGACCACACGGCGGAACAGGGCCTTCCAGGCCGCCTTGGTCCCCTTCCAGCCGTCGGTGTTGACGGTCCTGGGCGTGTACTTCGGGGTGATGTCGAGGGCCTCCTCCTTGAAGACCGCGTAGGCGGCCTCCAGGTCGTCGGTCCCCGCCCCCGGGGACGGCTCCGCCCCCAGGACGCAGCCCCCGCCGACGGTCGTGGCGATGTAGACCTTCTGGCCATCGAGGGCCTGATGGTGCTCATCAGCCAGGAGGTGCTCGGGCAACTCGGCCCGGCGGACGGTGGCCCCGGCGACGCTGAACCGGCCCAGGCCGCACTCCAGGCGGTACCAGAACATCGGGTCGTCGCCGAAGACGCGGGCCAGGGCCCAGAACGGGACGCCGAACTTGCGGAGGAACAGCGGGCCCTCGACGTCCTCGACGCGGGCGGTCATGTAGGGCATCAGGAACGACGGCCGGATGCTGTAGGAGGTCCCATCCCGGGTGATGATGCGGCGGATGGGCACCTCCTGCTTGGACGAGGTGCGGTCGTCCTTGAGTTGATACCCATCGGCGAACTTCGCCGGGAACAGCTCGGGCATCCGTCGGAAGCAGTCGTCGAGCGTGCGGCGGAACTCGGCGGGGTCGGCGACGATCCGGCGGTAGGTTTCTTCCGCGATGGGCAGGCAGAGGGTACGATGCCCTCGCGACGCTCGTGTCGCGAGCGACTTGGCCATGATCCACCTCCTTCACCACCGTTGATCATGGCCGAGTCGTCATGTCATGTCAGCATGCTGCACCACCCCCAAAATCCGTGACGGTCAGAAATTCTCCCAGTTTTCGAGGGGAAACCGACCCAAGGGCCTCATAAGACACTGGCTTTTCTTAGCCATTTTTGCGGAAACACCTTGATTTCGAGCAAATTAATGTGCGCTGGCCGTGCGTCCCGGTCCCTGGAAAGTCCCATGAGGATAGGCTGAGGGGCTAGGATTGATCCGATGAATCGTCCCACGCGGCTCTCGCCGGCTCTCGCCATAGTGAACGAGGAGACGAAGACATGGCACGGCAATCATCGGCCTCGCGCCCCACACGTCCCGGCAAGCCCGACGTCGAGGACCGCAAGGCGTACCTGGTGGGTGGCGGTATTGGCTCCCTGGCAGCGGCCGCCTTCATGATTCGCGACGCCGGCGTCCCAGGTCGCAATATCACCATCTACGAAGCGTTGCCGGTCCTAGGTGGGAGCCTCGACGGTGGCGGCAACCCCAAGGATGGCTATACCCTTCGCGGTGGCCGCATGCTGACGACCGACAACTACGAATGCACCTGGGGTCTCTTCAAATCGATCCCCTCACTGACGTCGCCCGGCAAGACCGTGTTCGACGAGACGATCGAGTTCAATGAACGCAACAGGCCGGATTCCAAGGCACGGCTCGTGGACCGAAATCGCGCCAAGCTCGACGTCGAGTCGATGGGATTCTCGATGCAGGACCGCATCGAACTCGTGGAACTCGCCGAGGCCGACGAAGTGAAACTGGGGGCCAGCCGCATCACGGACTGGCTGTCGCCGCCGTTCTTCACGACTAACTTCTGGTACATGTGGGCCACGACGTTCGCCTTCCAGCCATGGCACAGCGCGGTCGAATTCAAGCGCTATCTCCACAGATTCATGCTGGAGTTCTCGCGAATCGAGACCCTGGCCGGCGTCAAGCGGACGGTCTACAACCAATTCGATTCGTTGGTGCGACCGCTGTCGATTTGGCTCGGGGCACAGGGCGTCAAGCTGGTCGCCAACTGCACCGTGACGGACGTCGATCTGAAGACCGAACAGAACGGAGTGTGCGTCAGCGGCATTCGATATACGCGTGATGGCAAGAGGGAAGCCATCGCGGTCGGCGATGACGATCTGGTCTTTGTCCAGAACGGCTCGATGACCGATGCATCAAGCTTCGGCTCGATGACGACCTCGCCCAGACGCCTGACAAAGAAGGACAGCGGTGGCTGGGTCCTTTGGGAGAAATTGGCGGATGGCCATCCGGAGTTTGGCAACCCGTCGGCGTTCAACTCCAGCATCCCTGAATCGTACTGGGAGTCCTTCACGGTCACGCTCGGGGACACCGGCTTCTTCGACCAGATGGAGGCATTCTCCGGCAATCGTGCCGGAACCGGTGGTCTGGTCACGTTCAAGGATTCCCAGTGGCTGATGTCGATCGTACTGGCCCATCAGCCACACTTTGCCGAACAACCCCCGGAAGTCCAGGTGTTCTGGGGATATGCACTTCATCCGGATCGGATCGGCAACTTCGTCCCTAGATCGATGTCCGACTGCGACGGCAGGGACATCCTGCGAGAGCTTTGCGGGCACCTGAATTTCGATCCGGACGCCGTCGCCTCCGCGAACTGCATCCCTTGCAAGATGCCCTACATCACCAGCATGTTCATGCCTCGCTCGTATGGTGACAGGCCGCTGCCCGTCCCGAAAATCTCCAGGAACCTCGCCTTCGTCGGCCAGTTTGTCGAGATCCCCGAGGATGTGGTCTTCACGGTCGAGTACTCGGTCAGGGTCGCGCAGATGGCGGTTTATGAGCTGCTTGAGGTCGACCGGACGATCCCGCCGATCCTGCACCATGACAAGTCGCTCAGGGTGGAGCTTGACGCGGTGATCAAGGCGTTTCGGTGAAACCTCCACCGGAATCAGCAACCGCATGTAAGGTTGCAGCCAAATTCAAACCAGATACCTCGGAGCTAACGCAGCCATGGGCACACTGATCGATCGTCCCCTCGTCGAGGTGATGCGTCACGACCCCGACTCACTCCGGGGCAACTGGAAGGGAAAAGGGGACATCACTAATTCCCGTGGTTAACAGGGTAATGCAGGCAATTTCAAGGCCTAACCCACGGTTGCAGCGGACCCGCTGCGCGGGCCGCTGAACCTGGTCGTTAGCCGGCGATCCCGCATCAGGCCCTTGCGTCAGGTCGGTGGCGGTGCGATCCTGGGCGGCGGCGGCGAGATCGCGTCGGCGTGGCCCGTGGCGGCTCTGCCCTCGGGCTCCATCGCGGTGCGGCCCATCACGCTTGGCGCGGGCCGTCTAACCTGGCGCTGCAGCGGACCCGGCCGCAGTCGTCTTTGGTCGCGCGGATATGCCTCGTGGGCCGGTCCGCTGAGCTAGGTCGTTAGGCGGCTCAGGTCTTGCCGAGTCGACTTCCACGCCGGCATCCGAAGTGCTGGCGACGGGGGTGGCGGCCCGCGCGGTGCGGGTCGTCGGTACAAGGACTTCCGACGGAGAGAACGCAATGGTTCGTCGAGAATTGCTGGGCGTCCTCGGGGCGACCGCGGCCGGGCTGGCGACCGTGGCCGGTAC
>JAABUS010007376.1_pt1 | contig 12667 bp, 20 predicted proteins | sample 5560161 | NCBI WGS metagenome assembly JAABUS01 (sample SAMN10711885, study PRJNA513376) | rock metagenome | isolation source: Antarctica rocks | place: Antarctica: Victoria Land, Trio Nunatak nord | collected 2016-01-04 | reverse complement strand
CTGAATGGCGTGCAGGGAAGGCTGATTGACCACCTACGCAACACTCAATCCGTTGGCCTGGAGGACCTGCAAGCTTTGGTGCTGGATGAGGCTGACAGGCTGCTGGAGATGGGCTTTGCTGAAGAGGTGAGCGCATGCCTTGGTACACTGGATCAATATAGTGTATGCATGCTTCCCTCTTCCCTCTTGAGAGAGAGTTGGTGGTTTTGAGATCATACTGCTAAACTGTCTGCTCAGCTGTGGTGGGCCACACAGGCCTGCATCAACACAAGTGCCTGTGCCTTTCAAAGCCCGCTCCTGCTGGTTTGTGCATCAAACACTGCTGGAGGCACTGCTACTACCACAACCTACTGTCTACAAGGACAGGCCAAAGGCTGTATTAGCATCATTGGCAGCTAGGCTGTCAACAAGGCTGTCAACAAGGCTGTCAGCACTGTCAGAGGTTTACAGCATCTTGCATCAAGGCAGACACCAAAGTAGACACCAGAGTAGACACTAGAACAGACATTAGAGCAGACATCAGAGTAGACACTGAATTAGACAGTCAAGTAGACAGTGGAGTCGACACTAGTTTACTCACTAGAGCAGACATTAGAGTAGACACTAGAGCAGACATGACAGCAGACACTAGGGCAGATATGCGAGCAGACATGAGAGTAGACAAGATAGTAGACATTAGAGTAAACATGAGAGCAGACATCAGAGTAGACAACTCTGGCCGTGCTGTACAGATCAAGGAGATTGTGAAGCTGGCTCCCAGGAAGAGGCAGACGCTGCTGTTCAGCGCCACCATGACAGAGCAGGTGCAGCAGCTGGTCACCATGTCCCTCAAGTCACCAGTCAGGCTGGCGGCTGATACAGCTGGCAGAGCACCTGAGGAACTCAGACAAGAGATTGTGCGTCTAAAGGTATGCACTCACAGCAGGTCAATGGGTCCAAGCTGCTCTGCTTGCAGCACTGTGTGCCCATGTGTGTTCATTGATTGCACTGTGGTTGTTTAATTGCTTGCAAGTCATCAGTCAGGCTGGCGGCTGTTGCAGCCAGCAGAATGCCTGAGGAACTCATACAGGAGATTGTGCGTCTGAAGACACTCATAGCAGGTTGCTGGCACTGCTTCTGTTTGGATCTGGACTGTATAAATGCATTGCAGTATTGTGGTTTGAGAGGCATGAGTAAGATCAGCAGCTGATGCAGCTGGTATGGCACCCTGTAACCCAGGCAGTAGTCTGTGCGTCTTCAGGCAGACTCAGATAGCATGGCATTGTGGCTTCAGGGAGGCAATTTTGCTCTTCTTCTGCAGCCGGACTTTCAGAGGCGGCAACACCTGTGTCTTCTTCACATCAAGCAGCAAGCTCACGCCAGTCTGACATGGTCTGCTCTGGAGAGACAAGATATGCCCTGCATGTATTTAAAGCTCATCATGAGCCAGAAAGCGTACTGCTGTTGTTGACAACAATAACAATTTTAACGCTTTCCAGCTCATGGTACATGCAGGACAAGTCATGTCTCTCCAGAGCAACCTGTCTTGTGCATCCCTGTAAGGCCTTCTAATACGACAGTGTTGACGGTCGCGCGATGCAACATCATTGACTACTATTGTTGTTAATCTTGAACGGCTTCTGCAGGGCAACCGAGTTGGTGATAAGGAGGCAATCCTAGTCACCCTGTGCAGCCGGTCCTTCAGAGGCGGCAAGACCATCGTCTTCTTCAGAACAAAGCAGCGAGCTCACAGGGCCAAGATCCTGTTTGGTCTGGCTGGACTACCGCCTGCTGCCGAGCTGCATGGCAACATGAGCCAATCTGCCAGGCTGGAGTCTCTGGACAAGTTTAGAAAGGTGAGCGCCATGTGCACTGCTCTGCTTTTTGATGGCAGGATTGGCAACATGAGCAAATTTGCTTGACTGAAGTCTGTGCTCAAGTTCGTACAGGCGAGTATCTATGGGCATTCGGTTGCTGCCTGACAGGACATGTCTGATGTCCCCTGCCAGATGTGTGTGACTGCATTTGTTAGTGAAGTCAAGTAGTAGTTGCATCTCTCCCTCTCTGTTGCCTTTCTCTGGAGCTCTGTTGACAACAGCCTCAAGTGCTGTATACTTGTTGCCAGTCCCCTTTGCTTGTTTGGCTTGAGTGCTGGGCGGATGCACAATCGGACAATTTTCTGTCATGCCAGATGGTGCGCTCAAAAGCTCATTTGTAAGGGCAGCTGCAAGTCTCCTGGTCAGCGTACCATCATTGCAGCGCGGAATATTTAGTGTGTGAGGGCCAGCTCTGGAGACAGGAGTTTGACGTCAACAGGTTACAAGTCAGGCATCCATTGAACCCTAGGTCTAGTTTCAATGATGTTGCATTACGTGATTGTCAAAACTGTCGTATTTGTAGGCCTTATAGGGATGCACAAGACAGGCTGCTCTAATGAGCGTAAGATGTTCAAGTCTGTCAATCACAAGTGGAAAACTGCATTTTCAGTTCGACACTATCGAGAGAGATGTCTGCGCGTCTCCGAACAGATTACTTCGGCTGCAGTTCAACTTGCAGTTGCCACAACTTGCCCTAACAGCGCAAGTGAAGAAGAACCACGCAACATAATTCAGCATTGAGTACCTGGCGTTTTCTCGCAGCTCAACTACCTGTTGCAATAGGAAACTGTTCTCGGTTGGTTAGCCACTTGTGTTAAAATCGACTTACAGAATTCTGACGCTTATTGCTTGAGAAGCAGCCGCCTTTTCACGACACTTTACCGGTGTTAGTTTTACGATCTGCACGCGGTCCGGAACAAACGACGGAACAAACGAGCATTACTTCTTGACCTCGTCAGCCCTGCACAGTCATCAGGATTGGCTCTAACCTCAGCCGCATTGTGGTCCCCCCGAAATGGCCGTGAACGGCCCACACATGATAACTGCCGTCCTTGAGCACTTACGCCCCGAGGATGTCGAGTTGCTTCTGGCCAACCGTGGTCTTCCATCTGTCGGCGGAAAGGAGGAGCTAGCCGAGAGACTTCAATCAGCTTTACAAGCGGAGATTTGCGAGTGGGAGTGGGAGACAGGAGATGTTCCGGAATTTCATTGCGGTAAGCTGTGTAGATGATGTGAGCGATTTGGCATGTGCATGACGCCACTGAGGGGCATGCCAACAGCACTCATTTCAGCTTCACAGCCAGTGTCAGAGCTCCAGAGCACCTGTTCACCTTCTCAGGCCTGGAGCCTCGCACACAACTCTCATGTTTTGTGTAGAGATGGTGGGTGCTGGTGCTAGCATGGCAACACACAACAACTGCATCTATGTCTTTGGGGGCATGGATGAGGAAAGGGCGGAGCACATGTACTTATGGAGGTGGGACCTGAGCAGCGAAGCTGGCTTTGAACCTATTACTCACAGGTATGTTAGCAAGTCTGCGTAAGTATGGCGTCAAATAATTACTGCAAAAGTAATATTTTGCAGCTATGTCTGTGCTGGCCCCATATAAGAGTATCAGGCTTTGTGAGCAATTGCACTGGAGCTGTTGAGCTTTGTCAGATTGTGTTCTTCTGTGTATGTTGTTTGGGGCAGAGACCTGGTGTCCTACAGTTTTCTGCACAGCCTGAAGTTGCTGTCTAATGTGCTGCAACCCCAATGCTCCCAGCTTCTTGATATTGCAATTCCAAAAGGACACGTTCACCTCTGTTCCACAAGTTTGATGGTTATGCACTAAGCTGCAGGTAATGGCACCATGCTCTGGTCATTTACACAGCCTCATGCTTGTTAGGTGTCTGCGCATGTCACTGCTGCAAACTGAAAAACCACAAACCCAAACATCATGCTGTCTGCTTGGACTGCTGGACCATGCGTCCAAGAGGTTGGCTGTACACCTGCAGAGGTGCCATTCCACCAAAGCTTACCGCCGGCCACTATTCTGCTGTATATGGTGATGAGCTCTGGGTGTTCCCCAACCCCCGCAACCACAACATGCGGAGGGTGTACTGCTGTGACCTGATGCGGTACCGCTGGACTGAGAGGGATGTGAGGGGGGACCCCCCAAACCTGTCAGAGGCTAGGAGGAACATGGATTGCTTCCTTGACGGCAAAAGGCTCATTGTCTTTGGTATGTGATGCTGCAGTCCAAAATTCACTAGTCAGGCTTTGTGATATCTCCACTGCAGCAGTGCAAGTCTCTAACCCAGCCTTCACTCCTGAATTTTGACTGATGCAGGAGGTCCTCAAATGCAGCGTATCTGGTTCTTTGACTTTGAGTCTCGCCAGTGGTCCTCAAGGTTGACAAGTGGCGGCCGGAATGACTGGACCTTTGGTCATGCCATACGACGCAGCAAGTACATGTATGCCTATGGCACTCACCACGCTGTCCACACAGAGGAGAGTGTTGCTGAGGTAGGGCTTCTGTCTGGATGTAGCATATTGCAAGTGCTTTGTATGCATAGTGCGCAGGATAGATGACTATTTGTTGCATGATGCAGTTGTGACTGCCGAACTTGCACAGCAGCAGTCTGCTGCATGGCTGTGTCAACAGTAGCTTGTAAAATTGTCTGTGATACACTGTCAGCTGCATTTGTGTGTGCTGACTATGACGAGGATAGCAGTCTGCCCAAGGTGATCATGATGGACAACATTCTTCCTTGTTACCTATAAAACATACAAGACACGTAGAGTCTGACTCAGCTCTAATTCTTGACTGCAGATATGGCAACTGGATTTGGTGACATTCCACTGGAACCAGGTGGCCTGCAAAGGCAGCCTGCCGCCTTACAGGGTCCACAGCAGCTCTGCTGTGGTGGAAAACAGATGGATTCTGCATGGAGGCCGCATTCCTGCGCCTGCCACCCAATTCAATGTCCAGAACCAGTCGTATGTACTCAACCTCAACACTTGGAGGTAAGGATTCACTTTGGTCTGGCAATAGGCATTGATCACGCTAGCTGGCTGTGCTTACCTCAAAGCCTGGGCTGGATGAGGAATCTGAGTTTACTTGGTGCTCTTCTGTGACTTGACGTGAGGCCTGCAAGTTGGTTGATTGGCATTTTGGCACTCCCCAGGTGATGATTGCTTACAGTCACTCAGAGCCAGTCCTGTTTGTTTCATGTCAAGCTCCATCCACAAGGTGTTTTTGGGTTCTAAAGAAAAGAAAGAGATAAAGAAAAAGGGAAGAAAAGTAAAGGGAAAAAAAAATCAAGGGTTATGTATCTGGCCTCCATTGGACTGACAGGCACAGAGTTCACTTTTCCTGTCATTTTATTCATTTTTGCTCATGTCTCCAGTCAGTTCTGTCTTGGACAAGCTTGCAGGGCAGATTGTGCACACACATTCATCTTCAGATACTTGCCAGGACCATCAGCGCAAACATCTGCACGACTCTGTGTACCAAGAGGCAGGTATCTCAGGCTGCATTAGTGTGCACACTCCGATCTGCAAGCTTCTCAACGACAGATTTGAGTGGGAACACTTGACTCTGTCTGTGCATACCCAAGCAGGCGCTTCAGCATACAATACTGTTAGTAGGCTGACTTTGATAACACGAACTTGTACAGGGAGCTACTCAGGACTGTACATACCTGACACTAGGGGAAGACACATGTTTGATTAACAAGTGAATGATTAACTCAGGCAGGCCTTGCAGTCCTGCTGGACAGCATCAAGAGTGATTATGATGATGAAACTACCTTGCCTTCCAGCTGCATGTCTGTGCTCACTGTCTGCCTTCAATTGCAGATGGAGTGCCTTGATGGCAGAGGGCTGCGTTCCAGTTGCCCGGGAATGGCAAAAGGCTCTTGGCTTGCAGGTCTGATTTCTTTACATTTGGCTCATCCATTTTGTCACTTCACAAAGTCTGTATGACATGTGCCTTACTTGCTTCAAGTCCGCTTGCTTGTGATCCATTGTTGTCTCTTTGCGCCTGCTTGCTTTGGAGTCTGCGCCATGTTTGATGGTGCTGTGTGCTTGCTAGCATGCTTACTGACAATAAAAGGTGTACACACAAATACCACAGACAATCCACAGCTCTGTGAAGGGTGCCATATCATAGGCACAAAGAAGTCATGCAGCTGGTTGCATCTAACACTCTTGCAGTGCAGCTTGTTTTCTTGCACTGTGAGCTGTCTGGCCATGCTGCAACTTGCACTTGCACTTGCAGCTTGTCAACAATGCATCAAAGCTGAAGAGCCTTTTGTTTGCTCTGCCAACACAGCAAAGCAAGAAAAGATTGCAACTTTTTTTGTTGTGCAAGACTGCACATGAATGGAGCCAAACCCCATGCACACATTGCCAGGCCTTGAATTGACTGCCCTGCACAGGATTGCATGGTAGTGGTTGGGGGCCGGGTCAGCATCCCCGGGGAAGAACCTATCCCTGTAACATGTGACCAGATGAGCAAATCAGTAGAGATCCTTTGGTGGAAACCTCCACCGCAGCAACAGCAGCCCACAGGCAAAGTCCAGATGCTGAACAGCGTCATGGAACTGTACAACAACACCCACTTGAGCGACATGACCCTGATAGTTGAAGACAGACAGATACCGGCACACAGACACGTACTCGCCACACACTCCAGTATGTTTGACCGCATGTGGAACCACTCCATGAAAGAGGTGAGGGCATTGCTTGCGTATCATGTTAAGAACGGTGTTTTGCCGACAGACACATGTGATGGCAAAGTTGCAGCTGTGCTGTGTACAGCAGTGACACTGGATTGTTCTAGTCACACCTGTGCTGTGTACAGCAGTGACACTGGATCTACCAGTTCAGCAAGCTGTGCGTGTTCCAATGGCCTTGCTGCTTGCCATGCTTTGTCTGTGTTGCAATGCCTTACTGCGTCACGTCAGTACACCTGAAAGAGCAAAACAAAGGCTATTTGTGACTATTGGCAAGGCAGGGCACCCTCAAGGCACTTCTGCAATCATCCCGTGTGATCTTGTCACTGACCTGCAGGCAGAAACAAGTGAAGTGCACATTTCAGATTTTGACTATGACACAATCTCCTGGATGCTGCGCTACATGTATGGCTGTCTTGAGCTCAGCCCTCAGAACCTCAGTCACGCCAAGGTGACTTTTGCTTCTGCTGCTGGCCAACATGTGCTGCTGCTGCTGCTGCTGCGACTGCTGAAGCTGATGCTGCTGTTGCTGCTATGCTGTGACTGCACCTGCAACTGCTGTTGCAGCTGCTGCTTCACAATTACTGCTGCTGTTGCTGCTGTAACATGACTGCGCTGCTGTAACATGATTGCTGCTGCTACTGTGTAGGCTGCTGCCTCTGCTGCTGCTGATATTTGTGTGCATCTTCTGCCTTGTGTACTACATGCACCTTATACATGGTAGCATGTGGCTTGCAGGTGCTGGAGCTGTTCAAGGCTGCAGACAAGTATGATGTGCCGGGCCTGGTCAAGGAGTGTGTGCAGATCTTCAGGAAGATCACTCGCTCTGCTGATGTTGCCCCTCTGCTCCAGGTAAGCTTTCATTCTCTTCTTCTTCTGTTCCCCTTGCGGGATGATGTCAGGATTTCAGCTGTGCGTCTGGGAGCAGCTTTGGCACAATGTACCAGCAAAGTGATAGTGATTGCGGCCTCTTGGCATGTTCTTAGTACAGCTGTTGCTTGTCTCTGCTGGGACTGCGCTTAGGTACTCTATATGGCAAGTTGGCTCGCTGTGCAATCTGATGAACCGACACCCAGCTTTTGTACCGTACTTTTGATTGGCACATGAAGCAGCTACTTTATGCCTTAACACAAGTCTCTAAACCTCATCACTATGTGCCTCTCTGTGCGCTACAACTTACAGGCTTGAAGGCCTTGAAGGATCTGTTGACCTTGGTATAGACGCTGACATGCTTACTCTTGTGACAGACCATCAGAGTCTCACCTGCTTGCAAATCCAGGCAGTTTTTATCCAGGTGGAAAAATATTTTGATCTGCCGCAGGTTGCACATGAGCGCAGCAGCACTGAGCTTCAGGCAGTCTGCATGGAAGTTGCTGGAGAGTGCCTGCCCAATGTTGTGGTAAGCTTTTGACATTTAGCACTTAAATGGTGTTGCTTACATCAATGGTCTTGGCTGCAGCTTTTGCCATGTCACAAGCCTGCAAAACAAAGCACAGCACAGCTTGTTGGCAGTAGCAGCAACATTGACACATCAATTCACATCAATTCAAGCTGACAAGATCAGGGCATTGACTAATAGACTACTGCTTTCCAGTGTGCTTTGAGCTGTGTGCTTGTTTTCTTGCAGGTGACTGCCTCCTTCAAAGCACTGACTCAGGTCCAACCAGACATGGCAATGAGCTTTGTGAGTGAAGTGGCCAAAAAGATGGGCATGTCACATAAGGAGTGTGATGCATCAGAAACAGATGCTGACAGAACAAAAATGGAGAACGGTCAGGACACAATGCCAGAGTACATGGTCGCTTCACCAGAAAACTCTGACATGGATATTGACTCAAATCGAAGGCAGCATTGATATACCTGATCACTAGTATGTCCTGGACAGAATGTAGTGCATTCCCTGTAGCTAGCTATGTGCCTGAGAATGTGTTGTGATTGTATCAAAGGAGTTTGTCTGGAGGTTCACAGCTTTAAGTTCGCTTGCTTGATTGAGTACATGGAAAAAACAATCAGTGTGAGGTACAGGAGCTCAGTACACTGCTGGGATCTAGCATGCACTGTTTGGCAACCTTTCTACAAGTGCCCAAGCCGCTGTCCTGAAAGTGTTTGACCACAGTTTGGACATACACATAGCCCAGTACGGTGTTTAACACTGCTTGGTTGTCACTGCAAATGTATATGCAGAAGCTCTTCACACATGTGTTGAACACAAGGGCTTATAATGTTAGCAATGGAACTCAGTGGTGCAATTGCTTGCAAGCACATGGGCATGTCTGGACCATGGGACTGCGCTGCTGTGCTGTGACACAGAGAGGTACAACATCAAACTAAGGCTAGGACTTTTGTAGGCATGCAAACAAAGGATGCGACAACGCATCAGTAAAAAAATTGCTTGCGTGAGGTCAGTGTTTGCTGTCAAGGTTTGAACATTCTCCCTGCTGTATCACCTCCTAGCAGGCCTGCTGGCTTCTGCCCTGCATTCAAGACATTGGTGTCATAACGTAGATACAACATACACTGGTGCTAGTATTTGGCAGTGAAAAGTACAGTGACTTGTAGATGCAAAGTGTAGCAAATTACAATGCTTTGTCTCTGAGCGGTGTTGAACTAACATGCATATGCTTGCACAACTGATTCAGAATGTGCTGCAGCCCAGATGGCTCCTGCGGTATCAGTCCCATACGATCTTGGAACCCACACCATGTTGACGTACACGTACTGAGCTTTCAAACATCAGTCAGTGTTACTTGAATGCGCATGCATGCATGCTGTACCTGGGTTGCATTCTTCATCATCCAGGCATTTCACCAGCTGTCAGTGCGTCCTTGGAGTCCAACATAGATTCCAACCTGCAGGAAGCGGCAATTGACACAGCCAATGCTCTGACAGCATTGGTCACATGACAGATCCACATGTATCATGACGAGAAGCTCATCGCTGAGCAAGGAGCATTTTGTGACCCTTTGCAACAACTTTGAGTCAGACAGATTGACATTATCGACCACTGCGGCGCCATTGCAAAGTCATGTACGCAGCGTGCTGTTGTGGTGACCACCGTAGATCAAGCTCGCAAGGCAAGGAAGGTAAAGCTGGCCTGCGGTTGTTGACCTGTCGCCCTGCAGTTCGGCTGCCACCGCCTGCAGAAAGACTCTGAAGAGGTATGCATTTATGAACAAGTACCTGGTGTTCTGACTACCGAATGTGCTTATGCAAGGCTGATCATGTCGAAGTTTAGGCAAGGGTACAGCAGGAAACAGTCGCCGCTCTTCGACACCATCTTCAAGCAGCTGAACAATAGCTCATTTGGACGCTTTCAGGCGGCCATGCAGAGCGTCAAATCTTATCTGCCTACGTCCCACTTTCAGCTGCCAAAGGTCATCGTCATTGGAGGCAAGAGTGCGGGCAAGTCCAGCCTGCTAGAGAATATCACAAAGTGCCACGAGATAGAGACCTGTGCACAGAACGGCCTGTCAAGCTGCAACTCAAGCAAGTTGCATCAGCTGAAGAAGCCTCCGTGCAAGTGCTGTACCAAGATCACCGGATCACCCTGCCGTCGACGGATGCCATTCTTGGAGAAGTGGACAGGATAATGAAGCCATTCACCACCATCACAGATGATGAGATCGTCATCAAGATTTGCCAGGCAAGCTTCAGCTAAAGGAAGCTAAAGCTTGCTTCCAAATTGGGTCAAAGTTGACACTGTACTGGTTTGTTCCTGAATGTGCACATCCTGTACCCCGGACAACTTGTTTCCTCAATGATCTACTTTTTTGAACCAAGTCATCATCAAGACCTGCAACGACAATACTTGCACTAGTAGTGGTACTGCTTGGCAGCTCAGCTGCTCTGCAGCACACGCATGATGACCCCATATGCTGTCATTGTGACAAGTAGTCTGATTCTTGCAGTGTTGTGAATGCAGGTAGATGTACCTGCAATTGAGCTGGTAGACCTCCCTGGAATTCAGCTATATCCCACAGATCTGTACGTCGAAACTACAAAACTGGTCAACAGCCACCTGCAAGAAGCTCTTAAGAGGACACTCTTGTCCTCTGTGTTGTGGATGCAACTATCCCTAGCTTGGATAGTAGCATCGCAGCGAAGATGGTCAGAGACAGTGCCAAGCTTCCCAGCACCATCCTGGCTTTGATAAAGGCAGATCTCATCAGAGACGAAGAGTCAGTCGTTGAGCACATCTTTGAGCGGGTTCTCAACCGCTCAAAAGAGATTGCAGAGTTACTAAGTCTGGCAGGCTGCTGTGGCAGTGGTCAACCGCTTGCATCAGGACAAAATCAGCCTGGTTGAGGCAGAAGCAGCAGAAGAGGCAGTCTTCAACGAGCTGTTTGAAGACCTAGCAGAAGCCTACGCTCCAAAGACAGTTCAGCAGCAGCTTAGGCAGAACACCACCACTGCTCAGCTCATCGCCAAGCTAGATCATCTTTTTTTGTGCCCACATCAAGCAGAGCTGGATGCCTTCTGTTTTGCAATCAATACAAGACACCATGACTCAGATCACAGATCAGATTGGGGATCTGGGACCCAGCCCAGATGCGGTGGATCCTGCAAAAGTTCTCGAGGTTGTGACATCTAAGGTGTGTAACCGTACTCAGACGTACATCATGCAGGCAGTACTCACATTTGCATCATGTGCTATGTGACACAGTCTGGGCCGAGCAAGAGCTGGAGTGGGGAAGCGGCATCTGGGCTTCAGCTCACAATGCCATGCGCAACACAGTGCTGGACGCAGTGCATCAGACTTTCGCCACTGACACATACCTGAGCATGGTCAAGCTCATGTATGACAAGGTATTCCAGGCTGAAGATCCCCTCAAAATCCAACGCTTCAGCTCCCTTCACCACCTATTGGACAGTGAGCTGCTCCCAGCAGTTGTGTCACAAGCTCTTGCTTCTGCAAGCCGGTCCTCACAGACATGGTGCACAGCCTCTTTAACCAGCACTGCTATGAGGTGATGCCAGAATTGGACGGCCGCATGCGTGGCTACTTCTCGCAGCAGATTCAGGCACATCTGGCTTCCTTGGCTAAACCTGGCATGGTCCCATCCACATTCACTCTGACCGAGGATGACAACACATCAGCAGCAAGGGCTGCTTTGCTTGACAAGCTGAAGCAGCTCAGGGCTGCCATGCAGACCATCAACCAGATTGCAGGCGTCCCTGTGACTGGCAGCTATGCGTTTGTGACTCACACTGGGAAGTCTAAGCTGCCTGCTGACACAGAGAAGAGCCTGCTTGAGACTGGTAGTGGACCCTTCAATGCTGGCTGTGGGTACCGCTTCAAGTGGCCTGTCTCTCAGGCTAAACAAGACCTAATCCCAAGCAAGAACCCAAGCCTGGTCGCAGTCACTGCCAGGAGCATTGATGAACTCGAGCAACTTCACATCAAGCTGTCCAGACAGAAGACCAAGCAAGAGGTGAAGAAGTTGAGGAAGGCCAGATCAAGTGCTTATAGGAGTGGGGAAAATTCCTGAATGATTCACTAATATTTCAGCGACACATCACTTTCACTCCAAATTCCCAGTGTTCACTGTCAAGTTGACAGCGCTAGTGTTTAGCTTTGCTCGCAGTGCAAGATATCCTGACACCTGTGCACGTCACCTCTGATTCACAGTAGCTCATCAATTATACAGGCGGTACAGTGAAGACCTGTGATGGTGCAATGAGATCGAGTACGTTACATTGGGCTGACCATGCAGCAACGTTGGCAATTGTTGTTGAAACCCCACTAAATCTTTTGAGCATGCCACAGCCGTTGTGTATGGCACTGTACTGTTTTGTGAGTGGTTCATGACTATTTGTACAGACTCAGTGCTGTTGTCATGCATATTCAGCATGCTTCTAGAAGACATCTTACTTAGCTTGGGTGAGTCAAGCATAGGTCAGATACCACATGCAATATTCCAGATGTTGCCACCACCCATCCACAATTGTAAAAATCATTCTTCACATTACTTAGGCCTTCACTGCCAGAGCAGGCATTCTATCTCTACCTTATCTCTGTTGCCTACTGTGATATGTACATCAACTATACAGTGCACACAACACTGCCATCCACAACATCGTAAATACTC
>JAABUS010007375.1_pt1 | contig 12668 bp, 16 predicted proteins | sample 5560161 | NCBI WGS metagenome assembly JAABUS01 (sample SAMN10711885, study PRJNA513376) | rock metagenome | isolation source: Antarctica rocks | place: Antarctica: Victoria Land, Trio Nunatak nord | collected 2016-01-04 | reverse complement strand
TCCAAGGAACGCTAACATCCCTGAAATTTGGGCTTGAGGACTGTGCCGGTCTGTTGATGGGGGGGGAGGGAGGCGCGTCGACGCTGGTGGTTAGTAGTGTTAGGAGTGAAGCTGTTAAGGGGTGGGTGGTGAGGGTGGGGGGGAGGGTGGTTAGGGGTGTGAGTTGATTTCTATTTTCTTTTGGGGGTTTTTCGGTTTTTGTTTGAGTTTTTTGTTTCGAGGGGGGGGCAAGTTGGTGGAGGTAAAAGGTTGGAGGTATTGTGCTTTTCATCCAGGGGACTTCTGAGTATGACGATGCGTGGCGACGAGTGATCAAAGCGATATGTTCTTTATATAGGTTGCAGGTAGATAGCCAACTGTGACTGACATGTCCCACTTACTAGGACATCGCCCTCCGCCTAGCCACCCTTCCACCGCCACGCTCCGCCTCCTCGTACCCTCTACATATCCAAAACCCCATCTCTCTACCACAATTAGCCGTCCTCCTCACGCTTCTCAATCAGTCCCTCGACATCATCGACATCAGTACTTGGACCGGCGACGCCCAGGACGCCTCCTTCATCGCAGGTCAACTGCGACTATTGGCGGACTCGATCGATGAAGCAAGGCAGACACTGAAGGGAGGCGAAGATGTCGTAGGCGGGAAATGGTGGGATCCGCGGGAGGCGGACGATGTAAGTTGCATGTGCTTCTCCGGCGCGATTCCGTCGAACCCTGTCGGGCGAGCTCTAATAGTTCAAGACTTATTCCCCACCACATCCACCAAATCTTTCGACGCACCTCTCAGTCATTGATGCTGCTTTGGTTCTCCACGTTCGCACTTTGTACTGGCCACATGACGATAATGCCTCGTTGTCTGGGTTCTCGCTTCGCCAGCGCCTTGGACTTGCTCCCCGACTACCCGAGCACGATGAGTCTGAGCAAGTATTCACATACAAGGACCAACAAGTCAAGGTACGGGAGAAAGTTCGAGTCGAGAGTCAGGACCCGGCGTTGATAGCTATAATGGCGAAATTGTGTGCTCTGGGCCATGCGGTGGCTGTTTGGCGGCATAATCTAAGTATCGTCATGGGAATTGAAGGCGAAGAAGGCTCCTAGTCTTTGGCTCCAATGCCAGCCCAATCAACCGGCGGGTGTGCTTGTTTCGGCGTAGAGCCCTGTTGCGCCGAAAGGGATGTCGTCTAGCCCGTCGAAGCCTGCGAACCCATCTTCAGTAGCCCAGTCTTGGCCAGGTGGTAGCTTTATGAGGACTTCACAGCTCCAGCCAACTACCAGCATCCCCGGGGGTCTACTACCCTCTTCCTCGACAGCAGCGCAAATTCTGCTCAAGGTGCTACGTATGACACGCTGGTCTGGACAGCTAGCCCTTTCGAGTACCGCGCATGGGGTGTCCGAAGGCCAAGGTCTGGGTCTCAAGGGTACTGTACCATCATCCTTAACCACAGGCCCATTGCGTCCGAGGTCTATGCCAGTCAAGCTCTCTACGAGCGAGCCTAGCCGATGTAGCGACATCAGGAACACTGCCGTCTGCGTAGGTACATATGGAGGCGGATCAGGAGCTGCACCCTTCCTCCCAGTGCCGGTACATATCAGGACTTGATCGGCCACACTACGATGAGTGGACGGAATCTTTGCAAAAAGCGGCGCACTCAGCGAGCTGGTTATACCTGGAAGAACAATCGGGAGATAGCCCTTGTCACGGAAGAAGGCGAATTCCTCGCCACCACGTCCGTATATATATGGGTCTCCCTGCTTGAGTCGAAGCACAGTGTGGCCGTTCTCAAGGGCTTCCAGTCCGAGACTCAGAAGCTCGGTCTGAGCTGCTTCAGCATTTCCAGGGAACTTGCGTGCTATATGGACTGGTGTGCGACGCGGTATCAGATCCAGGACGGGTGCTGGAACAAGCTTATCTGCAAGAATGACTGACGCTGTCTGGATCGCTCGGTGTGTCGCCAAGGTCAGTAGGGCAGGAGAGCCTGGTCCGGAGCCAGCGAGGATGATGCGCGCTTTTGGTCGCAGCCGCGTGTCAAGAACAGATTTGTCAAGTGGCGGGATCTGCGACGAGGGAAAAGAGTAGGCTTGCAGAATTTGATCAATGTCTGTATCTGTGATGGAGGCGAGCCGCCCAAGGGGCCAGTACTCGCAGATTTGCGAGAGCCAGCGTATACGCCGAGTTTTGGCAGTGGTGTGGTCTGCTTCCGTAACGAGCTGATTGAAGGACGCCTTCTGAGCAACGGTGTCATCATCGTCGGGTTCAACCTCTGGGTCTTCGGAAGCTTGGACCCGATGATCTTCTTCCCATATCCGACGGCGTACGGTGCCGAGACGTTCGACTGCCGTGCCGAAATTCTGGGGAAGGATGGATGCGATCTCCCGCCGTATGCGAGCAGCGAGCTTACAGCCTTTGCCCGACGTGGTGATGCCAATCTGGAGGGGCCCGTCAGAGTGGGTGGAGAGAAGCGTGAACGAGCATAAGTTGGGTGCATCAACCACATTGACCGGGATGCGCAAGCGGCGACACAAGGCTGATATGTGATTACCTATCGCCGAATGTTAGCTTTGTTCTGCGTCCTAAGAATTATCCTGCATACTCTGCGGCGATTTCCCCACCGAGGTCACAAAGACAGCATCAACCACCGAGTCAACCTCTTTCCTTCCCAATGTCGTCAGGTCGTCATCCTCGAAAATCTTTTGTATCCATTCCACTTCCCCAGCTTCGATCCGCTTTGCCAGTACGTAGTGGACGTCTGCGTCCGAGGGCGCAATTAGCTTTGGCTTTGCCCCAACTTCGATGCTCTTGGCACATCTTGCACTGGCTAGAGGGTTAGATCCCACGATTAAGTGGACAAGCCCGGCACAGTCTTGGGCTATCAGCAAGGCAGGCGCCATCGAGTCTATATATTGCAGTTGCTTCTCAATCGAATCCTTGTAAGAACAGGTACCTTAGGTTGAGATGAATGGAATATGAATGCAACTCCGGACAGTCACTCCGTTTTTCACGGGACGTCGAAAGGAAACTCAGCGGTCGATGCCGAACGATGGTGCCTCGAAGTATACGGACACAAGGATGGAGACATATTGCTTTTGTAGTCTTATGGTGATTGGCAATGCCTAGAGCAATTCCTGGCCGTGGGGCAAATTTGTTGATAACGCCATTATCATTATCGATAGAGAGGCTCCGAGGATGTCCCGCTAGCGCCGCGGAGATCTTTGCTATCGCCAAGGGCGGTTCCCTTTGGCAGGCACTCCCATCTCGAGGAATGCTACAACATCTTGGTAGAGAGTGTTGGAAAATTTGAAAGCATTTGCGGACAAAGAAGGCTCGCGGCTTTCCAGCTGATTGGATTTGCTCGACTGGTTCAACATCGACCGGACCGGCTTCTGATCGTTACTGATCGACTGGAGCGGGCAACAGACATGACCTCAAATCCATCTTTGCAACGTTCCAGAGTAGAGTAACCATTGCAATGCGCGGATATGACGAACGAAAATATCAATGAGGAGTGGCTCAAGGTCATCGAAAAAGCCGAGAAAGGCGTGCCAACCAATTCTACTGAAAACAAGGCGCCTGGCTTGGGGACGCCGGGGTTTGCGAAATGTATAGACCACACGTTGTTGAAGCTCGACGCGACGAAGCATCAGATTGAAGAGCTTTGTGAGCAGGCCCGAGAATACAACTTTAAGGTCAGCAGAGACCATCTCCTACCTCCGTATTACAGGCGTTGCCAGCTTCATGTCTATTTGGTGGACCCTTGTTTTCTTGTCCTATGTCAAGACCGTGATGCAACATCCCATATGCTCCAAAGGCATTACCCGGTTTGCTGGCAGGGTGTTGACGCCACGGCCTGGCGAAATAAGAATCAAACGTTTTGCATTCTTCCTACGTTTTGACGAGATGGCGACGGACTCAAGGACCAGTGATAGCCCACTGCAAAGGCGGTAAAACGCCAAAGAGTATCAGTGACTGAATGGAAGGGCCCTAAGGAAGCCGCAAGAAACGGATTTCTAGGTATCGCGAAGCGAATACAGCATCCACTGATGCCATTGCTTGAATACAAGCAAATCTTTTCTATTCCCTAATTTGCCAATGTCTTGCATTTGGTATATAGTTGTTGTTGGCATTAACAAAAGCTAATTGTGGTGGACTCTGCACAGTCAGTATGCGTCCGGCTGGAGTGGGTCCCGCTCGCTGTCGACCTACTCCAAGGGTCTTCTGTGTTGGTTGCCTGCGTAGTAGGCTTCCATGAAGGTACCCAATCTGTCTCTGATAAAGTCAGGTATGATTCCGTCATCCGTGTGAAATCCCCTGTAAACAACTCAATGACACCAAGGAAGCTGGAATTGCCATAGATACTGGAGCGTCTGAGCTCGACATGGTTCTCAATTGGGTGCAACTCAAGGCTAAGAATTACGAACATGTCTATACGGACATCGCTGCCATTCGCAACATCGCACCTCACCCCATCCTCCTCAAAGTGATCTTGGAGACCTCGCAACTTTCTCGGTCCGACATCATCGCGGGTTGCAAGATAGCTGAAGCGGCGAGAGCGGATTTCGTCAAGACGAGCACCGGCCTCAATGGGCCTGGAGCGACCATCGAAAACGTTAGGCTGATGAAGGCGATGGTCGGGGATGATGTCAAGGTCAAAGCAAGCGGCGGTGTAAAGACGATACATGAGTGTCTGGCCATGATGAAGGCTGGTGCAGAGAGAATTGGTACCAGCAATGGCGTGGGGATCATCAATGAGGCGAAGGGCTTGATTGACGAGATCACATATTAGATTGTGGACCCCCACAGGCGAGACCAAGGCCTGATTCCGTCTTGCAAAAGACATTCAGTAGTTCTTAGTGCTTTCTCCTTGGTTATGTTGGAGTGTATTTTTAATACCTATTTCGTATTACTCTCACCCACAAGGGCTAAAGATGGCCGGATTGCTGAAAGCTCAAGTAATTCCGCTATTCTTCCCCGCTTGCTGAATCAAGAAGCTCCCTGGATGATTCCTGGATGATTGCAAGGGGTTGTGTGTCTTCGGTTCCCGTAATAGCTCACATTTAATATGGGAAGGCACATGGGTCTCGCTGATGACATCACGTGCCAAGCTACATAGTACCTTATCCGGAGTCCACGACTGCTATAGATTCATCTTCTATCTTCAATTTCAGTCTCAGACGGTCAACTCCAAACCGACATAATGCCATTACTGCGAGTTGCATGACTGGGTGACGCACCTTCTGAATTTTCGCAAAAATGGCCGCCTTACCGGAGTCAAAGGCTTCCCAATCGGGCCAGTCCTTTGCTTTCATGCAATTACCTCTGGGTAAGTACTCGTTCATAGGCTGGCGGCTCTATACGTTTTCAGCTGATCGGGCCTGTACAGAGATTCGAACAATGATCTACGAAGAAATGCTCGTCGTACCATGCCGCATACCGGCCGTACCCGGCAGAGTGCCAGCTCAGATCATTGACCCCAAAGGTCTTTACGGAAAGGATGATCTATATCCGTACACAAGGATTCTTGAGGTGTCTAAAGCTATCTATGCTGAAGCAAATCCTGTGCTTTATTCCTTAAACAAGTTTAAGACTTTAAGTGCTGGGTTCATGGAAGTACTCTATGACCACAGGGTCGCTTTTGAGCTTGCATTACAAAACGAAGGGGTGGCCGCGCCTGAGCGGCATGAACGCTGGGTCCGAGAGCTGCGAAGAATGACTGCAGCCACTTTCGATCCCAACCTTGGAAAGATTCCTAAGTCGTTCTATACCTCCTGCGATGTTTCATCACGTCTGATGCCCGAAGCTCTGAATCCCGGCGAAGTCACCATACGAGATACATGTTCCACTGATACCATCTGCCCCTGGGACCGTGGTGAGCAAGCGGCTTTCGATCTTGTCGTCTTTCTGCGCAGCATTGGACTAGTCAACGCAGGACACATAAGAAATCTCGAGCTCATACTGTTTGAGTGCTATCAATTTCGACAGATGTCGTATCTTACGGAGGTCTTAAGGCAACACACGCCTAATTTACGAGGACTGACGATCCGTGAGTGGCTCCAACTTCATGTATTATCTTATCTCGCGACTGGGTACCGCTTTCACGGTTCTGCACTTGGAGGTGCTTTCAAGCTAACGTCTGTCTTCAAAGTCTATCGAAATGATCGAAAGAGAACAGCATTCGACGGGCCGTGGGACAACCAAAGACACGGCTCAGACGCATTGCCGCTTTGCCTGTTTGGCTTGGGGGACATGGCCAGCCACCTTCGGCATCTAGCGAGTCTGAGGTTCGGTGGATGTATTGACGAATTCGATGAGATCGGGATGGCAATAATTAAGGCGAGACCGTATGTTGAATACTATCCCTTAGGACTGGTATGGAAATCGTTGATGGAAAAGTATCGCAGCAAGGTGAATGGTGCAGGAGTGGCTTGTCTATGTCGACGCCAGACCTGTTTCCTGAAGTCGCCTGGAGGACATGGCTGGCAATGTGAAGCATTACTGGATTGAGAGGGAGACACTGGCCAGGCGGACATCTACGAGCAAAACTGGAAGCCTTCTTGCTCAGAGCTATCCGCTTGGGGTGTAGTCCTACCTTGCTTCTGCAGCCCACTTGAGATGGAGACAGCTCCTAGCTACATAGATACTGTTTGCTTGAATAACGAATCAACTAATCCTGCCTGAATACTGAGTTATCGTCGTGAAGCTAGAATCGCACTCATTGGCAGCTCTTGCACTCCGGCCCTCTAATATCATCTACCCTCCCCAACCTCTTTCCTCCTCCACCGGCCCCGCTACCAGGCCCACCCCCTCCAGAGCCTCCACCACCGCCCGCACCGCTACCCCTCGATGGACCTGACCGGCCAGAAGGTCCTCGGGTATTGAAAGGTGAAGCCTCTGCGGCGGCGTAGGCATCAAGCTATCGAGCCTGTCAGCATTCTAACGCTAGGCTGTAAGAAAAGTATATGGATTCGTGGAAGCTCACAGAGAAGAGGGAGGTCACGTAGAGGCCGAGGAAAGCGTAGGTGCTGTCGGCGGCATTGCGGAGGCGGGCGGAAAGTGGTGGGCTGTGGGAAGAGGTCAGTATTGATGGCTGGAGTATAGAGAGGATGTCCGCGATACCTTTCGAGCACTTGTCCGTTCGATAAGTAGGGTCTTGCTGGAGCAGACATTATGAGCTTGATGGTTGGTTTCCTCTATGCGCCCGAAGCAAACGGATTGCAATGCCACGTTCAAGAGGATGTCGACGCGGCTTTGATTCCGCGTTTTCTGCCGGCTCACCGCTTTTGGTGGAATTGAAGCTTTTGAATTCCCCAAGCATCAAGACCTCCGATGATCTACCTATTCACGTATTCACGACAGCGATGCGCTTGAGTGACCGATGAGTTCCAAGGTAAGATCCCCTGTTGATACTCCCTCAGTGTCACTGACCGATTCACAGAAGCGCAAGCGGGAACACAATTCGAAAAACCATCACGATGAGGTTGATACCTCGAAGCCCACAGCCGTCTTCAGGCCGACAGGGGGTCGCAACTATACCTTGAGCATTGCATTGCCAGGTAGCATTATTGCGAAGTACGTACAGCTCAATACACCGTAGTATTCAATGCACTAATATCTTACCACCAGCGCACAATCAGCGGAGTTGAAGACGCAATTAGCTGGGCAGATCGCTCGTGCCCTGGCAGTCTTCTGCGTGGACGAGATTGTCGTCTTCGATGACGTGCCAAATCACCAGCAAAATGGCGAAGATGGTCTCTCATCGAAGACTCAGCAGAATGGCCATGCCAAAGAGTCGTACAACGGCAACACCGACCCCAATTACTTCTTGATGCATATCCTGTCGTACCTCGAAACGCCGCCACATTTCAGACAATGGCTCTTTCCGATGCACCCAGACCTTCAGAAAGCTGGCGCTCTACCGAGTTTGGACATGCCGTATCATCTACGCCCGCATGAGTGGTGTCAATATCGTGAAGGTGTTACACTCGAAGGGTCTACAGAGGCTTACGGTGCTAATGGAGCCACGGAAGAGCGAGGGAAGAAGAAGAACAAGGGAAAGGACACAGTAGCGAACGTGGAATCGAGAACACTTGTTGATGTTGGCTTCACATACCCAGTCACCGTTCCGTCTTCGATACTACCGAACAATCGAGTAACGCTCAAGTTCGCGGACACCACTGGGCCGGCAGACATTGACAATACAGAACTTACCGCAGAGGCTGTAGCACCGTCTGCGCCACGAGAAGAAGCTGGCTACTACTGGGGCTACAGCGTGCGTTCGGCGTCTTCACTATCCGCGGTGCTGACAGAGTCGCCGTATGATGGAGGCTATGATTTGACTTTTGGTACCTCAGAACGTGGAAGTTCAGTATCGGGCTTGACCAAGACATCCTCAGACCAGATGGCGGTGCCGGAGTTCAAGCATATGCTCATAGTATTTGGAGGTGTAGCAGGTCTGGAAGTAGCGGTCAAAGCGGACGGAGAGCTTAAGAAGATGGGCGTCATTGAACCGGGCGGATTGTTCGACTATTGGGTCAACCTCTGCCCTGGTCAGGGTAGTCGAACTGTGAGGACTGAAGAAGCGGTCTGGCTCGGGTTGATGGGTCTGAGAGATATTGTAGTCGAAAAAGGAATAAAGAAGCCTTGAACAAATTTTGAGAAGGCCCTGTCAAGAAAGCTTCAAATGAAAACATCAAAGCCCTCATTCGACTATTTACATCAGTAACACACCAGGGTATATCCTTCCATCCGAAACGCCGCTCTATGCACAACAATCATACCACTCATTCATCCCCAACCCTCGGCTGCGCAGCAACACTCATTCTCAACTGCCTCTGCCTCTGTTTCGCCTGCAACTCCAGTCTCTCAACCGCATACTGCAACCTCTCCTTCTTCGCCCTCATCTGTTTCAGCCTCAACATCTCCCTCTCACTCGCTCCATCTACCTCCCCCCCCGCACTCGTCCTCGCCAGCGACGAAGAGCGACTCCTCCGCCCATCATCCCCACTTGAGGATAGCCGCCCTTCGAGTAATTCACAGCGCGCAATGAGCGCTTGTTCCCGCCGCTCGAGCCGGTCGAGATGTGATTCGCAGCGGGAAAGGAGTGAGTTGATTTCAGGGGTTAGTGAGTCGAGGAGCGAGCGTTGGGCGGATTTGAGGGTGGATTCGGGGAGGAGCTCGAAGTGCTGTTGTGGGGTTTAGTAAGGGGCATGTTGACGGTGGGATTTGGTTTAAGGATGGAGGGGCCGAGTAGTTCAAGGACGTACGCGCGTTGTTTGTAAAACTTTGGAGAGGCGTGGGAAGTCGTTAACGCCGGAGTCGAGGATGGAGATGCTGGAGGAGAGGAGCTGGTTGGTGGATTGTAGGGAGGAGACGCAGGAGGAGAGGGCGGACGCCATGGAAACTACAGAGCTAAACACCAACCGCAATGACCTTTTTGTCTCGGTGGTGAGTCAATGTAGTAGTGTCTTTCGTTTGATACTTTATCGTTGGTTGCGGGCTTGCGGCGCCGGCAGCGGCAACAGCGTGTTCTAAAAGCGGCGTCATCCGAGCTCCAGCAAAGCTCCAACGTCAATCCAAATGCTTTACAAACCAAAAGCCGAATCACCTCCTTCCGAACCTTCCAATAGCGACCATAAAAGTTCAAAACGATGTCTTTGTTCGGGAAGAAATTCCCTGCGCCTATCGGTGTGTCTTCGTGACCGGGTCTTCGTGGCAATGGTCGAGACAGCAGTGATCGCTGACGATGGTATAGCAAGGCCAATGGCTCCGTTCTTCGCTGCCGGTACGTCTATGTTGTGCTGGTCACTATTCGGTGCTCGAGATATACGTTCGGGAATCAGTCGCATTTGGAGAAGCCGGCTCTCGAGGATCTAAGCACCATATTGCCAGCTGCGCGCCTCTTCACTCCGCGGCATCTCACATTGTCAATTGGGCCATCAAAGGCACAAGCGCTGACACGGTGTTGCCATGTATAGGTCTCGTTGTCCTCTACGGCGTCAATGCCCTCGCTACGCGACTCATCGACAGTAAGATCGCCCGTTTCCCTTCCCAAAGCTTTCGACCTCCAAACCGCCAATTACTGCTACAAAACTATCGTGTCTACGTGTCCTTTGCTTACCACCATCCTATTTACCAGCCGACGAATTCAGGAACGACCCCCGAAACCCAGCGTCCAAAACCCAGAAACCAGCCGATAAGAGGTAGTTGGGGTATGGGTCCTTCCCAGACGACCATGAAGAGAGAGCAAGGAGGCCAGAGGAAATACTGTACATAGACTTGGGAATGGATGAGCAATCAAGAAGTTATTGCATCGGTCGCTATGTCATATGCTCGCCTCTGAGGTGAAAGTGGGAAAAATAGACTGGGTTTGTCATATCGGCAGCCATAATCGAAATTCACAATTCATCCTATAACCCATCCAGGTTTCTAAACTTTTTTGTCGAAGCTCAGTGCACTAAGCGCGAAGAGGAATACGGCAATCATTATGAAACTAGCCCAACCTAGGGCATCACCGGATTGGAATTCACTACCTTATGGCAGAAACAGCTCACCGGCCCTGCAATAACGCCGCAACTATCTCCTAACTCATTCAGGTTTTCAGACTTCTTTGTCGGATGTCTGTGCGCTAAGCGTGAAGAGGAATACGGTAATTTGCATGATGCTAGCCCAAAGGTAGGGTATTGAGGTTCACTACGAGGAAAAACATCTCTCGCAACCATTCCATAATCTATCTGGGTTTCCTTGTTTCTTTGTCGAACACCTGTGCGCTAAGCGAGAAGAGGAATACGGTAATTTTCATAATACTAGTCTCTCCTAGGGTATGGAAATTCACTGTGAAGAAACCAGCTCACAAAACCAAACCATGACTTATTCAGGTTTCCTTATTTCTTTGTCGAGCACCTGTGCGCTAAACGCAGAAAGGACTCGCGTGGACCAGACCACCGTAATCTGAGTGACCTATTGGGCTTGGTCTGTGCCAATATATGCTCTGCGATTAGTGAGCCCTTTAATCATCAAATAGAGTATTAAGTCCCATTTGATAATCACACAGCAAGCTTCTCGCTTGTATATCCTGTTCTCCAATTCTGCATGAATCAACAATATACTCGGAAGTAGTCTTCAACTCTCATACCTTAGCACAAAGCTACGATGCTCTAGGCCCCTCTTGATAAGTGTAGTCAAGGATTCCTCATCTGGCCTTGTCATCAAAAAGTCGGCCTTAGAATCAACATCCATACATACACAATCTGCCCTCCCAACTGGTCTCTGGGCCTTAGATGTTGGGGGTTGATCACTAATGTTCCATTGTTTTCAATACGGGTCTGCAGGTTACCGAGTCCGGCTCCCTTCCACCACTAACATCGTCCACTTACAAGCTGTGACAAGCTGCTATATCTCGAGTAGCTGGAGAAGTCAATCGGAGACCAATCCCATCTGACCACTAACATCCAGCCAGCCTTCCTTTATCTGCTTGAGGGTCTTCAATCTTCAGCCGGTTAAGAGCTCCTCTTATGCCTGTGGGCCTTATATTGCATCAATATAGTCATACTAAAAGACTGGAGAGGGAAACTCATCAAATATGTTACATTGACCATCAAATGTCAATAGCAGCTTCAGCAAAATATGCGAGGACAATTCGGTCAATCCGATATATAGCCTATGAGTTTCCATGATGATTCTACTGTTCGTTTCATTACTCTCGCATACCGGTGAAGGAGTTCGTGAGACCTGTTTTGCTCGCTGACTTCCCAAGCTACAACTGACGGGTTAAGGCACTCTGATGTTCCACATTGGCGACTGTTAGTCAAATCCCAACGACATGCGAAGCGGGCACAACGCCTACCTTTCTGCATCGATCTCGAAGCTCTTCGCTTACTCGCTCAGGCTCGCCTCTGAGCCCAGGCCGCCCCACGTGAACAGTCCTAATTTCAGCCGCTCAGAACCTCAACTCCCAGCCTTTCCATTCCCTCCCCAAGTAAACACAGCCTCTACCCCTCCTCTCCCATCCCCTTGTCCCCTTCCTCAGCTAACGCCAGCACCTCCCCCTCCTCAATCCTCCTCACCCCCTCCACCCCACTTAACAACCTCGCAACCACGCCCTCAAAAACCCCCACCACCTCCTCCACCCCACCCCCAACCCTCACGCCCAATCGCTCCATACTCGTAACCCTATTCCCCGGCAGCCCACACGCCACAATGCGCTCAAACCATCCCAGATCCGTATCCACATTCAGCGCGATCCCATAGCTGCTAACATGCCGCCTTAACCTCACACCCACACTCGCGATCTTCTTCTCCTTTCCCCCCTCCCCATCCTCCCCAACAAATCCCACACCCGAGCTCGACCCATTGCCGGAAACCCACACCCCGGGATACTCAGCGCTTCGAACCCCCCTTAGTCCATAAAAGGCGAGGGTCTTGATGACAGCCTCCTCTAGCAACCAAACATGGCTCCTAGTATTCAGCCCATGCCGCGGCAGATACGCAACCAGATACGCAACCAGCTGTCCAGGGCCGTGGAAGGTGGTCTGCCCGCCGCGGAGGGAGGGGTGGAAGGCTGCGCGGCCGGAGGGGGTGGAGGCTGTGAGGTGGGTGATTTGAGAGGGGGAGAGGAGGAGGAGGTCGCGCCGGCCGGTGGTGTAGGTTGGGGGGGGAGTGAAGGTTAGGAGATAGG
>JAABUS010007374.1_pt1 | contig 12668 bp, 18 predicted proteins | sample 5560161 | NCBI WGS metagenome assembly JAABUS01 (sample SAMN10711885, study PRJNA513376) | rock metagenome | isolation source: Antarctica rocks | place: Antarctica: Victoria Land, Trio Nunatak nord | collected 2016-01-04 | reverse complement strand
CCGGCTTCCCCTTCTCCCACGCATCTAGAGATTCTTTGATATTTATCCAATATCTCAATCTGACAGCCTCCTCCTTTGCTGCATCGATATCGTCGCTCTTGAACGCCTGATCCAGTATCATCACGCTTCGTGCTATCTTTTTCTCATTCTCTTCCTTCAATGGTTCTAAATCCGTTGCCTCCTCGGCCGCCTCAATATTCCCTCTCATTTCTAGAACTTCCATCAGCAATTCCGGATCCTCCACCTTTGCGGTCTCATCCTCTGCCACGTCAATACCCCGTAATGAGAGTAAATATTGAGCCCTCAACAATGGGTTCTGTAAGGTCTTGTATGCCTCGTTTATCCGAGCCGAAGCTCCTTCCGCGCGGGCCTTGTCCGCGCCTTGGTGCCGATCAGGGTGAGCTTGTGCTTGCAATTGCAGAAATTCCTTCCTTAGCTGGCGAGGGTCTATATCAAACGGCCCTCGAGGGGGAGGACCTTCAGGTATTGTTTGCGGAAATATCTCATAGAATGTCTGTGGTCTAAGGGATTCTTTGCGGGGGTTGGCAGAGGTCGTCTGCCATCGTCGCGCACTGGAAGCAGGTTGGCGTTGAGGGCGTAGAGAAGCTATTGGGTTCTGGAATGGCTTGTGGGAGGCGGAAGAAATATATTGCTGAAAGCTATTACTTGGGATTCGTCTTAACATTGTAAATCTGATGGACCTAAAATTAGCGCAAGATGTCGACGTCGATGTCATAGGGCGGAAAATGACTAAGCGGGCTAGCGTCCGGGATCTTCTTCTGACAAACTAACCTGTCCAAGACCTACAGTAAAATTACAGTTATAGACCTTGAAGCGAAATTGTCCTAACTGACCCAGGACGTATATCCATGAATGTCAGGTTTCCCACATAAGGGAGAAAATCCAGCCAAGGCCGGCCACCCTCGAAAGAGAGAAAGATTGATGGTTCTATATCTACCTTAGGCTGGAGAGATCTGATACTTCTAGTATGCGCTGACCTCTTGTTTTGTCTATCCTCGTATGCGAAAGGGCTGTGGCTCTCAAGTCTTCAGCAATATATCATCTGTGTCTCATATCTTGAGTTTACATATGACTGCGCTTTTCGAATGTTTAATTAGGCTAGTTTGCATTAGCAAGTACACCGTATTTCTTGTTCTGTCAACTGGGGTGCTTAATACCAAGCACCACAACCCGATCCGTTATAACTTAGCGCAACCCACGACATCTCTGTCTAGATCATTCTTGTTTGTCGTTCCACTGCGACCCTCAAACACAACACCTGATTCATAACTCAAAAAAATAAGTACTTGTGTTTCCCTCGTCATCAGGCAAGCCAACAGCAACTCAATCATCCGCATGACACGTTTCACAACCAGTATCTTCACAGCCGGTTTAATAAAACATATACATACCACACTCCGCTCCTCGCAAGCTTCCAAGTCACCACATCGCCAACAACGACTCCCCCAATCTCCTAACATGAGTAACTGACTGACTACCTTACCCAACACGGCCGACCAACCGTTCCCAGAGCCGAGCTTCTCAAATCGAGCCACCTCCTACCGAGTCCAAAGACATCTATGTCCCTACAACTGTAAGACAGACAGACATACAATACATCGATTCGGTTTTCCGACACGGCCCAAGCCCTTTTTTAAAGGTCACCACGCTAACCTGCCGGCACTTAGAACATTTGTCCACATCAACTGCAATAACTTTTAATCAGCTGACCCTGAACCTGGGAACGGCACCTTCTTGGCGTACCCGCCCCTTGCGGGTTTTATATGCCTTATGCGAAAAGGGTTGGTTGAGTGAGGAGGGGATGGGTTTGTGTGGTGGGGGGGTGAGGATGAAGGGGGCGGTAGGTGAATGAGGGGAGGATGGTGCAGGGGGTTGTCAGATTTAGCTGGTAGCGTGGGTTGGGGTGAGCTCGATGAGTGTGGTGGGTGTGGTGGGTGTGACCTGATTCAAGGGGTAAGTTAATTATAATCTTATTGATTTATGTATCTTTTTTTTTCCCCACCAAGCCTTCTCTCATCTATAAGGCACCATCATTCCTCGTTTACAAACACACATCGTTCAATCATAATACTTCCCCCCACCCTCATCCTCATCCTCCTAAAGAGACCATGAAAGCCATCACCGGTATCACAATAGCCACAAACAACGAATCCAGACTCATTTTCACAGATTCCCCCGTGAATACAGGCGGATATACAGTCTCGCCGGGTACAGTTCCATTCGCGATTGCGCCCGTTGTCGCTCCCGTTGCCGTCGAGGACGTTGCTTCTGTCGACGTGCGAAATCCGGCCATGATAGCGCCTCCAATCCCCTGTGTCGTGTGCAAGAACGCTGCATCATCATAAGGGATTGTACTAGTCCCAACGACTAACCCGGCCGTCCCGAGCGACATCCTCGTGCCATCGATAGTGATTGCGGACTCACTCATTGCGAGCATGAAACCGGACACTCGTACGTCGGTGGGATTGATAGTGAAGGTTTCACCATTGATGATGAGAACGCTTGATGGGAGGGATGTGGGGAGGGCGTAGGTGCTGCTGCCAATTATTACTCCTGAGGGGTCTAAAGATATAGGGGTGCCGGAGATTGTAGCCGCTGGAGCACCTTCCGTCAGCGTTGTGCCGCCGATAGCTATTGCAGCCCCATTGGCGGTGAAGGTCTGGCCGCCGAGGACAAAGGTGGACGAGGGGCCTTGGGTGGGCAGAGGAATGGTGGAGCTGCCTAGCACAAGGCCTGAGGGGCCAAGGGATATGACAGTTCCCGACATCGTAATGGCAGAAGCGCCTTGCGATATTGTTTGCCCCGCGATTACGACACCGTTGGCAAAAGGAGTGATGACTTGGCCTGCGATGGTAAAGACGGCGCGTGAGGCAGAGAATGAATTTGATTTGATTTGAATTCATACACCCTTGTGACATCGGTTTGGTCCGACCCATGGGGGACTCTATGCTATGTGTATCGAACGGACAAAACCCTCTGGGGGAGAAAACCGCTCGCCGACTACACAGCGACTTCGCGCCGCCGAAACAATAGAATGAGACAATGTATCATTCATGAACCTATAGCTTCTATTCAGCGCGTGACGCTCGAGTAAACTCTTAATGCGTGCCTGTGCTGTTTCCTTGCAATGCATCGTTCTTGCTCTGCTCTTTATTGACGATATTCTATACAACGATGTTTCGATCTTCGATCGCGAAGACGATTTCTTTGCATTCGTGATGTTCATGATTGTAATGTAGAAAGCTGTGTTCTCTTGCTCGATGATTGTCATTCATCGAGCAAAGAAATATGTGATGAAAGAGAGACGTGAACGATGTGAAGATAGAGTATGATTGTATTGATGATTCTATTCTGCTCTTGTCTTGTGTCACGTAGACGTTGAATAAGTTGCTGATATAGACGTGCGATCGCAGTCGTTTGATGCTTAGCTCTGATCGATAGTAGAGAATGCGATCTGCTCGAAACCACTACAATTCTGATCGTTCTCATGTGCTTTCGATCGTTCACGTAGGTAGATGCACGACTTGTCGTTATAAGTAAAGAAGTTGAGCTCGACGAGTTTCTTCAGTATATCAGCGCAGTCGACGGATCACTACTTCTTCGATCACTTGTAGTCACGAACTCGAGGCTCGTCATCTGAATCAACTATTCTACCTAGTATCTTTTCATCACTTACTGATAACGACACTGTCGATGTGAGTAGAGAAGTTTCAGTATATCAGCGCAGTCGACGGATCCTCAATCCTTCGGCCACTTGTAGTCACAACCTCAGGCTCATCACCTGAATCGACTCTTCTACTAGATATCTTTCCATCTCTTACTGACATCGACTTGTCATTAGTCTTCTTCGTGGGTCAGTTGTGGCTGTTAGGAAGGGTGTTGTCGCATGGATGAAAACTCTGCACGGCAGCTTTCACGACCGCGCAACGTCCTAACTTCGTTCGAACTGCGTCGGATTGAGATCTCTTGGCTCTTCTGACTTCTATCCAGAACATAGAATCAAAAGGTTCGTAGCCGGCACCACGTACAGGTGAATCTCGTTGCCGACCAGGCAGAGAATGGAATAGAATTTGTTTTAGACCCTATCAAAAGGCCTGTAGAGCCCAGAGAGATCGCGGTACCTGAGATCGTGACGGCGGGAGTGCCCTGTGTGATGGTGTGGCCCAATGTCACGATCTCAGATGGGTAGGGGATAATTGGTTGAGATGATGTGGTATGAACAACGTCTAAAGAAGAGGAAGGAAGGAAACTAATTTTAGACCCTATCATAAGGCCTGTAGAGCCTAGGGAGATAGCGGTACCTGAGATAGTGATGGCGGGGGAGCCTTGTGTGATGGTGTGGTTCAATGTCACGACCTCAGAAGGGTAGGGGGTAATCGGTGCGGTTGAAGTGGTATGAATAACGTCCAAGGGAGAGGAAGCAAGGGCGATTGTACTGAATTCGATCACAAGGTTAGAGAAACTCAATGAGACTGCTGTTTCGGCAATGGTCACTGCAGAAGCGCCTGACTTTATTGTAGTCTCAGCAACAAGAAGGGCCCCGTTGTTCGGCAACGAGTGAACGACATCACCAACAGTGACTGTCTCTTCGGCGCCCATAAAGGAAATGGTCGAGGTGCCGACGACCAGTGCGCCTGATTGCAGAAATACCACTTGATCTCCTATTGTGGCGGCAGGGCCAGTGGCTGCCAGTGTGGTACCTGCAACAACAAGCTTAGAGACTGCAGAAGACGGCATAAGGATAGTTTGGCTTGCTATTACTACCTGTGTTGTTAGCATAGCGATGGCTGAAGCCGTTGAGAGGCCGGGGTGCGTCTCACTGTTGCCCGCAATGCTGAATATTCTGATGCTTGTCGAGACTGAAGCACCGCTTGTTTCTGCCGCAAGGGCGATGCTTGAAGAACTTGATGTTTCCATCGAGACAGCAGATTCGCCACCATGGTTTAAGACACTGCTACCCTCGCTGATGACGGCAACGTTATCGTTGTTGCTGCTGATAGTGCTACTGCCGCTGTTAACGACAGTACTATCAATCTTGCTAAGGGGCGTATCGTTAGACACGTTTGAGCTCCCCTTTAAATAAGTGGTTTTACTTAAGAAGAGACTTAGAGCTGACGTGAAAGTTGGAGTTGGAATCGAATTTGAAGTTGAACCTGACAGAGCATGCGAGCTGCTGAGTTTCACTGAAACAGAAGCTGGCGAACTGACAGCATGAATGATGATTATAATCATCATTGTAAGGACAGAAACGGGAATCTTGACATCAGGAGATTCTCGTGATGCGTCAATCATAGTGCACATTTGCAAATCTGGCAACAGGGTTGAAGCTCACGATTGCTTCACCAGCCATGATATAAGGTCGGTTCCGTTCAAAGGCGCAGACTCGCTAAACAGCTCTTTTTCAAGCCGTGACATGTTGAAGCTCATTGATGACATTGAAGAATAGAAGTTCGATGATAGAGTAACTTCGATGGCGATGACATCTAGTGCGACGTCAGAGACGTAGCAAGGATTGTGACAAGTTAAGGCACAATCACAATCACGGTCAGTCAGCACATCAGTCGTCACACTTTGTAGGCCTGAGAGGCATTCTCTATAGGGCACTGTAGTTAAGGACCCGATAGTCGATATCAGAACATAAGACGTTGGTCATCTGTAAGATGTGGCTGAACTAATGCTGCCGTCAGTCCTCCTTGCCAGGAATATACTTCCTTCGTCAATATACTCTGCTGCCTCAGGTAGCACGAATTGAGTGTATATCGATTGCGCCGCTGGTATGCTAGAGACGTCGACAGTGCTAATATCGCCATAGATCGTAGAATACCTTGTGACTGCGGTAGCATTGGATCCGTTGTAAGTAGTCACGAATATCGAAATGGTGTCAAGGGTCAGACTGATGCTTTCAGTGTGTCAAATTATCTGTTGAAGGCCTTCGTTTGAAGCCGCATTCGCATAGATTGCACATGGCGAGCAGTTCTAGTTTCCATATGTCGTTCCAGTCGTTATGGGAGGCGCTGTAACACTGGACGAAGAAGTTCTATTGGGATAGTAAATTGCTGAGTACTGGTCAGTTCCAGCAAAAGATATACGGTATGTACACACGAGAAGTTGACTGTGCGACTACCCCAATTGAAGTGAAAGTAGTTAACAATGCCCACCATGCCATACTCCAAGCCATTTTTGCGTTTGATCACACAAAGTGGTTTGGGGAGAGAAACACGTCGTTGCAAAAAACCTTAGAGTTCGAAGACTTAGGGGAAGGCTGTGAGAGAGTTTGCTGTTGCTAAGACCAATGAATGCTGCTACAAAGCTGATGTAAAGGAAGGTTGATCATAGTATAATTAGTACTACACAGCTGAGCCCTTGAGCTTGGACTAGGCAACAATAGTTGGGATAATCGTACCGCCGAGATTCATCAAAACATCTATTAGAGCCCATAAATTCCGAACCAAATTGAAAAAGCGGTTGAGTTTGACCAATCAGATTTCGTGTGATCAATCCTGCGTATCAGGATTCGAGATCAATGATAACACTGTAAGATTATAGTAAACGGTAAGACCCGGCTTAACGATGTCCAAACTCCCGCCTAACCACATCGTTACCAGAAGGATCTCAGTTTCGTCACAGGCGGCCATACACACAAAGTGATCCCTGTTGGTCTTATAAAGTATATCGTTACAAAAAGAATATCGTTATGTGGATATCGTTATAGAAAGGTGCTACTGTAATGTTGATCGCACGATGCAACTGATGCTCACATGAAGCCCAGCCTCGCTGAAAGCTATAAGTAGTCAATGAAGAGAAGGTAAAAAGTGAAGGAATACCGTGTTGATTCAAATACAAGACTGCAGGTTTATATGAAAACTGTTGGGCATTTGATGTATTGGCTGTTGTTGTTGTTGTTGTTGTTGTTAGGAAGTAGGACGAGGAGGTGAAAGTGAAAACTCTACTCGGGGGCCCAGCCCTACCAGCCCTATGAGGCGTCTCGATAACATACCAATCAACAACAACCTTTAACATACAACCAAAGAAACCCCACTCAAAGATTCTTCTCAAACCCCCTCCCACTGATGAACATCCTGCTTTCGAAGAATAAAAACTTCATCATCGCACCCATCATCCGCTTTCAGATTCAGTAGTTAGTTGTACTTCGGCCATCAAAGTACATTTTTCTTGAGTCAGTCATACGAGGGACACCATGTTCTGAACTGATTCAATAATATGCCTGATCTATGTATGTATTGCGATGATTCTCTTCCCCAGCAATCAGTTTTCCAGATCTTGTTCAATCGCAAAGCTTCCAAAGAAAAAGAAAGAAAAAATCCCTCAATCGCTCCAACTTTTGCTTCGCATTCCCCCGTTTGCTTCTTCTTCCACCTTACCAGGATAATCGCAACAACCGTTGACTACGCGCCCTTTCCGGGTCATGAAGCTTGTTCGTCCTCCCATCCCCCGGCCTCACCTCCACAACCTGCTCTACCACCACCAACTCCACCCCCTTCGTACCGAGCCATACGCTCCAAATCCAAACCCCAGCGATCGTCCCCTGCTCCCTCCCCGCGCCCTTGAGACCCCGTATTTTCTCCGCCTCGGGGCACCCTCGTCTACATCTCCGTGAGCGACTCCCGCTGAAAAGGCAATTGTACCTTGCAGCGGACGATGAATGATACAAAGGGGATGGAAGACGTGGCGACGACGGAGTACAGCTTTGGATGTTTCAGGGATCCGATGGTTCGGCTTGGCGATGGAGACGCAAAGGATGACGAGAGGGAGGAGAGTGCAACCAAGAGAAAAGGACTGTGAACGCGGAGTGTGAGGTTTTGAAAAGTCCAGGCCAGGACCGCTTCTTCGAACGGCGCTATGCCACCAAGAGCGAACGAGCTGTTTGCGAGAAAGGACATGGATTTCCTCCTCATCCTCGAAAAACCAACCACCACCAATAGCGAAAAAGAAAGAAGAAGAAGAGAAAACCAAGATTGCGCAAACTAATTAGGAGTACTGTAAAAAACCCCGCACCCCGGGCTCGAACAAAAATCCAGTTGCGGGAAACGAAGACTTGTTAGAAATGAAAGGAAATGAAATCTTGGCTGCGATGGCAGCTTTCGAAGAAGAAGCCGACGGGCAGGTCGATGAGGGTTTGATCGTCGCTACGCGCTTGTTGGTGTTGAAATAAAAGATTGATTGAAGAAGAAAGATGCAAGCTTTAACGCTGACTACGAATACAAAGAAAGAGTGAGTCTGATGGGCTGCATAGAGAACGCGTCTGATTGATGATTTTTCTCTTGCTTGCTTATTTCGTATCTACAGTAGGTAGGATGCTATCACGCTATTTAAGAAATCCCCCCCCCCGAGGAGTTTATATACAGTACAGTACATACATCGAGGTGATTTCGCGGAATTCATTCGCATTCGGTGAGAAAAGATATATATAGATAATTACCTAGATTAGCCCGCGAACAGAGTATCCTGAGTATTCATCCATCCATCCATCCATCCATTTATTCATCCATCCATCCCTCATCCATCCATCCAAAAACCCCTACAGTCCCATCAATACATTTCCCCTTTGGCCACCTTATCTTCAATCCCATTCCATACCTACCTAGTCTCGACGTCCCGTGTCCGGAAATACTGTAGTCACCATAGAAATTGTGTTTTGAAAGGCTGATGCTAGAACACCAGGCCGGGTTAGGCATGCAGCAGCATATATTTGTCTGTGTGTGTCTCTGTGTGTGTGGGGTGGGGGGGGGGGGTTTGAGAGTAGTACGTTGGTGAGGAAGGAAGGATAGTAGGGTTAGTGGAGGCATCGAAACCATTAATTCGGCACACTGTTTCATACCACGTTGGGCTCTTCGATTCGAAAGCATGAATCCCGCTTGTCTGTAGCGGCGTCTGGCGGGGCTTTCGAGAGACTCCGTGCACATGGATGTTTACTTTGGAGAAGTGGAATTGTGCGGTCGCTACAGGCTTACTCACATACTAGAACATGTCGGGTGGCAGGATTGTGTTCTTAAAGTCTTTGGCTTCATAAGTCTTATACAAGCACATTCAGCTAGTCTTCACATACGTCCAGCCCATACTCTCATAATCTCTTCAAGGACCATCCGATTCTAAACCATTTCTCCGATACGCCCAATCGCGCTGAAATGCTCATCAAGGCTCCCTCCATCGCTTTTCTCATGCAGAGCAAATCAGTGCATCATATTCTTTCCAATCTCCGACTGCCAGCCCTTTGCTCGTTCGAAACCGTTCGAGTAGGATTGGTAGTCGAGCATAGCCTGGTAGACACCTTCTTGGGTGGTCTGGACAAAGGGGCCGTATTGGACGACTTTCTGGTCTAGGGGCTGGCCCGCGACGAGGACTGTAGAGAGATTTCAGTAAAATGCCTCGGCGCGACTTGGGGTTGGTATAGTGATAGAGGACTTACAGAATCTCCCGTCTTCCTTGGCACTCTCCGGCACCTCGGCCGAAACCGAATCGCCTGTCTGCTCAAAGACTACGTTGTGGTATTGACCAACAGCTGTCCGATCCTTTCCTACGCCGAATATCGTTGATCCACTGAGCGTATATGCAAAAGCGTTCCAGCCAGTGGGCAGGGGCTGTGTGACTTTCCCGCCGGGCTTCAGAATCATATCGAAGATCCATACGGGCGTATAAACCAACTCCTGCACGCTGTCCGTACCATGCGACTGCCCCGAAATTATCTTGATGGTAACCTTACCGTCGTCGACGTTGATTGTTGGTATCTCCTTGGCTCTTAAATCGCGGTATCGTGGCTCGCACGACTTTAACTTCTCGGGCAGATCAACCCACAGCTGCATGCCAACATTGGCGCTCCCGTCCTTGTTCTGCCGTGGCATCTCGGCGTGCATTATCCCCCGTCCTGCTGTCATGAATTGTAAATCTCCCGCCTCAATCGTGCCTGCATTGCCTGCAAAGTCCTCGTGGTCAACTGCGCCTGTGAGAAGATAGGTGATCGTTTCCTGGCCACGGTGGGGGTGATCAGGGAAGCCAGCGCCAGGAGAGACGTTAAAGTGATCGAGCATGAGGAACGGGGAGAAGTTGCGGAGTTTGGCTGTGCCAATTGAGCGGCGGACGCGGGCTCCGGCACCTTCGGCTTGTTCGACTGCCAGGAACGCCTGGCGAATCGCACGAGGGATGGACATGTTTGCAGACTTCGATGGAGCGAAGAAGGAGGGCGATGTGAATGGGAGTTTGAGGATTGAGTCGGCGGTTGAAAGGCTGCTTTTATTGTAGGGTAACAAGAGGAAAGCTGTCAGTGATGTATGTTGAATGAGATAGGTGACCTGAAGGGAGAGGAAGGAGTGATTGTAGAGGAGAAAAGCTACAATGCTGAAAATGAGAGACGAGAGAAACAGCTTCATGAACTCGGTGATCCTTTATAGAGGAATCTGCTTCGATAATCTCGAAGCTTCTGTTAGGAGACCGAATTGGGGAGGTTTGGGTTTTTCCAAGGTAGAATATCACCAATTGCCTCGGCCTTCAGGAAAGGGTCAGTCAAGGATGACAGCGACTTTGTCATATCTCTCAAACCACCTGCAAGAACTGATTCGGGTTCGAATTCGGTTACACTGGGAAATGTTGTGCTTAGCAAGCGAATTGTAAGCAGCAGGGCTGGCATCAGGTGACTCGGCAATGTTCTCGGCAGAGGGAGATCATGACTAATACTGCACTTATCCGGCTTTTGAGATTTGAATTGGTTAAGGTAATTGGGGTGATGGGTTGCATCAGCATGATAGCAAGCAAGTCTGCTTGTCTTCTTAAAGCGTTGGATATCTGGAGTGAGCTTATAGATGTTCGTGTTTCGTTGCGATGACTTCTACTCTGTTGCATTAACTGGACAGTAGAACTAGCTAAAGTATCAACGGACCAACAAGTACAAGTGTAAGGGGCGGCTTGAGAAGCAGGGTACACCACCTAACAGACGACTAGAAGACCAAGGTTTCGCCATATCGAATACCAAAATCAACAACAACAGAGGGGGAAAGATACGACCAAGAGCAAGCTGCTATTGTGCTAGGCGATCGCAATGGACAGGCATCGTTCAATTACCACCAACTTTTGTGATGGCGAGTAAGTGAATAGGTCTCTGTGAGAAATCATGCGATTCCCAAGAGTTTGACATTCATAGTTGGGGCTTGTGTGTTGCGGCGGTGCCGAGCTCGAGCCCCAAGCATACCTATTATACTCTATGTTGTATTTCCGACACGGGCCGTCAAATGAGCTTTACCAGTTTGGGTCGATGGCGTGATTGTTACATCCGAAATCAGTACATTGAGACACGACTCTCGACGTGATCGAGGTCTGCCGCCAACATCCCATAAGTCGAGAGAAGCTCGTATGACAAAATTGTTACTTGCTTGCATGGGGCTTCTAACCATTGTTGATCATGATCGTTTGTTGATAACATGACCACTCACACTCTGAGGTCTTCTGTCGCGTCAAAGATGGAGTTTTTAAAAACGATATTCACTAAGAATAGACGGAGTTGAAGATGTAGAGAGAGATATTGGGGCGGAACTGGAAAATAGCCGACCGGCAGTAAGCGAAGAGTACCTTATTGTATACAGTAACAGTATACGGAGTATTCTACGACTCACGCTAAGGCGGATAGTTCCCTAGGGCTAAGGTTACGGACTGTGTACCACACTATACATACCTTACTGATACAGTACCTTACCTTAGATGCTTAAGCTAGACAAGCTTTCGAAGGAAGAATTGGCTTGTGATTGGTCAATCAGTTCAGCCTCAAGGCAGACTCCAAGAGTACTTACTGTACCTACTGTACCACGTAAGCCGTATACAGTACACCCTCACTTGCCACCTGTCTCTCCGTTTCAGCCTCGCTTCGTGATTCAGATTTGAAAGATGCTGCTTGGAAGAGTATTCCACCCTTCACAATCTATACGTGCGGTAATGAGGTTGGTTCCGTTCGCCTGATGAACATTGAGATTTAACGCTTGTGGGCGAAGGGATCCGTGTATGGAGTGGGGAGGTCGAGATTGCTTGTCTGTCCTTCCTAATTCAACCATGTGCCGTGTCTTTCACCCGTCTCGAGTCTCGAGTCTCGACAGCCATGCCGACTACAAGCCATGGTGCTGATATGTAGTGCCGTGGAAAGCAGCTCTAGATACCTCAATAGCTTCAGGTACATCGGTTTGCCGTTTCGAGAAGTGTTCTCCTTACGCGCTCCTTTCACATTGATCATCATCCACCACTAATCCACCGTTTGTATCTATTTTCGAAATGAAATGAAGAGTGTGTTAGTAGCTTTCCAAGTCTGACATGCGTTACTTCCATGTTGCTACCATCTTTTCTCGTACCTTTTCACTCCTTTAAGCACGATAAACCGCGGCCGTCACCGGAGTCATGGCTCTCATCATTGCCACCACTGTCTTTTCTGCACTGTTTTTCCTTTGCCGATTCTTCATTCACGCCGAAGCCTACGTTGTTGACAAATCATGCAAACCTTACCTGACAGACAACGTGGACAAAACCAGTATGATAAATGCCGCCATGGCCGAAGCCAATGAGATGATGACCCATGCGGCTTGGATGCTTGATTATAATCTCACAAGAGTAGCCGATAATTCACGGGATGCCCTCTTTCCAGGTGCTCGTACACA
>JAABUS010007371.1_pt1 | contig 12669 bp, 19 predicted proteins | sample 5560161 | NCBI WGS metagenome assembly JAABUS01 (sample SAMN10711885, study PRJNA513376) | rock metagenome | isolation source: Antarctica rocks | place: Antarctica: Victoria Land, Trio Nunatak nord | collected 2016-01-04 | reverse complement strand
GGTAGCACCATGCTGTCGAACGGTCCAGCAGCTGGACCCGGGTCCCCAGCGACACCGCGGTCAGTAGGCGAGTCGGATTGGTGCAGTCATGAGCCGGGTGGAGCTCTATGCGGCGATACGACGTGACGCGCGCACCGGCCTGTCGAACCGTGCGCTGCAGCGAAAGTACAAGGTCGGCTACCGCACCGTTGCCGCAGCGTTGGATTCGGCCTGGCCCAAGCAACGCAAGCCACCACCGAAGCGCGGCTCCAGACTGGACGCGTACTACGATGTCATTGACACCTGGCTCCGAGACGACCTCCACGCGCCGCGCAAGCAGCGGCACACCGCGAAACGGATTTCGACCGGCTTCTGGACGAGGACGCTAGCACCAGGGTTTCCGGCGGCGCGTCGTGCCGGTGGGGATCGTCAACCGGCGACGGCCCAGATGACGATCGGCTCGAGCATAGTAACCTGACGTGCAATGAGCACGTCGTGCTTGAGGTTCGAGTTGTTCGTCGATGACGTCGAGGTCTCGATCCGGTTCTATGAGGCGGTCCTCGGCCTGAATCCTCCGCCTACCTATGACCCGGACGGCTACGTACCGGTCGGCGACGGTGCGGTGACCATCGGTCTCCAGCGACACACTGCGCTCCCGCCTGGACACCACTTCCGTCCCGAGGACTTCAAGGGGCCCCGAGGTGTCGGTGTGGAGATCGTGGTCGAGGTCAACGACGTGCATGCGGCCTTCACGAGGGCGGCCGACGCCGTTGTCAGCTACGGCGGGCGACTCGAGCAGCTCGACGATCGACCTTGGGGCCGGACTGACTTCCGAGTGATCGACCCTGACGGGTACTACGTGCGGGTCACGTCGTAGCCACCAAACTGACCGCCGTCGCTACAGGCATCGATCCTTGCCGGGCCCGTGCCCCCACGTTTTTTGCGCTCTCCGTGTCACACGAGGATCGACTGCTGGGACAGTGCGCAGGTCAGCGGTGGCCGAGCACGTTGACGACGTTGCCGTCGGGGTCGCGGACGAAGAAGCGGCGCCCTCCCCACGGCTCGTCAGTGAGGGGGTGCGCGATCTCGGCGCCCTCACGGACGGCGGCGGCGTACGCGGCGTCAACGTCATCGACCTAAATCGAGAAGTCCGGAACGACGGGCGCGGTCTCGTCGTGGGTCAGCAGGCTGATCTGCGCACCCGGCCGGCCTGGGTCCGCCAAGGTGACGATCCGGCCGTGGTCCATCACCGGCTCAAGGCCGAGGACTCGCCGTATAAGCCCTTGGCGTCATCCAAGGACCGGCTGAGCAAGTCCGGGACTACTCGCTGCACGCTCACGTGGAACAGCCAACTAGAGCGACGCCCACTTGACGTCGCCTGTTCCGCCTGGACGTGTACCGATCGACGATCGGCTACTGCGACTGCGGGTCGGCCGCGGGGATGGTGGCCAGCACTGCGGCGATGGCGCCAGTGACGGCATGGACAGTCGTCTCGTCGGCGATCAGCCCGTCGGCGTCGACGGCGTTGCGGTCGATGGGTACATGCGTGCAGGCCTCAGGCAGCACGCGGGCTTGGACGTAACCGAGCACCGTGGCCAGTTCGGCGTGGGCTCCTTCACCGCGGCGGGCGTCGGCAGCGACCCTGATCCAGGCGACGGGCTTGTCGCTGAACACGGTGCTGCCCACGGTCCAGTCCAGGGCGTTCTTGAAGGCTCCCGGAAGGGCGCCGGCGTACTCCGGCGTGCACAGCACAACCGCGTTCGCTCCGGCCAGCAGGTCGCGCAGCGCGGCGACGGGTGCGGGCAGCGGGTCGCGGTCGAGATCGGGGTCGAAGTGGGGTAGTCCGGTCAGGGCGGTCCAGGCGGTCACGATGGCTCCCGCCGGGGGGTGGGCGGCGGCCGTGCGCGCGAAGGCGGTGTTGGTCGAGGCGGCACGGGTGCTCCCGGACATGACCACCACGCTGCGCTCCGTCACCCGTCATACCTACCCCACACGGGAGCGCAGCGCGACACTGCCCAGCGCGTAGCGGTCGCTCGTCGTTCCACTGGAGTCGTCTACCGGGCCAGGCTAGGAATGCGTGTCGAGAAGGACGCGCCCGACTGCAGTGCGACCCTCGACGAGGGTGTGACCGTCTGGCGCTTGGTGAAGGGGAAGTCGGGCTGCGACGACGACGCGCAGGTGTCCCTCGGTCGCGGCTCGCAGGACTTGGTCGACCGCGGGCTTGAGGCCGTGAGGTCTGGTGCGCCGCTGGTGGCCGGTGCTGTAGCCGAGTACGGACCGGTTCTGTCGGTGCAGTTCGGTGGACAGCAGGGTTGCTGCCGGCCCAGCGGTGTGACCGCAGATGACCAGCCGTCCGAAGGGGGCGAGGATGGTCATGCTCTGCTCGGTGACGAAACCGCCCAGGGTGTCGACGATCATGTCCACCCCGCGGCCTGCGGTCATCTCCCGCACCTGCGTCGGCACGTCCTCCCGGGTGTGGTCGATGACGTGCGTGGCTCCGAGAGCCGTTGCTGCACGTGCCTTGACCTCACCCCCCACGCTGGCGATGACGGCTCAGGCCCCGCGGGCGACCGCCATCTGAACGGCTGCCGCTCCGATCCCGCCGGTGGCTGCATGCACCAGGACGACGTCCCCGGCCTCGACTTGGCCGCGCTCCAGCACGTTGTGCGCGGTGACCAGCACGGTGAGGGATGCGGCCGCCTCGACAGGCACGCCCTCCTCCAGCGGATAGGTCAGGGTCGCATTGGCCAGGACCTCTTCGGCGTAGGACCCGCCATCGGTCCACGCGCACACCCGTTGGCCCACTGTGAGACCCGTCACTCCTTCACCGAGGACGTCGATCGTCCCGACGCAGTCGAGACCAGGGATGAAGGGAGGGGGTTCCGCGGCTGCGTAGCCTCCCCGACGTGCGTGCACGTCGGCGAAGTTCACGCTGGTCACCGCGGTGACGATCCGGACCTGTCCAGGCCCAGGACTCGGCTCAGGAACCTGATGCACGCGCAGGACCTCGGGGCCCCCGTGTTCGGCCACCACGACGGCCCGAGTTGTCGTGGTCACAGCGCGGCCGGAGCCACGACCGCGTCCCGGCGGCCGGAGCGATGCAAGGAGTCGGCGACGAAGCCGCTTGCCTTGAGCTCCTCGACTACTGAGCGCAGGAAAGCGACGGTCTGCGGTGCACGGTCCCGGGTGGTGCCGACCGCTTGGGCGATCTCCATGAACTGCGGCTCCAGGACGCGGAGGTCGCCGCAGGCTGCGACGAAGTCCTCGACTGGCGCGCGAATGCCGGCCGCCACCTCGAGCTGCTCTGCTGCGAAGATCTCCGTGCCCTCACTGCCCCGGATGACGGTCGCCTGCTCGAGCGTGCGACTCAGGTACAGGTCGTAGGCCGAGCCCGCCTTCACCCCGACGCGGACACCTGCACGGTCGACGTCAGCGACGGTGTGCAGTCGCGAGTCGACCCGTACGGCGTAGACGCCTTCGATAAGCGCATAGGGCGCGGTGAAGGCCACGGAGCCCTCCCTGGCTGGGTCGACTGCGAGGAAGCAGAGATCGGCCTTGCCATGGACCATCGCGTCGAAGGAGTCCCGGGCGGCGGAGAAGCAGGTCAGTTGCAGCGGTACCCCGAGCCGGCCGGCGAACTCTTGCGCGAGGTCGACGGTCACCCCGGAAGGCTCGTCCGGTGTGCCTTGAGCGAGCACGGGATTGCCCAGGTTGATCGAGGCCCGCAGGACGCCGGTGGGCGCGAGGTCAATAGTCAGGTTCATCCTCGTCAGGATGCCAGCACCCGCGCCGGCCGCTGGCATCACCTACCGGTTCTCGCAGCGCGGCCCGCCGGCAGGGTGTTGCGAGAACCGCGCGAACCCAAGGAACCCTCTGCGGAAGCCAAGGGGGTCGGCGGGCGTGGATCTCTACGCGCGTCCCGCAAGACCCGTTCGGTGAAGATCCCGGTGAAGGGATGTCAACCGGAGCAGCGGCAGTCCAGGCTGAGGAGGCATTGCCACCGCCACAGCCAACTGTCAGCAGTGCGCGCACTCTCCGTCTCGCATGTTTGCCGGTGCCAAACAGGGGAGAAGGGAGTGTGCAACAGACCGGGTTGTCGGCCTTATCATCCGCGCGGATCGCGGCAGATGCGGTTCGATCTTGACAAAGTACCTCGACGTCGTTTCAGGCCCAGGTCCACTCATCGTCGGGATTGAGAACTGACCCCCAGACGGCGGACGGATTCGAGCTGGCGTCGCAACACTGATGTTCGCAGCGAGGCTAGTGCAGTGTTCATGATCTGGTCCGGGGTCGCCCAGTCAAGGGTCTTGCGGGGGCGCAGACGCCGCTTGCGGCCTCGTCTTCCCAACTCCATGCCCTCCCTCTAGCAGGGAGGGTTGCGACGTGACCTGGATCTCGCCTTAGAACTCCCCCGTCGTTAGGGGGTCAGTTTTCAGGCGTCGCCGACACTGAGGACTCAGCGCACGTCGCCCAGACGGATCTGACCGGTGTGATGGTCGCGGACGCGGTCGTCGTCATTGCGTCAAGTCCTCAGCCTGAACGAGGACTCTTCGTGGAGCTGGGCGCGGCGCTCGCGGGCCGAGATGGGCCTGTTTCGCCACGTGGTAGCAGTGGGCACGATCGTTCACGAGAGCGTCTTCTACTTTCACCCTCGCGTGCGCCGCGTCGAAACCGTGCAGGAGTGGCTCGCCGAGGTGGAATCTCGCGCCGCTGGCTGAAGCGCTGACATCGGCATGAGCGCGACCAGTGGCAGAAAGCGGTAATCGCCTCGCGCTGATGGTCGGACGCTCGCAAGACCGCCGGCCAGCAAAGCAGTGTGTCCAGCGTTTGATTCGATGCGCTGGCATGCTGGCCGACATGATCGACGAGTTCGCCAAGGAATACCTCCACGACGACCTGCGCTGGGCGCGCACGTGCTTGCTGGCCAAACTCGACGGGCTCTCGGAGTACGACGTCCGACGCCCATTGACTCGAACGGGCACCAACCTGCTCGGCCTGGTCAAGCACCTGACCTTGGGCGAGGCCCGCTACTTCGGGGCGATCTTCGACCGTCCCTACCCTGACCCGATCCCGACCTTCGATGACCCGGGCTTCGACAACCGAGATCACATGTGGGTCACCGAACGCGAGTCCCGCACGGACATCATCACCGCATACCAGCGGGCGTGCGTGCACGCAGACGCGACCATCGAGGCGTTGCCGATCGACGCACCGGGGTACGTGCCGTGGTGGCCCCGGCCGAACGGTCAAGCTGTTCAATGTCATGGTCCAGCTCGTGACCCGAGACGAACAGGCACCTCGGGCACGCTGACATCCTCCGCGAGCAACTCGACGGTGCACTCGCTCCGGACCCCACCCCGCCCTCCCCCCAGGACGATGCCGACTGGGCCACTCACCGAGCGAAGCTTGAGACGGCCGCCCAGGCCGCGCGCGACCACCGCTGACCGCGCACAAACATCGGCAGTTCAGGGCTTCACTATCGGCGACAGGTCATGACGCTGTGCCTAGAATGCTGGGCGTGAGTGCCAGGTTCCGTGCGCGCGGACGTGCGGTCAGCGAAGTTGTCGCCCGCGCCGCACATTGGGCGAACGGCCGGCCGGACGTGCCTGCCGTTGTGGTCGTCGGGTCGTATGCCTACGGGCGCCCGCGCATGGGGAGCGACGTTGATCTCGTCATTCTGTCCAAACGATTAACAGAGCACCTGGCAGACCTTTCCTTTGTCCAGAGCATCGTGCCCGGAGGACGCGTCATCCGATGCGAGCAGTTCGGGCCCATGCACGAGCGGCGGGTCCGCCTTAGGAGCGGTCTGCTGATTGAGTTCGGACTCACCTCGCCCGATTGGGCTGCGCTGCCGCTCGACGCGGGTACGGCCAAGGTCCTTTCCGACGGATGCAAGATCGTCGTCGATGACGGAACCATGGCCGCGGCGCTCGAGTCGATCAGTCGCCCCCTCGTCGACTGGCAGCCCGCTACATAAGGCCCGCTCTTGGCCTCCTGGGCGACTCGCACATCGGCATGTCAGTGAAACCGCACCGTCGGGCACTGGGACCACAGGCGGCGCGGGAAGTGCGCGGGCTTGGGGTGAGAAGTGGCTCCATGCTCGCTCAGTTCGTTTTGACCGGGTGGTCTCGCGGCGTCGGGAGATTCAGGGGTAGACACGGGGCTGCTCACGCGGCTCGCTTCCCGAGTCCGGTGACGCTACGGCGAGGCTGCCGGGTGCCGGTTCTCCGTTTTCTGCGGCCCCTCTCGGACTTGCACTCTCTCTCTCTCTCTCTCTCTTGCATGCTGGCGGGCGAGAATATTTCCCGTCTGAGTGCATTCTGTTCCTGGCATGAGCGCGCGCCCACCCGAGACCGCTCGTCAGCGACGACTCGACTCCCGCAAGCGGATCCTCTTACGGCGAGCGTCATCCTGGTCGCCCGTCCGGCGAGGCAAAGAATCGACCACCCGAAGCCGCCGGGTTGCAAAGTCCACGATCAGGCAGGTGTGTCCGCCGACATCAACGAGCCCGCGCGGTGCTGCCAAGCGGGAGCGGCCGGGTGACGCTCGAGCGCGTCGGCGTAGCCGAGGCGCTCCCTCACCCGGTTCAGGCACCGGCCTCGAGCGCGGCGAGGTCGCGCACCGCATAACGGTGATGCTCGGCCTCTTCCTTCAGCACCACCTTGAGGCAGCGGCGCACGACGTACTCCTGGTCGGGATACGGGTCCGCCGGCTTTCGACCGCACACCCGATCGAGCTCGGCCTCGGTGAGCCCGTCGATGACGCGCCGCATCGTGGCCACGTGGGCGAGCCGCGGGGCGAGCACCTCGTCGAGCGTGGGGGTGGCTTCGAGGGTGAGCCCGAGCTTCGCCGTCGCGTCGAGCGGCATGCCGCCGGCAGGGAAGCCCAACGGGTGGTACGGCGCTTCCTCCTCCAGCACGGCATTGCCGAGCCAAGCATCGCCGGCGAACAGCAGGTGCCGTTGAGTCTCGACCAGCGACCACTCGCCGTTGACCTGCTCGTGCAGCTTGGCCTCGGGCAACAGCCTGGCGCGGTCGAGCGTCGCCTCCCATAGCGTGTCGATGGCATCCCAAGCAGCCCGGTAGTCGTCGGGGTCCGCGGCGTCACGCGCCAGCACCCGCGTGGGATGCCGCCGGTCGAGCTCGGCCTCGACGTAGGCGGTCACGTCGACGTCGTTGACGACGAGACGCTCGAAGTCGCCACCGAGGTATGAGTTCTCCTCCTACTCGGCCCCCGCCCATGGGACCGGAGAGCAACTGGGAAACCAAAAATATTGTTTCGATAATCATCTAAGAATAACTTGGTTGAGTATGGAAATATTCCTTCGAGATCCCCCGTGACCGTCGCGTTCACCCGAGCGATCCTGTCAGCTGCGGGTGGTGGGGGTGGCGATGTTGAGCAGTTGCGACAGGGCCGCGACCTTCTCGGGTAGGACCCGGTACCAGATCCAGGTGCCGCGCCGGTCGCCGTCGATGAGCCCTGCCTCGCGCAGCACCTTGAGGTGGTGGGAGACCGTGGGCCCGGACAGGTCGAACGACTCCGTCATGTCGCAGACGCAAGCCTCCCCACACTCGGCGGAGGCGATCATCGAGATCAGTCGCAGCCGGACCGGGTCGCCGAGGGCCTTGAACGCGGGTGCGAGCTCCGCGGCGGCCTCGGGTGAGATGGCGGCGGTGGTCAGCGGCGAGCAGCAGGCTTCGGCCGCGACGGGGGTGAGGGTGAGGACCGCTCCTTGCTTCGACATAACTCTAGGTTGACAGATATCGAATCAGGTTGCAAACTTCCCTCATCACACTGATTCGATAACCATCGAGTCAGCATTAGGGTTGAAGGAGTTCGCGATGAGCACCCAGAACGTGCAGATCCCCACCGGTGGGTTCGCCGGAGACCCGGCCGAGGCCTTGACCCCGCCGCCCTCGTCCGGCGGCTGTTGCGGTTCTGCCCCGTCCGGCACGGTCGTCGAGGCGGCCACGGCCACATCCACCTGCTGCGGGACCGCCGAGCAGGCCGCCGAAGCGGGCTCCTGCTGCGGGTCGCAGGCCAAGGTCGAGGTGGTCGCGGCCGGAGCCGGGTGCTGCGGATGACCGACGCCGCGCTGGGATCCACCGCAACGGTGAGCCCCGGTCTCCTTCCGGGCACCGTGTCGGCCATGCGGTTGAGCGCCACGGTGCGCCGACTCGCGGGCGATGAGTTCACCGGTCGCCGGGTCGGCACCGTCGGCGGCCGGGCCGCCGGCGCGTTCCTCGCCGAGGAGTTACGCAACGTGGGCGCGCAGGTCACGGTGGAGGAGTTCCGGGTCGGCTACCTGCGCGACGTCTACGCCACGCCGACATTCGTGTGGACCGACGAGGCCGGGCAGGTGCGTGTGCTGGAGCATCGGCGGGACTTCGCCGAACACCTCACCTCAGCCGACCTACCCGCACCCCGCGACGGTGCCCTCGTCACCGCAGGGGCCGCAGACTGGGCGGTCCGCTGGGTCCTCGCCGACGGCCTGGACCCCCCGACTACGGCGCGTGCCGTCGAACAGGGCGCGGCCGGGCTGCTGGTCCCGCGCGGCACCGACGCGGCCGGGTGGATGCCGAAGATGCTCGCCGGCAGGCCGGCCGTGGCGGTGCCGGTGGTGTCGCTGCGCACCGACCTGCATCAGACCATGACCGCTAGCCTCGGCCAGGTAACCGCCAGCGTTCCCCTTGCCGTACTCGCCGCCACCGGGACCAATATCCACGGCCAGCTCACCCGGGCCGCACCGGGTGGGGTGTCGGTGGTGTTGACCGCCCACTACGACGGGGTGGGCGATGACCCGGGGCGGCGTCTGCCGGCCGCCGCCGACAACGCCTCCGGCTGCGCGGTGATCCTGGAAGCCGCCCGCTTCCTCGTCCCGGACCTCCCCGTGGGGGTGGGATTGGCGGTGGCGTTCCTGGACGCCGAGGAGACCGGCGCGCAAGGCTCGGCCCATCATGCACCCACCCTGGCGGCGGGCACGTTCGTGATCAACGTCGACGGCGCGGCCGAACTCGCCGACGCCGCGGCCGTCGAGGCTGGCGGCCCGGCAAACGCCCTCCTCGCAGCGCTCGACCACGCCGGCCGCGAGGTCGGGGTGCCGCTGCGGGCGGCGGCGATGCCCTCGGACAACCGCCGCTACGCCGCCGCTGGCCTGCCATCGGTCGGGATCGGCATGGGCATGCCCGGCTATCAGACCCCCGCCGAAACCGTCGACCGCGTCCAACCGGAGACCCTGACCGCAGCCACCGACCTCGTCACCACTACCGTGCGGCGCCTGTTCGCGCCCCGCTAATCCTGGGGTGCTGGGCGGGACCTCGACACCACCGAGGCTCCGCCCAGCAGGAGGCGGTCAGAGACTCCGATCGCTCATGAGCTCTAGTCAATCGGCGATTGACGATGGACGGGGTAAAGGTGGAGTTGATGGCGAGGGACGCCGCTCGAGGTGTACGCCTCCTGGTTCAGGGCGTTATCCGATGCCAGTCGGGTGCAGATCCTGGAATTGTTGGCCCGGCATGGCAAGCAGATGAGTGCGGGTGAGATCGTCGCGGCGGTGGGTTCGGCCCAGTCGACGGTGTCGCAGCATCTGAAGATCCTCGCCGAGGTGCGGTTCGTGTTGATCACCCCGGACCGCAACTCCCGCCGGTACGCGATCAACACGGCCTGCCTGACCCGCTTCCGACGGCCGTCGACATCATCATGGGCAAACCCGCCCCCATCCCGGGAGGCGAGTGCGTGTGACGATCCTCGTGCGACCGATCAGCCTGGCCGACGCCGGAGCGGTCCTGGCGATCTACCAAGCCGGCATCGACACCGGCAACGCCACCTTCGAAACCGCGGCGCCGACCTGGACCAGATTCGACGCCGGCCACCTTCCGGGCCACCGCCATGTCGCGGTCGACGGAGCCGGGGCCGACACCGGCTGGATCGCGGCCACGGCAGGGGAGTCGGCGCGGCGATGGTGGCCGCGCTGATCGCACCGACCGAGGTTGCCGGAATCTGGACGATCTAGTCCGGCATCTTTCCCCGAGACGCCTCTAGCCTCGCCCTGCACGTCCGCGTCGGGTTCCGGACGATCGGCGTCCGCGAGCGCATCGGACAACACCACGGCCGGTGGCGCGACGTGGTCTTGCTGGAATGCCGCAGCCCGGTCATCGGCTGATCGCGGGGGAGTGACGACCGCCACATGGCCGCTTAATTTGACAGATTTCGAATTAGATGAAAGTCTAAACAACGAAGTTAGACAACTATCGAAACAAGGAGTACGTCATGTTCGCACTGCTGCACCGCCTGAACGAAGCCCACCGCACCGCCCGGGTCGCCGGGGTCCGGTTCTGCGAGACCTGTGGGGTCAGCACCGCCGCCCAGTGCGCCGACGCCGCCTACGCCCGGGCACATGTCAAGGCACTCACTGCCGGCATCCGGCTCTAGATCCCCACCACTACCGCGACCCGCCAGCAACTAACGAAAAGGTGTTCCAGATGAGCACGCAGAACTTGCCCGTCGTGGTGATCGGAGCCGGCCCCGTGGGCCTGGCCGCCGCCGCGCACCTCGCCGAGCGCGGCATCGCCTTCCAGGTCCTCGAGGCCGGAGACACGGACGGGGCCGCGATCGGCGAGTGGGGCCACGTGAAGCTGTTCTCCCCGTGGCGGTACAACATCGACCCCGCCGCCCGAAGGCTCCTGGAAGCCGACGGCTGGAGTGCCCCCAGCCTCGCCGGCTTGCCCACGGGCGGTGAGCTCGTCGAGGAATACCTCGCGCCGCTGGCCAAGCTTGAAGCCCTCGCCCCGCATATCCGATACGACGCCCGCGTCGTCGGGATCTCCCGCGTCGGCATCGACCGCGTCCGCAGCCGGGGCCGGGAGAAGGCCCCGTTCCTGATCCGGCTCGCCGACGGCACCGAGCTGACCGCGAAGGCGATCATCGACGCCTCCGGGACCTGGCGCACCCCGAACGTCCTGGGTGCCACCGGGCTGCCCGCCCACGGCGAGCACGAGGTCTCCCATCTCATCGACCACGCCCTCCCGGACATCGACGGAGCCGCGCGCGAGACGTACGACGGCCGCCACACCCTGGTCGTCGGCGCTGGTCACTCTGCCGCCAACACGCTTCTCGCGCTGGCCGCCCTCGCCGACGAGGTGCCCGATACCCAGATCACGTGGGCGGTCCGCGCCCGCTCGGCCGCCCGTTCCTACGGCGGCGGAGACGACGACGCTCTACCGGCCCGCGGCGCCCTCGGTGCCCGCCTGCGCAAGCTCGTCACCTCCGGCACCGTGCAGCTGCTGACCGGGTTCGCCACCCACACCGTCCGCACCACCGGAGACGGCGTCGAGGTCATCAGCGCCGACGGGCAGACCGTGACCGTCGATCGGATCGTCGCGGCCACCGGCTTCCGACCCGACTACTCCATCGCATCGGAGCTGCGCCTGGACCTGGACCCGATCCTCGGGGCCACCCGCGACCTCGCCCCGCTCATCGACCCGAACGAGCACTCCTGCGGCACCGTCCCGCCGCACGGCGTGGACGAGTTGTCCCACCCCGAGCCGGGCTACTACCCGGTCGGCATGAAGTCCTACGGCCGGGCCCCGACGTTCCTGATGGCCACCGGCTACGAGCAGGTCCGCTCCGTCGTCGCCGCCCTCGCCGGCGACTGGGACGCCGCCCGCAACGTCGAACTGGGACTCCCCGAAACCGGGGTGTGTTCCACCAACCTCGTCTACGACGAGACCGGCACCGAAACGCAGGGCGGCAGTTGCGGCACCGGAGGCGGGTGCGGTGACCCCGCCCCCGAACTCGTCGGCGCAGGGATCAAGCGCGGCCTGGCCACCGGCACCAGCGGCGGACTCCTCGCCGACGCCCTGCCCCTCGTACAGAACGCCGAGTCCGGCTGCTGCGGCAGCTAGCCGAGATCGGGATCACCAACTCCCTCCAGGTGGCGCCCTGCGCCGCCGCACTCTCGGCCGCCATGACCATAAGCGGACTCAGTTACGCCTCCCTTCGCGCCCGCGTCGGCGACTTGGTTCTCCTGCGCCTGTCGCTCGGCGCCTTCAGCGGAGCGCTCGCTGCGCTGAGCGCCGCCCAGCACCTGGCCTGATTCCATCACCGCCGCCAGCCTGTTCGGTCTGGGCATGGGCCTGGCCGTGCCCGCGCTCACCGTCCTTGTCGTCGAAGCCGCTCCGACTCGGCTCAGGGGGCGGGCTACGTCGCTGTCCGCCACTGCAACATTCCTCGCCCAGCCCGTCGCACCCCTGCTGCTCGGCCCGTTCGTGACGGCGACCTCCATCACGACCGGATTCGCCGCCACCGCCGCGCTCGCCAGCATGACCCTGCTCATCATCCTGACCACCCGCGCCCGACCCACCACCGAAAGGGCCTCCGCTTGAGGCCCGATGCCGAACGCACCTCGATGAGCCTCGGCACACGACTACCCCCAACGGCTACCCGAGGCCTGGAACCTCTTGATCAGCTTCTCGCAAGCGGAACCCTCTGAGGCGTGACTTCGGCCTGGGGGACGCGGACGCGCTCGTCACCGGTTGGGGATCCCGCTGCGGGACACCTAACCGGGCTCTTCTTACTTGAGGTGGGGGTGGGTGAGTCCGCCGCCGATGAGGAGCATGCGTAGTCGGTAGTTGTCGCGGTTGCGGAACCCGCGGGCGATGCGGCGGTGGAGTTCGATCAGGCCGTTGACGG
>JAABUS010007370.1_pt1 | contig 12678 bp, 12 predicted proteins | sample 5560161 | NCBI WGS metagenome assembly JAABUS01 (sample SAMN10711885, study PRJNA513376) | rock metagenome | isolation source: Antarctica rocks | place: Antarctica: Victoria Land, Trio Nunatak nord | collected 2016-01-04 | reverse complement strand
TGCGCTCGGTCATCTCCACCACCCGAAAGCACGGGATCAACATCCTCCGAGCCCTGACCATGCCGACTGGCGATCTCGTGGACCTGCTCTCAGCGTAACGATCGAGAGCAGGTGCTTGGGAGTTACTGGAGATCAGGAAAGCGACGCCGAGCTCGGCCGCCGGCCGCACGCCCATGCGCGCGCAGAACGCGTTCACGAAGTTATGGCCATAGACCGCCGGATCGAAACGGGAGCTGGTGAGGATCAGGTCGAGCCCGCTGAAGTCCGTGCGCGGCTCGATCATGCTGCACAGGGAAAACACCCGCTCGTTGAACAGGTTGGCGCGTGCGAGATCGGTGTTCAGCCCGTCCGGCGTTCGGAAGTTGCATGAGAAGGCGAGGATCACCTGGTCGGAGCCGAGCTGGCTGAACAGCTCCCGCGCCGCCGCATCTTCGGCCAGCAGGCGGCTCAGCGCCGCGTTGTCTAGATCGACGAACCGCCGGATCAACGCCTGCTCCGCGGCGATCTCCTCCGCCCGGCCATGCGCCCGCTCGGCCGGCGTGCGGTTGAACAGCGTCACGGTGAAGCGCGGATCGTCGAGCGTCCGCAGCCGGGCGAACAGGCGTTTCGAGGTCCAGATGCACTGGCCCAGGATGCGCCCATAGCCGCTGCGGTCCGGCCGGATCACCCGGTGCGCCAGCCACACCGCGGCGGCCGCGGCACCTGGCTTGCTGCCCTCCACGCCATAGACGCCGACCGTCGGCTCGGCCTGGCTGTGGAACACCACCGGCGCGCGGAGGGAGATCGCGTCCCGGATCGCCGCGTTGCGGTAGCACAGCGCGCCGGCCGGATAGGGGATGTAGCCGCCCTTGTGCGGATCGACCGTGATGCTGTCCGCCTGGCCCAATGCCGCGTACTGCGCCTGGACGTAGGCGCTCATCGCCTCGGTCGGGATCTGTTTGCGGCAGTCCGGCTCGTGCTCGTCGCGCAGCATGGCGCGGAAATAGCCGCCCCAGGCCGCGTCGGCGTGCACCGCGAAGTTGAAGCCCTGCGCGCGATAGCGTTGCCGAAGCTCCAGCAGCCCCGCCAACGGATCGACCGCGCTCTCCTCCGTGCTGCCGATCACCGCGACGACCGTCAGCAGCGGGATGCGCCGGCGCAGCAGGATGTCCAGCGTCGTCTCGACATGGTCGAGGTCGAGCCGGGCGTCGCGGTCCACCCGCTGCACCAGCAGCGCGTTCTGCCCCATGCCGAGCAGGGTCGCGGCCTTCGGCCAAGAGTAGTGCCCGGTGGCCGGCGCCAGGAACACCGGCGCCTCCGGCACGTCCGGCATGAAGTTGCGGTAGAAGCCCATGAGCCCGGTGTTCTGCACCGCATAGGGCACCAGCGCCTGCGTCAGCGCCTCCGGCTTGATGCCCAGCGCGGCCAGCGCGGCGGGCAGGCCAGCCACCACGTCGATGTCGAGGTTCAGCAGCGTCCAGGTGTCGAGGTCGATCAGCCGCCCGATGCCTCGACCCCAAAGCGGCACCTCGATGCCGCGTGCGTCCGCCAGCACCGGCACCGCCCGGATCGCCGCGCGCAGCCCGACCGCGGCGAACTTCAGGTTCCGCGCCGCCCAGAGCGCCTCGATGTTCGCCACCGTGCCGCCGCTGGTGATGTGCCCCCACGGCGCCACCTGGCCCGGCGCCGGCGGCTGCCCGTCCGGCGGCACGCTGTAGCCCAGCATGCGGCATAGATCGTTGCCCGCCTCGATCTCCAGCCGCGTGGTGACCGGGGACGCCTCGGCGGCGACGTTGTTCTGGTTATATAACAACCCAGCGAACAGCCCGACGGTCGCCGGCATCGCCTGGTCCCACAGCATATGCCCCTGGTAGCGCATGCTGGCGAACGGCGCGGACATCTGCAACTTTTCCAGCAGCTTCGCTGTCTCGGCCCGCAGGCGCTCCACCCCCTGGTGGAACTCGGGCGACCGGCGCAGCGCTGGGGTGATATGGGTCGGGTCCTCCGGATGGAACGCCCGGCGGAACGCGGCATGGCTGTCGATGGCGGCGCCGATCAGCTCACGCAGCAGCTCCAGGTTCTCCGCCTGCGGGCCGAGGAACCAAGCTTCCGGGATGCCGGAACCGGCGCCTTCGAGCCCAAGCGGTGCCCGCAGCTCCTGGTCCCAGGCCGCCCGGGCATCCGCGCGGCGTTTGGCGAGCGGGATCGGGGTCTCGGCTGCAGGCTGCTGAATGGGAAGGGTCAAGGCTTCGACGCTCCTGGCTGTTCCTAATTTGCATCAATTTTTGCACCACTTCGCCGGAAACACGAAGTCGTGATACGTCCTTGCTGGATCGGTCAACGCGAGTTCCGCACCTTGCGGCGACTCCCGACTGCCGTACTTAGTGGTAGGCGAGCCGGCTATAAAGCCGCCGCGGTAAGTAGAGGGAAACAGTCGTGAAACTGAGATCAGTGCTGCAACATACGAGTGTCTTAGCGCCGATGGCGTTGACAGTGGCTCTGCTGAGTGTCTCAGCCCAGGCCGCCGACACGAAGAGCTACGATAGCAGCAAGCAGAGCTTCTGGACGCATCCGCCCGCGGACTGGTTCCTGGGCGACGAGACGGCGGCACAGAAGGGCTTGGCGCCGCCGGCCGGTCCGGCAACTCCGACGCCGCTGGCGGAACTGCAGGACAACCTCAAGAAGGTCAAGTTGCCGGCAGGCTTCAAGATCGAGGTCTATGCCTCCGGCCTGCCCGAGGCGCGGCAGATGGCATGGGGCGACAACGGCACGCTGTTCGTCGGGTCGTATCAGGCAACCAACGTCTATGCCGTGACGGACGTGGACGGCAAGCGCAGCGTGAAGACGATCCTGAAGGGTCTCAACATGCCGACCGGCCTCGCCGTCCGCGACGGCGCGCTGTATGTGATCGCGATCGACAAGCTGCTGCGCTACGACAACGTCGAGGCGAACCTCGACCATATGCCGGCCCCGACCGTCGCCTACGACGACATGCCGCCGTACGTCGCGCATGGCTGGAAGTACATCGTGACCGACAAAACCGGGAGCATGTACCTGCCGTTCGGGCCGCCGTTCAACATCGGCATCCCGCCCACCAGCGTGTCGCAGGTCCGCCGCGTGGACCCGAAGACCGGCTTGGCGGAGATCGTCGCCCTGGGCGTGCGCAACAGCGTCGGCGGCGACATCGACCCGCGCAGCGGCGACTACTGGTTCACCGAGAACGCGCGCGACTGGATGAGCGACGAGGTTCCCAGCGACAAGCTGAACCACATCACCAAGATCGGCCAGCACTTCGGCTATCCGTACTGCCACCAGGGCGACATGCCGGACCCGAAGTTCGCGCGCGGCCATACCTGCGACGAGTTCACGCCGCCGGTGGTCAAGCTTGGCGCGCACGTTGCCCCGCTTGGGATGAAGTTCTACACCGGGAGCCAGTTCCCGGCCGAGTACCAGAACAACATCTTCATCGCCGAGCACGGCTCCTGGAACCGCCACAAGTATCAGGGCGCGCGGATCGACCGCATCGTCGTCGACGCGGATGGCAAGAATGCGCATCAGGAGGTGTTCGCCCAGGGCTGGCTGAGCGGAGACCAAGAGTATGCTGGCCGTCCGACTGATATCCTTCAGGCCAAGGATGGCTCGTTGCTGGTGGCCGACGATTGGGCCGGCGCGATCTATCGCATCAGCTACGCCAAGTAGCGTTGCAGGACCGCCCGCCTCATCCCTGAGGCGGGCGGAGTTTTTTGAACCAGCGTGGATGATCGAATGCGAAAGACACGGGCCTTTACGATGGGGGCCTTGAAGACATGGGCCTTGCTGGCTGTAGGGCTTTGCCTGATGGCCGCCCCGGCGTTGGCAGCGGACATTGCCGCCGGGCAGGCACGGGCCGAAGCCTGCCAGGCCTGCCACGGCGCCCAGGGCATATCGGAGAACCCGGAGATCCCATCGCTCGCCGGGCAACAGGACAAGTTCCTGCAATGGCAGCTCGTATTCTTCCGATCGGGCCGCCGCGCGAACGAGATTATGGGTCCGATGGCGGCCGACCTGTCGGATGAGGACGTCCGCAACCTCGGCGCCTACTTCGCATCGCTCCCCGCCGGAACGCCTCCCGCGTCCGAGATTGATCCGGCACTGCGCCAGGCCGGAGAGGCTTTGGCCGAGCAGCACCATTGCGCCGCCTGCCACACCGACACGTTCGCCGGCAAGCAGGCAGCCCCGGCCATTGCCCATCAGCATCGGGATTACCTGGTTAAGGCACTGGCCGACTACCGGTCCGGCGCCCGGCCCAGCACCGGGGTGGCCGCCATGACCGAGGCGGCGTCGGGCCTGAGTGACAACGATATCGCGGCCCTGGCGCAGTTCCTGGCGGCCTATCCATGATCCGCGCGGCATTCGCCGGCCTGTTGGCTCTGTCGCTGCATAACCCGGCGGTCGCGCAGTCCCCGCCGGGCGGCCCGGCGCTGGACCGTCCGCAGGTGTTCGAGCGGGCGTTCGCCACGTCATCCTATATGTTCGACGCCTGCGGCGACCCGCTGGCCGGGCGCATGTTCCGACGGGCATTGACGGAGCGGTTCGCCCAATGCCCGTTCACACCCGAGGCGCGGTTGCGCTTTCAGCAAAACTCCCGCGGCCAGTTGGCGAAGTCGCGGCAAATGGTCGAGAACATGGTCGAGAGCCGTGGTGGCCTGCCGATGCAGCTCGACGGCATGTCGATGACCTGCCATGAGCAGCAGGCCAGCGACGCATACCGACAGTTCCGCGAGCGGTTAGATCAGTACTCGCATGGCGACCTCACTGCCGAAGCGGTCATCGCGGCACCCTGCGACGCCGCCGACATCGCACCCTGAAGCGGCGCACCTGCTCAGCCTCTAACGGTTGCCGATGGTCGCGATGCCAAACCGCGAAAAACCAGCAGGGTTCGGCACGATCGTCACCATCCGGCGCTATCCCGTGAAATCGATGCAGGCGGAGCCGATGGATGCGGCGGCGCTGCACTGGACTGGCCTCCAGGGCGACCGGCAATATGCTTTTTGCAGGGCGAGCGACACTTCGGACTTCCCTTGGGTGACCGGCCGGGAGGTGCCCAGCCTGGTGCTATACGCCGCCCGCTACTCCGACCCCGGGGAACCCCGGCGTGCGCGGGTCTGTGTCACCGCTCCGGACAGGACAGAGTTCGACGTCACTGACCCGGCCCTGGCCGAACGCCTGGCCGATGCCGCCAACGCGCCGGTGCGGTTGCTGCGGCTCGGACGCGGAGCATTCGACGCCATGCCGCTTTCTGTGCTTGCGACCACAACCGGGGAGGCCGTCAGCCAGGCGCATGGCTCGCCGGTGGCGCTCGACCGGTTCCGTGCCAACCTGGTGATCCGCCCGGACGACCCGGCCGTCACCGAACGGAACTGGCTGGGTCATGCCCTGACGTTCGGCAACGCGCCGGAACCGCCTGTCCTGCGGCTGGACTGGCCGATTCCACGCTGTGCCATGGTCGCCATCGACCCCGTTACGGCTGCCCGCGACGCGAGCGTGCTGCGCACCGTCGTGCAACGTTTTCGCAACGAGGTGGGCGCCTACTGCGCCGTGCAGGCGCCGGGCATCGTCCGGGTCGGCGACCGGGTGCACCTGCTGTAACCTGGTATCGTAACAAACATACTTCGGGAGTCGGCGAGGCGGTGTCTCGGGACAGGACAAGCCAGAGGTACGGCTTCAAGTGCCGTATCCGTGGCATCGTCGGCACGAAGGCATGTAAGACCAGTTAACGCCGCGGGCCCAATCGGATTCCTGGGTGCGGAAAGGCAGCCAACGCCGATATTCCATTAGCGGTGGGCGCGAGTGCATCAGCGCATTATCTGATGTAAGTGATCAACGCATGGCATTAGACGATCAGGCAAACGGTCGGGAGCGTTATCACCACGGCAATCTTCGCGAAGCGCTGATCGAGGCGGCGCTTGCCATGATTGCCGAACGTGGTTTGGCCGGGTTTGCCATCGCCGAGTTGGCGCGCGTCGTCGGGGTCAGCCCCGCCGCGCCATACCGCCACTTCCGTGATCGGAACGCCGTCATCGCCGAGGTCGCGCGGCGTGGCTTTGAGTCGCTGGCGGCGGACCTGACGGCGGCCACGGCGGGATGGCAGGCCGATCCGTTGGGTGCGCTGGAACGCGCTGCCCAGGCGCACGTGGCATTTGCCGGGCGTGAGGCTGCCGTGTATGCGGCCATGTTCGATAGCGGGTTTCCGTCCGGCGAGCATCCGGAATTGGTGGTTGCGCGCGACGCGGCCTTCGCCGTTCTGCGCCGTGCCGCCGATGCTGCCTGTGCTATGGGCCGGGCGCCTCGCCGGCCGCCGCCGCTGATGGTGGCGCTCCATGTGTGGTCGCTGACCCATGGCATCGCGACTTTGTTCATGGGCCACGACGGCAAGAACCAGTTGCTGATCCCCATGTCGCCGGAGGCGTTGCTGGAGGCAGGGCTGCTCATCTACCTGCAATCGATCGGCCTGCCCGCTGCGTGACCAGCATCAGCGTTGGCGAGACAGCCGTGAGTACACGGAAAAGTGTTCTAAGGGCGACGGTACGATTGCGCCACGAGAGAGTAAATGCCTCTCACATACAGAAGGTGGGGTGTGCCGTGTTGCAAGCCAAATTAGACGAGTGGGGCAAGCCGGCTTGGCTGTCGCTTTTAGTGCTTGCGTTTCTGGCAGGTTGGCCGCTCGGCCTTGCTGTCCTGGCTTATCTGGCCGGCAGTGGCCGGTTGCGCGCCTGGCGCGCTGAAATGCCGGGAACCTGGTTCAATCTACGCGGTCCGCAGGCCGCCCAGGCCTGGCCGGCTCGCGGGTTCGGGCCAGGTCGCGGCTCATCGAGCGGCAACCGCGCGTTTGACGAGTATCGCAACGAGACCATGCGTCGTCTTGAGGAGGAGCAGCAGGAGTTCCAGGCGTTCCTGGATCGGCTGCGTCAGGCCCGGGATAAGGCTGAGTTCGACGAGTTCATGGCTGACCGCCGACGTCGTTCAGAGACACCTGAGCGGCAGGCCAACGCATGAGGTCGCTGAAGCTGGAGCAACGAGGGCGCTTCCTGCAGTGATCTGTCTGATGATGCGGGAGGGCCGACCGGCTCTCCCGCGATTGGGTCTCGTCTTGGCGGCATGACATCCGCCCAGGCCCGCTGCCAAATTTCAGGTCTGGGCTGAACGGACTTTGCGGCGCGGTCTTTGAATGCCCCACAAGGTTCTTACAGTCGTCGCGGTGCATCCTGGAAAATGCATCGGCCTCGCTAAGTTGTGGCGGTCGTCGCCTAGCTCAGTGCTGCGTCCGCATCGCTCAAAAATTCAGGGGAAATGCTTGCCAACCCGGGAAGTGATGCGATTCCTCGGGAATGCCGATACGTGCAGTAGCCTTTTAGTGGCATGATCATATCTGTTGGCTAGACTTGGCGGAGGGTCGCATGTTGAAGGCAGCGACGAAAGTACCAGCGGCTGGCTTGCAGCGTCATTTAGCCAGCTTCAGCCATCGTATGACTACTCGGTCCCTGCGGTTCGTGTTTTTTTCCACCGTGCTGATTGGGACGATCGCTGCATACGATGCATCTTACGCTGCAGGCGCAGCACTCGACGCTCCAATTTCGCTCGATGTGCTCGCAAGCCACGCTGACCCTCGACTGCCGGTTGGCGCACCCGCCAGGATTGTTATCCGATACTTCCTGGAGAACGCCGTCGCACGACAGCGGGCAACCGACCTTGCACACGGCTTGAGCGAGCAGGGCCTGGACGTCGCCGACCTGATCGCATCGTCTGAGCGCATTGCCAGCAGCACAGTCAGCTATTTCTATCTCGAAGATCGGCCCGGTGCCGAGATTGCGGCGCGCGGGCTGGGTCCGGCATGGAAACCCGTACAGCAGCGTCTCCCCACGCGCGAACCATTTCCCCGGCCCGGCGCACTCGAGCTTGCCGTGGCGGGGCCGTGAGAACAAATTTCATCCGAGGGAAATGACGTGTCCGCACCGTCTCTAGTTTGCACATTGTTCACTGCATTGGCGTTGTCAGGCACCGCCCATGCGCAACCGGCATCAAGCTTGCCAGCCAATGGGCCGGCGCCGCTTGTGGTCTATTTCGGCACCGGCAGCGCCATCGTGCGATCTCAGGACGAAGCGGTGTTGGACCGTGCCTCGCGGGCGTTCAATGAGGGGCATCCAATCGTCATGAGCATCACTGGCAGCACTGACCGGGTTGGTTCAGCCAGCGGCAACCTGCTTTTGTCGCAGCAGCGGGCGAACGCGGTGTTGAGCGGGCTCGTTGCGCGCGGCATTGCATTCGATCGCTTTCAACTGGTCGCCAAGGGCGAGACCGAACCTGCCGTGAGCACTGCCGAGGGAGTCGCCGAGGAGCGCGACCAGCGGGTCGAGATTACCTGGCGGTAGGGCCGACGCGACGTGCGATGGGCTGTGGCGCCGATCCTGTTCATCGCACTCGTTGGTGCCGCCCCGGCTGGAAGCCTGACGGCGCGCGCCGAAGGCGGCGACCCGGCGGCACAGTTCGAACTCGGGACGACGTATGATCTCGGCGATGGTAGGCCGCAAAATGCGCGCACAGCATTCCGATGGTTTCAGCGGGCCGCTGAAGCCGGTCTGCCGGATGCCGAGTTCAACGTCGCTGTCATGCTCGACAGCGGGCGGGGCACCACGCAGAACCTGGGCACTGCAGCGGTCTGGTATGGGCGGTCGGCTGTACGAGGCAACCATCGTGCGCAATATAATCTCGGTCTGCTGTATGCTGCTGGCGATGGCGTGCCGCGCAACGCCGACTTAGCGGCCTTTTGGTTCCGCCAGGCAGCCGCTGGAGTTCCGGTGGCGGAGCGGCGGCTTGCCGCGTTGCGTGCCGGCGTTCGCACCGGCGCCATCTCCGCAGCGATGCCCGCCGCACCGCGTGGCGGGGTGGCGACCGGGCCGGCCCCTGTCGAGTTTGTCTGGACAGCATCCGCACAGCCGGAACTCGTCCAATTTCTCGTCGAAATCCGTGCACTTGATGCGGCAGGCTCACGCGAAGTGTATTCCGAGTTTACCGACGGCTCAGCCATCGCGGCGCCGTTACGGGAGATACCGGGCAACTATGCCTGGCGGGTATTTACCCTCGCCCGGATCGCTGCACGATATACGGCGAGCGAATGGGCGTATTTTACGATTGTGCCGCAATCCATTGAGCGGTGATCACCAACAACGGGCGCCGCGGCAAACAACCGGTTTGCCGCAGCGTCGTAGGTTGGCCTATTGTTTGCCGTATTGGTCAGCAATGCGGGCCTTGTCACGATGGCGCACATACGCGCCGGTCGCGCAGCCAGCGACGGCGCCCAGCATGCCATGTCCCGCAAGATGGCCTCCAGCGGCGCCCACGGCGCCATAGCGGAGGCAGCCGCCGCCTGGCTTCGGGATCTCGCCGTTCTGCTGTTGCTGGTAGGTTTGCGAGTAGCGCGGATCACGCTGGTCGATGCGCCGCTGGTCTGGCATCGGCTGGATTTGGTCGCCTTGGAAGGCGAATGGCTCGCTGGACGAGCTTTGCCCAGCCGTGGGCTGCGCTCCGCCCTGATTATAGCCTGGTGACCTGGTCGTTTGTGCATCGGCGACGCCAGTACTCAGGCACATGGCTGTGAATGCGGCGACAAACAGCTTGGACTTCATGGTTCGATCCTCTGTAACTAAGCGTAATGGGTTGGGGCTCATGCCTTAAGACCTTGTACCTGCCGTTCGGCAACTCGGAAAGCATCACGTACGGCAGTGTAGGCATCGGGATGGGAGCGGTTGTCCTTCTCGTGATGCGGATCGTGGGAGATTGCGAGGTCTCGGCCGGGCAGGCCCAGCATGATACGGACGCTGACGTGTCCATGCGGCTGGCTCTTACCGCTCGAAGCCTCGACCGTCACCCGGCAGGATATCAACGTCCTGCAGTGCTGCTCCAGCTTATCGACGTGGGCGCGAATATCCTCTTCCAGGGCAGCCGAACCCTGCAAGCCATGGAAGGCGATCTCTAGCGGGCGGTCCATAGGAGCCTCGGCATGCTGTGGAAAACGCTTAACGCTGGGACGGCGCGAAGGTTACGGTGGTCGGGAGCCGACTATTCTGGAGTGGTGCGCCGCAATGGCGGGCGGCTGTTGCACGGCCAGCCCGGATTGCCGCCATACCTCTTGCAGCAATGGCGGGACCAGGGTTCCGGAACCTGCCCAGAACAACAACAGCGCGACGACGAGCGGTTCGAAGGGTGAACCGGTTTTACAGAGTGGCAATGCCCAGGTTCGGCGGAGCGGCCAGGCAAGCCGCAGGCCGCCTGGCGTCAGCAGGTCCGCGGCAAGATGCGAGAGATAGCCGACCGCCAAGGGATCCACGACCCATCTCGGTGCGCCGCCGCGCAGCAAACCCCAGGTGCAGGCCGCCACCGCCAGGGCCGAATGCGTTAGGCCGCGGTGCCCCAGGGCCGAGGCGATGCCGGACGAAAAAGGGCGCAAGCGCTTGCCAAGCCAAGACTTCGGATGATCGATATCAGGGAGCAGGGAGCCTAGAAGGGCAAGGCCGAGGCAGGCCGGGGCCGCGGCCGGAAGGCCCAAATGCGGAGCCGCCACAAGCCAGGCCGCTATTCCGAGTGCCACATGGGACCCTGCCATCATCGGCTTATCAAGCCCTTTTTTAAAACGCCGTCAGACACTTGCACCTGGGATGCGCCGGATGCAACCCGACGCGGCCAAATACAATTCCGGCATGATGCCGGCACTGAGCCTATCCGATTTAACACAAAACTAACCTGTAAAAGCTACTTTAGGTTGGGTTGCCAGGCAGGCATCAGCAAGAACTTCTGGGATTGTGGATCGATGGCAGCAAAGACGTGGAACGGGTCAGTCGGCGCGTTTGCATCGAACGACAATTGGCTGCCGCAGGCCGCGCCGGTATCCGGTGACACGGCTATCATCACGGCGGGCACAGTGGCCGGGGCCGGGGCGCTGCCGGGTTCCCTGATGGTCGCTTTGAGTCCCTTGGACAACTCGAAGCCGACGCTGGTCCTGTCGGACGGGACGCTGCTGGCCTCCTCGCGATTGGATATGAAGGGAGGTGCGGCCCTGCGGCTTCACGGCACCGCGATCAACCAGGGCACGATTTCGGCAGGCGGCGGCTCGGGCTTGGTGTCCGTTCAGATTGGCGGAATGCAGGAGAGCAGCGCTGCAAACTTCATCAATACCGGATCGATCATGGTGAGCGATACGGCTTTTCAGGTCATGCCTGGCGGCGGCAATCCGGGTGACCAACTGCAGAACGACGGCGTGATTTCGGTCCGGAGCCCGAGCGGCACGGCGCAACTGGCCTATGTAGCCTCGAACATTGTCGGCATCGGCACCGTGTTGCTGGGCAGGTCTGTTACGTTCGAAGCCGCATCGGCGGTGGGCGCCGGGCAGAACTTTGTATTCGAGCGCGGCAATGGCGGCACGACGACGCTCCGGATGGACGCTGGAAAGCTGTTTGGCGGCGTGATCGCCGGGTTCGGCGCGGCCGACACTATTCAGGTCATCAGCGGCAGGTGGGACACGGCGGCTTACATTTCGACCGATGCATATGGCGGTGTGCTGACCCTGTCGCTGGGCGGGATCGTGGTGCAAGCGACCGTGTTCAAGGGGTTATACATGACTGCCAGCTTTCGGTTGCAGCAATCGATCCCGTTCGGCAGCAGCCAGGCCACCACGGCCATAACGGTCGATGATCCATTGTTTGACAAGGCCTATTATCTTCAGCGCAATCCGGACGTGGCAGCGGCCAGCCTCGATGCGTATCAGCATTTCATGGCCTACGGCTGGCGGGAGGGACGCGATCCAAGTTTGTTGTTTTCCGCCAGCAGATATTTGGCGGCGAACCCGGATGTGAAGGGAGCCGCCCTCAACCCATTATATCACTATGAGGCATACGGTCAGGCTGAGGGACGGACGGCATTTCCGGTCGGCGGCACTGCTGCGGCGGATCTGCTGATCGATCCAGGATATTACGATCCGCAGCTCGGCGCTTCGCTTATTCCGGCCGGGATTGCCGGGCAGCAACAGGCAGCCTGGAGCTACGGCACAACTGGCTGGCAGCAGGGGCTCAACCCGAGTGCATTGTTCGATTCCAATTATTACCTGGTGCAGAACCCGGATGTAAGGGCAGCCGGTGCCGATCCGCTGCAGCACTACGAGCAGTATGGATGGCACGAAGGACGTGATCCCAGCCTGCTGTTTTCAAACGGCAAGTATCTGGCCGCGAACCCGGACGTGAAAACGGCCATGGTCGACCCGCTTTTGCACTACATAGCATATGGCCAACATGAGGCACGGGCTGTGTTTCTGGCCGGGGACGCAACGGAGGCCGACTGGCTTGTCAATGCGGCTTTTTATGACAAGCAGCTTGGCGCGATCCTGGTCCCGCCCGGTACGGCGGGCCGGCAGCAAGCTACGGCGAGCTACGACGCCACAGGCTGGCGATCGGGATTGAGCCCGGACGCATTTTTCGACACAGGGTATTATCTCAGCCACAACCCAGACGTCGCGGCGGCACAGCTTAACCCGCTCAGGCATTTTGGGGTCTTGGCAGCTTTTGGTGATCATGCTGCGAGCAGGAACCTGCGTTCCAGCAGGTCGAGGTTGGCACGACCATACATCTGGCGTTTGATGGTTTTGAGCCGGTTGATCTGCCCTTCGGTCTGGCC
>JAABUS010007369.1_pt1 | contig 12679 bp, 14 predicted proteins | sample 5560161 | NCBI WGS metagenome assembly JAABUS01 (sample SAMN10711885, study PRJNA513376) | rock metagenome | isolation source: Antarctica rocks | place: Antarctica: Victoria Land, Trio Nunatak nord | collected 2016-01-04 | reverse complement strand
TTCATCGGCTTCTTCGCCCAGCAATCGTGGAACGGCGTCGCTGACGGGCTCGTCTACGGCGACGCCGGTCAGCTCGCCTCCCAGGCGCTCGCCGTGGCGGTGGCGCCGGCGTACGCCTTCGTCGTGACGTTCGCGCTGTTGAAGCTGATCGGCCTGGCGACGCCGCTGCGCGCGAGCGAGCGGGAGGAGGCGCAGGGCATGGACATCGTCGAGCACGGCGAGGAGGCCTACGCCACCGGCGAGGGCGCGATCCTCGTCTTCCCGGATGCTGCGACCGAGCAGCAAGCGCACGTGGCCAACCCGCGCTGAGCGTCGTGGCGGCGTGCTTCGCGCCTTGCTGGGACGGCAGGGTGGGCTTAGGATCGTCCTCCGATGAGACTCCCTCCCCTACTCCGCGAGCAACCCCGGCCGCTCCAGGTGTTCCTGGCGGTCATCCTCCCCGCTCTGTACGGCGCGCTCACCGGTTACGTCCTCGGCGTCTCGGAGGGCGGCTACCTCGTGCTCACCGTGCTCGGGATCCTCGGCGGCATCGGCGCCGGCTTCGACCACCTCGGCGCCGCCGAAGGCGCGAAGCGCGGCGTGCTCGCCGGCTCGATCTTCGGCGCCGCGATCCTGATCGCGCACGAGATCCACGGCGCGGAGGCGAAGGCCGATCTCCCCCACCCGGCGATCCTCTTGGTGGTGTTCACGACCGTCCTCGCCGTCGCGTTCGCCGCGCTGGGTGGTTGGCTGCGGCAGCGGGCGGCGCGACGGGCGGAGTAAGCGCTGACCCTGGTCGTTCTGCCTTGCGCCGCCGGCCTTCAGGGTCGGCGGCGCGGGCGGCGCTGGCCAGCCAAGCGCCTCCCTGCTAGGGGGTTTGGATCCGCGGCGGCCGCCGACCAGATGTCGGTGTTGCCGAAGGTCGGGGGGCAATCGAGGGCGGGCGCGGGCGCATCCCCTTCGGCCAACGGCTCCTCATCCCGTTCGTCGACCTCGCCGATCTCGCCGGTCCCGCCCTGATCGACGAAGTCCTGGCGGAAGGCGTTGATCGCCGGGCAGACGGCCGCGTCGCGGGCGTCGTTGAAGACGGCCACGGCACCGCCGTTGGTCGCGTCAACGGTGTTGTAGTCGCCGAGGAACTCGTCGATCAGCGAGTTGGCGCTCGAGGCTCGCGCGTCCCCGATTGCTCCTCGGTGCAGCGTCGAGGTTCCGCTCAGGGAGGTGCCCCTTACGTTCGAGTGGCGCAGCACCCCCTGGAAGCGACGCGTCGCGGTCGTGTTGAGGCGGAACGGGTCGAGGAAGCCGTCATAAACGGTGTAGAGGTCAGTGCCGTCGGGCGAGATCCCGATGAACGCGAAGTCGGGACGGTCGCCGGCCTGCTCCACTGGCCTGGGGGCGGTCCAGTGGCTGCCGCGATCGGCCGACAGCTGGACGAGGGCGTGCTCGTGGTTGAGCCCGTCGGCTCCGTCGGACCAGCCGATCGCCAGCGTGTCGGGGCCGTTTCCGGCCGGGGCGCCGTTGGCGATGTCGAGGCTGGGGAAGGAGCTCGTTCGAGCGCCGGCGACGCCGTCGAACGAGATCGAGCGGACGCCGTCGAACGTCCCCACGTCGGTCACCTGCGCGACTACCGTCGGCTTGCCGAACTTCCTGCCGCCGTCGGTGGAGATCGCCATCCGGAAGACGCTGTGCTTCTTGACCGTGTCCTCCCAGGTGGCGTACACGTTGCCCTTGCTGTCGGTGCGCACCGCACAACCCTGCCGACCGGGGTTCTGGCTGGAGTTGTAAGCCGGGCTCAGGTGGTAGGCCTTCTCGAAGCTCCGGCCGCCGTTCGTCGAGCGCGCGAAGTAGATCGGCTCCGGCGGCCCGGCGTTCGAGCGGAACTGCGTGTAGCAGAGGTAGACGTTGCCGAAGTACTTGCTCGAGCGCGCGTTGTCCGCCCAGATCGCCTCCTTGTCGGAGAAGGTGGTGGAGCTTTGCTTGGTTGCGATCACCGGATCGCTCCAGGCGTTCTCGCTGCCGGCCGCGGCCGCCTGCGCGTTGTCGGTGTGCGAGACCGTGATCGCCTCGAAGCCCTTGAATGCCGCTGAGCCCGGGAAGGTCGCGGCGAGGCTCGCGTAGTAGAGGCGGGCGCCGTCGGCATAGGTGAAGCCGCCCCTGCCGTTCGGCTTCGGACCGTAGGCGAGCACCGGATCGCCGTCGGAGACGAGGCCGTTCTCGTAGAAGTTGGGGAGGGTGCCGATCGGCCCCGGGCCCGGGGAGCCGTCACGGGCGCTGTAGCCCTGGTAGGTCGGTTGGCTCCAGCTCGATCCGCCGTTGAAGGAGAAGTAGATGCCCGAGACCCCGACGCCCTCGGTGAACGGGCAATCGGCGCCATCGCAGGGCGCGACGTCGATCTCGTCGTTCGCGCCGGCCGCTACGACGCTGGGGTTCGTGGGATCGATCGCCAGCCCCGGCTCGTTCTGCTTGTTCTGCGGGAACGGGCTCGCGGGGCTGCCGACGCTGACTCGCGCCTCGGTGGCGCCCTGAGCGGCGGCCGGCAACGCGAGCACGGCGACTACGGCGACGACGACGGCGGCGAACCTGGACCTGCTCAAGATGCTCTCCTCTGCTCGGGGCTGGCGCTCGTCCCCGATCCTAACTCGGCTGGTCACTTCGCGCAGGGGAGAGCCGCATCGCGGCCCCCGGCTCGTCGATAGTCGGGGCGACTGGATTTGAACCAGCGACCTTTCGACCCCCAGTCGACTTGCAACCCCGCCCGATGAGTCCCCGGGCGTCCCCCGCGTCCCCGCCGTCCCCGCCCGTGTAGATGCTGGACGCATAGGACGCAGCAGTCGGTCCCAAAGCGGTACTTCGACTGGCAGTATCGTTTGCGGTGTAGGTGACCGCCTGAGGGGCGCCGACCGTCCCCTGCGGGACCCGGAGTGACGAGCCGAAGTTGAGCGGGGCGACTGGATTTGGACCAGCGACTTCGACCCCCAGTCGACTCAAAACGCTGCGCGTCTGGACCAGGCGAGCATCCAACTTGTAGCCGAAGGCTGACTACGGGCGGCAAGGTTCTGGAGTATCGGGGGCGACTGGATTTGAACCAGCGACCTTTCGACCCCCAGTCGACTCGGAGACCGCGCTGATGCGTCCGTGAGCGTCCCCCGCGTCCCCGCCGTCCCCGTCGACGGACCCTCTGGACTCATTGGCCCAGCAGTGGGTACCAAAGCGGTACCGCGACGCCGCAGGTTTACATCGGGGACAGGATTTGAACCTGTGACCTCCGGGTTATGAGATGCCTCATGGTCGGTTGATGAGGCGCCGCTGCGCTTGAGCATGCGATCCAGGCTCTCTCAGCTCATCTGAGATTCAGTCAGTTTCGTATCCCGTGGTACCCCGATGCAGGAATAACCGGCCATGAGATCGGCGAGGAGCCGCCCAGCCGGATGAACAACGTGCTTAGGAACTACATCTAGAACGTCCGCAGTGCTGCCGGCCGGACCGACACCGTTGCCTCGGTGACCGGCAATTCGTAGACCTCTCCGTCGATTTGCAACGCGCTTGGCTCGAGCAATTCGAAGCGGACGCTTTCTGTGCGGCGCGCCTGCAATCCGGACACCGCTGCCCGAGCGACGGTGGCGAAGCGGAGAAGCGTATTCTGGTTGGGCACCAGGATCAGCTCGAAGCGACCATCCTCGGTGCTGCTTTCGTCGGCGGACTTGAGGTATTTCGCCATCTGGCCGACGTTCATGCAAAGCACCGCGTCATAGCGGCGGGTTCTTCCGCGGAAACGAACCTGAACGGGTGCGGCCTCACGAAGCAGGCGCACCACCATCGACCACTCGCTGATCGGATTGTCGCTACGCAGCTTGTTGACCGCGGCCGCACCTTTGGCCGAGAGCCCCCACCCGCCATATGAATGCGCATAGACGGCCCGCTGCTGGTCGTGCTCATTCCAGTCAAACCGCAGGACATCGAGCCGCTGAGGCTCACCCTGAAGAATCCGCTGCTCTTGCTCCCGGTGATCATTGTCGCCTTCGTGTAGATCTGCATCGTGGTCATTGGCATTGCCGGCGGCGAAAATCGTGCACATCGGCTCGGCCACGCCAGAGTTGAGGGCACCGTTGACCATCTCGTGATACCCGCCATCCCCGCTGACCGAAGCAAGCAATGTCGTCGGAACTTCTTCGAGCAGCGCCTTGGCGATCTCGGCAGCATGACCCGCTCGCTTCGTCTGATGGATGCGAACATCGGTCAGCCCACCTCTCCGTAGGTCGCCGGCAAGGCGATCGGCGATACCAACCGAGTCGTTGGTGCTCTCGGGATTGGCGACCAACGCCACGCGAGTGAACGGTCGTTGCATGATCTATGTATAGCGGGACCGGATTCGAACCTGTGACCTCCGGGTCAATCGCTGCCGTTGCGTCTCTCGTTCACCGTCACCCATCCGGCACAACTCGATAGCTGTGCCCCGCTGCGATAAGGCGATCGGCGAGCACCCGACCCATAGCCGTCGCGGGCGTGAGCACGCCCGCCGCGTCGGGTAGATCGTCGAGGACGAGACAAAGGGCGCTCTCGCCGAGCATGACCGCCGTCGCCTTGTAGCCAGGGTCCCCCGGTGCGCGAATCTCACAACGCAGTCGCTGGCCATCCGTGGTCGTCGTGTGGATGTCGATGTTGAAGTAGCCCCGTTCGCGGGTGCTCTCCGACGGTCCCTCACCGGGGTCCGGGAGAACGCGATCGAGGAGCTGGCGAGCACCCGGCGTCGCAAGGCCCGCGAATACACCGGCGATGCCGCCCGCTACGCCGGCGGCCTTCGCGCAACCGAGTGGGCCGCCGCCGGCGAGCATGAGCTCCCGGTAGCGAAATCGGCGACCGTAGGCATGATCTTGCAGTGCATTACTGCGGCGTACGACGCGGGTATTGACGCTGCCCATCACGAATGGCGCCAGCCAGCCGCCAAGCCGATCGTCGCGGAGCGGCTTCATTGACTCCCGCTCGGAGCCGAGATCGGGCTCCGCCGCGCGGTCCGGGCTGAGGGCGTACGGATCGGCCAGCACCCGCCGGCTCGGCGGGTCCTTCTTCACGGTGTCAACCGCCGTTCGCAACGAATCGATCGTGCCGCCGCTTGCACCGACGCCGCGCATGGCCTTGACCACGTACGACGTCTCCCCCAGCTCGCCACTCTCGCCAGCCTGCGCTGCCTCGTGAAGGAGCAGCGTGCCGATATCGGAAGGGATCGAGTCGAAGCCGCACGTGTGCACGATCCGGGCGCCGCTGGCACGCGCCTTGGCGTCGGCGGCGTCAATCGCCCGGCGCATGAACAACACCTCGCCGGTGAGGTCGGCGTAGTGCGTTCCCGCCACCGCGCATGCCTCGACGAGCGGCTTGCCGTACTTGAAGTACGGGCCGACCGTTGTCGCAACGACGCGTGCGGACTCCGCCAGTTCCGCGACCGCATCGCGATCCTGGCTATCGGCGATCACGAGCGGCCAGTCGACGCCGAGCTCGGCGCGCGTGTGCTCGAGCTTCGATTGCGAGCGGCCACCGAGTGCGATCCGCACGTCGGGCGGGGCGTTTTCGGTGAGGTACTTGGCCGTCAGCAAGCCGACGAAGCCGGTCGCCCCGTAGATGACGATGTCGTGGTTGCGGGTGGAGTCAGTCATGCGGGCAACTTACTCTCATGAAGAGATCGCATAGGTGGCGGTTGGACTCGACGGCAGGCCCCGCAATAGACCAGCAGGCCAACGCGGACTATTTGTTCATATCCACGAAAGTGCCGTCCAGCAGGCGCTCGCGCGCGTCCTCGTCGTAGGCGGGAATCTCACCCGTTCGCTCGATGTGCTCGAGGTAGGCGGTCATTGCCCGGCGGGCCGGGTCGCTCCCAAGTGTGGCCAGGAACTCCGACTGCTCTAGTCGCAGACCCGCAGCGAGCGGCATCGACCCGCCCTCCAGGACGGCGCGCTTGACTCCGGCCACCGCCGCCTTGGGACGACGCGCCAGTCGCTGCGCCGTATCGATCGCTGCAGCAAGGAGCTCGTCGGGCTCAACAACCTGGTGCACCATGCCGATCTCAAGGGCCTCCTCGGCCTCGACCGGGCGGCCCTCGAGCATGATTTCGAGTGCCCGCGCGCGTCCGATCAGGCGGCTCAGCCGCTGTGTCCCGCCTCCGCCGGGAGGAAAGCCGAGCAGGATTTCGGGCTGCCCCAGGACGCCGCCGGTACTGATCAATCGCAGGTCGCAAGCCAGCGACAGCTCGCAGCCGCCACCCATCGCGGCGCCATTGATAGCCGCGATCCAGACCGCCCCGCTCGTTCCCAGCCGGCTGAGGGTCGCGTGGAAGGCCTGTAGATCCACCATCCCTGCCGCGGGGCCCTTCCCCAGTGCCGGGCCCACCCCAGGGACTCGCCCGAGGCGTTGAATTGCGCCCCCGATCGCGCGAGCCTGCCCGGGCGAGAGCGATGGAGACCCGTTGGCGCCCTCGAGCAGGACCGCGACGTCGTAGTGGGCAAGGAACCGCTCCGGATGGGCGCCGGTGAGTACGACGGCGCCGATCCCGTCATCGCCCTCTGCTTCGAGCGCCAGGGCTTCGAGCTCGGTCACCATCGCCGGCGTCATCAACCCGTGCGGCGGATTGTCCAGGGTCGCAATGATCACGCGCCCGTCTCGCTGTGTCTTGACCTGTGTTCCCATCTTCGCCTCCCGGTTGTCGCGGACCCGTCGAAGGTCTCAACACGCGGACGACACAGAACTCGAGGGCGCCGCCACCCAGATGAATGCCAGCGACGCAAGCGAGCGTACGCGAAGCGCCTCTGGCACGTCCGCTGGTACCCCGGTTCGCCGCGAGGCTAGCTCGTTAGGCATCGACGATCCGCGTCGTAAGCGGGGTTCTCGATGTATCGGGGCGACTGGATTTGAACCAGCGACCTTTCGACCCCCAGTCGACACAAAGGCCTGGCTGGTGGGTAGCTGAGCGTCCCCCGCGTCCCCGCTGTCCCCGGTCGCAGGACCGGCGGAGACATCGGACGTAGCAACCGGTACCAACCGGGTACCGCACCACGCTCCGGTGCGGCGGGCGACGGGGCCGCCGGGGACGCGGGGGACGGCGCCGCTGCGAACTTCCCTGCGATGGGTGCCGGGGATCCGTTTCTCGTCCGAAAGCGCTACTCCGGGGCGTCCATCCCGCTTCGGAGCTTCACCATGCCGAGTCGCATCCGTCCCTTCACGGTGCCCTCTGGGAGGCCTAGCTGCTCGGCAATCGCGACGTGGCTCAACCCCCCGAAGAAAGCGAGTGTGATCACCTCGGCTTGCGCTTCAGGCAGCTGCGCGAGGAGGTCCTCGAGCTCTTGGTTGTCGCTCGGCACTAGCTGCCACCGGTGCTCTCCGCGGGAGATTCGAGAAAGAAGAGCTCGCAGGCGACCCCGGGAGCCGTCTGGTTTGCGCTCAGAAAGGCCGTGACCCGCCGCCCAGTCAGCCGTTCGATTGCCGCGGTGAAGTCGTCCTCGGCTCCCTTCTGAAAGGCGACACGACCATCGATGACGGCACTCCTTTCGCCCCAGAGTGATCTGATCGACCTCGCCCCGCTCGGGCTCGTCGTCCTCAGCGAACGGCTCTCGATCGCCCAGTCGGCCGGAGTCCTCGCGGCGCTCGGTGGGATCGTCCTGATCGCCGCCTGAGGTGGGGGGGAGCCCGGTCCAGGATCGCGTAGAAACAGTGATCCGAACGGCTGGAGTATGCGTTGGAAGCGGCGATAGGCAGGGCATGCAGACCGATTTCCGGCTGGGTCCCGTCAACCAAAAGTAGCTTCTAAGATCTGGTTCTTCCGGATACGGGGGCGCAATCGAAGAGAGGTTCTCACGCATGAAGCATCTACCTGATCTCGAGACGCTCGACAAAGACGGGGCGATCCGGGAAGCAGCCGAGAAGGTCAGCGGCGACTCACGCCGTTCGTTTCTGCTCAAGGCCGGGGTGACCGGCGCCGCCGCGGGCGCCACACTCGGAGGCATCGGCGCCTTCGCGTTCGGCCAGAGCACCACCAGCGGAAGCGACAACCTCGATGACGTCGAGATCCTCAACTTCGCGCTGGTCCTCGAGTACCTCGAGTCCGCCTTCTACAAGGAGGCAGTGGACAAGGGTGGGTTCAGCGGTGAAGTCAGCACCTACGCGAAGACGCTGAACGATCACGAGGCGATTCATGTCGAGACACTCAAGGCAGCGATCTCGGCAGTCAGCACACCCGTTCCGGAGCCGAGCTTCGACTTCGGCAACACGACCTCCGACGAGGCGACGTTCCTGAAGACCTCGATCGCACTCGAGGACACCGGCGTCGGCGCCTATCTCGGCGCCGCGCCTTCGATCGAGAGCGCCGAGAACCTCGCTGTTGCGGGCTCGATCCTGGTCGTCGAGGCGATGCACACGGCTTGGGGCAAGACCCTGATCCAGAACGGTCCCTCGCCGGCACCGGACGCGTTCGGCAAGCCGCTGACCGTTGCTCAGGTTCTCGACGCCGTCGGCGAGACCGGATTCATCACCAGCGAGCTCCCCTCGGCGATCACCAGCGCCGCCCAGAGCGCGACCCCCACCACCGCGGGCTAGACAGAAGATGGCGAAACGACCCAATTCCCGGCCTCGCCCCAGCGGCGGGGCCGGCTCGGGTCGTTCGCCGGCGCCGAGGAGGATCGTCCGGCCTCGCACGCTCTTCTCGCGCCTGCCTCTGGGCATAGCCGCGGCCGCAATCGCTCTGGTCAGCGGCGTGGTCGTGATGGTCATCGCCGGGTCGCTGTCCGGTGATGAGGTCCCCCAGAGGCAGGCCGGGGGAGCAGGGGGGGCGCCCGCCGGCGGCGGCAGTCCCGCTCAGCAGCTCGTCGCCACGATTGAGGGCGGTGAGGCCGAGAGCGGCGGGGTGTTCTCGAGTGTGAAGCCCTACGAGACGGTCATCGCCACGGCCAAGCATTCGGGCAAGGGCGTCGATGTCTTCGCCGAGCCAGGCGACGAGCATCGCGACCATCACATCGAGTTGAGGGATGGGCAGAACGGCGATCTGGTCTTCGCCGAGACAAAGCGTCAGGGCAAGTGGCTGAAGGTGAAGTTGCCGATTCGCCCGAACGGCAGCGAGGGATGGATCCGGCGCGACGACGTCGAGCTCTCGGTCACGGATTGGAGCGCCAAGATGGATCTCTCCGAGCACGTCATCTCCGTCCGCCGAAAGGGCAAGACCTTCCATGAGTTCTCAATCGGACTCGGACAGCCCGACACCCCGACCCCGACGGGGACCTTCTACGTGACCGACCTGATCCAGCCGAAGGATCCGGACACGATCTATGGCGCTTATGTCTTCGTGCTCTCCGGCTTCTCGGAGAAGCTCACCGACTATGCCGGTGGCCACGGGGAGATCGGCCTGCATGGCACCAATGATCCGAGCGGGCTCGGTCAGGACGTCAGCCATGGCTGCATCCGGATGCGGAACTCGGCGGTCACCGAGCTGACCAAGCGGCTGCCGCTGGGCACGCCGATCGAGATCGTCAAGTAGCCGGTCGGCGCGTTGGTCGGGCGCGTCCCGCTTCGGGGTTCGGGTCACCGGGAGCAGCAGCCAAGCACCCCTGTAGCCTCGCCTCGATGGCTGCCTCGCACTAGGCCCCGAAGGGGACCTTCGACATCCTTCCCGGGGAGGAGCCGATCCGCCACGAGGTCGCCCGGACACGCCTCGAAGCTGCTCGACGCGGCCGGCCAGCGGGTGGCGTTCGCAACCGCCACCGAGTGGGTCGCCCGGCTCGGCGACGCCAAGCGCCAGGGCCAGCTCGAGGAAGAACTGATTCGCCTCGGCCGCATTCCCCTGCTGATCGTCGACGAGGTCAGCTACATCCCATTCGACCCCGAGGCCGCGAACCTGATGCTCAGCCTCGTCTCGGCTCGCTATGAGCGCGCTTCGATGGTCGTCACCTCCAACAAGCCGTTCTCGGCCTGGGGCTGACGCCGGATGCGTCCCGATACGAGGCATGTGGCAGGTTCGGCGCGAGATCTAGAGGCGGTGAGAGGCAACCTGGTCTCGGGCGAAGCCCCAACTCATGCAGAGTGCCGCTTCTCGTCCGAAGCGCTAGTGGCGCCTCGGGCTTGCCCCCTACGGATCGAGCACCGCTGCGTCGCGCGCAATCGCATCGAGCGATCCCGCGTCGACCTTTACGAATCCGCGGAACTCCCACCGATCGAAGTCTCGATCGGCCTCGCCGTGGAGGACCACGGTCACCGTCACGTGGCCCAGGCCGTCGTGTGTCGCGCCCAGGGTCAGACACTCGCCTCCCCATTCGACGGCTCCCTCCCAGCCGCGCCATTGCTGAGCAAGTTGCCCGAAGTACGTGTCGAGTTCCAGGGAGTCTCCGCTCCAGCGGTGGTAGATCCTCGCCTGAGCCACTGCCTCTTGCTGGCGCAACTCGGCATGCCAGGTCCCCGCTTCATTGCCGGTCTCGATCGTGAGCGCCTCCGGCCCTGATCCCTTCAAGGTCCAGTTCTCGGCCATGTGACTCAATTCTCCGAGATAGCCGCATTCCATGCAAAGCGGCTACGCGTGCTTTCCTTCCGGGGATGGAGAAGGACCCACTGCTACCCCCACCCCTGGATCGATACTTGGACCTCGACCTGCCGGATCGCTTCATGCTCCAGGTCAAGACGAGGGACGGAAGCTGGCTGGAAGAAGCAGTGTGCCTGTCGGAAAACGCCGGGCGCCTCGAGGACGGCAGCTACGCGGTGAATACCGGCGGGGTCGGGATCATGTTCCGCTGCGTTGAGAAGCACGGGGACCACTTCGTCCACGTTGATGGCGGAGGCCGGCGGTTTGAGTATCGCCTGCTGGCCGTCGAACCCGACGGCAGGATCGAGTTGCCCGAGGGCGGCACCCTCCACCCCTAGGCTTGCGCGCGAATATGTCTCCGAGGCCGCGGGAGGTCTTTCCTCGGATTCGACGGGTCCGCTGAAGGGTCAGGTACCGGGTCGGGGTCTTCAATCAACGGAAGGCTCTCGTGGATAGATTCGCAGGCATGTGCGGGTGTGCACGCACGTCGGTCCCTTCGCACGCGGATCCCAGGTAATCCCTGCCGCGATCCCCCCCACGAATCCCTCCCAGGGGGCAACAAGGCGTCACAACCCCGGCGAGATCGAGCGCTCGAAGGGCTGCTTAACCCCCCAGCGCTGCCCGCACATCCTCATCGCTTGGGATCGGAAGACCCTCGAATTGGCACGCGTTCTGGAATCCGCCGACTGTGACCTTGGCGGTCTCGTCCTGGCGGATCATGTCCAGGAGTTCCTGCTGTTCGGGTGTGAGAGCCATCAGAATTGCCCCCAGTTGACGTGGCTACGGAAGGTCCGAAGTAAACATGGGCCCTTCGCTGAAAGCCCGGCGGCTCGTACGCGCGTGCCGCGCACCCGCACGCGCAGGACCCCCCGAACCCCATCCTGCACCCAGATCAACCCACGCTCTGAGCGTCAACGCCGGAGTTTCGCCATCCACGCGACGGCCTCGTGTACTCCCATCCCGCGGCGGCGCGACCCATCGCGTGCACGCGCGACGCGGGCGACATTGCCGGTGATTACCCGTCATCCCCGGTCATTTCCTAGGACTCCGCGTAGCCGGCTGCGTCCCTACCCGCTGACGGCAGCCGGCAGCCAGATCCAACCTGTCGCGGCGTTGTAGTCCTCTCCGGGCTGCTCGAGGCCGTCGGGGCCGAGCCAAGCGGTGTAAGCGGCGATCAGCGCGTCGAAGGCGTGTGCGTTGGTCCGGCACGTCGATTCGACCTCGAGACCAGTGAGCTTGCTGGAGAGGTCATCGCAGGTCCGGTCGCGGAAGTCCTGCTGTGCCTTCTTCCCGGCCTTGTCCGACGGAGGCGCTCCGAAGCCAAGGCGTCGCAAGGTCCCGGCCGGGTAGACCTCGATCAGCTCGGGCCCCGCAACCGTGCCCCGTTCGGCTCGCTCTGCCCGCAGGCGCCGCGCCAGCGCGACGCCTCTACCGGCGATCTGGCCGATGCGCATCGTCGGCAAGGGTCTGCCACCGCCGATCTCTGCTCGCAGCCGAACCTCGCAGAGTCGTTCGGCCACCGGATTGCCGCCCGCCTCCCACATCAGTCGAGCAGCGTGAAGCTCGCAGCGCTCCCTCCCCGGCCCCTCGCAGCTACTGGGGCAGGTGAGGCACGGCGGCAGGGTGAGCGGGGCGTCGACCGCGATCAGCGACGGCGCCCGTTCGCCTATCAGTTCTCGGAGGCGGTCCTCAGCGATGGCCGCGGTCTTGGCCTTGGGGATCACACCCGCTTCGACCAGCTTGGGCTTGCGGACGCCCTTGAGCAAGGCGTAGCCGGTGGTGGCCTGAAGCGCCCCGCCGAGGTCGATCCCGAGGATCTTCCTCTTACCCGACATGTCTGGTGGTGGCATCTCCGCCGGTGTTCGACGCTCAGGGCGACATGTCCTGCCAGAGCAAATCCTCCGTTGCCGCGCCGACGCACCGAGCCTGAGCCGCTACTTCACCAGCGAAGCGGACATCCAAAAGGTTGTCCTGCCGGCCATCGATGCCATCACCGGCCTGAAGCGGCTTCGAGGAGCGCTGCTCGAAGATGCGTGTCGACTTGCGCTACACGTCGCGCACCGTGTTCGATACCTACCCGTGGCCGCAGGCACCCACTGACGAAGCGGTAGGGATGGTCGTCGATGTCGTAAGGCGACTAATGAAGCTGCGCGA
>JAABUS010007368.1_pt1 | contig 12679 bp, 10 predicted proteins | sample 5560161 | NCBI WGS metagenome assembly JAABUS01 (sample SAMN10711885, study PRJNA513376) | rock metagenome | isolation source: Antarctica rocks | place: Antarctica: Victoria Land, Trio Nunatak nord | collected 2016-01-04 | reverse complement strand
ATGTCCGAACCTGGGTGACGACGGTTTGAGAGGGGCGGCGTATCGAGGCGGGTGAAGGCCTGCCTGAACTCCCGAAGGAGCCGATACGCCATGTCGAGCAGTAGCACCGTCGTTCCCCTCCGTCAGCCCGATGTGGTTGACGACCCGCTCACGGCCGTCTTGCGGGACGGCGCCCGTCGGTTGCTGGCGCAGGCCATCGAGGCGGAGGCCGAGGCGTTCCTGGCCACCATGCGGGAGATGCGGCTGCCGGACGGGCGCGAGCGCCTGGTTCGGCACGGCCACGGCCCGGAGCGCCAGGTGCAGACCGGGATCGGCCCGGTCGAGGTGCGCCGAGTGAGGTTGCGCGACCGGGGTGCAAACGACGGGGCTGCTGGCGACGTCGGCGCCGGGCGCATCCGCTTCACGTCGGCGATCTTGCCGCGCTGGGCGAGGCGGACGCGCAGCCTGGATGCGCTTCTGCCGATCCTCTACCTGCGTGGGGTGTCGATGGGTGATTTTGGCGAGGCGCTGGCTGCGCTGTTGGGCCGCGACGCCCCGAACTTGTCGCCGTCGGTGGTTGCACGGCTGCGGGGCGAGTGGGAGGCGGAGTACGTGCGCTGGCAGCGGCGCGACCTGTCGGCCCGGCGCTACGTGTATGTCTGGGCCGACGGCGTCTACCTGCAGGCCCGCATGGAGCCACAGGCAGAATGTATGCTGGTTCTGATCGGGGCGACGCCGGAGGGCAGGAAGGAGCTGCTCGGCTTCCAGGTGGGCGTGCGGGAAAGCGCACAAAGCTGGCGCGAGCTGCTGGTCGACCTCAAGGCCCGCGGCCTCGCCATCGCGCCGGAGCTGGCGACCGGCGACGGGGCGCTCGGCTTCTGGAAGGCGCTGGACGAGGTGTCGCCGACAACACGGCACCAGCGCTGTACGGTCCACAAGAGCGTCAATGTCATGGACAAGCTGCCCAAGTCGGTCCAACCCGCGGCCAAGTCGGACCTGCGCGAGGTCTGGAACGCGCCGGACCGCGCGACGGCGGAGGCGGCCATCGCGACGTTCGCCGACAAGTATGGGGCCAAGTACGAGAAGGCGGTCGCCTGCCTGACCAAGGACCAGAACGCGCTGCTGACCTTCTACGACTTCCCCGCCGAGCACTGGGACCACCTACGAACGTCCAACCCGATCGAGAGCGTGTTCGCCACGGTCAGGCACCGGACCGTGCGGACCAAGGGCGCGTTGTCGCAGGACACGGCCCGGCTGATGGTGTTCAAGCTGGTGGTGGCGGCGGCCAGGACCTGGCGTCGGCTGAAAGGCGAGAACCAGTTGCCCAAAGTCGTCCAGGGCGTCACATTCCGCAACGGCGTCGAGGTCACCGACACGCCAGCACAGAACGCCGCCTGATCACGGCGTCACCCAGGTTCCAGCATAGCTCGGGCCGGCACCTGTTCGGCAACATCGTGGGAGGGGATATCACGCGGCTGATCGGGGCGTTGCTGCTGGAGCAGAATGACGAATGGGCTGTCCAGCGCGCCCGCTATATGACCCTGGAAACCATCGCCCCGCTCAGCGATACTCCCGCCCTCAGCCTGCCACCCCTGGCAGCCTGACCGGGCAGCCAACACTGCCCAGGAGGACCGCTTCTATACCACACCGTGGGACACAACTGCCGGCAGCCCGAGCAAGGCCTTTTCCCGCTCTGAAACGATCCAACACGGCGATCAGCGCAATTGCTACAGCGTACCCGCCAAACGGCGGCGCAGCATGACGGTGAACGCCCGGGCGGCTGATGACGGGTTCCGGGTCGGCAGGTGAACGACGCTGATCGGAACAGGCGGCATCTCGAACTCGCGCAGCACACGGACGAGGCTGCCATCCGCAAGATGCTGCTCCATAAGGTAATCGTTCGCCATCACGAGGCCGGCCGATCGTGCTCCGGCGCCGACCAGCGCTTCGCCATCGTCCACCGTTAGGCGCGAGGCAATGCTCATGGTCTTCACAACGCCATCGACCAAGAAGCGGTAGGTGAAGCGGACAGCTGTGTCAGGCGCGACATACCCGACGACGCTGTGGCTGTGTAGATCGTCCGGGTACGCCGGCATCCCCGTCGACGCGAGATATTCCGGTGAACCGCACAGCACAAAACCGGTCTCGGCGATCCGGGTGGCGATGAGGCTGGAGTCGGGCAGGTGACCGATTCTGATAGCCAGATCGACACCTTCGGCAACCAGGTCTACCAGCCGGTCGCTCAGGCGGACCTCGACTTCGACCTCCGGATATTGCTTCGTATAGTCCGCGATGACCGGCAGGACCCGCATTCGGCCAAACACCCTGGATAGGCTGATGACGAGCCGGCCCTGCGGCTGTGCGGATCCTTCCGCTGCCTCTCGTCCGGCCTGATCCAGATCGGCAATAATCGCCTTGCACCGGGCATGAAATACCACGCCGGCGGAGGTCAGGCGCACCGATCGGGTCGTTCGCGCCACAAGCGTCACGCCCAATTGAGCCTCCAACCTCGACACCGCCTTGCTGACGCCTGCGGACGTTATGCCCAGCGCGATCGCTGCTGCACGAAACCCGCCCTTGTCGCCGACCGATACGAACGCGCTGATCGCCGCGAAATCCATGTCGAAAGCTCCACTTACCCAGCCGGCCCTTGTCTCCGCCCTCCAGAGGGTGTTGCGTCTTGTGCGTCACTAGTGTGGGTCGTCTGAGCCGCTTTTTCTGTGATTGACAGCCCTTAATATCGGTATGCGTCCATCGGCCGCTGACTCAGCGACGGCTTCAAGGACCAGCGATCATCTCACCACCGGGCAATTTGGCCGATGAAGACCCACGTTTGGAGAAGCTCATGTCACATCTGTTCGAGCCTTTTACGCTGAAGGGCGTCACCTTGCGCAATCGGATCGTCGCATCCCCAATGTGCATGTATTCGTCGCCTGGCGGGATCATCGGCAACTGGCACTACGCGCATCTGGCACAGCTGGCGGCGGGCGGCGCGGGGCTTGTGACCGTCGAGATGACCGCAGTGTCGCCGGAAGGCCGCCTCACCTGGGGCGATTCCGGTCTATGGAACGACGAGCAGATGGCGGCGCTGAAGCCGGCGGTGGCGGCGATCAAGGCGGATGGCGCTGTCCCTGGCATCCAGCTCGGCCATGCCGGTCGAAAGGGAAGCGCGAACCGCCCCTGGGAGGGCGACAATCAAATCGCCGACGATGCTCCGAATGGCTGGCCGATTGTCGCCCCCTCGCCGCTGGCGTTTGGCGGCAACAACCTGTGGAAGACGCCGTTGGAGATGAGCGTCGCCGACATCGCGCGGGTGCAGGCCGACTTCGTCGCGGCCGCGCGGCGCGCGCGCGAGGTCGGGTTCGAGTATCTCGAACTTCACTTCGGGCACGGCATGTTGGCGCAGAGCTTCTTCTCTCCCTACTCCAACCATCGCGAGGACGAGTACGGCGGTAGCTTCGACAATCGCGGGCGCTTCCTACTCGAGACCATCGCCGCCGTTCGCGAGCTCTGGCCGGACGAATACCCGCTCGCGGTCAGGTTCGGCGTCATCGAATATGACGGCCGGGACGAGGAGACGCTGGCCGAATCGATCAGGCTCATCAAGCTGTTCAAGGAGATCGGACTGGACTTCCTGAGCGTCAGCATGGGCTTCTCCACGATGAACGCCGACATCCCGTGGGGCCCCGCGTTCTTGGCTCCGGTGACCGAGCGCGTCCGGCGGGAAGCCGACCTGCCGGTGGCGATCGCCTGGGGAATGGGCACGCCGGAACTCGCCGACGACGTCATCCGGAACGGTCAGGCCGATCTGGTCAAGGTCGGGCGGGCGTTGCTGGCCAATCCGCACTGGCCCTATATTGCCGCCGCAGCGCTCGGCATTGCGCGCCCTTCTTGGGCCACTCTCCCCGCGCCCTACGCCCATTGGCTTGAACGCTATCACCCGGAGACCGGAGTCGCGCCGGCTTAGGCGCGACCGGGACGTGCCGGAACCGCTGAGGCCGTTTCGTACCCTGGTGAATGAACGATTGGCGAGACGTGCGGGGGTGCGACGATCGCCCATCGCATGAAGATCGCGTTCCACGACATCTTCGCCGGCGTCGATCAGGGCGGCAACTTCGAATACGAGTGATACCGCCGGGGACAACTCTTCCGGGTGAAGCAACCACGTCACGAGCTCGGCGTCGGGCTCCGCGATCGGGATGACCGCAATCGAGGTCACGCCATTGACGAATGACGCTGGCACCAACGCGAGCGCGCGGCCGGTCGAGGCAAAGCTGACGGCCGTGTTCCAGTGCTGGACGCTCACGCGCGGAGCGCTCCGCGTGAGGGACTTCGCGTTCCTACTGCTGTCATCAAAGCTTTTTGCTCTGGAGCCAGGTGCGGATGGCCTGGATGAGTTCTGCCTTGCGTTCCAGCGGCAGCCAATGTGCGGCGGGCATACTCGTCACGGTAAGGTCTGGGCAGGCCGCGCGCATCGGATCGCTTAGGCGATTTCCTTTGATGCTGTTGATCTGATCAAAGTCGCCGTTGACGAACAGCACCGGCTGCGACAGGCGGCCGCCATTGGGCGCCTTGCGCGCATAGACGATGTTGGCGTCGTCGTTAAGGTACCACGCGCAGGGGGCGCGGAAGCCGTGAGCTTTGAACGCCCGCACCAGCACGTCGAAGTCCGCCGGCGGCCAGAGAGCCGGGTCAGGTTGAGTCGGCGGGGCGCGATGCGCGGCGCCGAAGCGCCCTCCCTTACGCGTGACCGCCGCATTCGGCGAAGGCTTCCCGACGCCGGCGGGGTCGCCTCGTCGGAAGATCGACGCCAGCGATGCCGCCTTGTCCGCATCCAGGTCGGCGACGGCCGCCCTGAAATGCGTCGTGTAGTAGCGGTAGTAGTCCCATTGGCCATCCGGATACCGGTCAGCCGGATAGATCGTTCGGTCGACCAGCGGGACGAGCGTCCGCAGGGCGTTCGCGTCGGGAAAATACGGCACCGAAATCAGCACGACGCCACGGCTGCGCTTGGGCTCATGCGCGACCAACGCACCGGCCACGACACTGCCCCAGTCGTGGCCAACCCAGATTGCAGGCTTGCCGCCAAGGTGGTCATGAAGCTCCGCCATGTCCGCCACGACTTGCTCGTGGCTGTAGGCGTCGTTGGCTGCAGGCGCGGAAGAGCCGCCGTAGCCGCGCAGATCAGGAGCGACGCAGCGCCAACCGTCGGCAGCGAACGCGTCCATCTGGGCGCGCCACATCAAACTGAGCTCCGGCCAGCCGTGGAGGAGGATCATCAACGGTCCGTCGGCCGGCCCGCACTCGATGTAGTGCGTTGTCTGACGAGGCGTGCTGAAAGCGCGCGAGACCAGCGTGGAGGGGGGCATTCCCCATGCTACGCCCGACTGAGCGACCGCGCCCATCCCAAGGAGGATGGAACGTCGGTCGAGCGTCAGTCCGGCTGTAGAACTGAGCGTTTGAAGTGGGGCTGTCATGGTCGAATACTCCAGTAGGGTGCCATCGGCGCAAGCGCTTGAATGACCGCGCCGCCGAGCCAACCATGCAGCAAGCAGCGAGCGTCCCGCGCCGGCTTGAGCGACATGCGCCGTCGCGCCATTCTCCTTCTGGAATGAGTGCTCGATCGGGATCGAGCCTTCGACGGAATGGTGTTGGATCAAGGGCATTCGCAATCGTACGCCGATCGGGTGCTTGCTATTAGCGCATCAATCGCGCATGAAGCCTGAAGCGAAACTTACAAGTGGGTTAATTGCGACAGAAAGATACCCTCGAAGGCGTGGCCGTGTTTGTCGCTGTGGCGGAAGCTGGCAGCTTTTCCGAAGCAGCGAGGCGTCTCGGCATCTCGCCATCGGCAGTAAGCCAGGCGATCCGAAGTCTCGAGGGGCGGCTCAGTACGCCGCTTTTACGCCGCTCGACCCGCAGTGTGAGTTTGACGGACATAGGCACCGACTATCTGCTAGCGGCAGCCCCCGCCCTTTCGCAATTGAGGCGAGCCGCGGAGGAGGCAGCGGGGCGGGGCGGACGGCCAGCCGGCCCTTTGCGCCTCACCATGCCACGGGCGCCCTTCGACCTGCTCATTGCTGCAGCACTGGCAGCTTTCCAGGATACCTATCCTGACGTGGATCTCGAGATCGCGGTTGAAGCGCGCATGATTGACATCGTCAAGCAGGGCTTCGACGCAGGATTGCGCTATGGTGATTGCCTTGAGAAGGACATGGTGGCCGTCCCAGTCGCGCCCAGGTCAGAAGCGGTTCTCGTCGCCTCACCTGCCTATCTTCATGCCCGATTGATGCCGAACCTCCCAAGCGATCTGCTCAATCACCGCGCTGTGGTGTGCCGCAGTCAGATCACCGGCTTGATCATACCATGGAACCTGCAATCCGCTGGCGAGACCGTACAGATCGCTCCGCCAGCGGCAACGATCGTTCACGATCTCGCCTCCCAGATCGAGCTGACTGTGAGGGGTCTAGGAATTGTCAGCGCGCCGGCTGCGAGCGTGTCCGACCTCCTCGACGCTGGAAAGTTGTCACGGGTCCTGCCCACATGGTCTTCCCCGCTGGAGGCGCTTTATCTCTACTTTCCGAGCCGTCGTCACCAATCAGCGGCATTGCGCGCGTTCGTCGCGTTTCTGAAGGGCCGCTCCTATCTTCCCCTCCATCTGCATAATGGGCACGTTAGAAACGTAGATGTGCCCGTCTGATCCGGGCAATCGTATCTATACTCCGTCCACGTGAGAACCCGAACATCGGCTGGCGAGTCGACCCTGACCTCAGCGGCGTTTCGGAGGTGCGAAGTTTTCGGGTTCTCACGTGGACGGAGTATAAATCAGCGCCTTCCAACCACCCATCTGCATGGGCGGCATCATCACAGGTTCAGTAGGTCAGTTTTGGATGTCGATCACCCTACTAAGTTTGCGAGTCCGAAGGCATCCACGACGCAATCAATGAAGCTGCGCAGCTTGGGCGTCTGAGTCCGCCGGGCCGAGAACAACAGGTACATGGGCTGCGAGGGTGCTGCGTAGGCTGGCAGGACCTGAACCAGCCGACCTGCGTCAAGGTCATCGCGCACGACCACCTCCGGCTGCAAGATGACGCCGTGGCCGTCGAGCGCAGCGGCCAGAAGCGCCCGCCCGTCATTGATCTGGAGGCGGCTGCGCACTTGCACGGCGTGGACGCGCCCGGCTTTCATGAACCGCCATTCCGCGTAGGGCAGGCCCGACCAGCTCACGAAAGCCAGGCATTGATGCCTGGCAAGGTCCTCCGGCGAGTTCGGCGCGCCGTTGGCGGCGAGGTAGGCAGGCGAGGCGCAGGCAACCAGTGGATAAGTCGCAAGCTCCCGCATGGCGAGCGCAGTGTCTTTGATCGGCCCGACGCGGATAACGGCATCGTAGCCTTCATCCACCACGTCCACGAAACGGTCGGTCAACGTCAGCTCGACCTCCACGTCCGGGTAGGCTTTCAGGTACCGCGTCACGAGCGGCGCCAAGCGGCAGGCGCCGAACGTGACGGGCGCGTTGACGCGCAGGCGTCCGCGCGGGGTGGTGCTCAGGTCGTTGACGAGCGCTTCTGCGGCCTCCGTTTCAGCCAGGATGATGCGGCAGCGCTCGTAGAAGCTGCGGCCAACGTCCGTGAGGCTTTGCTGCCGCGTGGTGCGGCGCAGAAGCTGCGCGCCAAGCCGCGTCTCAAGAGAGCTGACGTGCTTGCCGACCATTTGGGACGACATGCCAAGCGCGGCTGCGGCGGCAGTGAACGAGCCAAGGTCGGCAGCCCTGACGAAGACGCCCATGCTGGCGAGGCGATCCATGATTGCCAACCATCGGTTTCAAGTTCAGCGCCGGAATGCTGGCTTATCCGGGCGTCGAGGTCAAACCACCTGATCGATCAGCTTGGCCGGCTGAGGCATGCGTCACGCCCAGTGCGGCCGTAGCGAGGAGGACCACAGCATGGCCAAAGCAATACGAGTCGGGATTATCGGTGCGAGTGCCGAAGGTGGCTGGGCGCGCGAAGGGCACGTCCCCGCGGTCCAGGCCCTCGACGGCCTGGAATTTGCCGCGGTTGCCACGAACAGCCAGAAGACGGCTGACGCGGCTGCCCAGGCCTTTGGCGTCCCGGCTGCCTATGGCAACGGGATGGACCTTATCCGGGCGCCCGGCATTGATTTGGTGACAGTCGCCACCCGGGTTCCGGACCATCGTGAGCTGGTGCTGGCTGCGCTTGCAGCAGGCAAGCACGTTTACAGCGAGTGGCCGCTCGGAGCCGGAATGGGCGAAACTGAGGAGATGGCGGCCGCGGCGAGCACAGCGGGTGTTCACACCGCCATCGGCCTACAACTTCGGGGCAGCCCTGTGGTTCGGCGCGCACGCGAGCTGATCGTGTCGGGCGCAGTCGGGCGTGTGCTCGGTGCAAGCGTGTACTCCGCCACCGCCGGGTTCGGGCCGGACGTGCCGGCGCCGTACCTCTACCTGGAAGCGCCTGAGAGCTTCGCGAACCTCATCACCATCCAGGGCGCCCATACGGTTGATCTGGTGATCACGGTCGTCGGTGCCCTTGAGGACCTGAGTGCGCTGGCAACGGCACAATACCCTGAGATTAGAGCCGGCGACGCCGGTGAGAGGCGGCCGCGCACCACGTTCGATCACCTGCTCCTTCAGAGCCGCCTAATGAAAGGGGGCACGCTGTCGGTCGAGGTTGCCGGCGGGCGTCCACCAGAGACGCCGTTCCGCTTGGAAGTGACGGGCGAGGCTGGCACCCTGCGGCTGGACGGAGGCGCCGCGCGTGGCTTCCAGTCGGGCCGCTTGAGGCTCTCGCTCGACGGTGCGCCGCAGCGTGTGGACGAGGGCGAGCTTGCCGCCATTCCTGACGCGGCCGCCAATGTTGCCGGCGTCTATGCGGCGCTGCGTGACGACATCGCCCGAGGAACGTTCACCGTGGCCGGCTTCGGCAATGCAGTGAAGCTCACCCAGCTTGTAACCGATCTCCTGTCATCCTCGCGCGCAGGAAGCCGGGCAAAGGCGGCTGATTGGCCTGAGCAATGATCTCACGCTGCTTTCCGGATTGTTGATTTCACCAGCTAGCGGCCTCAAGCCAACGGCTGTGGGAATAGCCTGTCCGGCAAACGAAGGTTGGCGGACAGGTGCGCTGCCAGGTGCTACAAAAATACCGACAAGAGAACCAAGCTGATGTGGAGGGCCACGATGGGAAGCCATGTCGCAAGCCGGTTTACCACGGCGGCCGTAGTGTCTCGGCTGCCGCATCTCGGGCCACGCCTGCGCCGGCTGCGCCATCCTCAAGGGTTGAAGCAGGGGGTCTTGGCAGAATGGGCCGGCGTGACCCAGGCCACTGTATCGCGCCCGGCGCGCACGCCTTCGTGTATGCCCCCGCCGGCGGCGTCTTTGAACCTCTGCACAGCCTTGGGGAGCGCGTCCGCCGTGGCCAGGCCGCTGGCCGCATACACTGTCTATGGGACGTGGACCGCCCGCCTGAACTCCTCACCTACGCCGCTGACGGCGTTCTTTACGGGGTGCGGCCAATCGGCCGTGTCCAGCCAGGGAACTGCTGCCTGGTTGTGGCGGCGCCTTACTCTGGCGACCAATGATCCGGTAACGCCCCAGGGCGGCTTTACAATGGCACAGTCGTTGACCAGGCATTTGGCTACGCCGTACAGGCGCCGGGCTGCACTGTCCCGCACCCGACGGCGCTCCGGACCGGGACACCGGCAGTAAGGTCTTCAATCAGAGCGGAGGGTCTTTCCGCGCTCGAGCGTTCCCCACCGTCGAACGCTACCCCACCTGTGTCACGAACTTGACAGCCAGGTATGGCTCCAACCCTTCAACGCCACCCTCCGCGCCGTAGCCGCTGTCCTTCACACCGCCGAAAGGTGTCTCGGGTAGCGCCAAACCGTGATGGTTGATGGACATCATGCCGCTTTCCACTGCCGCCGCGATCCTGGTCGCCGTCCGGGACGAGGAGGTGTAGGCATACGCTGCCAGGCCGAAGGGCAGCCGGTTCGCTTCCGCCACTGCCTCGTCGAACGTGCGGAACGAGGCCATCACCGCCAGCGGGCCGAACGGCTCCTCGTTCATGACGCGTGCCTCGGTGGGAACGCCCGTCAGCACGGTAGGCTCGAAGAAGTTGCCCTTGTTGCCGATGCGCTTGCCGCCAGTGCGCAACTCTCCGCCGTGCTGCACCGCGTCGGCAACCAGCGCTTCCATGGCCTGGACCCGGCGGCTGTTGGCTAACGGCCCCATGGTGGAGCCTGACGCCAGCCCGTCGCCGACCCTCACCGCCTCTGCTGCCTTCACAAACCGGTTCACGAAATCATCGTAGACGGCTTCCTGCACCAAGAACCGTGTCGGCGCGATGCACACCTGCCCCGCATTGCGGAACTTGTTAGCTGACAACACGCGGGTGGCCACGTCCAGGTCGGCATCCTCGAAAACGATGGCCGGGGCGTGGCCGCCCAGTTCCATGGTCGCCCGCTTCATGTGTTCGCCCGCCATGGCGGCCAAGCGCTTGCCGACGGCGGTGGAACCGGTGAAGCTGATCTTGCGCACGGCCGGATGCGGGATCAGAAAGGAGCTGATCTCCTCCGGCACGCCGAACACCAGGTTGACCACACCGGGCGGCACCCCCGCATCATGGAAGGCCCGGCACAACTCCTGGCAGGACGCCGGCGTTTCCTCCGGGCCCTTGACGATGATGGAACAGCCGGCTGCCAGGGCCGGCGCCATCTTCTTGACCGCCTGGTTGATCGGGAAGTTCCACGGCGTGAACGCCGCGACCACGCCGACCGGCTCGCGGAGGGACATCTGGTACACGCCGGGCTGCCGGGCCGGGATGACCCGGCCATAGGCGCGGCGCCCTTCCTCCGCCATCCATTCGATGTTCTCGGGTGCCATCGATGTTTCGCCCTTGGCCTCGGCGAACGTCTTGCCCTGCTCCATCGACATGAGCGTCGCGATCTGGTCCAGCCGGCTGCGGAGGATGTCGGCGGCCTTGCGCATCAGCCCGGAACGCTCGAACGCCGACATGCGGCGCCACGTCTCGAACCCGGCCTGGGCGGCCATGGCCGCCCTCTCCAAATCCCCGCGGCTGGCCTTCGGCACTTGGCCGATCTGCTCACCGGTCGCTGGGTTGACGACGGGCAGGGTTTCGCCGCCCTCGGCTGTTGTCCACTCGCCGCCGATGAGCAGCTTGAGGTCTGGGTACATCAGGGCGGACTCCATTGCAGTGTTGCACAGGGCTGCTGACAACGGCACGGCAGCGCGCCCGTAGTGAGCCGCCCTCAATCGCTCTCGGCTTGCAGCCTAGCCGCCATCACCATTTGCGTCTGGGTGACGATGGCGGCGAGCTTGCCGTCGCTGCGTGTAACCTTGGTTTGCCAGACCATGGTGGAGCGCCCGCGGTGTAGCGGCCTGCACTCGAACGTCAATAGATCTCCAATCGGCACGGCGACAAAGAAATTGGTCTTGCTTTCCAGGGTCGTGGTGCCCTGGCCCGCGTGCAAATTGGCGCCGGTGGCCATGCCACCGCACTGGTCGGCGAGCGCCATGATGGCCCCCCCGTGCATCACACCCGTCAGGTTGGTGTGGTTCTCCAACACCTGGATCTCAGCCAACACGAGCTCGGCCGATCGTTCCTTCAGCACCAGGCCGATCAACCGCGGGAAGGGCGGCATCCTGTAGCCGAACGTGTCCGCCACCGCCGGCTCTACATCATCCGTCACTGTCCGGTCTCGCGCGCCCACTGCTTCGGCAGGCGCTCATAATTCTTCGTCGCCCATTCAGTGTCGTAGTTTATGGCGCTCTGCGCCGTCAGCGGCGGCATGCCTTCGGGGGGCGGCACCGCCGGGCTCAACGCCGGACGGTAGCCGTACTTGGCGTTGGCCGCCTGCGCGGCGTCGCTTTGCAAGAAGTCAATGAACTTGCGCGCGCCGTCCGGGTTCGGGCCGCCCTTGACGATGCCCGCAGTGTGCACGATCATGGCATCCTGCGGCGGTAGCACGAGGTCTATAGCCTGGCCGTGCCCGACCTTGGAGTTCAGCACGTCCGACACCCATCCGGCGCCGACCGTGGCTTCTCCCTGCTCTACCAGCGTGACCATGAGCTGCGGCGAGGCGGTCCACTGGCTGATGTTCGCGTTCAGCTTGCGCTCGTATTCCCAGGCTTTGTCCTCTCCCAGACGGAACATCTGCGTCGCCAGCAGCACATAGCCGATCGCGGTGGTTTGCGGACTGGGCATCGCAACTTGCCCCTTGAACGCCGGATTGAGTAAGTCGTCCCAGGTTGCGGGCGGCTTGACGCCGGCCAGGGCCGGATCGGACGCGAAACGCTTGGTGTTCCAGAAAATCGCCGGCGTGAGGTAGTACCAGCCGTGCCAGAACCCATCCGGGTCGGCATAGCCCTTTCCAACGTACTCCGGCGTTTCGGCCTTGGCCTTGTAGGACACCAGCAGGTCGTCCTTGGCCATGGACTGCATGAACGGGATCGTCTGGGACACGACCACATCGGCTCGGGGACGCGACTTTTCTGCGCGGATGCGGGCGACCTGTGCACCGGCCGCAGGGATAATCAGCATCTCCACGTCAATGCCAGTTTGACGGGTAAACTCGGCGTTCACGGCGCTGTTGAACTGAGGTTCGGTCAAGCCGGTATAGATGACCACTTTGTCCCGAGCGGCCGCAGGCATTGAGGCGGCTACGA
>JAABUS010007365.1_pt1 | contig 12685 bp, 22 predicted proteins | sample 5560161 | NCBI WGS metagenome assembly JAABUS01 (sample SAMN10711885, study PRJNA513376) | rock metagenome | isolation source: Antarctica rocks | place: Antarctica: Victoria Land, Trio Nunatak nord | collected 2016-01-04 | reverse complement strand
AAACCAGGAATTTCCTGTCAGCAAGTCTGTCAGCCTTGTTGATGCCAATGCTGGAGACGATTACAGCTTGCTGTTCACTGGTCAGCAGGACACACACTGTTCAGCAAAAAAGCACTGGTCAGTGGACATGCTTGGGCCCAGGATTTCTGCGTGGCATAGTAGCAAGAGCCTGCAGGCGCATGTTTACCTGTTTCAAGACAGCTTGCAGGCTGAGAAGCCGCTCTCCCTCACCCTGGTGCTTCTGAGAGTCTATCACCTGGGCAAACAGCTGAGATCTTATAAGTGGCTCTGGGATTTCTTTCAGCCATGCTTGCAACAGCCCTGCCACCTGCAAAAGCCAAGAGTGTCTCAGTCCTGGTGATCATACAAAGGATCGAGTCGCACTTGCATCAGCACCCGGGACCTAAGCTCACCGCAAAAGGGTCCTGGAGGGGAAGCATCCGCAAAGGGTTTCTGCCAAGCTGGTAAGCTTGCCGCAGCAAGTTGACCTTCCTGTCTGTGCTGGCGGATTTAAATAGGCCCTCGAGGCAGTAAGCGGGTTTCTTTCCATCTCTTGGCTTGGTCAAAAACGAGATGCAATCCCGAAAAACCGGGATTTTGCTAGTGCTGCATAGCTCCTGCACACCGTGACAGCCTTCAAAGCGAGGTAACATGTGACAGTGAATATGACACCGACCCTTGGCTGTGACCAACGAAAGATGGCTCGACAGTAGCCCGCACATGCCAGCAGACTGTAAGGCTGTGTTTCGAAGCCAGGAGCTGAGCAAAAAGTTGCGCTTCACGCGCGCCATAACAACAAGCAAACTTGCAGGCATATCACTTGGACACGCAGCAAGGAGGCATACCTTCAGGTCTCGGCCAAAAGTCGGTGCCGGCCGACTTTTGACCATATTGTCGCCCGCCAAGGCTTGACGGTGTCAAGTTGCCGCTCTTCCTTGTCTATCGTCACTGCTTAAATCAGTCTGTGGCTTTCGTCACCGACGTATCATAATACCCTAGCTAAACTGCCTTAGTCATGCATACTGATCTGGCGGAGCTTTCGATGCACGCTGCTTCAACTGTATGCACCTATGCTGATTGAGTCATGGTCGAAGTTCAGGCCAGAACAGGCCTTACATTCTGCTGTCGATGTCATTGCAGTAGGATTGTGTTTCACAAAATGTTGAGAGAAACAGAGAAAGTAAATTTAAAGCTACGCGGGTGTAGCATGTTATACAGATAAAGTAATGCCAATTATGGGGCAGCCCAGATGTCAGCTCACCACACAGCAAACGAAGTCCTGGACAACTCCTTATACAGATGTCAGCTGAGCCTGTGCATGCTGCTGATGCCGCAACACGCTCAATCGTGCCATACGTTGTGTTGCTGCATCCAGCTGCTGAGCATCATGATTCTCATCCTGATGGTCAGACTGTTGCCTGCTCTGCATAGCCGCCTGCAGATCAACACAAACAAGATTGGGAACAGGATCAAAGATATAAGGTGGCATTGTCAAGCATTACATATGAATCACATGCTGCTGCCGGTACAACATGACCCCACAGAGGAGCCCCACCCGCAGGGGGGGCCCTGTACCACGCCCTCAAGCTTGTCCTCAACTCATGCCGGATGGCATAGTCCTTCTTGGTAACACAAGATGGAAGTCTGCTGGCTTGGCAAAAGCGCCCCATGTGGAGAGAATGAACCAAAATTATGCAATATACAGCAGAGCTAAAATTGAACGCCTGCCTCTTGAGCTCACTTAAAGCAATCCGGAGCCCTGCTGCTCCTGACATTGGGCAGGATTTCTGTCAGAGGGTCAGCAGTTGACTGGACATGCTTTCATGAATGTTTCAAGTGCGCATGTCGCATATTGAGCTACAGGACAGCTCGGCCAACACAAAATTGACTGTCTGACGGACCAATCACCTTGACAAGCTCTTTGCGGGCATGGCGCTCTTCCCTGGCAAGTGCCTCCTTTGCTCGCATCTTGTCAATCCGTTTCCGCCGCCGCGCTAATCTGCCACTGCCGCGACCCTCTATCATGCTTGCCTTGCTCACTTCATCATCAGAGCTGCAAACCAAAGAGCATGTTATGACACAGCCCCACATCACATGGTCACTGTCTGGCATCTTCACAGTGACCACACAGTGGTGCTGCAGCTCAACGCAGGCTGACTTCACCTCTTTTACCTCAGCACTCACTGGACGCAAGGCAGGGCGTTACGAGCTTGTACAGCGGCCTGTCTGTGTGCTATCACATGCCTGCTGGGCATGCTGGGATGCATTTGAATTGGAAAACCATGCACTTTCAAGTAGCTCAGACACTACAGGCGTGCCACAGTGAGTGAGTAACGGACTGAGTGCATTACCATTACCCAGACAAAGTTACAGAGGCAGCATAGAGCTGGTACCTGTAGGTTGTCCAGTTGCCATAGTAGCCAGCCTGCTTGGGAGGCCGCAGCAGGCGGGGGGCCTCCAGGCAGGCCTGACTACAGCAGCCAGCAAACTCCTCCTGCAGGCATGCAGCCACACAGTTCTTGTTGCAGCTGCAGCAGAGCCACCAGTTGGTGTTGCAGCTGCAGTGTGGCCATATGGAACATGATCTCATGTGAGAGCGACTGCTTAATGGTGTAGTGTCATGTGTTGCTTTTGCACATTGTGCATTAGAACTGAGCACAGCACAGCAGATAAAAGTACACAGGCAATGCCACAATATGGTATAAAGGGATACGGTGCAGCACGATATGGTACAACATGAGCAAAACAACATAGCACAACAAATGGTGGAATATGACATGTTCACAGCATGATGCAACACAAAGCAGGCATGGGGAGAGCACCTTATGCTGGTCACAAGCCAGGAAGAGCTTGTTGCAATCTATGTTAGCACAATTCATGTGAGGCAGGGAGGCCGTCTCCCCGCAGGCTGCACAAGGGGCTGCTGCCACCAACTGCCCCTCATGCTCTGGATCACCTGTACATCGCGCATTGTATAGAGTGAATGGGACACCACCACCAGTAGCCAGTGGCCCAGTCAGTCACACGATGCACTGCCTCCAATGACTGAAGCACACCATGGCACCAGGGTCAGTGCATCAAGAGAACATGATGTATCACTGGGTACTGGCCAGACACAACTGTTAGTGCCCTGTGGCTGGCAATATCATGGCAACACCATAGCAATGTTATAACCAAAAAGCCACAGAATAATGTGTGAGATGGCAGGAGTCTGCACATTGCAGTGGCTTTCTGACAAGCTTTTTGCCATTGTGACATTCTCTATGCATGTAGCTGCCTAGGCATACAACCAAATCAACAACACCATTCACCATCAGCATGGAATGTGGGCATCATCACCTGAAGGGACAGCCATGCGGCCATCAAACACAAACAAGCTGCCATCCCAGAGCTGGTGGCCCTCTTCCCTGAGGTAGTTCTGTATCCCCCCCTCTAGCGTGTACAGATTGGTGAAGCCCTTATCGCGCAGGTGCGCTGAGTAGACGTCACAGCGGATGCCGCCTGTGCAGTACATCATGACTGGCGTGTCTGCTGCCTTGCCTTGCAGGTAGCTGGGGATGCTGTCGCTGTTGCTGGGGATGCTGTCGCTGTTGCTGGCCTCTGTTGGTGTCTCATTGAACTTCTCCTGTGCAGCACAGCAGCAACATGAAGGGTCCTTGGTGGTTTTTGGTGTCACTGTGCACTGTGCACTGTGATGTGTGCTTCTTGAGGAGAAGTTTCCTTGGGGGAAAGGGAAGGGGGGAAACAATGATGGATTTGGGCGATTCAAGACTGTTATTGCCTACTTTCTGCGGCCTGCTGGCAGTGGCTTATTCATAAAGCAGCCATGCTGTTTGCAGAGTGTCCCAGGCTTGAGCAGTCTCAAATTGGGCAGTTTCAAGATGACAGCTTGAGTTTACTTGCAGGGCAGAAGAGTACAGAAGTGCTTGAGTAAGCCAGCATGGCTATGTTGTACATGATGCTGAATGAGCCAATCAGTCCAAGGCAAGATACACTGTACATGGCCAGCATGAGAGAAGTTGCAGAAAAAGACACCACAATCTAGTTCAAGGCAAGACACACACTGTGCATGGCCAGCATGAGAGAAGTTGCAAGAAAAGACACCACAATCTAGTCCAAGGCAAGACACACACTGTACATGGCCAGCATGAGAGGAGTTGCAGAAAAAGACACCACAATCTAGTCCAAGGCAAGACACACACTGTGCATGGCCAGCATGAGAGAAGTTGCAGAAAAAGACACCACAATCTAGTCCAAAGCAAGACACACTGCACATGGCCTGCATGAGAGAAGTTGCAGACCTCTTGGGGCCTGTCTGCGCCCTGGAAGTGTCCAGCATCCCATTCGTAGTCATTGCGCACGTCCAGGACCACCACATCCGGCCTTGCTGATGCAGCTGATGTCTGAGGCTCATGTAGCTCGCCACTGGATTGCGCATCACTGTCTGGCCTTCTGTCTGATGCATCTAGCCTTGCATTTGATGACTCCGGTCCTTTGTTTGGTGTGCCTGGTGGATCAGAGGCAGCATCTGCAGGCTTATCATGGCTGGGTGAGATACGCTGTGCACTGGCAAGCATCTGTTTCCATTGGTGGGGTGCCAAGGGGGTAGCCCGAGCCTGCAAGCAAGGCCATTGATGTTGCTGGAAGTATCTGTGTGACAATGGATGGTACATTTTTGCTGGAATGGATGGTATATCTTTGCTGGACTTCAGTTGGCAGCATCAAGCTCTGAGACATGCCTATAGGGAGTTGTGATGCAAAGTGGAAGGAGCTAGCCTGAATGCTATGGTATACATGAGAGCTGTTGTTGTCTTGGGTCCGGTACTACTGGTCTGATCTGTGACAAGGTGATACAGTTCTCACATGTAGCTTGAGACTGAAGAATTCAAGTCTGCTCAGGAATCCACACATGCAACATTCCTTGAACACTGACATGAGATCTGTCAGATGCCCCACGGTCTTTTTGTTTTGACTGCAATCAAGGCCTTGCAGGACTGCAAAGCATGCGCAGTCCTCACCTTTGGATCTGTGACAGGGAGCCTTGTCATGCCTCCAGCAAGAGATATCAGGTTTTGCTTGAACTTCAGCCTGAGCTTAGGAAATTGGTGGCTGTCAACAGGGAAACTGCTCCACCTCATTCCCTGCAGACCAGGAATCCCTGTCATGTGGCTTGAATTCAACTGAGGAGGACAAGGCGCCACACAGCACAAGACAACTTAGCACAATGCCCTGCAGTGCCACATCTGGACCAGTATACAGTATGAGAAGCTGTCATGCTGCATGAGATTGGCATTCTGTCTATCTAGCAGCTGTTGTCTGACAGAGACTCGAGGAGGAGTGCGTCTGGAATCACACCTTGAATAGGTCTTGCTGCTGCAGCCACATGGCATACCCCTCAGCATCAGCCGTCAAGCCGCTGTATTGCGCATTGATTCCCTGTGTTGACAGGTAGATGCGGCCAGCTAGATCCTTGCCTTGTACCCACAGCTTGTGTTCTGCTATGACCTGCATGCCAGAAGCTGATGCAGTATGCTTGTGCCAGATTTGCGTAAATGCAGTCAGACACAGTGGCAAGGTTTGACAGGTCCCTGCAGAGTGCAGGCATATTTGCCTTGCCTGAAAGGGGTTTGCTATGTCCACAAGGTGGTAGAAGTTGACCACACTGTAAGGTGTGTCTGTAGAGTCAGCGGTGCTGTCTGCATGGATGTCTGACTGCCTGATGGAGTTGGATGCCATTGTTTGGGCGTCAGGCAGATCACTACAGGTGGGGGTACGCCGTGACAGGTTCTGTCGGCCTAAAGCGTTACGTCCAATGGCAAGCTTGTGCGACAGTTGTAAGCCCAATGCTGCAAAGGCGTAATTGGTCTGCGGATATGCTGATATGCTCGAGGGTCGATATGAAAACGCAAAGCTCGTGATCTGACGGCGCCCGCAGTGAGGACTCCAGATCGCTGAAAACCTGTGCAACGAGGTGGTTGCGAGCTGCACCCAAGGCATTGGCACTATCGGCCTGCAGGATCAGAGTATGACGGACCGTGCATCAGGACTCTACCGAACTTGATTGTGCTAAGTTTGATCTGACGAGTCAAGCATCTCATTTTGCTGTGCAAGTAGATGGCCTGATCAGGCATGCATAGAGGTCAGGCATTGCCCAACTCGACCAATTCAGCAGATTCAGGCAGGATGTGATTATTTCCAGGTCAGACTTGAGCAGCGTGACTAGCATAGCATTTTACAAAGGCTGCGCCACTTCATCAGCAGCCAATTCATGAAGGAATCCAATCATCATGAGTTTTTTTGTCATTTTGGCGCTATAATTGGTATACATTATACTATAGGCTATTAGGCAATCAAGACTTGCACTGACTATCACACTGTAAGCTGAACATATCACATGGGCCACGCCTTGCAACAGTAAGACCACCCCTTACAGTTGTCAAAACATGACACCAAGTCCGGCCGAACCCGGCTATATCAAATGTCCAGCTCAGCGGACAGAAAAGTGTCGTCTCAACTTGCGTCACTGAAAAAGTCAAACTTGGGATCCAACACGACCAATTCTGGTGTGGGCCTCATGGGTCTTGTCACGAGTCAATGATGTCCCGCAGGAGGTTGCGGGGCATGGAACGTGCCTGGCTGCCCAGACGGTGTGGCATAGGTGCGGGGCATGTCCCCCTCCTCAGCACTTCTGTAGCGCAGGGAAGGCAAAGAGGATAATCTCCTGATAGGTCATACTGCTTTGCGCATGTCTGGCAGTGCAGATGCACCACATCCTGGACGGGAGGGTGTGGCTCTCTGAACCGCCTGCCGTGGAAGTGTTTCCTGCATGCACAACAACAGGAGTCAGTCCTCCATGTCAAGCTGTGCACTGGTGCTGGCCAAACCATCTTCCAGCCCAGACAGAAGGCTTCAGCAATTCAAGGTAAGTAGCAACTCTCAACTTGCGCATGCATTTGAGCATTGCAGTGACTTACTGGCAGTGCATGCAGAAGCGACCACAGCTCTCTTCACAGTCTTGTGGGTCTGTGCTTGCTTGCTCCCATGCCAGGCGCTCATCATCACTCAAGCCTTCTGGCATAATATCGCCTGGCTCGTCTAGGTAAAAGTCAGTGAGGTGGCCAGGGTTTTCAGTTTCAGCAGTTGCCAGGAAGGCGTCCAGTGCCTCTGGCTCCCTTGACCGTCTGTACACACGTCTGATGATGGCACAAACGGTCTCAGGCGTCATAGGCATGACACCACTCGCTGCTAGGCCTGCGCTGTGAGTCGGTGTGTGCATCCACTCCAGCAAAGCATTCATGACTTGGGTGACCAGACAGGCACGCAGGATCCTCAGGTGGGAAGCTTGGCGGTCGAAACCATCTGTCATATGGCCGGAGTCAGGCAGGAAGCGGAGCAGGTTGGCATAGTTGGCTGCCGAGACGTTGCCCCAGCCTGGGATCTGCACATGTGCACAGAATTAAAGCCAGTAAAAGCTTGCAAGGCATCCCATGACAGGTGTGTTTAGACCAAGCATTACTTCTCATGTCATGACACATTGCATGCTCGTCCACCTGCATTCTGCCATGCTCCTTTGCACTTTGCGCACACTTACTGGCGCAGATCCAAAAGCATGCCTTTGGTCAAACAGCGATAATCACAGGCTATCAAGGTTCAAAAAGCTCACCGCAAATCCAATCTGACTTGGCAGGCAGTCAAATGGGATCAGCACACGCAGTTGGGCAGTGGGTGTGGGACGAGGCAGCCTTGGAACTTGGTCAAAGAAGCCAGCTCTATCTGGATCCATCAAAGGTCCATACACCTCCAGCTCTCCATTCTGCAGCGCACAGTGTGATGCAGGTTTCAGAATGATTGCTGGAATGCTGCAAATGATGTCACCAGTAGATTATGTAATGCAAGTGATGCAAGATTGCATCACAGCTGCATCAGGTCTTGAACATCAGGGCCACCGGGTGCGCCATGGTATGCAGCAGGGCATGTTCATCATTAACATTGCTATGCTTCTGGCAATGATAACAGAAATAAAAATAATACTATGGACATTTAGTGTCAATATCAACAAAAATAACAATAATAAATAATGACAATAGTAATAACAATAATTGTTCATCATTAACATTGCTACGTTACTAAAACTAACAAAACACTAAAAGTTTTGAATATTTATGTCAATGTCAACAAAAACAATAATAACATTATTAATGATAATGGTAATAGAAACGATAATAATTGCTACTCACACAGTTGAGACTCACCTGCTGCCTGTCGGTACCCCGGATGATGTCCCAGGTTCCACAGATGATGGCCCACAGAACAGCAACCCCCTTGAAGCAGACGGACCTCACGACACCCATGCATCTGTTGCATCCAGCCTGCAAAGATTCAATGATTGAGTTTCCTCAATAGATTGCATTGCAGATATACTTTCCCAAAAGTACATCAATTTGCGGAACTTGGTAACATGCTTGGAGCAATGATTGAGTTTATGCAGCTTTCAAGCACAGCTGTTTCTGCAGTAGCATCAAGCAGTCTAGCTTGATAGACAGGTAGCTACAGGGGCAGATGTTCACCTGACAGGCGTACCACACCACCAAGAGTGCACCACTCATTCCACACATCAGTGTGAGGTGCCACAGAAAGTGCACACAGCTGCTCACAACCATATAAACCAAGACACTGGCCACTGCAAGGGCACTCATAGCCACCATCACCACCATCATCACTAGCATTAGTAGATATGATAAACCCCAGCAGCAGTTGACGTAGGAGCAGGGGTCTGCAGCTTGCTCCACCTGTGGCACAGCCTGCACCATAACAACAGTCAGTGTTGTTGAAAGCAGAGCAATTTGCTCACTGGCTACATACATTGTTAGCAAAGAGTGAAATGTGGTAGTGTGAGGCAGAGGGCAGAAGGTAGGCAATGAATTGTGGCAGATTCATGCAAGGACAAGACGTTATTTTGCACAGCAGGTGCCACTGGCTGCCAAGGACAACACAGCTCAGCTTGGGTAACATGTATGCATAGACATCACTGACTTGGGAGGGGCTGCTTATGGCCTGTGCCAGCTCCATGTCTCCGCAACCTTGCACAATGAAGTTCGCAGGCCTTGGCAGGAAATTCTCGTACAGGGACCTGCTTGCATGTCTAGTGCCCTGCAGTTCAAAGGTTAGCTGAGGAGAAGTGCAAAGGTGACACTGCAGACTTGCTGAAGACGGCACTTGTTGAAGGCTTCTCACCAATGGAAGAATCTCTGTCCCACACCCAAGGACCTCAAAGGTACCGAGGCTCTGCGAAACCACCTGCGTAGCAAGGCAAGGCATCGGATGTGAACCGACATAGTTGCTAAAGTCGGAATGGTGTCGGTCGCGACGTCAAGGGTCCAGGCGCAGACTGGCGCTGAGAACGGTATGCACTCACCTTGTCATGAACCGTTGGGTAGGAGGCAGGGATGGTGCCGCTGGCCTCACTGCTTACCGAGTCAACAGAATCCTGCAGGAAAAGCAAACAACCTCAATACTGCGTGCTAACAAACGATGCGCTCAAAAACTGGACAGCTTTTACCTGTCTAGGTATTGAAGACAGTCTTCGCAATAATGCTTTGTTCTTGCGGACGTTGCTTTTTACTATTCCCAACATCTGACACCTGCACACCTTTTGTTTGTGAGCTGGGAAGAACTGAAAATAGACACTAGTCAGTACAACCCAAACGGTGCCGGGCAGTCACGGGTTCAAGCTGAATCCCTGCTTGTCATAGAAAAGCTTCAAAGTAGCTTTCTTGTATCGTAAGCTTACCTTGAGAGCAGCTCTCACGACATGTTAGCGATGGAGAGTGAAGGCGGCGCTGGCAAGCACTTCGAACACAGTCGAGTGCAGCACGCAAGCAAGCGTTTGCAATAGGCCTTGGGGCTTGTAGTCAGGTCCGCCAGCCAGGAGAAGTTGTTCACACTGCTGTTCAAGTCCGCAGCGAGAGGGGACAGTCCCTCGCACACAATTAGTAACGTAATAATATGTTTCGCACTTTTCCGCGGCGGGCGCTGGGTAATGGTACACTAGCATTATAGCCATCCTGAGGACCCTGTTGTCACCAGAGCAGCTGCTGCTACAGTGTCCATTGTCGCAAACTTGTCAAGAATGCAGTACTGTATCTAACACTTGTAGGGTAGATGCAGCATGCCGGGTGAAACGCAAGCCAAGGTATACCTTAGTAAGTGCACTATCACGTGATATGTAAGACAACCAATATCATTTAGCCCCCTGGTAAAGACTGGTGTTCTACTGTCACCCATTTGAATTGATCCTGGCGCAGAAGAGCTGTCCAATGGAGGCTGAAGCTTTACATTACATATGGAAAGTTTGACCAGGCCGGGTGCTGACACAGCAAAGCTGAGCCCTAGGGACCAGACCTGCAGTTCAGCATGCATGACATTTATAAACAACAACATATCCATATAGGTGAGCCTTGGTGCTCACATTGTGCCAGCTCAGCCTACCATGCACACCAAGCCTTGACATCCAAGTGTTTGGAGTCAGCACATGTGTCAGCTGCTGCACTTGTACAATCATGTTACATGCATGGAGCATCAATGCCCGGCTGTGGCCAGCAAGGCAGACAGCTTTGAAAAGAGCAGGGCAGTGCCACAATGCCCCATTGTTTGAGACCTTGGTGGTGAAGATATCCATATGTGTCGAGTTGTCATACACTTCACAGCATCATGATCAGTGTAGCGCTAGCAGCTCATGATCAGTGTAGTCTGCAGACAGCGCTGCGGGGAGTTGGCATACTGGAGCTGTAACAGCTGAAAATTTGGGCTTAGTCAGGAAGGTGGGAACTGCCTGATTCTGCAATTTCACGGCAATCTGCACAGCGGTGGCCAGTTGTGTTGGTTGCTGAGGTTACCGTGCCATTGCTCAGGGTTCGGTTCATGTATGATCCTGACTGGAAGTTGTGATCATCTGGTCTCAAGCCTGCAAGTGTGCCTGCAAGGTCATGGCCATTGATGTTCAGGACTCGTTGGGCCTGCATAAGCTGACTCAGCTGAGGGCTTTTGATGTTTTGTTGCAATGGACAGAATACAGAAAAGCTGCAGTGTTTCTGCTGTAATTTCATAAATGAAGTTAAACTTACTGCATGCTTCAAAGCACTGCTGCCAGGTATCTCATAACATTGTTGTGCATGGTCTAGATGACCTGTCATCGTGATGTCCGAGTCAATTACACATGTTCAGAGCCAGTGCGCAAAGCAGTCTTGGTTTTGCCATCCCTGGGATGTCATCAGAGACACAGAGTAACTCAGACACTGGTGACTGACACCTGACTTCAACACACATGACCAGATACAGTGCACAAAGCCATCCCTGGAATGTCAGCAGAGACAGGGGATGAGTGTGGTCTCAGATCATGGAAGTGTCACCTGGTAGCAGTCAACACAGGCTGTAGTGGGGCAGCCAGAAGCAAAGCTTGGCAAGCGGCTGACAGGTGAACAGGTGCTGGCCAAACCATTGTAGGTGGTGCCGTTATCCCAGGCCACCATGAACACCTGCATCCACATGCAGCACAATGCTTGCTGCTCTTTGCTGACGAGCCCTGATGGTGATCACAATGAGGGGCATCTGATAGCAGCATGATATGCACAATGCTGGCACAGCACAGCACTGTGCAATGACATGTGACAACACCAAAAATGCGCAAGCTTGATTGTCATGCAAGCCACACTTCACAACCTGGCACTGACACCTTATCTTTCACAGGGCGAGCCTACTCAACTGTGCTGTGCTGATACTTGTGCACCCCAGAACCACTGATTTGGGCTAGCAAGAGACCCCAGAGGAGCTGATATTGGCACGCCAGAAGCTATCAAGCCTGTATATTGTATGACACATATATGGTCTTGCCACAGACTCTGAGACATCATCAATGATGATGCACCCAGTTGTAATGATGTTTCCTGCCACTCAGCAAGAATTTCTGCTTGTCTAGATAGATCTCGAGGGGTTTAGTCGCTTCTATGGTTTGCCTGCAGGGTATGTGAGACAGCAGTGAGGACAGGTGTTCCTCACAGACACAGTATGCACCTGAGGGTTTTGTGTTCTGACACACACAGTGTACACCCCTAGGGATTTGGGCTGTGCTCTGGCTTGTACACACAGTTATGCTCAGACCTGCTTCAGTTGATTGCATGGAGTTGTTACAGCAACAATAAGACAAACTGTGTATCAAGTGAAGGTGTTATAGATGTCCAGCTGCACTAGTGCACTATTGAATGATCCACAAGCGCTACCAACATCCGAGTCAAAACAGGCAAATTTCAAACAATGGCTAGATTTTGTAAAAAGAATATCCAAGACAGGTAGTTCTGTTATGATACACATACGAGCAATTTTAGTCCAGATGCCCTGTGCTGTCTTTCCCTGCATGCTGATGTTTCAACTCTGAAGCTAGACTGATGAAATGAAAGGAAAGTGCATTAAATTCTCACACTGCATTTGCTTGCAGTCAGACCAGAGGACTATAAAAACAATCATTCCCCTCTGCAAAACACAGCGTGATCTCACAGATACACAATGGACATGCTCCGCAGAGCTGCCCTTGCAAGAGCAGATCTGCACAGCATGGCCAAAAAAGTATGATCTGTAAACACTAAATCCTGTGGCCATGCAGAGAGCAGCGGTATCAGGTGCCTACAATTTG
>JAABUS010007364.1_pt1 | contig 12686 bp, 14 predicted proteins | sample 5560161 | NCBI WGS metagenome assembly JAABUS01 (sample SAMN10711885, study PRJNA513376) | rock metagenome | isolation source: Antarctica rocks | place: Antarctica: Victoria Land, Trio Nunatak nord | collected 2016-01-04 | reverse complement strand
TGGCGGCCCTGCGCGCGTTGGGTATCGGGGCGGCGGCGGACGGGGGTAGACTTGGCGGCCCTGCGCGCGTTGGGTATCGATGTGAACCTCAACACGCGACCGCAGCAGGTTGAGCATCCGATCCCCTTCGAGCACGATCGCGAGCATGCCGCGTACGATCCTGTCTTTGTCAATCGGTAGTGGCGCATCCTCACGCGGGTCGGGCTCCTGCTGGAGCGGTATCGCTCCAGATTTGTTGGCAAGAGCAGCCCGGTTCAGTTCTATTGGGGTGATTTCGACCTGAGCCAGACGCGGTTGTCCGGTAAGCCGGCGCAGCCACCGAAGGGAGCAAACCGTAGGGGGCGCTTCACTGTAGACCAGGAGAACGTCACGGCAGGCTTCTGGCCCAGCTGCGCGAAGTTGCCGAAGCCCGCTTTCTACTCCTATACCTATTACCTATCCCGCGCCGGCTGGCTACCAGGCAGCCTCCGTTCGTCCGGCTGCCGCGTACTTCGACGCCAATCTGGGCGAGTTTGTGCTGAGCTACGACGACGTGCGGCGCTCCGACAATCCGGAGGCGGCGATCCTCGGGTTTCTGCAAAGCACGTATGAGGCTAGGGCGACACTGGCACACTGGGACCGTTCGGCGCTCGAACAGCCCGAACCCGACGTAGGCCGCAACCTGGGCGCAAAGGCAGGAACGCCCACGGACGAACCGAAGCCAACTACTTGAAGTGCGTTAAGCAACCCATCGCGACGATCACGCCGCCTCGCTGGGCGACGGCTCCGCCGGACAGCCCGGTTCCCTCTCGACGCGGCGTGATCGGCAGACCGGCCTCATCGGCGATCCGGACGACCTTTGCGACCTCAGCGGTGTCTTTCGGCAGGACGACCGCCGCCGGCCGAGCGATGTCGACCGCCCCTTCGACCGAGCTGTCGTACTCGTAGACCATCAGGTCGGCGGAGCGGTGAAAGACGCGGATCGCGCCCACGGCCTCGGCCAGCCACCGGACGAGCTCTTCGATGGTCATGGCGGGGATTCCCGTGCCGCCCGGCCGGATTCGTCGACGACATCCGGTCCGGCGACGTCTTCTGAGCGACGACGGTCATTTGGTCAGGAGAGTATCAGGCCTGTCGTCAGACCGGCGCAACAGCGCCACGCAGCGACGGCGGCTGTACGAGTACCCCATGGCATACTCTGCGGACCGCAGACCCCGCTCACCTGAGAACATCGAGAACGAAGAACGGGAGAATCGAGCGTTGAGCGAAGACGGTGGGCGCGACATGCAGTACTGGTTGATCGTCAGCGGTATCGGGAACTTCCGGGCCAGCCGCGACCTCGGCTTCACCGTCCAGGGGCTGAAGTCGCGCCATCGCCGCAAGGCCGAGAAGATGGGACCGGGCGACAAGCTGATCTACTACGTCACTGGCCTCAAGGCGATCGGCGGGATCGTCACCGTGACGAGCTCCTCCTTCGAGTCCCATGAGCGGATCTGGTCGAGCGCCGACCCGAAGAAGGACCTCGAGGACTACCCGTTCCGCGTCAACATCGAGCCGGACCTGATCCTCCACGAGGCCGAATTCATCCCGGCCGAACCGCTCGCTCATACCATGGAGTACACGAAGCGCTGGCCGGCGAAGAACTGGACGCTCGCCTTCCAGGGCAACGTCCACAATCTGCCTCCCGGCGACTATGAACTCATTCGGGCGGCAGTCCAGGAGCGGACGGATCGGGAAGTCAACGAGACCATGCCCGGGACCGAGATCAATGAGCCGGCTCTGGTCGTTGACCGCTCCTGAGATGATTTCTTTCGAGCTGCCTGGCTGCAACCAGGGTGACCGGACCCCATGAGCGAGTCGCGTCAGACCAACCGACCGTCGGGGGACATCACAAGCACCAAGCCGCGGCAGTCCCTGTTGCGGCGCTACCTGCTGCTGGTCTTCGGGATGATCGTGATCCTCGGCGTCCTCTTCGCGGTCGTCGAGGCGCTCGGCGTACCGCTCCTGACCGACCCGTCGCCGTGGCTGGATCGCGGTGGCTGGGTCGCGGTCGCGGTCGGCACCGGACTCCTGATCGTCGATGTCGTCCTGCCGGTCCCGTCGAGCGTGATCATGGTCGCCAACGGGGCCATCTTCGGCATCGTCGTCGGCTCGCTGCTGTCACTGGTCGGCAGCGTCGGGGCCGCGATGGTTGGTTTCATGATCGGCCGACGCGGCGGCTCGCTCCTGAGCCGGATCGTTACGCCGGCCGAGGTCGACCAAGCCAATCGGCTCTTGGACCGCTGGGGGCTACTGGCGATCGTCGTCACCCGGCCGATCCCCCTTCTCGCCGAGACGATGGCGATCATCGCCGGCACGTCCCGCCTGGACTGGCGCCGCGTGCTGGTGGCTGTCATCGTCGGGGCCGTCCCGGCCTCGATCCTCTACGCCGTGACCGGGGCGCTGGCATCGGGTTTCGCCAGCGGAGCCGTCGTCTTCGTCGCCGTCATCCTGCTGGCCGGCGCGTTCTGGTTCGCTGGCAACGCGATTGGCCGCCGCTTTGGCCAGTCGGTCGAACCGTCCGAGTGAGACCGAATCGCTGCTCTGTCACTGGCACGTCTACCCAACGCCCTGTCCTTTCGGGCAGGCGGAACGTCGCCGGGGCGCTGATAGACTCGTGACCTACCTGGGTAGTCACATCGGCCGGAAGAGCCGGACCGAGCACGAATCGAGGGTGTGATGCAGATTCCAGTCGTGAAGAATCTCGTCCCGATGGTGGTCGAGAGCAGCAGCCGCGGCGAGCGGTCGTTCGACATCTACTCCCGTCTCTTGCGGGACCGGATCATCTTCGTCGGTCAGCCGATCGACGATCAGATCGCCAATCTCGTCATCGCCCAGCTGCTCTTTCTCGCCCATGAGGATCAGGAGCAGGAGATCAAGCTCTACATCAACTCGCCCGGTGGGGTGATCTACTCCGGCCTGGCCATCTACGACACGATGCAGATGATCAAGCCGGACGTCTCGACGTTCTGCATGGGGTTCGGCGCCAGCATGGCGACCGTTCTCCTCGCGGGAGGAGCGCCGGGCAAGCGCTACGCCCTGCCCAGCTCCCGGATGATGATCCATCAGGGCTCGGGCGGCTTCCGCGGCAACGTCCCCGACATTGAGGTCGCCGCCCGTGAGGCATTGCTCCTCTCCGGCCGCTGTACCGAACTGCTGGCGGCCCACTGCAACCAGCCGCTGGACAAGGTCAAGCGCGACAGCGATCGGGATTTCTACATGAGCGCCTGGGAGGCCCGGGACTACGGTCTGGTCGACGAGGTGCTGATGCCCGCAACGCCGATCCCGGAGGTCAACCACGCCGAGGTCCCGGCCGAGCAACGGTAGAGCAGCCGGCAAGCGATCCGCCGTCGAACGCGGATAACGAACGAGGCCACCGGTTGCCCGGTGGCCTCGTTCACGACTGGTGGAGATGGGGGGAATCGAACCCCCGTCCAGAACCGGTGACCATACGTCTACTACGTGCGTAGTCAGTGTTCGATGTCCGGTCTCAGCCTCCCACTGACAGGATGCCGTGACCGTGAGCCAGACTGCCTTTGATAGCCGCGCTCCGGCGAACTTGGCTACCGCATCCTCCCTTAAGTGGCGCCCCTGGCTGGACCCGGAAGGTGGAAGTCCAGAGGGACGCGCCGCCTAAACTAGGTTAGGCAGCGAGTGCAACAGGCTGTGTGCCAGTTACTTTTTTTGCCCGGTTTTACGAGGCCTGGGCACCTCGACACGCACCGTATATCCCGCCCGACCCTGTCGAAACCGGGACATCCCCATTTGTCGTGCACAGAGTATGGCCGATTCGGCCGCGGTTTTCAACCGTCTGGCGGGCCAGCCCGGCGACTAGTTCCGGTGCGAGAGCTCCTGCTGGACATCCTTCTTCGACTGCCGCTCGGCGTCGCTCGCCCGCTTGTCGTAGAGCTTCTTGCCCTTCGCCACGCCGATCACCAGCTTGGCCCGGCCGTCCCGCAGGACCAGGCGCAGTGGCACGATCGTCAGCCCCTTGCGCTCGATCTGCTCGCGGAAGTTTACGATCTGGCGCCGGTGCGCCAGCAGCTTCCGGGCCCGGTCCGGCCGGTGGTTGGCGTAGCCTCCGTTGGCGAACGGCGAGACGTTCGCCCCGATCAGCCAGAGCTCGTCGTTCTCGATCCGGACGTAGGCCTCGCTGATCGTGACCTTGCCCTCCCGAATCGCCTTGATCTCGGAGCCGGTCAGCACGATCCCCGCTTCGATCGTATCCTCGATGAAGTACTCATAGGTCGCCCGTCGATTATTGGCGACGACACGGTCGCCCCCCTGCCGGGCCGCCGCGGCCCGGTCCGATGCTCGCGTCACAGACATCTTCGCCATCGTCATCACATCCCACGTCGAAACCCACAGCCGCTCATCGTCTTCGAACCGGTCCCTACCAGTGTAGTACGGCCATGCGTCCAGTCAGAAACGTTCAGTTCCTCCACCCTCCATTGACCGGAAGCCCTCCGTACTCCTATCATTCGTGGGTTATGCCCCCAAGGCATGCGGAACCCTGCGCAAGCCAGCCCTACCGACCCTACCTGGGCCGGGACGGCCGGCGGATCAAGATGAAGCGAACGTCATGGTAAGTCCACCGGTCGGCGGCGGCCCGAGCGATACGCTCGTGAACGAGACGGTCATCAACGTGGCGGCCCTCCTGCAGGAGGATGTCGGTGCGCGCCGGATATATGGTCTGGAGCTCGGTCCGCTGACGCTGGCCGAGGAGATGGTCGCGACCCGGCTCAACGGGGAAGTCACGCTGACGCGCCTCCGGGGACAGGTGCTGGGGTCGTTCCGGCTGGCGGGAACCGCCGAGGTGGAATGCGTCCGGTGCCTGCGTCCCTATGAGGAGGAGGTCGAGACGACCTTTGCCGAGCCGTTCCGGCAGAGCGTCGATGTCCGGTCCGGCGCCGAGATCGACGCCAGTGATCTGCTCGATCCGGAGGAGGACGACTTCTTCGTGATCAGCGACAATCACGAGATCGATGTCCGGGAGGCGATCCGCCAGAACGTGCTGCTCGCGCTACCGATGCGTCCGGACTGCGGGGACCTCTGTCCCGGGCCGGACACGCGGGCGCTGAGCCAGGCCAACGGCGATGATCCTGCCGATGACGGACCCGCGGACGGGCGGTTCGCCGCCCTGTCGGCGCTTCTTGACGAGAGAGATGCTCCCGACCGGTAGTCCGGTCGATACAGGGAGTCTGGCCATAGCGATCTTCTGGTGAAGGTCGAAGGAGTTCATTGGAAATGGGTGCCCTTCCCAAGCAGCGGATCAGCAGCCACCGGCGTGGCAATCGCCGCCGCGAGCAGTTCCTGAAGCTGCCGCAGCTCGTCATCTGCCCGCACTGCGGTGAGAACCAGCGATCCCACCACGTCTGCCCGAGCTGCGGGTTCTACCGTGGCCGCGCCGTCCTCCAGATCGAGCACTCCCACAACGAACCGAACGCCTAGACGATACCGACCCGCCTCACCGGACCGGTGGTCCGCACAGGGCGGGTCAGTGTCTTTTCGGACAACCCCGGAGAACGGCCATGACGAGCCCGGACCGCCACGCCGCGATAACCGGCTGGGGTATGGCAGTACCTGACGCTATCCTCAGCAACGCCGACCTCGAACTCCTCGTCGAGACGTCCGACGAGTGGATCGTGTCGCGAACGGGTATCCGGGAGCGCCGGATCGCTGGTCCCGAGGACTCGTCCACGTCCCTCTCCCTGGCTGCGTCCCGCGAGGCGCTCGACCGGGCTGGACTGACGGCGGCCGACATCGACCTCATCATCTGCAGCACCTGCACCTCCGACCAGTTGCTGGTGAGCCAGGCATCGCTCCTCCAGGCCCATCTCGGCGGGACGGCCGGCGCCTTCGATATCGGTGCCGCCTGCTCCGGCTTCGTCTACGCCCTCTCGGTCGGCTCGCAGTTCATCGAGAACGGAACGGCCAGACGAATCCTCGTCGTCGGCGTCGACACCCTGACCCGGTACATCGACTTCACCGACCGGGGTACCTGCGTCCTGTTCGGCGATGGCGCCGGGGCCGTCGTTCTCGAAGCGACGTCGGCCGACCGCGGCCTGCTGGCCTCCGTCCTCGGCGCCGATGGATCGCGGTGGGAGAGCCTGTACGTACCGGGCTGGACCCTCCCTGACATGGCGAAGTCGCCGATCGAACCCGAGCTGGGTATGGCGCCAGTCGCGCACCTGAACGGTGCCGAGACGGCGGTTGCGACGATGGCACCGGCCCCCGCCCTCAACGTCGCGGCGGCACTGCGGAACCGGCCGACGCTCGCGGCCAACCCGGCGATGCTGATGAACGGCGGCGAGGTCTTCAAGTTTGCCGTCCGGGTCCTGAGCGACAGCACGAAGGAGGTCGTCGAGAAGGCCGGTCTTGCCCTCGACGACATCGACGTCTTCATCCCGCATCAGGCCAACGTCCGGATCATCGACGCCGCCGCCCGCCGCCTGGACGTCCCCCTCGACCGGTTCGTCGTCAACGTCGACCGCTACGGCAACACCTCAGCGGCGTCCGTCCCGATGGCGCTCTACGAGGCAGCCGAGGGCGGCCGGCTCAACGACGGCGATGATGTGGTCTGCGTCGGCTTCGGGGCCGGTCTGTCCTGGGCCGCGGTCGCCCTGCGCTGGGGTTCCGGACGCGATGAAGCGACCGGCCGCGACAACTGACCGCAATGCCCGGCCCTGAAGGGACCGGGCTGCGACACCAGGCGATGGGGAACAGCCGGGTCCAAGCCAGACAAGCACTCTGCTCGTCGGTGTAATGAACCATCCCCGGAGGAACACACCTGTGTCGACATCACCCAGACGGACAGCCATCGTAACAGGCGGCTCGCGTGGGATTGGCCTAGCGATCGCGCGACGGCTCGCGACGGACGGCTACGATCTGGTCGTCACCTACCAGCGCGACATCGATTCGGCTGAGTCCGCCCGCCAGGAACTCCAGGCCCTGGGGGGCATGGTTGAGATCCTCGCCGCCGACGTCTCGACCGCTGAGGGAGCCGCTGCGACGATCGAGACGGCGCTGGAGAAGCTTGGCAAGGTCGACGTCCTCGTCAACAACGCCGGCATCACCCGCGACACCCTCGTCATGCGGATGTCCGAGGCCGACTGGGACGATGTCGTCGACACGAACCTGAAGGGCGCCTTCCTCGTGAGCAAGGCGGTCCTGCGACCGATGATGCGGCAGCGCTCCGGCCGGATCGTCAACCTGACCTCGGTCGTCGGGCAGGTCGGAAACGCCGGCCAGGCGAATTACGCCTCGGCCAAGGCCGGACTGATCGGCCTGACGAAGTCGATGGCGAAGGAGATCGGGTCGCGCAACATCACCGTCAATGCGGTCGCTCCCGGCTTCATCCAGACCCGGCTGACGGACGTGCTCAAGGACGAGCAGAAGGCGGCGCTCCTGGCCCAGACACCGCTGTCCCGCTTCGGCCAGCCGGAGGACGTCGCCGCCGGGGTTGCCTTCCTGGCGTCCGACGACGCGTCCTTCATCACCGGCCACGTCCTGACGATCGACGGCGGGTTGTTCATGCCGTAGCGGCGGCCCATCCGCCGAGGTCAGAGTTGCCGGGCGACGGCCAACCGGGCGAGTGTGTAGGAGAAGGCATCCTCGACCAGTGCGACAGCGAGATCGGGCAGGTCATACCGCTCGACGATCGACTTCCGGGCGTAGTAACCGCCGTACGAGCCGACCGCGCCACCCAGCAGGCCGGTCGCGGTGGCGAACAGCAAGCCGCCGGAACGGGTTCCGACGCCGGAGGCGACCAGCGTGCCCATGGCGGCGCCTGAGACCAGCCGGGCGATCCCGGCCCCATCGTCGATCCGGTTTGGGGTGAACGGCAGCTTGTCGCCGACCAGCTCGCCACCGGCCAGGGCCAGGGCGACCCACCGACTGCGAGGTCGACGTAGCAGCGACCAGACGCGACCACTTCCGCGATCGAGGCCGCCGTCGGCGAGTTGCTGCGTCAGGACGGCGCCCGGCATCTGCGTCCGCATCCCGGCCGAGATGCCGATCGCGAACGAGCGGGTCAGGGTGTTGGCGATGATTCCGGAAGAATGTGGCACCGTGATTCCTTTGTGCATATCCCCGGCCGATGACAACCGGGAGGACGAGTCGTCGATGCAACCGTGGATGCATATCGTTTGCCAGCCATCCGAGCGCTGATGTCTGACGTCATTACCTCCATCTGAATGCCTGTCCGGCTGCGGACCTGCTTCGTCTATCCTTGATCGACGCATGAACACCGGTCGGCCCGAGTCCACCGGTGCCGGTCGTATTGAGGAACCGAATGGCCGAACCACTCTTCCAGAAGATCATGATCGCCAACCGCGGCGAGATCGCCCTGCGCATCCTCCGGGCCTGCCGCGACCTCGGTATCCCGGCCGTCGTCGGCTACAGCGACGTCGACCGTGACTCGCTGGCGGTCCGGCTGGCCGACGAGGCCGTCTGCATCGGGCCGGGCAATGTCTCGAAGTCCTACAACAACATCCCGGCCGTCATCAGCGCCGCGCTCATCACCGGCTGCGACGCGCTCCACCCCGGCTACGGCTTCCTCGCCGAGAACGCCTTCCTGGCCGAGGTCTGCCAGCAGGTCGGGATCACCTTCATCGGTCCCCGCCCCGAAGTGATCGAGAAGATGGGAAACAAGGCCGTCGCTCGGGACATGATGCGGGCGGCAGGCGTGCCGATGCTACCGGGGACGGACGGACCGGTCGAGAATCTCGGCGCGGCCCGGCAGGCCGCCCGCAAGATCGGCTACCCGGTCATCATCAAGGCCGTCGCCGGCGGTGGCGGCCGCGGGATGCGGGTTGCGAACGACGACGCGGAGCTGACCCGCCTCCTGCCCTTGGCTCAGTCGGAGGCCGAGGCCGCGTTCGGCGACAATGCCTGCTACATCGAGCGTTACCTGTCCCACCCCCGTCACGTCGAGGTCCAGGTCCTCGGTGACCAGCACGGCACCGTCCTGGCCATCGGCGAGCGCGACTGCTCGCTCCAGCGCCGCCACCAGAAGGTCGTCGAGGAGGCGCCCGCTCCCAACCTCAACCGCCGGATCCGGGAGAACCTGCTCCGGACAGCCGTCCGGGGAGCCAAGTCCGCCTCGTACACCAGCGCCGGGACGCTGGAGTTCCTGCTCGACGCGGACGGGCGGTTCTATTTCATGGAGATGAACACCCGGATCCAGGTCGAGCACCCGATCACCGAGGAGACGAGCGGGCTGGACCTCGTCGCCTGGCAGATCCGGATCGCGGCCGGGCAGAAACTCGACGTCGACCCGAAGCTGCTCGAGCCGGTCGGTCACTCGATCGAGTGCCGGATCACGGCCGAGGATGCGTCGCGGGATTTCCGGCCCAACACCGGGACGGTCGAGACCTTCGTCGCGCCAGGGGGCCCAGGTGTCCGGGTCGATTCCCACCTATTCAGCGGCTACACTGTCCCGCCGAACTACGACAGCCTGCTGGCCAAGATCATCACCCACGGCAAGACCCGGGACGAGGCGATCGCCCGGATGGAACGGGCGCTACGTGAGACGGTCATCACCGGGATCACCCACTCGACGCCGTTCCACCGCGTCGTGATGGCCGACCAGCGCTTCCGCGACGGCGACGTCCACACCGGCTTCGTCCCAGAACTGCTTGCCCGCTCGCCAATCCTGGGCGAAGACGACTTCGACGCCGACCACCTCGCGAGCGATATCGCGAATCCCTGAGCACCCCGATACTCCCCAGAACGCCAGCACCCCTGGTGGTCATCCCCAGGAAGGTCTCTACAACGTGGACTACGAGCGCATCCGGGAACAACTCGCTGAGGCATCGAGGGCCGACCAGGGCGAGGCTGATCCAGTCGCGCCAGCGGAACCGCTGGCCGAGGCGGGGCAGGACGCGGCCGCCCCCCAGACGGTGAGCAAGCGCCGCCGGGCGGCGAAGCGGGCCAGCCGGGCCACCGGTTCCGACACGACCTTGACGGTTCCCGGCAGCACCGCGACGACCAACCGGCACGCGATCCGCCAGCTTGCCCTGCTGGCCCTCTTCGAACTCGACGTCACCAGTCACCCGTTCGAGGAGGTCGTCCAGCGCGTGATCGACGACCCCTTCCTGTCAGCGGATTCTCCGTACGGAGAGCACACCGATGAGGCCGAACTCGACCTGCCCCCCGAAGCCGTCGCCGATACGCGGCTGCTGGAGCAGGGCGTCCGCGATCTCGTGTTCGGCGTGATCCGCTTCACAGCGGGGATCGACGCCACGATCGTCAAGGCCGCGCCGGCCTACCCGATCGACCGGATCGGCACCATCGACCGGAACGTCCTCCGGCTGGGAGTCTACGAACTGGAGTACGTCCGGGCGGAATCGATCCCACAGGTCGTCAACGAGGCGGTCGAGCTGGGCAAGCGTTTCGGCGGCGACTCGACCGCCTCCTTCGTCAATGGCGTCCTGCGGACGATCAGCGAGCAGATTCGCGCCGCCGAGAAGTAGCCCGTCCCGACGGACTTCGGGACTCGTACGAGCCGGACGGCTCGTGTATCATCCCGCGAGCATATCACGCCGGGCGTCAGCTTCCCTCCGGGGCGAATCATTCGCGCCGGTCCGGCTGACCGAGTCGTGTGACTGGCACGGTGCGGCTGCGTTCCCAGGGCGGAACGGCCGCTTTGATCTGCATTGAGCTGATGCGTCCATCCCGTCGCATGGCTGAGGAGAGTTCGGTGGCATCCGTTTTTGAGCGCGTCCAGAGCATCGTCGCCGAGCGTCTGAGCGTCGATTCCGAGAAGGTGACGATGGACGCGGAATTCATCGGTGACCTCGACGCCGACAGCCTCGACCTCGTCGAAGTCATCATGGCGCTGGAGCAGGAATTCGACCTTGAGATCAAGGACGACGAGGCGGAGAACATCCGGACCGTCGCCAACGCGGTAAACTTCATCAACGAGCACCAGAAGGGGTAGGTTCCACCGGAACCGCCTGTCTGTCCGCTCCGGCATTGGGCGTCCGGTCCGGTCGCGTCGCGCTTCCGCCGGATACCGATAGCACATCGGAATGCCGCTCGATCCGGTGTCCCTGGCGAACCGCGTCAGGGCCGCCGACTCTTGGTGATGCGGCATCTCTCGAAGGACTTTCAGACATGGCCCGAGCGTTCCGTGTCCCCCGCTTCCGCGTTCCAAGCAAGCTCCCGAGCAAACTCCCCCAGCTCCGGGTTCCCCGCCTTCCCGACAACAACGAGCCCGATGTTTTCGAGGAGATGACGCTTCAGGAGCACCTCGAGGAACTCACCCGGCGACTCATCAAGATGGGCATCGCCATCGTCGGTGGCCTGATCATCGGGTTCATCCTCTCGCAGCCCTTGCTTCATGTGATGGTAAAGAACGTCAACAACGGCGCGGGTTTCGACATCCGGTCTCCGACGGATACGATTACAGTCATATTCAAGGTCGCGCTCTATATCGCGATCGCGATAACGTCTCCGGTCCTTCTCTATCAGATCATCGCGTTCCTCGCCCCCGGTCTTACGAATCGGGAAAAGCGGATCGTATACACCTCGCTTCCATTCGTCGCATTGCTGTTCATCGGCGGAGCGTCATACTCGTTTTTCTTCGCGATTCCACAAGCGCTAAACTTCCTGACGAACATCGGCGGAGACATCTTTCAGCCAGGAGCAGATGCCCAGGAAACGGTGAACTTCTATCTCACGATCATGGTTGGTCTCGGCCTGGCGTTCCAGTTGCCTCTGGTGATGTTCCTGCTGGCGAAGATCAATATCGTGAGTGCCGCCAAGATGAGCAAATGGCGAAAGTACGCCTTCATCGTCATCATCATCGTCTCGGCGATCATCACGCCGACCACTGATCCGATCAATCTCAGTCTTGTCGCATTGCCGCTCGTCATCCTCTACGAGATCGGCATCATCCTCGCTCGCGTCCTCGTTCGCGGCGAGACGACCCGCGGTCCGGTTCCCACCGAGGCGTAGTCGGAGCCGAGATCGATAGAGCAGGGAATGGCTCCGACGAATCATCGTCGGGGCCATTCCCTTGTGTCGAACGTCGATCCTCCGGGGCACGCCGCTGCCTCGTCTACCTCGCGGAAGCCGTCAGTGACGCGTTGAGGGCCGTCTCGTCGCGGGGTGCGACGGCGAGTGTCCGCTCCTGCCGGTAGGTGACCATGCCTGGCCCAGCGCCCTTGATCTTGCGGACATGGCGACGGCGGGTGACATCGACGTCGACCGACCCGTTGCCGCGGGAGCCGCTGTACCAGGCCGCCATCGACGCCGCCAGCTCGACGGTCCGCTCGTCCTCCTCCGGCATCGGCGTCCGCCACTTGATGATGACGTGGCTACCCGGCACGCCACGGGCGTGGAGCCAGGTGTCGTCGGCCCCGGCGACGTCGAACGTCACCGCGTCGTTCTGGCGCCCGCTCCGGCCGATGTAGATCGCGTGACCCTCCGGGTCGTAGAGCGCCTTCGGCCGGCGGTCGGCCTTGCTGGAGCTCTTCGGCATCGCCCGGCCCCGGCCCTTTACCGACGCCCGCGCTCCGAACTGCTCGGCGACGCCATCCCACTCCGTCGCCAGCGACTCCAGCTCGATGAACCCCGGCGCCTGCCGGACCATCGTCGCGAGTTGCGCCAGATAGTCGAGCTGCCGCGTGGCCTGCTCGATGAGTTCCGGCAGCTGCCGGCCG
>JAABUS010007363.1_pt1 | contig 12687 bp, 7 predicted proteins | sample 5560161 | NCBI WGS metagenome assembly JAABUS01 (sample SAMN10711885, study PRJNA513376) | rock metagenome | isolation source: Antarctica rocks | place: Antarctica: Victoria Land, Trio Nunatak nord | collected 2016-01-04 | reverse complement strand
CGTAGATTTGGGGCGACCGGCATGTGTCCGCAGAAATGCGGAAACAGAGCACGACCTGCACCGGCAACCCGTGATCAGTAGCGTCATCCCGACGAGGGCCGGGACCCAAGATCGCGATGCGTAAATTCAAGCATTTACATCCTCACTCATCTTTGAAGGACGGTGATCTGGGTCCCGGCCTCCGCCTGGATGACAGTGCGAGGGTTATGCCGATGCAGTTGATGACGTCGTGGTCCTGGCGATACCAACCTTGTATTGAAAGCCGAGAGCTGCGGGGCAGGAGCGCACGCGACCACTAATCTGCGAGGAAAACGATCGCGTGTTCTGGCGCGAGTTTCATCTCCGCAGATGATTTTCCTACAACCCTTCGTTCCTGCTATGTTCGCGAAACATGGCCTTTCCAGACTTCCTCCACTTCGACCCTGTTCCGCTACGCGCGCGGCATGACGGCTGGACCCCCGAGCTGCAGCGTGACTTCATTCTCCGGCTCGCCCGCGGTCACCGCCCGGATGAGGCAGCGCGGCGTCTCGGCAAGAGCCGGCAGACCGCCTACGTCCTTCGCGGGAAGCCGGGGGCGGAGAGCTTCGCCGCCGCTTGGGACGCCGCCCTCTCCTACGCCAGGCGCGCGCGCCTCGCCGTTCGGTCGGCGGCTCCGTCGGCTTCTGCTTCGATCCCCGTATCGGCCCGCGCCCGGTGCCCCGATCCGGCTGCGACAACAGCTCTCGGTGCACCGCGTACCGGCGTCGAGCGCTCACATGTCAGCCTAGCCGCTGACCGCAGCGACTTTCATGCGCTGCTCGATCACCTGTACCCGCCGGGAGCTGACAAACCGACAAAGCTGACAAAGCTGACGGGAAGCGCATGTCATGTGTCAAATTCGCCAACTTCATCGCCCGTCGGCGATGCGAAAGCCGCGAAAAAAGGGGGGTCCAGCTTCCGGCGGAATGAAGCTAGAGCTTCTCCATGCTGATAAAGACCCGGCCCGATCTCGACGCCCTCCGCCTGCTCGACGACCGCCTCCGCTGGCTGTCGTCCTGGACGATCCACAACGCCAACCATCTGCGCGAGAGCACCGACGGCCTCAAGGTCGGCGGGCACCAGGCGTCGTGCGCGTCGATGACCGCGATCATGGCGGCGCTCTACTTCCATGCGCTCGGCCCCAACGACAAGGTCGCGGTCAAGCCGCACGCGGGGCCCGTCCTGCACGCGATCCACTACCTCCTGGGCTCGCAGACGCGCGAACAGCTCGAAAATTTTCGTGGGCTTGGCGGCGCGCAAAGCTATCCCAGCCGGAGCAAGGACGTCATTCCCGTCGACTTCTCGACCGGCTCCGTCGGCCTGGGGGTCGCCGTCACCGCGTTCGCGTCGCTGGTGCAGGACTACCTCGTCGCGCACGGCATGATGGCGCCCGCCGACACCGGCCGCATGGTAGCTTTGATGGGCGATGCCGAGCTCGACGAAGGCAATATCTACGAATGCCTGATCGAGGCGTACAAGCACGACATCCGCAACTGCTGGTGGATCGTCGACTACAACCGGCAGTCGCTCGACGCGACCACCGCCGACCGCATGTTCGGCCGCTTCGACGAAATCTTCGCCAGTTGCGGCTGGCGCGTTGTCACCTTGAAGCATGGCAAGCTGATGCAGGCCGCGTTCGCCGAACCCGGTGGCGCGCCGCTCGAACGCTGGATCGACGATGCGGGCAACGCCGATTACGCCGCGCTGACCTATCAGGGCGGCGCGGCATGGCGCGAACGGCTGACGCGCGACCTGGGCGACGCGGTCGCGCCTGTGCTCGCCGCGCGCGACGACGCGCAGCTCGCCGCGCTCATGACCAATCTCGGCGGCCACGACATGGCGAGCCTGACGGAAGCGTTCGACGCCGCGCGCGACGACGTGCCCACCCTCTTCATCGCCTACACGATCAAGGGCAACAAGCTGCCGTTCGCGGGCCACAAGGACAATCATTCCGGCCTCATGAACCCGGGCCAGATCGCCGCCATGCGCGACGCGCTGGGCATTTCCGAAGGCGACGAGTGGGAGCCGCTCGGCGGTCTCGGCGACAACGCGCGCACGGGTGTGCAGGCGCTGCTCGACGCGTGCCCGATCGCGAGGGCCAAGCGCGCGCGGCCCTGGAACGGGATCGAGGTTCCTGCGATCGCGCCGCCCGAAGGCGCGGAGCAATCGACGCAGGCCGCGTTCGGAAAAATCCTGCTCGATCTGTCTCGCAGCGGCGGTCCGCTCGCCGACCGCATCGTCACGACCTCTCCGGACGTCACCGTGTCGACCAACCTCGGCGCATGGGTCAACCAGCGCGGCCTGTTCCGCCGGGGCGAACTCGCCGATGTGTTCGCCGCCGCCAGGATCCCCTCGCCGCAGAAGTGGGCGGGTCGGCCCGCGGGGCAGCACATCGAACTCGGCATCGCGGAGAACAACCTGTTCCTCATGCTCGCCGCGCTCGGCCTCGCGGGCGACCTGTTCGGCCCGCGCCTCATGCCCGTCGGCACGCTCTACGATCCCTTCATCGCCCGCGGTCTCGATGCGCTCAATTACGCCTGCTACATGGACGCGCGCTTCATGCTGGTCGCGACGCCATCGGGCGTTACGCTGGGGCCGGAGGGCGGCGCGCACCAGTCGATCAACCCGCCGCTGATCGCGATGGGCCAGCCGGGCTTGCTCCACTACGAACCCGCTTTCGTAGACGAACTCGCCGCGATGATGGAACACGGTTTTCGCATGATGCAGGCGGAGGACGGGAGCAGCGTCTACCTGCGCCTGACGACGCGCAGCATCGCGCAACCGGCGCGCGCCGACATCGCGTGGAAGGCGGGCGCGCTCGCCGGTGCGTACTGGTTGCGTGCGCCCGGCGGATCGGGGACGAGCGCACTCGTCGTGTCGGGCGCGCTCGTCCCCGAAGCGCTCGCCGCATGGGACGCGCTCATCGACGATCTTCCCGGGCTGGGCCTGCTCTGCGTCACTTCGCCGGACCTCCTCCACCGCGACTGGTCGCGCGCGTGCGCGGAGCGGCTGTCGCCCGGCTGCGCGCGCTCGCATGTCGAAACGCTGCTTGCCGCGCTTGCTCCGGGCGCGCGGCTCGTCACGCTGCTCGACGGATCGCCGGCGGCCTTGTCGTGGCTGGGCGGCGTTTGCGGGCACCGCGTCGCGCCGCTCGGGGTCGACCGCTTCGGGCAGACCGGATCGTTGCCCGACCTCTACCGCGAATACCGGCTCGACATGGACGCGATCGTCGACGCGATCGCGGGAATGCTAGCCTAATGGGCCGCGACGGCCGGTGTCTCGGGCACCACCACCAGCTTCCAGTCCCGCGCGTCGAGCAGAAACCGCCGCGCCACGCGCTGCAGGTCGGCAGGCGTCACCGCTTCGTAATCGGCAACCTGCGTGCGAAGCTCCGCGGCGACGCGTGGGTCGGTCTGCACGTTCGACAGATTGCCCAACCACCAGGCATTGGAAGACGCACGCGCCCGCGCGATATTCGCCAGCGAAGGCTTGCGCGCACGGTCGAGCTCGTCCGCGGTTACCGGCACGTCGCGCAAATCGCGCGCGATACGCTCCGCATCTGCAAGGAACCCCGCCAGCTTGTCCGGCGGTGCCTGGATGGATGCCGACAGATATCCGTAGTCGTCGAACGTCTCGGACGGGCTGTGTCCGGTCGACGGGCTGTACGTGGTTCCCTGCTTTTCGCGGATTTCGGCGGTCAGCCGCAGCTGGAGCACGTCGGCGAGCACGGTCAGCGCGCGCGCCTGGCGCACGTCGGTGTAGAAGCCGGTCGTCGGCCATGCGATAAAGGCGAGGCCCTGATCCGCGCGACCCTTGTGCACCAGCCGCACGGGCGCGGATGTGGCTGCGGGAAAGCGGATTGGGGTTGGCGTTGGCAGTGCACGCGGCTCGGCTCCGGGCAGTGCACCGAACGTCGCGGCGGTCTGCCGGATCGCGTCTTCCACGTCGACATCGCCCACGATCACCAGCTCGACCGGTCCGCGGCTCAAATGCGGCCCCAGCAGCGTTCCTGCCTCGCGCCCGAAAACACCGCCAGGCGTCGATGCCATCGAATCGTGAATCGTGTCGGCGAGCGAACGGCTGCGATCCCACCCCGTCGGCCGCCACCCCGCGTCGGTGAAATAAGCCGCAAGCAATTTGAGTTCCAACCCGAAGTCGGCCGCTCGCGTGGTCCCGCTCAACGTGAAGCGGTCGTCCTGGACGCCCAAGCCGATGCCGACGACGTTGGGAGTCAGCGTCTGCTTGACCTCTTCCCAGTCGAGCTTGCCCAGGCCGCCGTCCGTGAACCCCCCGCCCAACGCCCATTCGGGGGTTGGCTTGCCGTCATTGACGAAGTCCAGACGTCCGCCGCCGAAGCGCAGCGAGACGATGATCTCGTCCCTCTTGAACGCCGTCTTCTTGACCGTCAAACGGGTGCCGTTTGCGAAGCGGACAGCGGTGGCGTCGATCCCGGGCCCGATCTCGCGCCGCTCGACGACCGCGCCCGGCGTGTCGAAGCTTTCGTAGGGCCAGGCCTTGGCAGCGACATCGACGTGCGCGGTCACCGGCGTGGCGCGCGCGCCGTCATAGGCGGCAAGCACCGCGCGCTCGCTGCCCTCGATCGGAGTGGGCGAGGTCATGTAGACGAGCGGCCCGCTGCCCGTGAACAAGGCAGGCAACGCGCGATTGACGGCCGCCGCGGTCAGCCCGCGCACCACATCTTCGAAGCGCGCGAGTTGGTTGGCGGGCGTCGTCACGACGCGGTCGCCGTTGACGGACGTCACGAGCGCTTCCGCCAATGTTCGCGTACCGCGCGTGTTCGCGCCCGTTGCCTGAATCGTGTAGCTCGATCTCAGGTCCACGATCTCGCGCTGCAATTCGTTCTGCGTCACGCCGTACTGGACGAGCCGCCGCTGTTCGGCGGTCAGCGCGGCGAGCGCGTCGCGCCATCTGCCGGGCACCGCGACCGCGGACAGAACGGTGCGCTCCGCGCTTTCCGCGTCTTCGCTGACGCCGCCGCCCGCGCCTGCGAAAGGCGGGTTCGGCTCGGCTGCAATACGTTCGAGCCGCCGGTTCAGGACGCGAAAAACAAGCGCTTCGATCAGCGCTTCGCGCCGGGTCGCGGCTGTGTCGGGGCGCAGGTCCGCAGGGCGCACCCAGCTCAGATTTACGCGCGAGGGAAGGCCGGGCTCGACGAACACGCGCGCCTCGCCGACACGGGGCGCGGGCGAACCCTGGTCGGCGGCCGCAAGCGCCGGACCCTCGCCCTGCCACGTACCGAAATCGCGCGCGATCCTCGCTTCCACCGCGGCGACGTCGAAGTCGCCGACCGCGATCAGCGTCGCGCGTTCCGGCCGGTAGAAACCGTTGTAAAATTCGACGAACCGCTCGCGCGGCGCGGCGCGGATGACCGCGGTGTCGCCGATCGGGAAACGCGTCGGTAGTCGCTGGCCTTTCAGCGCGAACGCATATTCGTCGAGCGCGGCGCGGTAGCCGGGCGACGCGCGCGTGCGCTCCTCCGACAGGATGATCCCGCGTTCGCTGTCGATCGCCGCCGCTTCCAGCGTCGCCTCGTCCGCGACTTCGCGCAGCAGGAACATGGCCTCGGTCAGAGTCGCGTCGTCCGTTCTCGGAAGATCGAGCTTGAACACGGTCTGCTCGAAATCGGTCGACGCGTTCGTGTCTGGTCCGAACCGCAATCCAGCCCGCTCGAGCCGCTTGACGAAGTCGCCTTCGGGAACGTTTTTCGTCCCGTTGAGCACCATGTGCTCGAGAAAGTGCGCGATGCCGCGCTGGTCGTCGCGTTCGTCGAGGCTTCCCGCATCGATGCGCAGCCGCAGCGACGCCTCGCCCGGCGGCGTCGCGTTCTTCATGATCGCGTACCGCATGCCGTTGGGCAGCTTGCCGAAACGGACGGCGGGATCGACGGGCAGGTCGCTGGCCTGATGCGCCCAGACGACGGGACCCGCGACGACCGAACCTGCGACGACCGTCCGGTTCGCGCCCGCTCCAGGCGGCGTCGTCGCGCACGCCGCGAGCGACAGAAGGGAAGCGGACAGAAGCAGACGACGCATGGAGGACTTTCGATTGGCTACGACACGAAGGTCGATGTTTCGACGTGCGTTATCAACCCTGCTCACCCGGTCGGCTCAGCCGAACTGGGGGAACCAATCGGTCGCGATGTCGCCATGGCGGTCCTTGAAGTCTGCCAGATCGATCATGCGCGCCTCGTCGAGAACGCGGACCATGCGGCCTTCGCGCGCGATCAGGCCGTCGCCGTCCATCTCCTTCAAGGTGCGGTTGACGTGGACCTTGGTCAGCCCGACCGCATCGCCGATATCGGCCTGCGTCAGGTTGAGCTCGAACGTGTCCGTCATCTGCGTTTCGGTGACGCGCAGCCGCGACAGGATTTCGAGCAACAGCGTCGCGATGCGGCTCTTGGCGTCCGTGCGTCCAAGCGAGGCGAGCCGGTCCGACATGGCGACGCTTTCCACGGAGAACGTCGCGTAGAGCAGAGCCGCGAGCCGCGGTTGCGTCTTGAACAAACGCCCCAGCATCGCGCGCGGAAAGTCGGAGATGACGCAGTCCGTCACCGCGGTGATCGTCGCGGACGTTTCCGCCCAGGCCACCGACGACGTGCCCATGATGTCGCCCGGGAAATGCAACCGCAGGATCTGCCGCTCGCCGTTCTTCATCCGGGTGGACGCGTGCAGCCAGCCCGAACGCACGACGAACAGGCGATCGGACGCTTCGCCTTCGCGCACCACCACGTCGTGCGCGTCGAAGCGACGACGCCCGCGTTCGAGCCAGTCGAGCGCGTCGCGTTCCGCAGGTTGGAGACGGACATAATGTTCCAGCCTGTCGACGAGCGCGCTGGGGCTGTGTGTTGTCTGTTGCACGAGCGCGGCTTTCGCACGCCTTTGCGTCCCGCTCAAAGCATTTCGAACGGCGCGCGACTTACCGGGCCGGGGAAGGCGGCGTCGAGCGTGGCCAGATCGTCGTCGCCCGGACCGGGTCGGCCGCGCGGCGATTCAACGAACGCGGCGTGCGGCGATGATCCGCACAGGCTGCGCGATCATCTGGTCCTTCATCGCCCCGCGACCCGCATTGGGCACGGTCGGTGCGGCAAGGATACGGCGCACCACGTCCATCCCGCCGACGACGCGTCCGAACGCGGCGAACCCCGCATTATCGCCCGGCTTGCCCGGCTGTGCGTCCATCCCGGGTTGCGCGCCAACCGTGATGAAGAAGTTGCTGCGCGCGGTACCGGGCGCGGTGCGCGCCATCGATATGGTTCCGTCGACGTGGCGAAGACCCGTGCGACTGGTCGGCTCATGCGCGATCGGCGGCAACTGGTATATGTATGGTCGGCGTACGCCCCCCTGAACGAACCCGCGCGTCGCGGCTCCACGCGTTCGCGCGGCGCGGAAGAAGCTGGCACCGTCCAGCTTGCGCGTATCGACGTAGCGCAGGAAATTGGCGGCGGTGATAGGCGCTTGCTGGGCCGCAAGCTCGACCAGGATCGTGCCCTGCGTGGTTTGCAAACTGACGCGCTGCGCCTGGACGGGCAAGGCGGTCGGCAGCGCAGCGATAAACGCGATCGCGTGTACCAAGTTGCGCATCGACATCACTCCTCTGGGTGTGGGCCGCTTGAGCACGCACCGCGACGATTACAAGCGCACAGGGTCGCGCCGCCTCGACAGCGCGAGCAGCGTCGCGGGGAGGAAGAGCAGGACGAGGGGCACGGCGGCGGTCAGGCCGAAGATGATCGCGGTGGCGAGCGGCTGCTGGAGGCCGGCCCCGCGGCTGAGGCCGAGCGCGAGCGGGGCGAGCGTCAGGATCGCGATCAGCGCGGACATGACGATCGGGCGGAGGCGCTTGGCCCCCGCTTCGCGCAACGCGGCGAGGTCGAGCGGGCGACCGACGTCGATTTCGGCGAGGTAGAAGATCACCAACTCGGTCACCATGCCGACCACCATGGTGAGCCCCATCAGCGCCGAGATGTTGAGCTCGATCCCGGTAACCCAAAGGCCGATCAGGACGGCGGCCGCCGACAGCAGCACGGTGGCGAGCGCGGCCGCCGTCCAGATCGCGCGTTCGAACAGGAATGTGAGGAGCAGCGCGGTCAGCAGCAGCGCGGCGGCGAACACCATCGACAAATCGGCGAAGCTCCGTGTCTGCTGCGCGTAGAGCCCGCCATAATCGACGCGGATCCCGGACGGGAGCTTGAGCGCGGCGACCGCGGCCCGCACGTCCGTCATCGCCGAGCCCAGATCGCGTCCCTCGAGCCGCGCAGTGACCGCGACGAACGGTGCCAGGTCCTCGCGCGTCACCTGCTTCTGACCGCCAAGGATGGACACGGTCGCGATCTGGCCCAGGCGGACGGCGTGGCCGTCGGGCGCGGTGAGCGGAAGGTTGGCGATCTCCGCGACCCGCGCGCGAAGGTCGGCCGACGCACGGACGCGGACCGCGACCAGCTGTTCGCCGACGCGCACCTGCGTGGTCGCGTTGCCGCCGATCAAAGCTTCGAGCTGCGCCGCGACGGAGTCCGGATCGAACCCCTGCTGCGCGGCTGCCCCCGGCAGCACCTTGACGCTGACCGCGTCGCCCGAAACGCGCAGTCCGTCGACGACTTCGACCACGCCCGTGATCTTCTCGAGCCGCGCGGAGACGGTGCGCGCCGCGCCCTCGAGCACCTTGGGATCGTTGCTGAACAGCTTGACCTCGATCGGCTGCGGAACCGCGGTCAGGTCGCCGATGAGGTCGCCCATCAGCTGGATGAACTCGACCTGCAGGCCTGGAACCTGCGTGTCGATCTTCTGCCGGATCTCGGCCATGACGGCGTCGATCGACCGCCGCGAGCCGCCTTTGAGCCGGATGAAATAATCGCCCTGATCGGCTTCGCTCAGCCCTCCGCCCAGTTGAAGCCCGGTTCGCCGCGAATAACTCGCCACCTCGGGCGTCGCCGTGACGATGCGCTCGACCTGGCGCAGCAGGCGATCGGTATCGGTCAGCGCCGCGCCGGACTGCGCCTTGTAGTCGAGGACGAAGCCGCCTTCGTCCATCGCGGGCATGAAGCCCGACGGGACGCGCGACCAGGCGAGATAGCCGGTGACCGCGATGGCCCCGGCGAGGATCACGGCGAACAGGCCCGGGCGTCGCCAGGCGCGATCGGCGGCGCGCAGATAGGATCGGTCGAGCCGGACGAGCGATCGGCCCGCGCGCTCGGCGGCCTCGGCGTCGCGGTCGCGCAGCCAGTAGGCCGCGATCAGCGGGATCGCGAAGCGCGCGTAGAGCAGCGACACGCCGAGCGCGGCGACCATCGTGATCGCCAGCGCCTTGAAGAAGCCGCCCGTGACGCCGCTGATGAAGGCGAGGGGCAGGAAGACGACGATCGTCGCCACCGTCGAGCCGAACAGCGGCCGTCCCATCTCCGCGGCGGCGGCGAGCAGGCTCGGCGGCTCGCGGGCCTCGCCTTCCTGCATCCGCCGCATCATGTGTTCGAGCATCACGACCGCATCGTCGATGACCAGGCCGACCGCGGCCGCCATTCCGCCCAGCGTCATCATGTTGAACGTCAGGCCGAGCGCGAACAGGATCAGGCACGCGGCGGCGAGCACCGCGGGCAGCATCAGCCCGGTGATGAACATCAGTCGGCCCGAGCGCAGGAACAGGAACAGCACCGCGCCCGCCAGCACCGCGCCGAGCAGGATCGCGTCGCGCACCGCGTCGGCGGCACCGATCACGAGTTCCGACTGGTCGTAATAGGGCGTGACCTTGACCGTCGCGGGAACGCCGACGGCTTTCAACCGCGCCTCGACCGCCTTGACGATCGCGACCGAATTGCCGTTCAGCCCCTGGCGTATGTTGATCAGGATCGCGTTCTGGCCGTCGGAGGTTACGCGCGTGAAGCCCGGCGCGAGAGCGGGCCGGATCGTCGCGATCTGCCCCAGCGTCACGACGGCGGCGGCGCTGCCCCCGGACTTGACCGGCACGCGCGCGATGTCGGCGATCGTCGCGGCGCGGTTTTCGACCAGCACGAGGTAGAGCCTGTGGCGATCCTCCAGCCTGCCAACGCCGCGCACGGAATTCGACCGGCCTATTGCGGTCGCGACATCGGCGAGCGACAGGCCGAGCGCCTGCAGCCTGCCCGGATCGACGTCCACCGCGAATTCGCGCGGATTGCCGCCGAGCACATCGACGCCCGCCACGCCGGGGACGGCGATCAGCGCGGGCCTGATCCTGAGGTCGGCGAGCTGTTTGAGCGCCGCGGGGTCGAGGCTGTTCGACGTGAGCGCGACGCCGATCACCGGGAACAGGCTGGGATCGGACCGCCTGACCTCGAACCGCACGCCCGGCGGAAGGTCGGGGAGGATGGTCGCGAGCGCGCCCTGCGTCGCCAGCGTTGCGGCGACGATGTCGTCGCCCCAGGCGAAGTTGAGCGCCACCTCGGCCGAGCCCCGGCTGGTCGTCGAGCGGATCTGCGTCACGCCCGGAACGGCGCGCAGCGCGATCTCGATCGGCCGCGTGATCTCTGCCGCCATCTGCGCGGCGTCGCGGTCGCCCGCGTCGATCGTGACGGCGACGCGGGGATAGTCGATCTGCGGGAACAGCGCGACCGGAAGCCGCGTCGCGGCGACGATGCCCGCGAGCGTCAGCAGGATGACCGCGAGCCAGATCGAGCGGGCGTGAGCGTCGAGCGCGCTTCTCACCGGGTCCGCACCTTCATCCCGTCCTCGAGCGCGGTCCCGCCTTCGGTGACGACGATCTCGCCGGGCTCTAGGCCGCTCGTCACCGACACCCGGTCGCCGCTTCCCGGAGCGACGACGATGTCGCGTCGTTTGGCGACGCCGGACACGACGACGTAGACGAACGGTTGACCCGCCTCGTCGAGAAGCGCGCCGTAGGGAATGGTGAGCGCGTTGCCTGACGAACTGACGAGCAGCTCGCCGCTCAGCGTCTCGCCCGCGCCGATGCCCGCGGCGGCGGGAATGCCGACGTAGAGCGATGCGAGCCGGGTCTGCGGATCGACGACCGGATCGACCGAGAGGACGGGAACGCCGAACGGCGTGCCGCCCGATCCGGCGATGCGGATGCTGGTCCCGCCGGGGATGCGCCGGGCGAGCGCCGGGTCGACCCCGAAGCGCCCGCGAAGATCGCCCCCGCGCGCGATCGTGACGACGGAGGCGCCCGCGGCGACGAGATCGCCGGGGCTGTTGGCGATCGTCTGGACGAAGCCGGAAACCGGCGCGCGCAGGTTGAGCGAACCGCTGCGGGCCGTGAGGCTGGCCAAGGTCGCCTGAGCGGTGCCGGCGGCGGCGCGCGCGGCCTCGACCTCGGCATTGCCGACCAGCCCGTCGGCGCGGAGCCGCTGCGCCCGCGCCAGCGCGAGCCGCGCGGTCGTCGCGTCCGACGATACGCGCGCGATGTCGAGCTGGACGGTCGCGCTGGGGCGTAGCCGGACGACGATCTGTCCCGCGCGCACCGGGGTTCCGACCGGGGCGTCGATCGCGGTGACGATCGCTTCGGCGGGCGCCGACAGAACCGAATTGCCGCCCGTGCCGTTCTCGGCGCTGCCGTAGAGCGTCACCGTTTCGCGCACCGCGCCCTGCTCGGCGGCGGCGACCTTGACGAGGGCGACGGGGACCGGGGCCTTCTCGGCGGCGGGCTGGGAACAGGCGGACAGCACGACCGCAGCCGCGGCCAGCATCACCAAAGGCGCTCTCATCGTGTCCAGCTTTCCTGCGGCGCGCCGGTCAGCAGTTCGAGCGCGATGGTCTGTTCGGCAATGTCCTGATCGTTCTGCGCGATCAGAAGTTCCTGGTCGCGCACCGCCTGCTCCGCCGTCTCCGCCGTGGCAAGCGGCAGGTCGCCCCGCGTCGCCGCGCGCCGCGTCGCTTGCGCGAATTGTCGCGCGACGGGCAGGTTGGCGAGGATCGACGCGCGCTGACCGCGGGCGACCGCCACCCCGCCCGCCGCTGCCGCAATTTGCGCGCGCGTGCCGAACAATCGGGCGTCATATTCGGAGCGCAGCGCCGCGCGGGTCGCGCTCTCGATCGCGATGGGTCCACGGTTGCGGTTCCACAGCGGCAGCGTGAAGGCCACCGTCGGCCCGAGCGCCACGTTGCGCGCGCTGTCGCGGGTGCCGTTGATTGCCAGCTCGAGCGTCGGGAACTGGTCGAGCACCGCCCGGCGCACCCCGGCTTCCTGCGCCGCATAGCCCGCGCGCAATGCCTCCAGATCGGTGCGCTGCGCCAATGCGATCTCGAACAGCCGTGCGCTGTCGAACGGCACGGCGGGGGCGGGCAGCGGCGCGAGATCGAACGCGTATTCGGGCGGCACGCCCATCAGCCGCCTGAGTTCGAACCGCGCTGCGGCAAGATCGCGTGTCGCCAGCCGGAGGCGCACCGCCGCGTCGAACGCGGCGGTGCGCGAGGCCTGCGCCTCCGTCGGCAGCAAGTCGCCGCGCCCGATCGCGCGCAGCACGCGCGCGAGCAATCCGGCGGCGGTTTCGCTACTTTGCCGCGCCAGCTCGACGTAGCGTTCGAGCCGCACGACGCGCACTGCCTGGATGCGCGCCTGGCCCGCGGTCTGCCATTCGGACCAGGCGAAATCGAGCCGCACCTGCCGCGCCTGCGCCGTCAGCTGCCGCCGGACGATGCCGCGGGTGCGCAGGGCGTTGATGTTGAA
>JAABUS010007361.1_pt1 | contig 12689 bp, 14 predicted proteins | sample 5560161 | NCBI WGS metagenome assembly JAABUS01 (sample SAMN10711885, study PRJNA513376) | rock metagenome | isolation source: Antarctica rocks | place: Antarctica: Victoria Land, Trio Nunatak nord | collected 2016-01-04 | reverse complement strand
TGGGTGCGGCGTTGTTCGGCTTCTCCAAGCTCTACGGCGAGGTGCCGGGCGGGCAAGCCGAGCTGCTGCGGGTGCCCCAAGCCCAGTCCACACACATCAAGGTGCCCGACGGGCCACCCGATTCCCGGTTCACCTACCTCTCCGACGTGCTGCCCACGTCGTGGCAGGCGGTGGCCTACGCCGCGGTGCCCCAGGGCGGCTCGCTCACCGTGCTCGGCCTCGGCCCGATCGGTGACATGTCGGCGCGCATCGCGCAGCACCAGGGAGCCCGGGTAATCGCCGTCGACCTGGTGCCCGAGCGCTTGGAGCGGGCGCGGGCCCGCGGCATCGAGGTGCTGGACCTGCGCGCACACTCCAAGGACCTCGGCGACGTGATCCGGGACATGACCGATGGCCGCGGCACCGACGCAGTGATCGACGCGGTCGGCATGGAGGCGCACGGCTCGCCGGTGACCAAGTTGGCCCAGCAGGCGGTGTCCCTGCTGCCGGACGCCATCGCCGCACCGATGATGAAAGTCGCGGGCGTCGATCGGCTGAATGCGTTGTACTCGGCCATCGACATCGTCCGGCGCGGCGGAACCATCTCGCTCACCGGTGTCTACGGCGGCACGGCCGACCCGATGCCGATGCTGAAGCTCTTCGACAAGCAGATCCAGCTCCGGATGGGCCAGGCCAACGTGCTGCGCTGGGTGGAGGACATCATGCCGCTGCTCACCGACGGCGACCCGCTGGGCGTGGACAGCTTCGCGACCCACGAGCTGCCGCTGGCCGAGGCGCCCCGGGCGTATGAGATGTTCCAGAAGAAGCAGGATGGTGCGGTGAAGATCCTCTTCAAACCCTGACCCGCGGCCCCTACTCGATTTCGAGGCGTCGTCGTCGCGGAAGACCACAGACCCATCATCGAGGGCGATCGCCCAGCACCGCGGAAGCGCCCAGCACCTCCGTAGGACCGCCGGCACGGTCGATCACCGCACCATGGTCTTCGATGATCACCCCCCGCCGAGGCGTGCGCTTTCGCGGGTTCGCCCCGACTCACCTCATGACAGCCATCGTGACGAGGAAACGGAGCGTTTTGATGACGAGCAGCACCGGGGCCCGGGCGCCAGCGATCCCAGCCGCTACATCGGCCAGGACACCTGAGCACCGCCCCCCGCGCCCGTGACTCATCCACACCGTTCACCGGACTCTTCCGGGAGACGGTGACCACGCCCGCACGGTCCGCACCACACGAAGGGCCCCTGATGACTTCTCCTTCGCCTGCCCCTGGTGGTGCTGCGATCGTGCAGTGCCCCAGCCAGCGCCACGTCAGCAGCTACGCGGAACTCTCCCGCACGATCCAGGACGCGGATCTGTTGCGCCGCCGGTACGGCTTCTACTGGACCCGGATAGTCGCGGTGATTGTCGCGTTCACCCTGGTCTGGGTTGCCGTGCTCGTGGTGGGTGACTCGTGGTGGACGCTGATCCCGGCGGCGGCACTGGCTGTGGTGTCCACCCAGCTCGGTTTCCTCGGCCACGACCTGGCGCACCGGCAGGTGTTCGTCTCCGCCGGGTGGAACGCGTGGATGGCCCGGGTGTTGTCCGGCCTGTTCGCCGGGCTGAGCTACGGCTGGTGGAGAGGCAAACACAACAAGCATCACAATGCCCCGAACCAGGAAGGCAAAGACCCCGATATCGGTGCGGGGGTGCTGGCCTTCACCCCCGCATCCGCGGCAGCGCGGACCGGCCTCGCGGCGGCCTTTACCCGCCGGCAGGGATGGTGGTTTTTCCCGCTGCTCACCCTGGAGGGCGTCAACCTGCACATCGCGAGCGTGCAGACGCTGCTGCACAGCAAGGACCTCAAATACCGGTGGGTGGAGCTGTCCTTCATCACCGTCCGCCTGGGCGGCTACCTGGCAGCGGTGTTCGTGCTGTTGCCGTCGGGCAAAGCTGCGGTGTTCATCGGAGTGCAGTTGGCGGTATTCGGGGTGCTCCTCGGTGGTTCCTTCGCCCCGAACCACAAGGGGATGCCCATCGTGGCGGCCACGATGAAGGTCGACTTCCTCCGCCGCCAGGTGCTGATGTCGCGCAACGTCCGCGGCGGGCGGCTCTCCGACTTCGCGATGGGCGGGCTGAATTACCAGATCGAGCACCACCTGTTCCCGAGCATGCCCCGACCCAACCTCAAAAGGGCCCAGCCGATCGTGCGGGCGCACTGCGGCGCGCACGGGGTGGCCTACACCGAGACCACGCTGCTCCGCTCCTACGGCATCGTCATCCGCTACCTCAACGCCGTCGGACTGAAAAACCGAGACCCTTTCCAATGTCCCCTCATCCAGCGCTACCGGGCCTGACTGTGCCGCCCAGCGCAACACCGCCCACCACACCCGCTGAGCGCCGGGGCAGGCAGCCACCGAAGTCAGGCCCGGTGTCGCGGTGATGTCCGCCCCGAACCCATCGTGCCCGCCGCCGAAGCCCCCGGCACACACCCCCGCCGCGCGACGTTGGTCGCGTTCGGGGTGTTCGTCGCGGTCTGTGGGTGGGTGTTATGGCGGACCGGTCCCGCCCCGGTCGGGCGCCTGGACTTCTTCGAACACAGCGCAGCCACCTGGCCGCACACCGTGCTGGCACCGGAAAGCCAGTACGTGCTGCGGATGCCCTGGGGGCAACTGGCTTATCGGCTGCTCCCGGCGCACAGCATCACCAGCTACCTCGCCCTACAACTGGGTTGTCTCGCCCTGGTGTGCTGCTGGGTGCGTGGTTGTGCCGACGGCTGGGGATGCGCCCCGGACTGATCGCCGCGACGGTCATCGCGCTGACCCCGGTGACCGCGGTACTGCTGTTGACCATCGGACTGTACGACGCGTTCTCCATCCTCACCTGGATCCTGCTGCTCATCGCCCTGGGCAGAAACGGTCACTGGCAACTGGGTGCTGGGCTGCTTGCCGGCATCGGGGACTACGAGCAGATCGCCGTCGGTGTCACGATGTGCTGCTCATCCCGGCACTGCCCCGAGCGGCAGGACTACGCCCCCATGGGCGCGCCCTCATTGTCGGTCTCGTGCTGGGACGGATAGCGCTGGAGGCCTACCTGCACTGGGACGTGCTCTCCTACCTGCTCGGTTCGACGCTTGGGCACCGGTCCCCTCATCGTGTGGTCGGCCCTGGCCGGTCTGTGGGGCTTCGCTATCACCGCACTGCGGCGATCATGGGGTGCCTGGCCCACCGGGGCGCAGGGCCGGGGTGGGTTTGAACAGGCGCCACAACGACACACGCGCAGCATCCTTCGCAGTCGCACGTGTCGAGCAGACCCGTGACCGGTGTCGGTGTCAGACGGGTCAGGTTCATTGTCGGATCAGTCGCGGCGGGCGGATTGGGCTTGGTCGATGGTGTGTTTCTGCTCGTCGTTGAGTTTGCGGGTGTCGCGCGGTTCGGCGAAGGGTTCCACGTCCTCGGGCAGGCCTTGGGCGATGGCCCGGCCGTGGTCGAGTTCGGCGTTGATCTCCGCCCCGAGCAGGATCGCGATGTTGCTCAGCCACAGCCACACCAGGAAGATCACCACCCCGGCCAGTGATCCGTAGGTTTTGTTGTAGGAGGAGAAGGTGGTGACGTACACGGCGAACAACGCGGAGATCACCAACCAGATCAGCACGGCGATCACCCCGCCGGGGCTGACCCAGGTGATGCCGCCCTGCTTGGCGTTGGGACTGGCCCAGAACAGGATGGCCAGCAGCAGCGACACCAGGATCAGCAGCACCGGCCACTTGGCGATGTTCCAGATCAGCACCGTCGTGTTCCCGGCCCCGATGAGATTGCCGATCTGTTGGGCCACCGGCCCGCTGACCACGACGATCACCGCGTTGAGCACCAGCAGGATCACCGCCACGATGGTCACCCCCAGGCGGATCGGCAGGGTCTTCCAGATCGGGCGGCCCTCCCCGATGTCGTAGATGACGTTGGAGGCGCGCATGAACGCCGCGACGTACCCCGACGCCGACCACAGGGCCACCACGACACCGAGGATCGCACCGATCCCCGCGCCGCCCTTGTTGGCCTGCGCCTGGGTGATCAACGAGCGCACGAAGTCCGCGCTCGAGCCCGGGGCGAGGGCCTGCACCTGGTTGCTCACCTGGGTGGTGGTGTCCGCACCGAGCAATCCCAAAAGGGAGATCAGCACGATGAGCCCCGGCACGATCGACAGCACCGCGTAGTAGGTCAACGCGGCGGCCAGATCGGTCAGGCGGTCGTTGCTGAACTCCGTGCGGGCCCGCTTGAGCACCGCGAACAGGGAGGGTTTGGACAGTTCGGTGGGGCTGTCCGGCTTGTCCTCGTCCAGATCGGGGCGGGCACCGGTGTCGGTGGCCTGCTCTCCAACACCGGCACGGTCCTGGGTCCCACGCTCACCGGGCTGGCTACCATTCCGGTGGGCGTCGCCGCTGCGACTGCTGGTCATGTCAGTTTCCCCTCGCTCACAAGCCACTGCACGGGTCACACTAGGACAGATCAAATTGTGCCAGGCGCGCCCGCCTCAGCCCGGTAGCGTGCGAACCGAAGCGGGTGCCCACACCGGAGCACCACCGATCTGCCACCTGATGAGAAGGGAAGCACATGACGTACAGCGATCCACCCCTTTCCGGCGGGACTGATCCGTTGTCGGGTCGTTACCAGGGAGGGGTCCCCGAGCCCAGCGCGGGTCGTGGGGAGCCCTCCACTGCCGATGTCGCGAAAAATCAGGCTGGTGAGGTCGCGAACACGGCGGTTGACGCCGGTAAACGCGTCGCCGGTGTCGCGGGTGAGCAGGCCAACCAGGTGGCCTCGGAAGCGACGCAGCAGGTGAAACAGCTCGTGCAGCAGACGCGTAGTGAGCTCACTGAGCAGGCCGCGTCCCAGCAGAAGCGGGTGGCGAGCGGTCTGCGCTCGCTCGGTGAGGAGCTCAGCTCGATGGCCCGGGGCTCCGAGCAGTCCGGGATGGCCACCGACCTGGCGCATCAGGCTGGTGAGCGCACCAGTGCTGTGGCGTCCTGGTTGGAGGAGCGTGAGCCGGGAAATGTGGTGGATGAGGTCACGGGCTTCGCCCGGAAACGCCCCGGAGCATTCCTGGCCATCACCGCCGGCGCCGGCTTCCTGCTGGGCCGTCTCGGCCGCGGTCTCAAAGCCGCCAACGACGACAGCAGCGAGAGCAGCGCTGACGCCTCAGCCCAGGGTCCGGGTGGTGGTGCACCCTCAGGGGTGGGCGACAGTCGACAGGGTAATGCCACTGCTCCGCTACCACCGGTCCCGGCCTATCCGCCCGCTCCGGGCTATCAGCCGCCGCAGGCTCCGGGGTATCCGCCGGCACCGATCTACCCGCCGCCGGCACCGAGCTACCCGCAGGGGCGCACCGGTCGGGATCTGGCGCCGTGAGCGCTCCCTACGGTGGGCGCCCGGATGACGTCGAGGCGCAGGCGCCGTCGCTGGGCGAGTTGTTCGGTGAGGTCAGCAAGGATCTCTCCGAGCTGGTGCGCCAGGAGCTGGCTCTGGCCAAGGCCGAAGCGACACAGACCGCGACCCGGGCCGGTAAGGGCGTCGGCATGTTCGCCGGCGCAGCTCTGGGCGGCTACTTCGTGCTGCTGTTCTTGTCGGTGGCCGGGTGGTGGAGTCTGGGCAACGTGATCGGACGGGGCTGGTCGGCGTTGGTGATCATGCTTATTTGGGCGGTCATCGCCGCTGTGCTGGCCATGATGGGACGGACCGCTTTCGCTGCGGCCAAGGGCCTGCCGCAAACCGCTGACACTGTCAAGCGCATCCCCGATGCGCTCACCCCGAACCCTGAGGAGATTCGATGACCACCAGCAGTGACGACCCCGATCAGATCCGCGCCGACATCGAACGCACCCGCGGCAATCTGAGTTTCAACGTGAACACCCTGGCCTACGAAGCGAAGCCGAGCACGATGGCCAAACGCAAGGTCGGCAAGGTCAGTAGTGCGGTCACCGGGCTGCGGGAGCGGGTGATGGGCTCCGCGCAGGACACCACCTCGAGTGTGAGCGATTCTGCGCAGTCGGCGGTGTCCTCGGCGACCGATTCTGCGCAGTCGGCGGTGTCCTCGGTGACCGAGACCGTGCAGTCCGCGCCTGCCGCTGTGCGCAACCAGGCCCAAGGTAATCCGCTCGCTGCGGGGCTCGTCGCCTTCGGCGCCGGGGTGTTGGTGGCGGCGCTGTTCCCGGCGAGTGAGAAGGAGCAACAGGCCGCGGTGGCGGTCAAGGACAAGGCGCAGCCGCTGCAGCAGGAGGTGACCGATGTGGCCAAGGGCGCGGCGCAGAACCTGAAGGAACCCGCCCAGCAGGCTGCGCAGGCGGTGAAGGACACGGCGACCGATGCGGCGGGCACCGTCAAGGAGGAGGGAACCTCCGCCGCCCAAGACGTCCAAGGCCAAGCCCAGGACGCCAAGCAAACCGTGCAGGACCAGCAGGGCTGAACCACCCGCACGCGGGCGCCCACCCCGAGTCGGGCAGCGCCCGCGTGCGGGGTGGTGTCGTGGGTTGCTGGAGAAACTCCCGGCACTTGCGAACCTGTTCGGTGGGGGGCACGGTTCTCACCGGGGCCGTTGAGCACGCCGGCGGCCGCGACCCCCCGGCGCGCACGTGCCGGGGGCGCGCCGCAACTGAGACCGGGGTCCTACCGAATCGGTCGGAGCCCAACCGTGAGGCGCTTTCATACCGGAGACGCCCATCAGGTGCGGGAAATCCCGCACCCGCGAAAGGAGCACAGGATGGCAGCACAGAATTTGTCCGACCCCGCCCAACTGAACGGGGCGAGCGTGGAAGGCAGCGACGGCAGCAAGATCGGCAAGGTCAGCGACGTCTACCTGGACGATCAGACGTCCAAGCCGGAGTGGGCGGCGGTCAAGACCGGCATGTTCGGTGGGCACGTGTCCCTGGTGCCGTTGGCCACCGCCGAGTTCGACGGTGCCCTGTTACGGGTGCCCTACAGCAAGGACCAGATCAAGGATGCCCCCCACCAAGACCCTGAGGGGGCGCTGTCCCCGGAGCAGGAAGCCCAGATCTTCACCCACTACGGGGTGCCCTACGGTGGGGAGACCGTGACCGCGCAGACCGGCGGTGAAGGCGGGCAGGACTCCGGGCGAACCGGGGGCAAGGGCAAGCAGGAGTCCGGGCGAACCGGTGGGCCCGGGCAGGACACTTCCGGGCGCAACACCGATGAGGCGATGACCCGCTCGGAGGAGCAGCTCAACGTGGGTACACGCACCGAGGAGGTCGGGCGGGCGCGGTTGCGCAAGTACGTCGTCACCGAGCAGCAGACCCACACCGTCCCGGTGTCGCGGGAGGAGGTGCGGGTGGAGCGGGAGCCGATCACCGACGCCAACCGGGGTGAGGCGATGTCCGGTGCTGAGCTGAGCGAGGAAGAGCACGAGGTCACTCTGCACGCGGAGAAGCCGGTCGTGGAGAAGGAGACCGTCCCGGTCGAGCGGGTCAAGCTGGGTACCGAAACCGTCACCGAGGAACACACGGTGAACGAAACGGTCAGCAAGGAGCAGATCGAGATGGAGGACGAGTCGGGCACCGCGAAGAAGAAGAAGCGGTGAGCGCGCGCTCCGGCGCCACCCCCGTCTCCGGTGATGATGACGCCACCACCCGCAGGGGCGGGGCAGCGGATGCGGACGTCGGGGGTCGGGGCCGGAGCGTTGAGGTGGACCAGCGGGTGATCACGAAACCGGCCCGCACTAGTGTGGCCGCGGTGTTCGCCCTGGTCTTCGGGGTGCTGGCGCTGTTCAGCGTCCTCACCGTCATCCTCGCCCCGGTCGGCCTTATCTTCGGTGTCATCGGGCTCATCCTGGGTGTGGTGGGACTGCGGAGGGCCCGGCGTCCGGGGATCACCGGCAAGGGTGTGGCCGCCGGCGGTCTGGTCCTCAGCGTGGTGGCCGTGCTCCTGGCGATTGCCTTCGCCGTCGGGGTGGTCACCGTTTTGAACAATCAGAGTGCGGTCGACCGGCTGCAGCAGCAGGTGCAGAGCGTGCGCGACAAGCTGCCCGCCCAAGTCACTGTCCCCCACTAAATCCCTGGGAAGGGGATCGATTATGGAAATCCCGAAAGACAAGATCCTGCAGATAATCAAGTCTCGGCGTGGTCACGATCAGGCCGACCAGGCGCAATCGGAACTGCCTGAGCAGGTCGACCCCGAGAAGGACAAGGGCCTGCTCGCCAAGTTCGGCATCGATCCCAAAGACCTCATCGGCGGGATCCGCGGCAAACTCGGCCTCTAAAAACGGCGCGGGTGGTGGGCGCAGCACGCCCACCACCCGCCCAACCCTGCGGAGCGGTGATCCGCCCGTCCCGCAGATCACCGCACACCCCGCTGCTACCGGCGGGACTGACGTCAGGAGGACCATCTATGCCCACCCGTAATACGCTCGTCCGCTCGCTGCACGACGTGGGTGCCGCGGCCTGGTTCGGCGGTTCGTTGATGGGTGCCCTGGGGGTCAACGGGGCCGCCGCACAGGTACATGATCCCACCGACCGGGCCCGGGTGGCCGCGGCCGGATGGGCGAAATGGGCCCCGATGAACACCCTGGCGATCGGTGTCCACCTCCTCGGGGCAGCCGGTGTGCTGCTGGCTCAGCGTGACCGCATCCAGCACCAGCCCGGGGTGCGGGCCAAGGCCACCGCGAAGATCGTCCTCACCGCGGCGGCGGTGGCCACCACCGCCTACAGCGGGGTGCTGGGCGCCACGGTCGCCCACGGCGACGGTCAACCCGCCGAAGGCGCCACCGAGCCCACCATCGGCACCCCACCCGACGTCGCGGCGGCGCAGCAGCAGCTGACGATCCTGCAGTGGGCCACCCCAGTACTCACCGCGGCGATCATCGTGTTAGGCGCTCAGCACGGCGAGCAGCAAAGCGCCGGTCAGCGGCTGGTCGGCGTCGGTGCGCAACTCCTTCGCCGCGCCCGCACCATAAAGCCTTGAGGGGGACGGGGTTGGTCCTGCCGGCCAGGGTGGGCGGGCACCGGACACGGCAGTGAGGGCGACACGTTCCCAGCGGCGTCGGCGAACTTATGGGTCCTCACGGTCGGTTTTCACCCGCCCCATAACCTCACTCCTCGGTGGTGACCGTCCCCGGTGCAAGTCCCTGGTGAAAGGAGTTCTCAGATGGGGATCTATCGTGTGGTGTGGCGCAGCGGGATGGGCGCGGTGGCCGTCGTGGGGGCTGTTTTCGCCGTTCTCGATCTGCCCGCGGATGCGCTGCTCGCGTTGGGGCTGTGCGCTGTGGTGCTGGGTGCCTCAGCGGCTGCGGTGATCCGCGCGGGCACCCGTTCGGCGTGGTCGATGAGCGGTGTCCTCTCCGCGAGCGCGGTCGCCGTCGTCGCTACTTGCGCGGTCGCTGGCCTGCTCACCTTGCTCGGCCCTGCTGCACTTCTGGACGTGGCACTGCTGGGCGTGCTGTCCCCGACGGTGCTGCACCGGTTCCCGGTATCCGCCCCCATCCCGGCGCCTCCCGGCGGGGCCCGCGAGGCCGGGGTGAGGAACCCGCCGCCGGACTGCTCAGCGCTCAGCGCCGACCAGCTGAGCATGTGCTGGCGCAGCAGTTACGTTGCCCTGCAACACACGGTGCTGCCCGGTGAGCGGCTTTACCTGGTTGAGACCCGGGCTGCGGTGATGGAGGAGTTCGCCCACCGCAACCCCGAGGCGTTCCCCGGCTGGCTGTACAACACCCACGCCGCCAGCACCCCAGCGCCCTTCCTCACCGCCACCTCCCGCGGCTTACCGACAAGCCCCCCCAACCGCGACCAACAGCCATGACCCGAAGCCTTACCGCGCTGCGTCCGCACCGCCGACGGCACCATCATGATTGCGGCGCCCCCACCCGTGACGAGCCTCATGGCTGACCCGCTGCCCGTTCGCCGCGGCGACGGGGACCGTCTGCGGCGAAGACCGGCATGGCAGCACCGGGGGACGCCCACTGAACCGCCGTGTCCCCATCATCACCAGTTAACCCCCCCGCACCCGCCGAGGAGCGTCATGGCTCGCGGCCGTGCGGATCTCGATACTGGAGCACCCGGGGAAGTATCAGTATGGTTCAAACCACCCCTGTTCGGCGGGCTTGGGCAGCGATACGACAGTCGGGCGGCGGTGGCGCCGTTCCCTTTCGACTAAGGAGCTCTCATGGCAGAACCCGTCCCCGCTGGCAGTGACGTCTCGGCCGGCACCTATCAATGCACGAAGTGCGGTTACCAGTTAGGCGTGCAGTCCACCAAGCACCTGCCGCCCTGCCCGCAGTGCAGCAACGGCCAGTGGAACACCCTCAGCGGTGGGGACAGCCGCAAGGACCCCTACCCCAAATAGCCCACGTGGCGGGTGCCGTCTTCGGGATGCCGCGGTAGCGCAGGTTGCCGTTTTTGGCCTCCCTCGTCGAACTCCAACGCTTCATCGCCGAACAAGCCCACCCCCTCGACTCCTGAACGAGGTTGTCCCGGCTCTCGTGGAACTTGGGTGGCGGTCCCCCACCTGAGGCCTGCCGTGGGGTAGGTACTCGGGTCGTCTTCGTGCTGACGCCGGGAGTAGCGGCGGTCGGATTCTTGCAGGGCCGCGTTGGTCGCGGCCACGGCGACTCCCGCCACCGTCGCAACGGCGCCGACTCCCACCCAAGTCAGGTTCCCGGCGAACGACAGGCCCGCCACGAACCCCCCCGATGACTCCGACCGCGACGCCGCCACCGCCCCATCGGATACGGACGCGGCGTACTGGGTCGCCGGACCCACCTGTTCTCACGATGTACTCTTCCCTGAATCGCCGTTTACCCGCCGGTACAGCGTGGAGACGCTGACCCCGACCACGCCCGCCACCTCCGCCTTGGTGGCGCCCTCGGCGAGCATTCGCCGGGCCTGCCGCTCCTTGGCCGGGGTGAGGACCGTCTTGCGTCCACCGACGCGCCCACGGGCGCGGGCCGCGGTGAGCCCGGCCTGAGTTCGCTCGCGGATGAGCTCCCGCTCGAACTGGGCGAGGCTGGCGAAGATGTGGAACACGAGGCGGCCCCCGGGGGTGGTGGTGTCGATTGCCTCCGTCAGGGACCGGAACCCGACCGCGCGGTCCTCGAGCCCGCGGACCGTATCGATCAGGTGAGGCAGCGACCGGCCGAGCCGGTCGAGCCGCCACACCACCAAGGTGTCCCCCGGCCGGAGCGAAGCCAGCACCTCGGCGAGCTGGGGGCGGTCGGTCTTGACTCCGGACGCCGTGTCGGTCCAGGTGCGCCAACAGCCGGCGGCGCTCAGAGCGTCGTGCTGCAGCGTGGCGTCCTGCTCGGTGGTCGACACCCTCGCGTACCCCAACAACTCGCCCATGACCCGACACTCTGTCAGAACCCACCGACACGACAGCTCGTGACCGACCGGTAGTGACCTCGAGTTGTGACCGACCCGTCCGCAGCGTCGACCAGTACCGACCTGTGAACTGCAGCGCTAGGTGGCCGCTTCTCAACAGCGCTATGTGGCCGGTCCCGGCCCGTGAGCGTGCCCCGCGCGGAGACTCGTCCTCGAGATGGTTGCCGAGCACGTCGAGGGGTGACCGGCACCGCGCTGATCACCCTTGCCCACGGCGCCCGCGCGGTCACCGGCGCAAGCATCTACGCCGCGTCGGTGTCGCTGCTGTTCGGCACCTCCGCGGCCTACCACCGCGGCAGCTGGTCACCACGCGCCCGAGTGCTCATGCAACGCCTCGACCACTCCATGATCTTCGTGTTGATCGCCGGCACCTACACCCCGTTCAGCCTGCTGCTGCTGCACGGGGGCGCCCGCTGGACCGTGTTCGGCGCCACTGCAGGCCGCCCTCGACGCTGGGGTGCGCGCTGCCTACACCCGGCAGGTACCGCCAGCCGACGTCGCTCACGACGTCCACGCCCGGCTCGCCGGAGCACACCAGCGCGCTTCCGACAGCCGCGACTCGTGAGCGCGAGGCCAGCAGCAGTCGTCGTCGGCGGGTGGCTCGCCGTCCGACTGGACAGGAACCGGTCATGACCCGGACGCCCTCGACGAGCCGGCTCCCCACTGCCGGTCTGCTCGACACCCTCCTGACCGCGGGGTTGGTCCTGCTGCCCGTCGTGGGCCGCGGGGCGATCGTGCGCAGGCCCCGGATCGTCGGCCTCGCGCAACGCCTGGACGCGGACGCCCTCGCGGTACGACAACTGCAGCGCCTGCGCGCACGCTACGGACCCGGCCCGCTGCAGCTCCGCCTCCCCGGCCGGCGACTCACGCTGCTGCTCGAGCCGCAGCAGGTCCACCGGGTGCTCAACGGCTCGCCCACCCCCTTCGCGGTCGCGACCCGCGAGAAGCGGGCCGCACTGGCGCACTTCCAGCCAGCCGGCCTGCTGGCCTCCGCCCCGGCCCAGCGCCAGCACCGAAGCACGTTCAACGAGGCGGTGCTGGACGCCGGTCAGCCCCTGCACCGGCTGGCGGGTCCGGTCGCCGCAGCCGTCCGCCAGGAGGCCGAGCTGCTGCTCGAGCAGGCCGACCGCACGGGCACGCTGTCCTGGGAGGGCTTCTCGACCGGGTGGTGGCGGGCGGCCCGCCGGGTGACGCTCGGCGACAGCGCACGTGAGGACCAGCAGACCACCGACCAGCTGCTCCGGCTGCGCCGGCGAGCGAACTGGTCGTTCACCTCACCGCAGCACACCGCCCTGCGCCGCCGCTTCCTCGCCCGAGTACGGGCCCACGTGGAGCAGGC
>JAABUS010007360.1_pt1 | contig 12691 bp, 11 predicted proteins | sample 5560161 | NCBI WGS metagenome assembly JAABUS01 (sample SAMN10711885, study PRJNA513376) | rock metagenome | isolation source: Antarctica rocks | place: Antarctica: Victoria Land, Trio Nunatak nord | collected 2016-01-04 | reverse complement strand
CCCCGGCCGCGATCAGCAGCGCTTCCTCGGAGAAGGTGCCCGGCGGGCCGAGGTAGGCGACCCTCATTCGGCGGCGGGACGGCGGCGCGCCTGCTCCATGGCCTCGATCTCCTCGGGGGAGAGCTCCAGCGGCGAGGCGCCGTCGAGCACCGGCTTGGCGTAGACGCGCGCCTGCTCCCGCTGCAGAATCGCGGAGACGACCACTCCGGTGTCGCGATCGTCGAGCAGGGCGACGGTGCTCGACTGCCTGCCGCTCGTCTCGTTGAAGGCGTCGTAGCGCAGGACCGCGGTCTTCGTGACGGCGCCGCTGAGCCGCCGTTCGGCCTCCGCCAGCCTGCCGGTCAGGCGGCCGGTCTCGTCCTCTACGAGGTCGTGCAGCGCCTCGACGCGACGCGTCAGCGCAGCCGCGTGCTCGACCAGGTCCCGTCGCTCATCGCCGAGGACGAGCCGCTGGTCGTTGCGGACGCGGCGCAGGCGAATCGCCAGCAGCAGGCAGGTGAGGAGGGCGAGCAGAGCCACGGCGCCCGCTGCGAGCGCGACGATGCCGACGTTCGAGTCGAGGCCCTCCACGAGCGCTCAGGATAGGGGCCGCCCGAGCGGACGGCCGGCCGTCCGCGGCCGGAGGCGGCCTCAGAAGGTGACGGAGTAGGTCGCCTTGTTGTTCGTCTCGACCTGCTCGCCGCAGACCGGGGCGACGCTGACGTCGAGGTCGACGGTCTGACCGCTCTTCGGCGCCGGCTGCAGTGGGATCGCGACGGACTGTGTCTCGTTCGCTGCGATCGAGCCGATCTGCTGGCTGCCCTCGATCCCGTCGCCGCTCACCTCGACCGTGATGTCGCTCTCGTCGGTATCGCCCTGGTTCTGCACGTCCACCTGAATCTCCTTGCCGCCGGTGACGGTCGTCGTGGTCGAGGGGTCGAGCGGGGTGCCGTCGATGCTGACGCCTCCCTCGGGAAGCCCCAGGCCGTGAGTCTTGTTGTCGCCGGGATCGTTGCCCGGGCAGGCAGCGCCCGAGGTGCCACCGCCACCACCGCCCGCGATCGTGCTCACCGCGGCGTCGACGACATCCAGGTCGAGGTAGTCAGGCTCGTCGGGGAGGAACTGGCTCGAGGGGACGCCCTCCTCGACCGTGATCTCCTGATCGGCGAGCTCCTGCTCGATCTGGTCCTTGGCGCGGGCGAAGAGGATGTCGCTGGCCGAGAGCACCTTCATCTGGGTGTAGATCGCCTGACTTGCATCGTTTGCGGCGCTCTTGGACTGCGCCGACTGCGCCCGCCCGACCTGGGAGGCGATGCCCTCGAGCGCGTCGTGGCGCAGCTCGTAGGAGAGCTCGATCTGCGCCTGCGCGGCTCCGAGCTCATCGGGCGCGTCCAGGCCCTCGGCGCGGTCGAGCAGGCCCTGAGCGGTGCCCTTGTCGCCGTCGACCTCGCTTTGGAAGGTGACGCCGTCGACCTGGGTCTTGCCGTTGAGGCGGTCGAAGAAGCCGGTGCTGAGCTGATCGGTCTCGCTCGTGATCGAGCTGAGGTCGCTGACGTAGTTCTGAAACGAGCGGTCCTTGCGAGCGTCGAGGCAGCCGCGGAAGGCGAACACGATCAGGATCAGGAGGATGATCGCGCCGATCGCGAGGGCGGCCTGACGGAGGCGGACCTGCTCGCGGGTCGGCGCGCTCCCATCCCCCGAGGACGAGCTGGAGGAGGGGCCCCCGGACGCCCGGCTGCCACCCCGCGGGCGGGGCTGATCCAGATCGTCGTCTTCGTCGAAGAAGTCCACGGCTTCCGGGCAAGTTCGCCGTATGCAGTATGACCCCTGCCCCGGACCGCCTGACGGGCCGGGAGGCCGCTGCTCGGCGTCATCGTCGGCTCACGGCCTGGAGGCCGCATCGCCTCCTCTTCCTTGATCAGCGGGCTCCCGGCCTCGTCAGTGGAGGGAGCACGGCAGGAGGGGCTCGGGGCGTGGCGAAAACCCTGCCGTGGTCGAAGGCGAGCGGGTACTTGGGCGGTTCACGATCGGTGAGCGGATCGGCGGGGGCGGCTACGGGACCGTCCACCGCGCCTGGGACGAGCGCCTCTGCCGCTCCGTCGCGGTCAAGTCGGTCGAGGGCGATGGAGCCGGCCGCGTCCTTCGCGAGGCGCACGCGGCGGCCCGCCTCAACCATCCCGGCATCGTCACCCTCTACGAGCTCGGCCAGCAGGGCGGCTGCGCCTACCTCGTCAGCGAGCTCGTCGAGGGCCCCAACCTGCGCGAGCTGGCGGCCGCGGGCGCGATCTCGGACCGGGAGGTCGCAGAGATCGGCGCCGAGCTCTGCTCCGCCCTGACCCATGCTCACGCCGCCGGCGTCGTCCACCGCGACCTCAAGCCGGACAACGTGCTCGTCCGCAGCCGCGGCGGGCGGTTCTCCCGCGAATCCGGAGAGCGCGCGCTCCTCGCCGACTTCGGGATCGCGAGCGTCGCCGACTCCCCTTCCCTGACGGTGACCGGGACCGTCGTCGGGACCCTCGCCTACATGTCCCCCGAGCAGGCGGCGGGCGACGAGGTCGGCCCCGCCTCCGACGTCTACTCGCTCGCCCTGACCCTCTACGAGCTCTGGAGCGGTCGCAATCCCGTCGTCCGCGGGACCCCGGCCGCGACCGCGCGGGCGATCGGCGAGGAGCCGCCCAGCCTCGGGGAGCTGCGCCCGGAGCTGCCGGCGGAGCTCGCGGACGCGATCGGCGCGTGCCTGGCGGCGGAGCCCCTCGAGCGGCCCGGGCTTGCCGAGCTGCGCGAGTCGCTGCTGGCGCCCTCCATCCCGATCGAGCCGTTCCCGATCCGATCGCCGCCGAGGCGACGACGCTTCCCCCGCAGATCCCCGCCCGCCCCTTCGCGGCGCTGCTCGCGGCCGGTGCCCTCGCGCTCGTGGGCTCGCTCCTCGGCCTGCCGGGCCTCGCGATCGTCGCCGCCGTCCTGCTCGCGCCGGCCGCGATCCTGCTTCCCCGCCCGAGCGAGTGGTTGCTCCCGCCGCTCGCGCCGCTCGCCGGCCTGCTCACCGCCGCTCCTGCCTTCCTCGCCCTCGCGGCGCGCCGCGAGGGCACGGGCACCCGCGCGGCGCTCGCCCTGCTCGCCTGGGCATGGACCGGGATCGCCGGGGCCGTCATCGGCCGCGGGCTCGGGGTGCCCGCCGGCACCGACGCCGCCGGCTGGGTCGCCTCGGGCCCCCGGGCGATCGACGACCTGCTCGCGCCGCTCCTCGGAGCCTCGTCGATCTCGGTCGCGCTGATCTGGGTCGGGGCCACGATCCTGCTCGGCCTGCTGCTCGACTCCGCGAGTCCGGCCGGCGCCGCCGTGGGGGGCCTTGTCTGGTCGGCGCTGGTCGTCGCCTCGCTGGGAGCCGTCGGCGAGGGCGCCGTGGCCTCGCCGCTCCTCGCTCCGCTCCTGCTCGGCGCGGTCGGATGGGCGATCTGGGACCGCCACGGCCGTCCCGACCCCCGCCCCTGGCTTCCCGCGCTTCCGGCTTGGGGACGGCTCGCCCCCGCCGCCCCTGCCCGCCGCGCCGAGGAGCCGGCCGTCGTCCGTGCTCGCGCGCCTCGGAACCCCGCCGCCTCGCCTCTCCCCGACGAGCGCGTCCGCGCCACCCGGACGGCCACGAGGCATGTGCGAGCGGCCCTTCACGGGGCCGGATCGCGCGCCGGGTTGCCGTAGGATTCCGCCCTCCCCCGGGTGCCTGGCAAGGGAGCTGCCGGCGCCCTGGCGACCCACTTCCCATGAGCGTTCTCCGCAATCTCGAAGCCAAGATCGAAGGACTCGTCGAGGGCGTGTTCAGCCGCGCCTTCTCCTCGCAGGTGCAGCCGGTCGAGATCGCTCGCAAGCTCGCCAAGGAGATGGACTCCCACAAGACGGCCTCCGTCTCGCAGACCTACGCGCCGAACAGCTACACGGTGTGGCTCTCGCCGGAGGACCACGAGCGGCTCGAGGGCTACACCCGCTCGCTCTCGCAGGAGCTCTCCGCCTACCTGCTCGAGCACGCGCGTCGCCAGGATTACGCCCTGCTCACCCGCCCCGAGGTCCTGATCGAGATCGACGACCGCCTGCGCCTGGGCGAGTTCGGGATCCAGCCGCGGCTCGTCAAGCCCCCCGTCCGCAAGGGGGACACCGGCGAGCAGGGCCAGCACGGCCACACGATGGTCTACTCGGCGCCGGCCAAGCAGACGGGCAAGGAGGGGCGCGAGGGCCGCAAGCCGGCGGCGCCGCTGACGCAGACGCGGGCGATCGTCTCGCTCGACGACCGCCGCTACGTGCTCGACGGCCCGGTGGCCGTGCTCGGCCGCTCCCGCGAGTGCGACTGCGTGTTCGAGGACCAGAACATCTCCCGCCGCCACGCCGAGCTGCGCCGCAACTCATCCGGCGATTGGCAGATCGTCGACCTCGGCTCGACCAACGGGGTCAAGGTGAACGGCCGCCGGGTGGACACCTCGCGCTTGGCGCCGGGCGATGACGTATCCCTGGGGACCGTCTCGTTCACCTTCGACATCGAGCAGTGAGCGCGCCGCGGGCATTCCTCCGGAGCGGGGGCCATGGACGCTGATCCGGCAGCCGTGGCGCTCAAGTTCGCCTTCCTGGCCGTCCTCTACCTGTTTCTGCTCGTCGTCGCCCGCAGCGCCCTGAAGGACCTCCGCGGCGGCTCGCGGGGAACGCTGACCGCGCAGGAGGGCACGGGGATGCACGCGGTCGCGCCCGGCCGGGTCGCCGCCACCGACGCCAACCTGGTGGCCGTCGGCGGCGGTGGGCTCACCCCGGGCGAGCACATCGACCTCTTCGGCGGCGTGACGATCGGCCGGGCGAGCGAGGCTGACGTCCGCATCACCGACCGCTTCGCCTCCGGGATCCACTGCCGGGTCCACAACCGCGGCAACGCCTACTTCGTCGAGGACCTCGACTCGACCAACGGCACCTACCTCAACGCCCAGGAGCTGCGGGGCGAGGCCCCCCTGAGCGACATGGACGAGATCCGGATCGGTGACACCGAGCTGCGCTTCGAGCTCGCCCTCGACGGGGAGCGGCGCTGATGCTGCGGATCGCCGAGGCCGTCGAGCTCACCGACACCGGGCGCCAGCGCGAGGCCAATGAGGACTCCTACTTCGTGCGGGCGCCCCTCTTCGCCGTGGCCGACGGGATGGGAGGCGCGCAGGCGGGGGAGGTCGCCTCGCGGGTCGCGGTCGAGGCGTTCGAGCGCGCCGGCGAAGCGGAGGATGCCGACCTCGCACCCGAGGAGCTGCTGCGGCGAACCGTCCAGCTCGCCAACCGCGAGATCTTCGAGCTCGCCCAGGGCGACTCGTCCCGCTCCGGGATGGGGACCACCCTGACCGCCGCGCTCGTGCGCGGGGACGAGATCAGCTTCGGACACGTCGGCGACAGCCGCGCCTACGTGCTGCGCGACGGCAAGCTCAAGCAGATCACCGACGACCACTCGCTCGTCGAGGAGCTGCGGCGGCAGGGGAGGCTGACCCGCGACCAGGCCGCCGAGCATCCGCAGCGCTCCGTGATCACCCGGGCCCTCGGTCCCGAGCCGCAGGTCGAGGTCGACACGATGACGTTCCGCGCCCGCCCCGGTGACGTCTTCCTGCTCTGCTCCGACGGGCTCACGACGATGCTCTCCGACGATGACCTCCTCGCGATCCTGAAGCGGGAGGGCGGCCTCGAGCGCGCCGCCCGCCGCCTGGTCAAGGCCGCCAACGACCGCGGCGGCAAGGACAACATCACGGTGGTCCTGTTCAGCCTCGAGGAGGCCGAGGCCGCGGTCGAGGAGGGCGAGACCCTGGTCGGCTCGAGCGCCGAGGACGCGGGATTCACCGCCGAGCGCGTGCGGGCAGGAGTCGCGGCCGAGCGCGGCCCCAGCAGGCCGTCCCGCAGCGAGCCCGCCGCGCGGAGCGGTGGCGCCGGGGACGGCCGCCGCGAACGCCGCGAGCGCGGGAGCCTGGGCGGGAGGCTGCTCAAGGGCCTTCTGACGCTGCTCGTGATCGGCGCGCTGGGGGCGGCCGCCGTGATCGGGGCGCGCCAGATCTGGTTCCTCGGGGCTGACGACGGCGGCCAGGTGGCGCTCTACCGGGGCCTCCCCTACGAGCTGCCGCTGGGCATCGAGCTCTACGCGCAGGACTCGATGACCCCGGTTGCGCTCGGCGCCCTTCCAGAGGAGCGACGGGCCGTGGTGGTCGAGCACGAGCTGCGCTCACGCGACGACGCGGTCTCGCTGATCGGCGACCTCGAGCGCGCCGTGAAGGCGGCGGCGGCCACGACCGGTGGCGGGCAGGTTGGCGGAACCGGGACGGAGGCTGGAGGTGGCCAGGGCGGCGGCGGCGCGGGTGGCGCGGGTGGCGGCCAGCCTCCAAGCGGCCAGCCCCAGGCGGGGGGCAACGGATGAGCGCGCGCAATCGCGAGCTGCTCGGGCTCATCCCCGTCGCCGGCCTGCTGATCGCCGGGTTCGCCTCGGTCTTCGTCGTCCGCGGCGATCAGATCGACAACACCAGCCTGATCTTCGGCGCCTACTTCTTCGCGATCTGCCTGGCGGCGCACCTGTTTCTGCGCTTCCGCCTCCCCGACGCCGACCCCTACCTGTTCCCGCTCGTCGCCCTCCTCGCCGCGATCGGGCTGGTGATGCTCTACCGGATCGACGAGAGCCTCGCCCGTGATCAGGCGAACTGGTTCGTCGTCGGCCTGGTGCTGTTCGTCCTCACGATCACGTTCCTGCGCGATTACCACGTGCTCGAGCGCTACCGCTACGTGGTCGTCACGGCCGGCCTGCTCCTCCTTCTGATGCCGCGGCTGCCCGGCATCGGGTCGCAGGTCAACGGCGCCTACCTCGGGGTGAAGATCGGCCCGATCGCCTTCCAGCCGGCCGAGTTCGGCAAGCTCGCGGTGGTCATCTTCCTGGCGAGCTACCTGCGCGAGCACCGCGAGGTCCTCGTCGTCGGGGCGCGGCGGATCGCCGGGATCACCCTGCCTCCGCTCAAGCACCTGGGACCGATGCTCGTCGTCTGGGGAGCGGCGATGGTGATGCTCGTGTTCATCCGCGACCTGGGCAGCTCGCTGATGTTCTTCGGCGCGTTCCTGGCGCTGATCTACGCGGCGACCAACCGCGTCTCGTTCGTGATCATCGGCCTGCTGATGTTCCTGGCCGGGGCGTGGTTCTTCGCCACCACCGTGGGCCACGTCCAGGACCGGATCGACATCTGGCTCGATCCCTATTCCGATCCGGACGGCACCGGCTTCCAGGTGCTCCAGGGGATGTTCGCCCAAGCCGACGGGGGGCTCTTCGGGCAGGGGATCGGGGAGTCGCTGCTGCGAGCGCCGGGAGCCGACGAGACGCTGATCCCGCAGGTCCAGACCGACTTCATCTACGCGCTGATCGTCAACGAGCTCGGCCTCTTCGGCGGCTGCGGGGTGATCCTGGTCTACGCCCTGATCGCCGCCCGCGGCTTCAAGATCGCCGTGATCGCGCCCGACGGCTTCTCGAAGCTCCTCGCCGCCGGGCTGACCGCGGTCTTCGCCCTGCAGGCCTTCGTGATCATCGGCGGGGTGATCCGGGTGATTCCCCTGACCGGCGTCACCCTTCCGTTCGTCTCCTACGGCGGCAGCTCGGTGATCGCCAACATGGTCCTGCTCGCGCTGCTGCTGCTGATCTCCGATCGGGCGCGGCGCCCGCAGTCGCCGGCCCAGGCGGCGCTGCGGTGAACGCGCCGATCACCCGCCTTTACCTCGGGGTCCTGGTCCTCTTCGCGCTCCTCGTCGGCTTCACGTCGACGTGGTCGGTCTTCCAGGCCGAGGACCTGCAGGCGAAGGTCGAGAACAAGCGCCCCCTCTTCGAGGCGCAGAAGATCGAGCGCGGCAGGATCATCACCTCCGACGGCGAGGTGATCGCCGACAGCAAGCGCAAGGGCAAGGGCGACTCCCTCCGCTACGTCCGCACCTACCCGCAGGGCTCCTTGTTCGGCAACCCCGTCGGCTACAGCTTCCTGACCCAGGGCTCCTCCGGCCTCGAGCGCGCCGAGGAGTCGACCCTGACGGGTGACCAGAACGAGTTCATCTCCTTGCTCGACCAGGTCCGCGGCCAGGCCCAGGAGGGCTCCGACATCGTCACCACCCTCGACGCCGGCGCGCAGCGGATCGCGACCGATCAGCTAGCCGGACAGGCGAGCCCGGGCGCGGTGGTGGCGATCGAGCCGCAGACGGGAGCCGTCCGGGTGATGGCGAGCACCCCCGGCTATGACCCGAATACGGTTCCGACGAAGCTCGACGAGCTGAACTCCGACGAGGTCGGCTCGCCCTTGGTCGACCGGGCGACCCAATCCACCTATCCGCCCGGCTCGACGATGAAGGTGGTGACCGCGGCGGCGGCGCTCGACTCGGGGGAGTTCACCCCGGACTCCGTGCTCAGCGGCGCCTCCCCCCAGGTCTTCAGCGGCGTCGAGCTGGCCAATGCCGGCGGCGAGCAGTTCGGCGACATCGACATGCGCATCGCCCTGACCAACTCCGTCAACACCTACTGGGCGCAGGTGGGCGAGACGCTGGGGCCCGAGACGCTGCTCGAGTACATGCGGCGCTTCGGCTTCGAGAAGGACCCCCAAGTCGAGCTGCCCGACTTCCAGAAGGCGCCGAGCGGCGTCTACGCCGCCAAGAAGGACGGGAGCCGTCAGCTCACCGACAGCGGCTTCGACATCGCCCGCGTCGCGATCGGGCAGGGCGGCGCCGAGGGGCAGCTCCTGGCGACGCCGATGCAGATGGCGGAGGTTGCCGCGACCGTGGCGAACCGCGGAGAGCTGATGCGCCCGACGCTGATCCAGGAGGTCAAGGACCCCGACGGGCGCACGAGCGACGAGCTCGACCCCGAGGTGCAGAGCGACGTGATGAGCGAGGAGTCCGCGGCGCAGCTTGCCGAGATGATGACGAGCGTCGTCGAGGAGGGGACAGCGGCGGCACTTGCCGACGACCTCGGCGGGGTCTCCTTCGCCGGCAAGACGGGTACCGCTGAGAAGGACGTCGAGGCGGGCGTCAACCAGGCCTGGTTCATCGCCTTCGCTCCCGTCGATGACCCCCAGATCGCGGTGGCCGCCACGGTGGAGACGTGCACCGGCTGCTTCGGCGGGGACACCGCGGGCCCGATTGCCACGGCGGTCATGCGGGACCTGCTGGCCAAGTGAGGCTGCAGCCGGGAGAGGTGGTCGACGGCCGCTACCGGCTGGTCGACCGGATCGGCTCGGGCGGGATGGCCGACGTCTGGCGGGCGACGGACTCCGAGCTCGACCGCGACGTCGCGCTCAAGGTCCTGCACGAGAACTTCGCCCGCGACGAGGAGTTCGTCGAGCGCTTCCGCCGCGAGGCCTCCTCGGCCGCGGGCCTCCAGCACCCGAACGTGGTCAGCGTCTACGACCGCGGCAGCTACGAGGGCAGCTACTACATCGCGATGGAGCTGATCGAGGGCTCCTCCCTGCGCGACCTGATCACGCGCGGGCTCGAGCCCGGCGAGGCGGTCGAGGTGACCCGCCAGGTGCTGGCCGCGGCGAGCTTCGCGCACGGCAAGGGGATCATCCACCGCGACCTGAAGCCGATGAACGTGCTGATCGATCGCGAGGGCCGGGTCAAGGTCACCGACTTCGGGATCGCCCGCGCCGGCAACTCCGAGATCACGCAGACCGGCTCGGTGATGGGCACGGCGCAGTACCTCAGCCCCGAGCAGGCGCAGGGGATGGAGGTGACGGCGACGGCCGACATCTACTCGATCGGGGTGATGCTCTTCGAGATGCTCACCGGGCGCCTCCCCTTCGAGGGGGAGAACGCCGTCGCGATCGCGATGAAGCAGGTGTCCGAGCCGCCCGTCGCGCCGAGCGCGATCAACCCCGCCATCTCCCCGGCGCTCGACTCGGTCGTCCTGCGGGCGCTCGCCAAGGATCCGGCCGAGCGGTTCGCGAGCGCCGCCGAGATGGCCGCCGCGCTCGACGGGGCCGAGGCCGACCCGCGGCGCTCCCCGGGGCACACGCAGCGCTTCGCCGTGCTCGCCGCCGAGGAGGAGCCGGAGGACGAGGAGGGGCGCGCCTGGTGGATCGTCGCCGCGCTGATCGCCCTGCTCCTCGCCGGTGGCGCGCTCGCATACTTCCTCACCCGCGACGACGAGCCCAAGACGACCTTCGTCACCGTGCCCGCGGTCGAGGGGGAGGCGCAGGCAAAGGCGCAGATCCAGCTGCAGGAGGCCGGTTTCAGCGTCACCGTGACGAGGACCGAGAGCCAGATCGCCGAGGGCAAGGTGATCGAGTCCGACCCGCGCGGCGGGACGCGAGCCGAGGAGGGCTCGAACGTCATGCTCACCGTCAGTAGCGGCCCCGGGACCGTCGCCGTGCCCGACGTGGCCGGCCTGCCGGAGGCGAAGGCGCAGGCGAAGCTCGAGGGAGCGGGCTTCGACGTGGACGTCAGCCGCCGCGCCTCCGACGCCGTGGCGGAGGGAGAGGCGATCGGCACCCAGCCCTCGCCCACGACGCAGCTCGAGCCCGGCTCCCCGGTCACCCTGATCGTCTCGAGCGGGCCGAAGACCGCGACGGTCCCCGACGTGGTCGGCATGGATCGAGTGAGCGCGACCGCGGCGCTGCGGGACGCCGGATTCGAGGTCAACGCCGACCCCGAGGACTCCGACGAGCCCGAGGATCAGGTGCTGAGCCAGGACCCGGCCGCAGATTCCACGCTCGAGCTCGGCTCCGAGGTGACGATCACCTACTCGAACGGCGTCGGGACGATCGAGCTCGACAACTTCGCCGGCCAGAAGCTGACCTACGCCGAGCGCAAGCTCGGCAACGCGGGGCTGAACGTCAAGGTCGTCACCGAGGAGGTCAATGACGCCTCCGACGACGGGATCGTGCTCGCGCAGGCCCCGCCGGCGGGCAGCAAGCTGAGCCCCGGGGACCGGGTGACGCTGACCGTGGGCGAGTTCGTCGAGCCGGAGCCGGTCGACCCGCCCGCGAACGACACCCCGCCGCCGGACTCCACCACCCCGTGAGGGTCGCGGTGATCCGCGGCGGCCGCTCGAGCGAGCATGCGATCTCGCTGCGCTCGGGCGCCGCGGTCGGGGAGGGGCTGCGGGCCGCGGGTCACGAGACGCGCGACATCGTGATCGAGCGCGACGGCCGCTGGCTCTGCGGAGGTGAGGAGGTCGAGCTGCGCGCCGCCGCCGGCCTGCTGGGCTGCGATGTCGCCTTCCCCGTGCTCCACGGACCATTCGGCGAGGACGGGACCGTGCAGGGGCTGTTCGAGTGCCTCGACCTTCCGTACGTCGGCCCGGGGGTCCTCGCTGCGGCGGTGACCATCGACAAGCTGATCTTCAAGCGCCTGCTGCGCGAACGGGGGATCGCTCAGGTCGACTTCGCCGACGCGGGCGAGGAGGGCTGGCGGGAGCGGGTCGAGGCGATGGGCCTGCCCGTCTGGGTCAAGCCCTCGCGACTCGGCTCGAGCGTCGGCATCCTCAAGGTCGCCGAGCCGGGGGGGCTCGAGGCGGCGGTGCAGTCGGCGCGGGCGCACGATCCGCGGGTGATCGTCGAGGCGCACTGCGGCGGCCTCGAGGTCGAGTGCTCGGTGATCGGCAACGGCGAGCCGGAGACCTCGCTCCCCGGGCAGGTCGTCACCGAGTCCGACTGGTACCACTACGCCGCCAAGTACGAGCCCGGGGGCATGGAGCTCGTCGTCCCCGCTCCGATCGGCGAGGCGGCGGTGACCCGCGTCCGCGAGCTCGCCGCCGAGGTCTACCGCTCGTGCGGATGCACTGGCCTCGCCCGCTGCGACTTCTTCGTCACCGACGACGGCGAGGTGCTGGTCAACGAGCTCAACACGATCCCCGGCTTCACCGAGACGAGCGTGTTCGCGAAGCTGTTCGAGGCGAGCGGGGTGGGCTATCCCGAGCTCTGCGACCGCCTCGTGAGCCTGGCGATCGAGCGCCACGAGGCCGAGCGCGCCTACCAGTACTAGAAGCCGGCTCCGCCTCGGGAGGAGATCGGCGCCGGGTCGTCAGCCGCTCAGGCGAAGGTCGTCGATCTCGACCCGGAAGCCGCCGCTTTCGAGGTCGGGGGCGAGACCCGTGATCCAGACGAGGAGGTGCCGGCTCGGTGCGGCGGAGGTCAGCTCGATCTTCTGCTCGCGTGAGTCGACCTCGACCGGCCCGCCGGTCAGTGGCTCCCCCCAGACGCCGTCGCTCGGCGGCCCCTCGGGCGCCGACTTCTGCGCCGTGCCGTAGACCTCGAGCGACCAGCCGGTTTCGGCGGTGGTGAGCGCGAGCTCGCCGGGCGAGGCCGGCTCCTCGACGTCTAGGACCAGCCCGACGCCGTCCTTGAGGCCGGAGAAGGTCTCGGTGTCGTAGCCCTCCGTGGTCCACCCGGTGTCTCTCGCGTCGTCGTCGATCACGGCGTCGACGAGGTCGGGGTTCTCCTCGCTCTCAGCCCCGAGGTCGCCCTGCGGGTCGAAGTCGCTCACCCCGACCACGTTGATCACGGGATCCCCCGGGGAGGTGGGTGGCTCCTTCGAGGGGCGCTCGTCCCCGGTCAGCGCCGCGAACGTGATCGCGGCGGCGGCGGCGGCGATCAGGAGCAGCGCTCCCACCCACGACATCCGGCGGCCGGGTAGGAGCCGGCGCCGCTTCCGCGGTACGGAGTCGAGCACGCTGGTGGCCTCCGCCGCCGCCCGCCCCGTC